>Ga0209810_1000383_pt1 | contig 102912 bp, 93 predicted proteins | sample Coa_R1_7_FD_187159 | JGI IMG/M metagenome (GOLD analysis project Ga0209810, IMG submission 187159) | Surface soil microbial communities from Centralia Pennsylvania, which are recovering from an underground coalmine fire - Coalmine... | ecosystem: Environmental > Terrestrial > Soil >... | reverse complement strand
ACCCCGCCGGGAGGGGCTGGTCTCATGCGGGCCCTCAAATGGGCAAGCGAGCTTGGCCCTCTCTCGGCGGAGGTCGAGGCCGACACGACCACAACGGCCGAGCCAGCGGAAGGATGACCAATGAGCGAGCTGCTCGCGATTGGCGTCTCCCACAAGACCGCGCCCGTCGAGGTGCGCGAGCGGCTCGCGTTGCCCGAGGCGCGCGCGTACGAGTTCGTCCGCGACCTGCGTGGCTCCGCCGACGTCCAGGAGGCGGTCTCGATCTCGACCTGCAACCGCACCGAGCTGTACCTGGTCGTCGGCGATCCGGTGGAGGCCGAAGGCACCGTGCTGGCGATGCTCGCGAGCCAGGCTGGGATCCGACCGACCGAGCTCGCGTCGGCGATCTACTCGCACCGTAACTGCGACGCCGCGCGCCACCTGTATCGGGTCACCGCCGGGCTCGAGTCGATGGTCGTCGGCGAGGCCGAGATCCAGGGACAGGTGAAGCGCGCCTACGAGGCCGCGCTCGGCAAGGACACCGTCGGGCCGCTCACCAACCGGCTGTTCAAGGCGGCGCTCGAGACCGGCAAACGCGTTCGCAGCGAGACCGCGATCGGCGAGCGGCAGTTGAGCCTGCCTGGCGTCGCGGCCGCCCTGGCGCGCGAGCTGCTCGGCGAGCTGCACGGACGCGAGGTCGTGATCATCGGCACCGGCGAGAGCAGCGAACTGGCCGCGCGCGCGCTCGGCGACAGCGGCGTCAGACCCGTGTTCGTCGCCACCCGCCGGCGCGATCGCGCGATCAGCCTCGCGCGCCGTTACCACGGCATCAGCGTCAGCTTCGACGAGCTCCCGCAGGCGCTGGCCCGCGCCGACATCGTCGTCGCCGCAACGGCGTCACCGCACCTGCTGCTCGAGGCACGCGAGCTGCTGGCGGTGATGGACCAGCGCGACCGCCGGCCGCTGCTGCTGATCGACCTCGCGGTGCCGCGCGACATCGACGCGGCGTGCGCCGAGATCGACGGCGTCTCGCTCTACGACATCGACGATCTCGAGAGCGTGATCGCTCGCAACCGCAAGGTGCGCCAGGCCGAGGCGCGCAAGGCCGAGGGGATCATCGAGGAGGAGATCCAGCAGTTCGCGACGTGGCTGGGGTCGCTGGAGGTGCTGCCAACGATCGCGGCGCTGCGAGCCCGCGCCGCCGCCATCGCCGAACAGGTCGTGCGCGAGAACGACGGCAAGTGGGAGGCGGCCTCGGCGCGCGACCTCGAGCGTGTCGACGCGCTGGCGCGCGCGATCGTCAACCGGCTGCTGCACGACCCGACGGTCCGGATGAAGGAGCTGCGTGACGATCGGGTGCATGCGCGGATGGCGCTCGTCCGCGACCTGTTCGGGCTCGAGGGCATTCTGGAAGCGGACGACGGGACGCTCTCCGACGCGGATGACGCACCCGACCGCGAGGAGCTCGCCGAGATCCACCAGCTCCGCCCGCGTTGATCGGGATCGGGACGCGCGGCAGCGCCTTGGCGCTGGCGCAGGCGCGGTGGGTCGCAGACCGGCTCGGACAGGAGGCGGAGCTCGTCGTGATCAGTGGCGAAGGCCCGGCCGGGGACAAATCCCGGTGGGTGTCGACACTCGAGCGCGCGCTGCTGGAGGAGCGGATCGACATCGCGGTGCATTCGGCCAAGGACGTGCCCGCCGAGCTTGCCGAGGGCCTGGAGCTGGTCGCGATTCCTCCGCGCGCGGACCCGCGCGACGCGATCTGCGGCGCGGCCTCGCTGGAGCAGCTGAAGCCGGGGGCGCGCGTCGGCACCAGCAGCCTGCGCCGAGCGGCCCAGCTGCGGGCCGCCCGCGAGGACCTGGAGGTGCTCGAGGTGCACGGCAACGTCGACACGCGGTTGCGCAAGCTCGCTGACGGCGACTACGACGCGCTGGTGCTGGCGGTCGCCGGGCTCGAGCGGCTCGGGCACCGCCCGGACGGGGTCCTGGACCAGCTGGTGCCGGCGGCCGGACAGGGGGCGCTCGCGATCGAAGCGCGCTCGGACGAGCGGCGGCTGGATGACCTCGACGACCCCGAGGCCGCGGTATGCGTGCACGCCGAGCGCGAGCTGACCCGGGCCCTTGGCGCCTCCTGCAACACGCCGATCGGCGCGCACGCCCGGATGCTCGGCAGCGGGGTCTTGGAGCTGAGGGCGTGGGTCGGCCGCGCCGACGGATCGACGTGGGTCGAGGATCGTCTGGAGGCGGAGCCCGACGGTCTCGGGCAGGCGGTTGCCGAGCGGCTGCTGCTGGCTGGCGCCGGAGAGCTGCTCGGTTGACCGTCTACCTCGTCGGCGCTGGCCCCGGCGATCCCGCGCTGCTGACCGCCCGCGCGCTCGAGCTGATTGCAAGGGCGGATGTGATCCTGTACGACCGGCTGATCCCGCCGGCGGCGCTCGACGGCGCGCGTGCAGACGCGGAGCTGATCTACGTTGGCAAGCAGGGCGGCGGCGAGGCGACCTCGCAGGCCGAGATCGAGCGGCTGCTCGTGGAACGTGGCGCCACCGAAACCGTCGTCAGGCTGAAGGGCGGTGACCCGTTCGTGTTCGGACGCGGCGGCGAGGAGGCCGAGGCGCTGCATAGGTCGGGGGTTGCGTTCGAGGTCGTCCCGGGCGTCACCGCCGGCGTTGCGGCGCCCGCGTACGCGGGGATCCCCGTCACACATCGGGACACCGCCAGCGCGGTGGCGTTCGTGACCGGTCACGAGAACCCCGACAAACCCGCGCGGGTGCTCGACTGGTCCGCGCTTGCCCGCTTCCCCGGAACGCTCGTCATCTACATGGGCGTGCGTCAGCTGGCCACGATCGCCCGGCACCTGATCGACGATGGGCGCGAGCGCGACCAGCCGGCCGCTGTGATCGAGCGCGGCACGTTTCCCAACCAGCGCGTGGTGAGCGCCACGCTCTCGACGATCGCGGCCGAGTGCGAGGCGCAGGGGGTGCGAGCGCCCGCGATCGCGGTCTTCGGGGAGGTCGCGTCGCTGCGCGGGGAGCTGCGCTGGTTCGAGCATCGCCCGCTGCTGGGAGTAACCGTGGCGGTCACGCGGGCGCGCGCCCAGGCAAGCGCGCTGGCCGCGCGCCTGCGCGAGCTCGGTGCGAGCGTGCTCGAGGCGCCGGCGATCCGGATCCAGCCGCTCGATCCGCCGTTGCCCGACCTCTCCCGCTATGACCTTGTCTGCCTCACCTCTCCCAACGGCGTGCGGTTGCTGTTCGAGCGGCTGCACGCGTCGGGCGCCGACGCGCGCGCGCTGGCCGGCGCGCAAGTCGCGGCGATTGGTCCCGGCACTGCGCAGGCGTTGCGCGAGCACGGGCTGATCGCGGACGTCGTGCCCGAGCGGTTCCTCGCCGAGGGGCTGCTGGAAGCGCTCGGCGGCACACCGGTCAAGCGCGCGCTGGTGGCTCGCGCGGCCGAGGCACGCGACGTGCTCATCGAAGGGCTTCGCGAGCGCGGCGCCGAGGTCGACGTGCTGTCGCTCTACGAAACCGTCGCGGAGCCGCTGTCCGAGGAGCAGCTGTCGGCGCTGGCGGGGGTCGACTATGTGACGTTCACCTCATCCTCGACGGTCAGGTACTTCCTCGCCGCTGCCGCAGAGCGGCTGCCGCCCAGCGCCCGCCTGCTCAGCATCGGCCCCGTGACCAGCGCGGCGCTCCGAGAGCAGGGTCTGGAGCCCGCTGTCGAGGCGAGCCGCCATGACATTGAGGGCCTGATCGATGCGTTGCTGTTCGACGTATCGCTGAAGAAGCGCGCCAGTTAGCCGATAAATGACTGCAAGATGGTCGAAGCTGACCCGATCGCGGCCGGTCCGGCGCCCGCGGAGCGTGCGCGCACGCTCGCGTATCTGTACCTGGCCGGAGGGGGGATCGGCCTCGGAACGCTGCTGCTGTTCCCGCAGCCGCCCGGGACGAACATCGCGGGTTCCTACCTGGTCGCCGCGATGGCGCTCAGCGCCGGACTGACGCTGTGGCTGGGCGCCCGGCGGCTGCCGAGCTGGGGAATACCGCTGGGGATCGCGGCCGGAATCGCGATCATCAGCCTCGACATCTATTACGCCGGGGATATCCGGACCAACGACGAGATGTACTACCTGTGGGTCTCGTTCTACTCCTTCTACTTCCTTCCGCGGCGGATGGCATGGTTCGAGCTGGGGCTGGTCGGGCTTGGGTACGGGATCGCGATCGGACTGCGCGGGGAGCCCGACGCCACAGCCCGCTGGGTGGTTACGATCGGCACGCTCGCGTTTGCCGGCATCCTCACCGCGCGGCTGGTCAAGCAGCTCGCGGCCTGGGTGGATCGCTCGCACAGGCGGGAGGTGGCGCTTCGCAATGCCGAGGAGCGCTTCCGCTCGGCGTTCGATGATGCGGCGATCGGGATGGCTCTCACCAGCCTCGAGGGTCGCTGGCTGCGGGTCAACGATGCCCTGGCGCGGCTGCTCGGCTATCGCGCCGCTGCGCTGGTCGGCAAGAGCTTCCGCGACGTGACGCCGCCGCAGCACGTCGACACCGACGAGCACGCGCTCGCCGAGCTCGCAGCCGGACAGGCGAGCGTCTACAACTCGGAGAAGCCCTACCAGCGGGCGGACGGCGAGATCGTGTGGGTGGCGCTGAGCGTCTCGCTCGTCCGTGACGACGATGGGCGGCCGCTGCACCTGATCTCGCAGATGCAGGACATCACCGCGCGCAAGGCGGCTGAGCGCGAGCTGGCACAGCGGGCACTCCACGACCCACTGACGGGGCTGCCGAACCGCCTGCTGTTCCTCGATCGCGTGCAGGTCGCGCTCGCTCGGATCGAGCATGCGCAGGTGCCGGTGGCGGTGTTCTTCATCGACCTCGATCACTTCAAGGTCGTCAACGACAGCCTCGGCCACGCGATCGGCGACCGGATGCTGACGGAGGTCGCGGCGCGGCTGACGGGCGCGCTGCGACCCAATGACACGGTCTCGCGGTTCGGCGGCGATGAGTTCACGATCCTCTGCGAGAACATCGACGAGGAGGCGGCCAAGCGTGTCGCTCAGCGCATCTCCTCGAGCCTCGCCGAGCCGTTCCTGATTGGGGGGCGCGAGCTGTTCGCCAGCGCATCGTTGGGCGTCAGCATCACGCGCGACCCGAAGGCGAGCGCAGACGCGATGCTGCGCGATGCCGATGCCGCGATGTACCGGGCGAAGGAGCGCGGCCGTTCGAACTTCGCGATCTTCGACGGCGCAATGCGATCGCAGGTGACCGACCGGCTCGAGCTCGAGAACGACCTGCGGCGCGCAATCGGGCGCGACGAGCTGCAGCTGCTCTACCAGCCGCTGGTGCGTCTGCGCAGCGGGCGCGTGTTCGGCGTCGAGTCCCTCGTGCGCTGGGCGCATCCGACGCGGGGCCTGCTCGACCCGGCGCAGTTCATCCGGGTGGCGGAGGAGAGCGGTTTGATCGTCGCGGTCGGCGAATGGGTAATTCGTGAGGCGTGCCGGCAGGCGCGGGAGTGGCGCCGGAGCCGTAAACAGCTGATGGTGTCGATCAACCTCTCCCCGCGGCAGCTGAACGAGCCCGACCTGGTGGAGATCGTGCGGCGGGAGCTCACGATCAGCGGTCTGGACCCGGGTCAGATGTGCCTGGAGATCACCGAGAGCGCGGCCATCGACACGTCCGGTGATCAGCTGGTCAGGCTGAAGGCGCTCGGCGTGAGCCTCGCGCTCGACGACTTCGGCACCGGCTTCTCGTCGCTCAACCAGATCCGAAGCCTGCCGCCCGTTGACGCGCTGAAGATCGACCGCTCGTTCATCGATGGCTTGGACGTGCACGCCGCCGACCGCGCGATCGTCGGCGGGATCATCGGCATCGCCCGGGCGCTCGGGCTGGAAACCGTCGCCGAGGGCATCGAACGGCCCAGCCAGGTCGACGAGCTGCGCGCGCTCGGCTGCGAGCGCGGCCAGGGCTTCTACTTCGGCGGGCCGGTGACCGCGGCCGAGATCGACGCGCTGTTGAGCGCGCAGGTGCTTCACACGGCCGCGTAGCGAACCCCGCAGGCGCCGGCGATCAAGGGAGCTGCGGCGGCACCGGCTGCACGTCGGCGGAGCGCCCGACCACCGCCACCGTGCGTGCGTAGGAGGCGCGAAGCGCATCTGCGTCTGCCGGGTCGATCCGCAGCCCGGTCGCGATCGGGAGCACCACGTACGTCGGGTGCTGCACCCAGATCGGCACGTAGTGCACGAATGTCACACGCGCGGTGTTGCCGCGGACGCGGATCGTGAGGATCGCGATCAGGCCATCCTGCGAGGCCGCCGGGCAGCACGCGATGGTCTGGTTTGAGATCAGGTTGCCCTCGCCGAACACGACCAGCTTGCCGTTGATCTTGCGGATCGGCTGGGGGACGTGGACGTGCTGTCCGACGATCGCGGTGATGTCCGGAGAGCGGGTCAGCTGGTCGGCCAGCTGCATTTGGAACGGACTGGGCTGTGGGACGTTCTCATCGCCCCAGTGGATGTTGACGATCACGACCTTGGCGCCGGCGAGGCGCGCACGCCGCGCGTCGGCCAGGATCTGCGGCGCGTTTGCGCGGTTGACCGACCACGGGTGGGGCGATGGGATTCCGTTCGTGAGCTCGGTGTAGGCGAGGAACGCGACCTTCACGCCCTTGATCGTCATGATCAGCGGCGTGCGCTGTGCGGCCGCGGACGAGAACCCGCCGGTGTGCAGCACGCCGGCCTGGTCGAGGTAGCGGTTGGTGTCGTCGATCCCGGTCTGCCCCTCGTCGAGGGTGTGCGTCGCTGCGGTCGAGCACGCCTTGAAGCCGGTCTGGTGGATCGCAGTCGCGAGCTCGGGTGGGGTGTTGAACACCGGGTAGCCGGTCGGCGGCGCCGGCGTCATCGGCGTCTCGACATGGCACAGCGGCAGGTCGACGTGATCGACGATCGGCTTGATCTGCGCGAGCAGCGGCGCGAAGTCGTAATGCGTCCCACCACCGAGCTCGAGCGCGCGCTCCCACACGGGTGAGTGGATCAGCAGATCCCCGCTGGCCTCCACCGTGATCGTGACCGTACGCGGTTTGTGGTGGACCTTCGCCTTGGCGGCGGCCACGCCGTGGGTGCCGTGCGAGGCGCCGGAGCACCCGGCGATCGCCACCGCCAGCAGGATGCCTAGGAGAGCTCGGGGGCGCACCGAGGCGCAGTATGAAGACGTGCCAAGATCGACCGGGGGATGAGCGCTCCGTTCCTCACGTTCCTGTCCGACTACGGCCTCGCCGACGACTTCGTGGGCATCTGTCATGGCGTGATCGCGACGATCTGCCCGCAGGCGCGAGTGATCGACATCACCCACGGGATCGCGCGCCACGACGTCCGCGCCGGCGCGCTGATCCTGCGTGCGGCACTGCCGTTCATGCCGCCGGGCGTCCACCTGGCGGTGGTCGATCCAGACGTCGGCGCCGAGCGGCGTGCGGTGGCGACCCGGTTGGCGGACGGCCGGATGCTGGTCGGGCCCGACAACGGGCTGCTGTCGCTCGCCGCACACCTCGGCGGCGGCGTGATCGAGGCGGTCGACATCGCCCGTTCGAAGTTCCGTCTGGAGCCGGTGTCGGCGACGTTCCACGGCCGCGACCTGTTCGCACCTGTCGCCGCTCGGCTGGCCGCCGGCACCGCGCTGGCGGAGGTGGGCGAGCCGCTTGACCCGGACGAGCTGGTGCGGATCGAGCTCCCGCGGCCGCGATGGGAGCAGGGCACGCTGGTGGCCCACGCCCTGTACGTCGACCGTTTCGGCAACGTACAGCTGAACGTCGACCACGAGCAGCTGGCGCAGTCGGGACTGAAGCTGGGACGCCGGGTGCTGGTCGAAGTGGACTCGGGCGCTGCGTACGAGGCTCAGTTCGCTCGGACCTTCGCCGATGTCGGCCCCGACCAGCTGCTGGTCTACGAGGACGCCTACCGTCGGCTCGCGCTGGCGGTCAGGCACGGCGACGCCGCCGCGCGCCTGGGAGTTTCGATCGACGACGAACTGCGCCTGTCAGCCTCGTGAGCCTGGGTACGCCGCGCGTTCATCACCGCCGCACCGACTCCACCAACGAGCGGGCACGCGAACTGGCGGCCGGCGGCGCCGTTCATGGCACGCTTGTCACCGCATCGGAGCAGAGCGCAGGGCGCGGGCGGCAGGGCCGGACGTGGAGCGCCCCGCCGGGACGCGCGCTGCTGTGCTCGCTCGTGCTCCGCGACCCGCCTCGATTGCTGCCGCTGATCGCGGGGGTCGCGGTGGCCGAGGTGGTCGGGGACCACGCCACCTTGAAGTGGCCCAACGACGTTTTGCTCGACGGGCGCAAGGTCGCGGGCATCCTGGTGGAGGGTCGCCCCCAGGAGGGGTGGGCGGTGCTCGGCATCGGGGTCAACGTGGCGCTGCGCCCCGAGGACTTCCCGGCGGAGCTCCGAGAGACGGCCGGAACGCTCGGGCTCACAAAGACTGATGCGATCGAAGAAGTGCTCTCGGCGCTGCTGGCCGGGCTCCGGCGTTGGCTTGGCTCCGAGGCGTCTGAGGTGCTGGCCGCTGTGCGCGCCCGCGACGCGCTGCGTGGTCAACCCGTCAGCTGGGCCGGTGGATCGGGCGTGGGTGCTGGGATCGACGAGGACGGGCGGCTCGTGGTGAATACCGACGCCGGGCCCGTCACGCTCGAGGCCGGCGAGGTGCACCTCGCGCCGACGGCCTCAAACCTCACCTCCGCGCGAACGCCCCCGGAACGAACCGCTCGATGAACGCCTTGATCGGCCCCTGCGCGAGCCGCGCATACACCCCGGGGTGCCCGGCCTCCGCGCAGCCCTTGCCGAAGCTGGTGGCGCCCACCAGGCGCAGAACGCCTCCGTGCACATGGACCAGCAGCGGCCCGCCCGAGTCACCCTCGCAGGTGTCGGTGCCGCCCCGGCGGTAGCCGGCGCACAGCATCGTGCGCCCGTCCCAGTATCCGTCGTTCGGGACCTCGCTGAGTCCGCTGGGGTAGGCGCGCGCGCAGTAGGCGTCGGTCGTGATCGGCACGCGCGCCCAGCGCATCGTCGGCGGCGGCGTTGTGGCGTTCTCGCTGGTGGTGCCGAAGCCGGCGATCGTGGCCAGCGAGCCCGGAAGCCAGTAGCGGCGCTGCGCTTGATCGGCGATCAGAATCGGCTTGATGTGTGAGGGACGATCGAGCTTCAGCAGCGTCACGTCGTTGCCGGTCCCGTTGGTGACGATGTAGTCACTGTCGACGATCGCGCGCGCGACCGCGTGGCGCTCGGCCCCGCGCCCATCGGTGTAGATGCCTCCTAGGAACACGGTGTACGCGCTCGGCGGCCACGCCGCCCGGCTGGGCGCGAGCCCGAGGCTGAGCGAGCCGGTGATCGAGCCGCAGTGGCCGGCGGTCAGCACCCATTGCGGCGCGAGCAGCGAGCCGGTGCAGCCGAAGTGGCCGCCGATCTGAACCTCGGCGACGTAGCGGAACGAGCCTGGCTTCACCGCTTTGCCGCCGACCACGGCCTGGGCGACGGGCGGCGTGGCTGTGGCGAGAAGCGCGCCGAGTAGCGCCAGGGCGAGGCCTACACGCCGAGCCACCGCTTGGGGTTCTCCACGATCATCGTCTGAAGCTGCTCATCGCTCATCCCCTGCTGTTTGAGCGCCGGGATCACCGCCTCGAACAGGAACGTCATGCTCCAGTTGGTGGCTGCGCCCGCCGCCTGGAGCTGCTCGATCAGTTCGGGGGGATACCAGTCAAGCCCATTTGCGATCGGGATGTCGAAGTCCTGGGAGAGGAACATCCGCTCCGCGTAGCCGCGGTTCAGCAGCTCGATCACGGTTGCGTTGCGCCGCTCGGTGTGGAGGAAGATGTCGAGCCCGTAGCGGTCCATCCCGATGTACACGCCGGTGTCGAGCAGGCGCTGGATGTAGCCGAGGTCGTCGGTGTCCCCGGTGTGGGCGATGTGGACCTTCTCCGGCGCGACCCCCTCCTCGAGCAAGATCTCGACCTGGCGGGGCCCGGTGTTCGAGGCCGGACGCGAGTGCGCCATGATCGGCGCGCCGGTCTGGAGGCTGGCCCGCGCCGCCGCTCGATGAATCTTCTCGATCCGCTCGTTGACGCCGGGTTCGTCGGCGGCGCACTTGATGAACGCGGCCTTCACCTCGCTGCCCTGGATCCCGTTCTGGATGTCGTGGACGAACAGCGACGCGATGAAGTCCTCGCCGCGGTTGAGCAGGAACTGCGGCAGGTGGTCGTAGGTGTAGATCCCGGTGCAGAGCACGATCTGGAGCCCCGACTCATCCGCGAGCCGCTTCGACGCCTGCACGTCGCGTCCGAGCAGCATCGCGGTCGGCTCGACCACTGTCTTGACGCCGTGTGACTTGACCGCCTCGGCGGACTCCAGCGCCAGCCGGTGCTCGGTCTCGCGGTCGCGAATGTGCGGCCACTGCGCCGACACGGCCTCGTCGCTGGAGAAGAAGTGCTCGTGGATCAGCGTCAGGCCCAGCTGCTCCACATCGATCCGCCCGCCGGTCGTCTGCACCGTCGCCATTCCCGCTCCTCTCTACGCAGCTGCTTCGGCGTCCGGCTCCTCGGCAGACTCGCCCGCGGGCCCGTCGCCGTCCGCGGCGGACTCGATCGCGATGTCGCTCAGCGCCTCTTCGCCGCCGACGTCCACTGTGCCCCGAACCGCGCTGTCGCCGTCGGCACCGGCCGCCGCCTCGCCCTTGCGCCGCCGCCGGCCCTTGCCGCGCCGGCCCTTCGGGAAGTTGCGAAGCAGCTCGCGTGCGAGTGCCGCCGGCTTGCGAGCCATGCGCGTGCGCGCTCCCCGCAACGCCTCCTCGGCCTCGGGCGTGTGCGCGAGCGCCGCCGCCAGCAGCGCCGCCGACAGCCGGCGGTCCTCCTTGCGGGTGGCGTGCACCAGCCGCCGCGCATTGCGGGCGTGCGCGGCGCCAGAGGAGTTCACCAGCAACCCCAGGAGCCGCTTGGTCTCCGGCCAGCGCTGGACCGCGTATTCCTCGTGCACCTCGCGGGTGTACTCAGCCATCCGCCAAATCCACGCATTCGCCTGGTCGCGGCGGCCGATCCGCCGCTCGGCCAGCGCCTGGAGCATGATCTTGACGCCCTCGCGCCGCTCGTCGCGCGGCCAGCCGGCCATGATGTCGATCGCGGTGTCGAACGCCTCCGGGTCGCGGCTCGAGGCGATCTCCTGGAGTGCGCGCAGGCGCAGCTGCGGGTTGCGGTTGCGCTGCACCGCGGTCAGCACGAAGCGTCTCTTGAGCTCGCCCTGGCGATCGAAGTGCAGCATCGCCTTCGCGCGCCGCCAGCCGTTCGGCGTCACGCGCGCCCCGGCGAGCGCCGCCCACACGTGCTGCTCGCCGTAGTCGAGGTGCTCGACCGCGATCCGCCAGAGCTCACGCTCGAAGACCTCGGCCCGGCGCTCTGGATCGGGCGTCACCGGCAGCACCCGGCGCTCCACGCGGACTCTTCGGCCACGGCCGCGCCGGACCGGTCCGACGACGATCGCGCCGCCGCGATACACGTCGCGATCGAGCAGCGAGTGCAGCGTCACGACCGGGTCGTCGTGCTTGGTCGCAGGGTGGACGAAGTCGACCACGATCCCCGCCTCCTTGCCGGGGTGCCTGCGCGTCACCCGGCCGACTCGCTGCTGATAGACGCGCTTTGAGGCGGTCGGCGCCAGATGCATGCAGATCGTCGCGCGCGGGCTGTTCCAGCCCTCGGCCAGCAGCATCGCGTTGACCAGCACGTCGATCTTGCCCGACTCGTAGTCGGCCAGAATCCGCGCGAGCTGGCGCTTGGGGGTCTCGCCGGATACGGCCTGGGCCTTGATCCCCACCTCGCGGAAGGCCTGGGCGACGTTGTAGGCGTGACGCACGCCGGCGGCGTACACGACGCCCGGCACCCCGTTGAACCGCGTCTTGTAGAGATCGGCAATCGCCATGTTGAACGGCGTCTGGTCGAGCAGTTCGGCCAGCATCTCCTGGTCGAACTCGGTGTCCACCTCGCCGCGGCGCAGCGGCACCTTGGCGATCGTCCGGACGCCCGGCCCGGGCGGGATCCGGATGCAGCGCAGCGGCGCGATCACCCCCCGCCGGGCGGCCTGGGCCAGATCGAAGCGCGAGGTCTGCGTCGGGAACAGGTCGGTCACGTGGCGCGCGATCAGCGCACCGGTGGCGGTCATCCCCACGAAGATCGGGCCCGCCCAGCGGCGGATCGAGGCGGAGGTTTTCTCACCGAGCGCGGTGTGCGCCTCGTCGCAGATCACGATCGTGTACGCGTCGGAGACGCGGCCGGCGTTGCGCACGAACCACTGGTAGGTCTCGACCGTCACCGGACCGTTCGGCGCGTCGTGACCATCGAGCAGCGGGCCGCTGACCCGGTCGCGATAGCCGCGGTCACGCAGCTCACCGTTGAACTGGTCGACGAGGTTGCGCCGGTGAGTGAGAATCAGGATGCCGCCGGTACGCGACGCCTCGACGAAGCCGAGCGCCGCGACTGTCTTGCCCGAGCCGGTCGCGTGCTCGAACCAGAACCGCCGGGCGGCATTGGGATCCTCGGGCGCGTCGCTGACGACGTCCTCGTCGAGGCCGCCGTCGCCCTGCCAGTCCTCGGGCTCCTCATCCTCCTCGCCGCCGTCGACGTCGAGGTCGGAGTCCTCCTCGCCCGGGATCGCCGAGGAGGCAAGCTCGGCCGGCTCGGGTGGAGGGAGGTAGCCGTTGCTGCCGTTGCGCTGCGCCTCCGCGAGCAGCGCGGTCAGCGTGCCCGACAGCGCGTCGACCTGGTGCACCGACAGAACTGTGCCGTCGGCCAGATGCGGCTCCTCCTCGGAGAGCAACCGCTCCAGTCCCAGCAGCAGCGAGAACTTGCGCCGCCATTCGACCGACGGATGCTGTGCGCCCCCGTCGATCTCGCTCAGCGCGGCGTCCAGCGCCCGGCGCCGGGCGGAGCCCTGTGCGAGGGCGTCCTCGAGCGTCTCGCCCTCATAGACGAACCGCTCACGCGTGAACAGCTCCGCGCGCGCGATCGCGGCAGGATTCGGAAAGGGGGTGGTGGCACCCATCAGTATCGGAAGGTTGCGTCTGGATTGGCGAGCCGCGGCGATGCGTCCTGGCGGCTCAAGCGCCCTCGGCAAGCGCAGGAAGCCGGCGGGGAATCCTCAGATGCGGGAGCTGCCCCTCGCCGGATCTAGCTTGGAGGATACCCATTATTTAAGCAGATGACCCATGCGGGTCAGCGAAAGCATGGCAATCTCTCCGCGATGTTCACGCGCAGACTCCCGCTCGTGATCGTGAGCGCCTTGGCGCTCTGTGCATGCGGGGCGCAGCCCCGCAGCCAGGCGCCCTCCCCGTCGGCGATCAGGGCCGCGCTGAAAGGCTCACCGCCGCCGCTGGCGGCGCTCCACGCGCGCGCCGACCAGCTGCTGGGAGGCGGACCGCGGGCGTTCCGGGCGCTGCTGGCGAGCCTGCGCGGCTACCCGATCGTCGTCAACAAGTGGGCATCCTGGTGCGATCCGTGCCAGGTCGAGTTCCCCTCGTTCCAGCGGGCGTCGGTGGCTTTCGGCCGACAGGTCGCGTTCGTCGGGATCGACGGCAAGGACCACGACCAGGCCGCGGCGGCGTTCCTGCGCAGGTTTCCTGTCAGCTACCCGAGCTACGTCGATCCGCAGGAGAGCATCTCGCGCGGTATCCAAGCCGCGACCTACTATCCCCAGACCGTCTACTTCGACCGCCGGGGAGACATCGTCTACGACCACGCAGGTCCCTATCTCAGCGCCGCGGCACTCGAGCGAGACGTGCGGCGCTACGCGCTGCAATGACTAGCACGGTGGGCTATGAGGTCCGTCGCGCCGCCACCGAGGACGAGCTGCGCGCCGCCTTGCAGCTACGCCACGAGGTGTTCTGTGTCGAGCAGGGCGTGCCCGAGCACGAGGAGCTCGACGGCCGCGACCACGAGGGCATCCATCTGATCGCGATCGAGGATGGCGAGCTGCTCGGCACCTGTCGGGTGCTGATGGTCGGCTCCACGGCCCAGTTCAGCCGGCTGGCGGTGCGCGGCACGGCGCGCCGCCGCGGGATCGCGACGGCGCTGCTGGCGGCGGCGGACACCGAGACCCGCGCCGCCGGCGGACGGCGGGTCGTGCTCCACGCCCAGACCTACGCGCGCCAGCTCTACGAGCTCGCGGGCTACCGGCCGCGGGGACGGGTGTTCACCGAGGCCGGGATCCAGCACATCGCGATGGAGAAGCTGCTGTGAGCGCATGCCGGAAGTCCGGATCGACCCGCTGAGCGGCTACCGCGCGATCGTCGCCGGCGCCCGGGCTGGCCGCCCCGGCGGCGAGCTCTCAGCCACCGAAGCGGACCCGATCGATCCCGAAACCGACCCATTTGCCGACGGTCACGAGGACCGGACGCCGCCGGAGCTGTACGCGCTGCGGCCGAACGGGAGCGGTCCGGACACTCCCGGCTGGACCGTGCGGGTCGTGCCCAACCTGTACCCGGCGCTGAGCGAGGACTGCGCCGACCCGGAGCCGTATGCCGACAGGGATCTGTTCTGGTCCTCGGCGGCGCGGGGCGCCCACGAGGTGATCATCAACGCGCCCGACCCCGTCGTCTCGCTCTCGCAGCTGCCGGTGGACCAGGTCGCGCGGGCGATGGACGTGTGGCGGCAGCGGATGCGCGCGCACGCCGACGCCGCTTACACCCATCTGATCGTCAACGAGCGCCGCGAGGCTGGTGCCTCGCTCCCGCACAGCCATGCGCAGCTGTACGCGCTCGACTTCGTCCCCGCCGCGATCGCGCGGGAGCGCGAGCGCTTCGGCGCCTACGCGACCCGCACGATGGGCGGCAACCTGCTCGCCGACCTCGTCCAGGCGGAGGTGCGCCAGCGCGAGCGGATCGTCGCGATCGACGCCGACACGGTGCTGATGGCCCCGTACGGATCGCGCGTGCCCTACCAGCTGCTGATCGCGCCCCGCACACCGCGCGCGCGCTTCGAGGATGACGGGCCAACGGGAGCGGCGATGCTGCACCACGCGCTCGGCCGCCTGGCGCGCCGCCTCGGCTCGAGCCCGCCGCTCAACATGTGGGTGCGGACCGCGCCCCCGGGCTCCGAGCACTACTGCTGGCGGATCGACATCCTTCCGCGGCTGACGTATTTCGCGGGGCTCGAGCTCGGCGCCGGGGTGCATCTGAACATCGTGGCTCCGGAGCGGGCCGCGGCCGAGCTGCGAGACGCGTGAGGGCGCTCGTCCAGCGGGTCTCCCGCGCCTCGGTCTCTGTGGGCAGTCGTCAGATCGCTGAGATCGGACCGGGCCTGCTGGTCCTCCTCGGGATCTGCAGAGAGGACGGCGAGCACGACGCGGACTGGCTCGCGGACAAGGTCGGGGCGCTGCGGATCTTCCCGGACGCCGACGGACGGATGAACGAGCCGCTCGGATCGCGCGAGGTCCTGTGCGTCAGCCAGTTCACCCTGTACGGCGACGCGCGCCGCGGCAACCGCCCCAGCTACGTGCGCGCCGCGCCGCCGGAGCTGGCGGAGCCTCTGTACGAGCGATTCTGCGAGCGGATCGGCGCCCGGCGCGGCGTGTTCGGGGCGCTGATGGCGGTCGAGCTCGTGAACGACGGGCCGGTGACGCTGCTCGTCGAATCATCGCCACGATGAAGCTCTCGCGGCAGTACGTGAAGCTCTGCGACCGGCGGGACTTCCACGATCCGGTGGTGCTGGACGCGATCCGCTCGATCCTGCCCGAGCGAGATCCGCTGGCGCACATCGAGCGCAAGGTGTGGGAGTTCGCGATGCTCGCGCTGTTCCTCCAGGAGGCCGGTCGCCTCGACGAGTCGACCGAGGTGCTGTCGGTCGGGGCCGGCGACGAGCGAATCGTGTTCTGGCTCGCGAACCGAGTCGGCCGGATCGTCGCGACCGACATCTACGGCGAGGGCTCCTTCTCGGGCAACGAGGCCGCGCCGTCGATGCTCCAGGACCCGCGCGCGCACGCCCCGTTCCCGTATCGCGAGGATCATCTCGAGGTGATGTGGATGGACGGGCGGCGCCTGAGCTTCCCGGACTCATCGTTCGACGTCGTGTTCACCTTGTCATCGATCGAGCACTTCGGCTCGAGCGAGGACATCGCCGCCACCGCCTGCGAGATCGGGCGCGTGCTGAGGCCCGGCGGTCACGCCGTGATCGTGACCGAGTGCCTGGTCCGCCAGCACCCGCTGGACACGGCCGCGGCCGAGGTCGCGATCCGGGCGCTGACGCTGGGGCGCAAGATGAGCAGCGCGTCGCTCGGCCAGCGCACACGGCTGCGCGAGGTGCTCACCCGCCGCGAGCTCGACGCCTGGATCGTGCGACCGTCGGGCCTCCGGCTGCTCCAGCCGCTCGATCTGACAATCTCAAAGGAGTCCTGGGAGAACGTCGTCCATCTCGCTCCCGACGGCCGACTCAGCTCGGCGAGCGGCAGCAAGTACCCGATGATCCTCGTGCAGGCGAGCCGCTCGGTGTTCACCTCGGTGTGTCTCGTGCTCGAGAAGGCTCCGATAATCCCTGGTAAGTGATGCGTTACCGGTACCTGTTCTCGCAGCTCGTGCGGCGCGAGCTGCGTCAGAAGTACAAGGGCTCGACGCTCGGCGTGCTGTGGTACGTGGTCAACCCGATCGTCCTGATGGGGGCCTACACGCTGATGTTCGGATACGTGTTCAAGCTCCAGCGCTACCACGACTATCCGATCTTCCTGATGGTCGGGCTGATCGCGTGGACGTTCTTCCAGCAGTCGCTGCTGGCCGCCGCCGAGTCGCTGATCTTCCAGGGCGGCCTGGTCCGCAAGGCGCGCTTCCCGCGCGAGACGATCCCGGCGTCGTCGGTCACGGTCCAGCTGGTCCCGCTGGCGGCGATGCTCGTGCTGCTGGTCGTGCTGGCGGGCGCGATCAGGCACACGTTCACGCCGGCGCTCCTGCTGCTGCCGGTGCTGGTGTTCCTGCTGTTCTGCTTCGTCGTGGGCTGCGCGCTGGTGGTGTCGGTGCTCCACGCCTACTTCCGCGATATCGCTCCCGCGCTGACGGCGTTGCTGCTGCCCTGGTTCTTCCTCACGCCGACGTTCTTCGAGCCCAGCAGCATTGGCTTCGTGCAGCATCACCACTGGATCGGCACGCTGCTTGACTGGGTCAACCCGCTGGCGCCGTTCATCGAGGCAATGCGCTCGATCGTGTACTGGGGCACCACGCCCGACGCCGGCCGGATGGTGTACGTGGTGCTGATCGCGGCCGCGGCGCTGGCGCTGGGGGGGGCCGTGTTCCGGCGGATGGAGGGCGAACTGGCGGTGGTGGTGTGAGGCGCGCGTCCAGGCAGGCGAACCGGCGGCTTGCGCCGGGGGAGATAGTGCTTGAGCACGCCACCCGCACGTTCAGCGTTCGGGCCGAACAGGCTCGCACGCTCAGGGGCGTGCTGACCGGCAAGCGGGCGAAGGGCCCTGCGGCGATCACCGCGCTCGATGACGTGACCCTCCGGATCGCACCGGGGGAGACCGTCGGGATGCTCGGCCGCAACGGCGCCGGCAAGACCTCCACGCTGCGCGCGCTCGCCGGCATCGTCCCGCTGCACTCCGGCTCGGCCGGCTGCGGCGGCCGGATCGTGTCGCTGCTGGAAGTGGGCGCCGGCTTCAGCCGTGACTTCTCCGGGCGCGAGAACATCTACCTCCAGGGCGCGCTGTACGGGTTCGATCGCGAGCAGGTGCAGGCGCGGGTGGATCGCATCATCGCGTTCTCGGAGATCGGCGAGTTCATCGACGTCCCGGTCAGGACCTACTCCACGGGGATGTTCCTGCGGCTCGGGTTCTCGATCCTCGCTCACCTGGACTCGGACGTGCTGCTGATCGACGAGGTCCTTGCAGTCGGTGACGAAGCCTTCCAGCGCAAGTGCCTTCGCCGCATCTCCGAGCAGATCGCGGCCGGAGCGACGCTGCTGCTCGTCTCCCACGAGCTCGCTGCGATCGAGCGGGTGTGCGAGCGCGTGGTCGTGCTCGACCACGGCAAGCTCGTGTTCGACGGCCCGACGACCGAGGGGCTCCTGCATTACCGCCGGCTGACGGGAACCGAGCACGGCGGCGGCGAGTCCCACCGGCCGCACGTGAGCGGTCCGGTCGAGGTGGTCGAGCTCGAGCTGCGCGACGCCGCGGCGAGGCCGAGCAGCGTGTTCCACACGGGCGGCGCGCTCCATGTCCACGTGCGGCTGCGGTCGACGCCGCCGCTGGCACGCGCCGAGGTGTCGGTGGAGCTGCGCAGCGTCGACGGGACCCGGCTGTTCGCGACCCGCGGCTCGGTCGAGCTGGCGGCCGACGGCAGCGGCGGCGCGGTGTTCGAGGTGTCCGACCTGGCGCTGCTGGGGGGCGACTACGACCTCGTCGTGGGCGCCGGCGAACCCGGCGCGAGCGCGGTGCCGCTGCGCAGCGTCCGGTTCGCGGTCGCTCAGGTCGAGGAAGCGGAGGGCGTGGTCGACCTGCGTGGCTCGTGGCGCTCGCTGGCCGCGACCGAGGGCGTGCGATGACGACGCCCGAGCAGGCCGTGCGGAGCGCCCGCCAGGCGGCAGCCTCGATGCGCGAGCAGGGCGCCTACCAGGGCGATACCGCGCGCCACGAATCACCAACCGCCGACGCGCTCGACGAGCGCAAGCTGTGGCGCTGGGCGCTGATCGACCCCGACATCTCCGATGTCCGGTCGACCCGCCGTTTCGGCGCTCCGATCACGGCGCTCAAGCGCACGCTGGTGCGGCTGCTCGACCAGTACCACCAGGAGCTGATCGCCGAGCAGACGCGGTTCAACGTCGCGGTGCTGGAGCGGCTGACGCACTTGGAGCGGCGGATCGCGGCGCTCGAGGAGGAGCGCAAGCGGTGATCGTCAGCCAGGTGATGTCCGGCGCCGGCCCGTTCGACGCGATCACGACCGAGGCGCTGACGTTCCGCTCCTACTTCCGTCGATGGGGTTGGGGAGGGGCCGATCACGCGTTTCGGATCGCGCCCGGGTGTGACGGGGCGCTGTCTCCGGCCGCGGGCCTGCAGCCCGCGCCAGAGGATGTGCTGCTGATCCATCACTCGGCTGGGTGGCCGAGGCTCGGGCAGCTCATGGCGCTCCCAAACCCGAAGCTGCTGCTCTACCACAACGTCACGCCTGCTGGGTGGCTGTGGGAGCACGCACCGGTCCTCGCTGCGCACTGTGCCGCCGGGCGCGAGCAGCTCGCCGAGCTGGTCGCAGTCGTCGATGTGGCCGCCGCCGACTCCGCCTTCAATGCGGCGGAGCTGCGAACGCTGGGCGCGGAGCGGACGGAGGTGATCCCGCTGCTGGTCGACCGCGACAAGCTCGGTCCCGCTGCCGCCGTGCCCACGGGCCCGCCGACGGTGCTGTTCGTCGGCAGGCTCTCCCCGCACAAGCGCCAGGACGAGGTGATCCGTGCGTTCGCGCTGTACCGGCGTCACCGCGTGCCCGAGGCACGGCTGATGCTGATCGGCGATCCAGTGTCGGGGCGCTACGTGCAGACGCTGCGCGCGTTGGCAGACGAACTGGCGCCGGGGGCGGTCACGATTGAGACCGGCCTCAGCGAGGCCGAGCTGGGCGACCGCTACCGCGCTGCGCACGTGTTCCTGTGCCTGTCCGAGCATGAGGGCTTCTGCGTGCCGCTGCTCGAGTCCTTCCACTTCGGCGTGCCGGTCGTGGCGCGTCCCGCTGGAGCCGTCCCTGAGGTCGCGGGCGATGCGGCGCTGCTGGTCGATGACCCGGATCTGGCCGTCGTCGCGGAGCTGGTGCACCTCGCGGTCAGCGACGCCGAGCTGCGCGCGGAGCTGCGCCGGCGCGGTGACGTGCGCCTCGAGGAATACGCGCCCGAGCGCGTCGCAGCGCGCCTGCGCGCCGCGGTCGAGGCGACGGCGAACGGCGGCTGACGGTGGCGATCTCCACGCCGGCACATCGGCCGCGGCCGGTCGAGTCTGGGCCCCGGGCTCCGGCCCCGGTGGGGCGCTGGCAGCCGGACACAATCGTGATCGGTGTGTTCGCGCTCGGGGCGCTCGCGCTCGCCGAGCCCTGGCGAGACCACCTCGGGGGGATCCCGTCGTTCGTGCTCGCGCTACTCGCGAGCCTGGTGCTGTTCTTCGTGTGCGGCGACGCGCTGGCGCGGGTGCTGGTGCCGCGCGAGTGGGGGGTGCCCGTTTCGCTGCTCGCGCTTCCACTCGGCGCAGCGGCGTCCGGACTCGCGCTGACGGCGATGGGACTCGCGCACGTTCCCTTGCACGTCAGCCTGTGGCTGACGTTGGCTGGCGGGATCGCGGCCGGCGTGCTGGTGCGGAGGAGCAATTCCGTGGCGGGCGGCGAGGACGCGCGCGGGCGGCGCCGCACGCTCCTGGTGTGGGGCGCGATGCTGCTGGTTGCCGGGTTCCTCGCGGCGATCCCGCTGCTGCGCACCGGTCAGGACACGATCTACGGCCAGAACCCGGACGCGCACCAGGTCGCCGGAATCGCGGTCCTGTTCCAGCACGTCCCGCCGACCGCCACCGACACGCCGCTGCCGATCGACGTGGTTCCCCCGGCGTGGCGCTTCAGGTATCCGATCTTCTACACGCTGGCGGGCGCCAGCAACCTCTCGCATCTGGACCCGATCCGCGTGTTCCCGGCGATGGCGGCGCTGATGCTGGCGATCGCGGCCCTCGGCTTCGGCGTGTTTTCGGTTTGCTGCCTGCGCGCGCCGCGCTGGGCGGGGCCCGTGATCGGAGCCGCGGCCGCCGCCTCGATGATCCCTCTGCACCTGGTGTGGCACCCGTACTGGAACCAGCTTTGGGGGTTCGCGATGTTCCCCTACGCGCTGCTGTTCGGCTGGTACGCCGTCGAGCGGCTCGACGGCCGCTGCGCCGCGGCGTTCGCGCTGATCCTGCTGATGCTGGGACTTGCCTACCCGCTCGCGATCCCGTACCCGCTGCTGGTCGTCGTGGCGCTCGCAATCGCGTACCGGCGCCGGCCTCGACTGCCCGGCCGGCGACGGGTGTGGATCGCGCTGCTGGCGATCGTGATCCTGGCGCCCGCCGTCGCCGGTGCGGTCTACAAGCTCGGACAGGGCGTCTCCCAGATTCTGTCCTCTAACAGCTCGCTGTGGGGCGGCGACGTCAAGACCTTCTTCGGTCCTGGACGCTTCGTCGGCACCGGCGGCGGCATCGCGCCGGCCCTGGCGGTGCTGGCTGTGGCCGTGCTCGCGCTCGCCGGCCTGCCGCGGCGCGTGGCGTGGGCGCTGGGCGCGGCGCTCGCTGTCCTGCTGCTGGTCGACGTGCGGCTTCGACTCGCCGCCAACGGCACCTACATGGACTTCAAGCACCTTGCGTTCGTGGGGCCGCTGGTGCTCGTGCTGGCGGCAACCGCGGTCGCGACGCTCGTCTCGCGTGGGTCATGGCGGGCCCTCGCGGGAGGGCTCGCGCTGGCCGCCGTTTGGGCGGTCGCCGCCGGCTACCAGGATCTCCGGGAGCTGCGCTACGCGGAGCCGCAGGTGACCCCGGAGATGTTCCAGATCAGGGGTTGGATGGCAAAGCTGCCACCGGGCGCGAGCGTGCGGGTCGACGTCCCCCCCGGCGGCACCCAGCTGTGGGTGGTCTACATGGTCGGGAGCCATCCGGTCGACTCGCCGGCGCCGGTGCGCGGGACCACCTACGCCCACGCCCGCTGGGGCCTGCGGGCCGACTACGCGATCGGCCTGCGCTACCGCATCGTGCGCCGCCAGGGTCGCCTGGTGCCGTATCCGGCCGGGCCGTTCACACAGAACGCGCCCGTGTTCGAGAACGGCTCGTTCGTGCTGCGCCGGATCCGCTGGCCCGCGCGCTACGCGGGCTTCCCCGACACCTCGTCGGTGGCGCTGGTCGAGCCGTAGCCGCGCGCCCGCGCCTCGGTCAGCACCCGCGAGAGAAACACCGGGTTGCCGAGCAGGTAGCGACGCCACATGCGGTGCGGCTCGATCGCGAGCCTGAAGATCCACTCCAAGCCGTTGTCCGCCAGCCAGCGCGGCGCGCGTGGCATGTGGCCGGAGACGTAATCGAACAGCGCGCCCACCGTCCACACGACCGCGCCATCGAGTCGGTCGGCGTAATAGTCGACCCACAGCTCCTGTTTCGGGGTTCCCATCCCGACCAGCACGATCCGCGGCGCATGCGCGTTGATGTCCTCGATCACGCGCTCGTTGTGTGGCGATCCCAGCTCGAAGTAGCCGTGGTGGGCGCCGACCACGTCGAGGCGCGGATACCAGCGCCGCAGGCGGTCCGCGGCCTCCTTTGCGATCGGGGGCTCGGAGCCGAGCAGGTACAGCGGATGCTGATGCAGCTCGCACAGGGTCGCGAGCCCCCAGATCCAGTCCGCGCCGGTCATCCGGTGCGGTACGGGCAGGTTCAGGACACGCGCCGCCAGCCTCACCCCATAGCCGTCGCAGTAGACCAGGTCAGCCCGCCGCAGCGCGTCCCCGAGCCCGGGCGTCACCCGCGACTGGTTAACGACATGCGCGTTGACGTACATCACCCGCCGCGTGCTCCGCTCCGATGCCCAACCGGAGATCGTCCGGAGCAGCTCGGCCGGTTGCGCCAGGTCGATCGGAATCTCGAAGATCGCGGCAGACGGCCGATCGTCGCGGAGCGCTTCCCCATTGCTCCCGATCGGCTGGCGAAGTCCAGGGGCGATCACGTAACGGGGATGGTACGACGCGGGCGGTCGCGAACCCCTGGCGGATCACGCCCCGATCAAGCTCAACAAAATCTTCATGTTTAGGGGTTTGGCGGCATGGGCATAAAGCGGCAAACGGTCAAGGAACTGCGCCCCCACTTCCTTGGCCCCCCGGGAGGATCCAGATGGATCTGGGCCCTCCCGGGGAAGCCCTTACCCTGGGAGCCCCTTACCCCGGGGCCACCTCTACCCTGAGGACGCCGCCGCTATCTGCTCGCCAGCGCGCCGGCGCTCCGGGTCAAGGCGCCAGCACAGCTCGGTGTCGCCCCAACGCCGGGCGATGTCCTCCATGTCCGGGTTGAGCAGGTCGAAGCCCCACTTCGCTCGCCAATACGCGTAGTGGTGGCGAAGCCGCGCTCGAGTGCGCCGCGGCAGCGGATCCATCCCGATCGCGCGTGCTACGCGATGCCGGGCCTCGGGCGGGACCGCCCGCCGCACGCCGCCGCGCAGGAGCTCGACTGCGCGCCGCCGCGCAGGCTCGTCGGCCACCCGCTGTCCGACGTGGTGAACGACGCGCACATTGGGGGTGAAGAACACCTTCAGCCCGAGCCGGCGGATCGCGATCGTGAGGTCGAGATCGTCGAACCAGACGGGCGCGTACGCCCTGTCGTAGCCGCCTGCCTCGAGCGCCGCTTCGCGGCGGAACATCATGCAGCAGCCGGCGCCGGCGTCGACCTCGGCGATGATCTCGCAGTCGGGGCACTCGCCCTCCCTGAACCGCGCGACGCGCTCGTGATAGGTGCGGCGGCCGACGGGCTCGGTGATCACCGACCCGCGGCCGTGCAGCCCCGCGGGCTCGATCAGGTTCACGCCGCAGGTGTGGATCTCGCCCCAATCGAACACCACCTTGGCCGTGAGGACCCCGATCCGCTCGTCCGAGCAGAAGAACTGCACCATCTGCTCGAGCCAGCCGGGGGTCTCGAGCGACGCGTCGGCGTCGAGCTGGACCACCAGCTCGCCGGTCGCCTGGCGTAAACCTGCGTTCAGCGCCTCGATCACGCCGCGATGCTCCTGCTCGATCAGCCGCAGCCCGGGCAACCGCTCCAGCCGCTCCCACCGCCGCAGGATCTCGCGGCTGCCGTCGCTGGAGCCGTCGTCGATCACCACCAGCTCGACGTCCGGGTAGGTGGTGTTGGTGGCGAGCCGGTCGAGCACGTGGTCGAGGATGCGCGCGTTGTTGTGGTTGGGCATCAGCAGCGACACGCGCGGCGTCGCGCTCACCGCCCGCGGCGTCGCGCTCACCGCCGTCGGCCCCGGCGCTCCGGCGGGCGCTCGTTGGAGCGCAGCCGCCCGAGCTCCCACGCGAGCGCCTCCAGCGGCCGCAGCAGCGCGTAGATCATCGCGTCGCGTGAGGGGCGGCGCAGCGGCGCGAGCAGTCCCTTCGCGGTCTCCGACACCCCCCACCTAAGCAGGCCGCGGCCGCGCGCCAGCTGAAGCGATCCGGGATATGCGCGCGCGATCCAGGCGCCGCCCGCGCCCCACAGCAGCTGTTGGGAGATCAGGCCGCGGATCGTGGGGCGGCTGAGGTGCACGATCGCCGCGTGCTCGCGCCGCTCGACCTCCCATCCCGCCGCCTTCAAGCGGTAGGTCAGGTCGGCGTCCTCGGCCGCCCGGATGTCCTCCCGGAACCCCCCGATCTGCTCGAACGCCACCCGCCGGCACGCCACGTTGGCGCTCTTCGGATAGCCCCACTCGCCGAAGTCGAAGGTCCGCTGCTGGCTCATGACACCTCGCAGATAGGCGTAGCGCGCGGCCGCGGGGGCGTCGGGCGGCACCGGCTCGTCGCGCACACCGCCCCCGATCAGCGCCGTCCGAGCGCCCGGCGGCGGGTCGAAGTAGCGATTGAGCAGGTCCGCGGGAGGGTCGGCGTCGGCGTCGAGGAACACCAGCCACTCGGCCCGCCCGCGCTCGGCGCCGCGGTTGCGGGCGAAGCCCGGACTGGTGTGCTCGGCGGCGCGCAGCACGCGGGCGGCGCCGGGCTCCGGGGGCGTGCGATCGGGGCCCGGTGTGTTGTCGACCACGAGCAACGTGTCGCCCGGCCGCAGCTCCAGCGCCGCAAGCCGCGTGCGGAGCGCACCCAGCGCCGCCTGACTGCCGGCGAACGGCACGACGACGTCGACAGCCGGACGGGCGGGCGCGTCGGCCGCAGGGCGCGAGCCCGGACTCGATCTCGAGGAGGTAGCCAACGCGCGCCGGAGGCTAGCGCTGCCGCATCACCGGCCCCGCCCGCGCGACCGCGGCCGCCCATTGGGCAGCGAGCGCCCGAGCTCGAACGACAGCTCCCACACGGGGTCGAGCAGCAGCTGCAGAAGCTCATCGCGCTCGCGCCTGCCCGCGATCGCGATCGCCGCCCGGCCCCATGTGCGCGCCGCCCACCAGGCCAGCCCCAGCCGGCTGCGATGTCCCGGAAACGATCCTGGGTATTCGCGGTCGAGCCAGCCGGCGCCGGCGCCGTGGCGCAGCGCCTGCACGACCAGCAGTCCCAGGCGGCTGCGGCTCACGTGCACCACCGACGCGGCCGGGCGGCGCTCGAGCTCACCGCGGGCCGCGCGCAGGCGGAAGGTCAGGTCGGCGTCCTCGGCCGCGCGGATGTCCTCGCGGAAGCCGCCGACCGCCTCGAATGCGCTGCGGCGGCAGGCGAGGTTCGCCGTCTGCGCGAAGCCCCGTCCCAGGCTGCGGCTCTGGCTGAGGGCTCCGCGCAGATACGCATATCGCGCCACGGCCGGTGCGTTGGCGCCGAGGTCCTGGTCGAGGATCTCGCCCGCCAGCAGCACCGTCCCGGACGCAGGGGGTGGCTCGAAGTAACGATCGAGCAGATCCGGAGCGGGGACGGTATCGGCGTCGATGAACACCAGCCATTGCGCGCTGCCGAGCGCGACGCCGCGGTTGCGGGCGTAACCCGGCGTCGCGCGCTCCGCCGCGCGATGCACTCGGATGCGGCCGCCGCCCTCGAGATCAGAAGCGCCGCCCGGCGTGTTGTCTACGACCACGACCGTGTCCTGCGCCTCCAGGCGCAGCGATGTCAGCCGGCCGAGCAGCTGCGCGAGCGCGGCTCGGTTGCCTCGGAACGGAACCACGACGTCGACCGCTGGCCTGGCCACGGCGAGAGCGGCCGCTCAGGCCGGGGGAACCAGGCCGTAGGGAATCGGCGGCGCGTCGCGTTCCCGACGGCGGCGCTGAAGCGTTCGCCGCTTGCCTCGCATCCGACCGTACAGAGCCGTCGCCCCGCGATACCCGCCCAGCAGGCCCGGCTCGCGCAGCAGCGCGAATCCAAGCGCCGCGAACTCATACGGGAGCACCCACGGAAGTCCCGCCAATAGCGAGAGCGGGGGATCGTTCTTGACGATCATCAGGTAACGGTTGCGGAACTGGACCGTCCGCTGCCATCCGGCGACGCGAGCCCGCGTGGTCGGGCTGTAGCGGCGAACGTGGTAGCCAACAGCCGACGGCTCGTAGATGCACCGCCAGCCGAGCAACCGCGTCCGCCAGGCGAGGTCGGCGTCGACGCCCCAGTCGGCCGGCACGCCGTCTCGAACCGCCACCAGGTCCTCGTCGAACACCTGGCCGTCGAGCGCTGCGTCCTCGAGCGTGCGGCGGCGGTACAGGGCCGCGGCGCCGTCGGCGCCGAACGCCTCGGCAACCTTCCCGAACGCGGACCCGGGCTGACCGTGTCCGACTAGCCCGTTCTTGCGGCGTCGGTCGACAACCATGCCGGCCGTGTCGATCACGCCGAGCCGCTGCTTCTCGTCGGGCCCTTCGGTGCGGAGCAGCTTCGGCGCGACCGAGCCGACCCTGGGGTCATCGAAGTGCCGGCACGCCGCCTCCACGAACCCGGGTCCGAGAAAGCAGTCGGGCTGCATGAACAGGATCACGTCGCCCCCGATCGAGGAAAGCGCACGGTTCATCGCACGCGAGTAGGACTGTCGCTCGGTCAGGCGCACACAGCGGACGCCGAGCTCCTCCGCGATCGCCGCCGTGCCGTCCTTGGAGGCGTTGTCGAACACGACGACCTCGACGTCGGGCTGCATCAGGACAGTCGGCAGGGCGTGCCGCAACAACTCGCCCTCGTCGGTCGAGATGATCGGCGCGAGAACCTTCAAGATCGCCGCGTCGCCTCGGCCCCCGCCCGCGCGCCGCGCCACATCCGCGGCGCCCGGGCCGCCTCCTCGTACACGTCCCACGTCGCCTCGGCGGCGTCGCTCCACGTCCAGGCCGGTGGCTGCGGCGCCGGTCTGCGGGCCGACTCCGCCATCTCGATCAGGCCGTCGAGGTCGCCGATCGGAGCCAGCGCGACGCGGTCTGCCAGCACCTCGCGGAGCGCCGGCACGTCGAACGCGGCAACCGGGGTCCCGCATGCGAGCGCCTCGACCGGCGGCAGGCCGAACCCCTCGTCGTCGCTCGGGAACACGAGTGCGTGCGCGCCGGTGTAGATCGCGGCCAGCTCGTCGTCGCTGACGGCGCCGGTCAGCATCACGTCTGGCAGCTCTCGCGACCAGCGCCCGGTCGGGCCGACCAGCACCAGCGGCAGCGTCCGCCGTGCGCGAGCGAGCGCGCGGATCCTTTTACGGGGGTCCGGGGTGCGCAATCCTCCCACCCACAGCAGGTACTGCTCGGGGAGCCGGTACCGCTCGCGCACGGCCCGCACCTCGGCGTCGCGCCGCTGCCACAGACTGGGCGCCGGAGCCTCGTGGATCACCACGATTCGCTCGGAGGCGATGCCCAGCCGCTCGATCGCGTCGTCCGCGACCGGGCCCGAAGGAACGATCACGCGCACGGCGCGCTGGACGGCCAGGTAGCGAAGCTTGAAGCGCATTCCGGTGCGCAGGTATTCGCCGCGGCGCTTGAGCGGGATCAGGTCGTGCAGGGTGACCACCATCGGCACCGGCGAGCGCAGCAGGGCCCCGTCGATCCACGGCGCGTGGAACACGTCGCAGCGCTTCGGCACACGGGCTTCGACGATCTCGCCGCGATCGCTGGCGCGCAGTGCCTCGAGCAGGCAGCTCGCGTAGCGCCCGATTCCGCCCGGATCCTTGGCGGGCCGGCTGTCGAACGCGATCTTCACAAGAACGTACCCGGCCCGCTGCTGCACGCTCTCCTCATCGCGAATCGCACGATACCGTCGTGCGATGCGGGCGTACTACGAGGAGCTCTGGCAGCGCCTGCCCGCCGATCTCGCCCCACCTGATTTCGAGCTTCGCTCCCAATTCCTGCTCGGTGAGGTCAAGCCCGCCGATCGTGCGCTCGACCTCGGCGCAGGCGAAGGCGTCTTCACCGAGCTGCTGGCCGGCCGCGTGCGAAGCGTCGTCGCGGTGGAGGTCGCCGAGGCCGCGATCGTGCGGGCTCGGGCTCGCTTTCCGGCGCTCGACTTTCGCCTCGCGCCGATCGAGGGGCCGCTGCCGCTACCGGACAACTCCGTCGATGTGGTGTGGGCGAGCGAGGTGATCGAGCACGTCGGCGATACGGCGCGCTGGCTCTCGGAGGTCCGCCGGGTGCTGGCGCCCCGCGGACGGCTGCTGCTGACCACGCCCGACCACGGCCGCCTGCGCGTGATGCTGTTGGGGGTCGACCGGGTATCAGACCCGCTCGGGGACCACCTGCACCTGTACACGCGCCGGTCGCTTCGGACGCTGCTTGACGAGTTTGGATTCGCGCAGGTGCGGGTCAGGGCCGCCGGCGGGCCGCCGCTGCTGAGCCGCCTGCTGCTGGCCAGCGCGGTCCGATGAGAGTCCTGTTCGATGCCACCTACGCGCGGCGGGCACCGCTGTCGGGGACGGCGGTCTACATCGAGCGCGTGTGCGCCGAGCTCGAGCGCCTGGACGTGGTCGAGCTGATTCCCGTCGCCAACGAGCGCCGCCGTGCTCCGGCCGGCGGCGGACTGGGCAGTCTCCGCAACCTGGCGGCCGACCAGTGGTGGCTGACGGTCGAGCTGCCACGGCTGGCCCGTCGCGAACGAGCGCAGCTGGTCCACCATCCGCTGCCGGCGCGCTCGCCCGCGACGCGGCTGCCCCAGGTTGTGACCGTCGCGGACCTCGCATTCGAGCGGCTGCCAGTCTGTTTCGATCGCCGCTTCCGGCTCTACGCGCACGTCACCCATCGAGCGGCCGCGCGTGCGGCCGCTCGGGTTCTGACGATCAGCGAGACCACCGCGGCCGACGTGCGCGAGCTCTGGCGGGTGCCGGCCGAGCGGATCACGGTCGCTCGCCTCGGCCCCGGGCAGGCGCTGCCGCCGATCGAGCGCGAGCGCGACCCGAGGCATTTCCTGTACGTCGGCGACGAGGAGCCGCGCAAGAACCTAGGAGATCTGCTGGCGGCCTATGCGCTGTACCGCGCTCGCGCCCGGGCGCCGCTCGAATTGGTGCTGGCAGGGTCGGCGCATGCCCACGCCCCCGGCGTCCGCTCGGTCCGCGGCCCCTCGCCGGACGCGCTAGCCGAGCTGTACGGGGGCGCCGCGGCGCTCGTCCAGCCATCGCTGTACGAGGGGTTCGGGCTGCCGGCACTCGAGGCGATGAGCGTGGGTACGCCGGTGATCGCGGTGCGCTCACCCGGGACCGTCGAGGTTTGCGCCGACGCCGTCAGATATGCCGCCCCGCGCGACCCCGCAGACCTCGCCGCCGCCATGGAGGAGCTCGCCTCCTCGCCTGAACTCGCGGTGCAGCTGGCGAACCGTGGGCACCGCCGGGCGGCGGAGTTCTCGTGGGCCTCCTGCGCGCGGGCGCACCTGGCCGCCTACTCTCTAGCGGTGGCATGAAGATCGCGATTCTCGGCACCCGCGGGATCCCCGCGTCCTACAGCGGCTTTGAGACGGCCGTCGAGCAGCTCACGGCGCGTTTTACGGCACGCGGGCACGAGGTCGTCGTCTACTGCCGCCCGCACGTGGTCGACCGGCGGCTCGACAGCTACAAGGGTGCGCAGCTGGTCCACCTGCGGACGGTGCAGAACAAGTACCTCGACACGTTCGTCCACACGTTCCTGTCGGCGATCCACACCGCGCGGATCACGAAGCCCGACGTGGCGCTGTTCTTCATCGCCGGAAACTCGCCGCTGTGCTTGATCACGCGGTGGGCCTCGATTCCGGCGGTGATCAACATCGACGGCCTCGACTCCGACCGGCGCAAGTGGCCCGCGCTGGCGAAGGCCTACCTGCGCTTTGCGGAGCGCACCGCGCCGCGGTGGGCGGACCGCGCGATCACCGATAGCCACACAGTCGCGGAGATCTTCGAACGGCGCTATGGGCAACGAATCGGGGTCGTTCCGTACGGCGTCGAGGATCCCGGCCACCACGGGACCGAGACGCTCGAACGGCTGGGGCTGGAGCCCCGCAAGTACATCCTGTTCGTTGGCCGGCTCGAACCGGAGAACAACCCCCATCTGCTGGTCGAGGCGTTCTCGCGGATCAGCAGCGAGCGGGCGCGGGGGATGAAGCTCGCGATCGTCGGCGGCGCTCCGTATGCCGGCGAGTACATCCGCCAGGTGTGGCGCAGCGCCGACCCCCGGGTGGTGTTCCCCGGCTATCTGTTCGGCCGTGGCTACTGGGAACTCCAGCATCACGCGTACGTCTTCTGCGCCCCGACGGAGGTGGGAGGAACGCACCCGGTGATCCTCGAGGCGATGGCCGCCGGCAACTGCGTGCTGGTCAACGACCACCGGCCGAACGCCGAAACGGTCGGCGATGCCGGGGTTTACTTCTCGGGCAAGGGCGGCGTCGACTCGCTAGCCGAGCAGCTCGAGCTGCTGCTGGCGGACCCTGAGCTGGTCGAGCAGTACCGATCGCGCGCGCTCGAGCGGGCTCGCCAGTACTCCTGGGAAGCGGTGACCGACCAGTACGAGGACCTGCTCAACGCGGTCTGTGACGCCCGCGGCCCCGGCTCGCTGCCGGAGTTCCTGGTCGACCGCGAGCCGGTGGCCGCGTAGCCCCTCGATGGCACCGGCACCCCCGACGAGGTTCGCGCGCAGCGGCGAGGCGCGGATCGCCTTTCAGGTGCTCGGCGAGGGGCCGCCCGATGTGGTGTACGTGGGTGGCCCGGCGTCGCACATCGACCTGATGTGGGAGGACTCCGGGTACGCCCGCTCGTTTGAGCGCTTCGCGTCGTTCTCGCGCCTGATCAGGTTCGACCGGCGCGGCACTGGGCTGTCGGATCCCGTGCATGAGGCGGTGACGCTCGACCAGCAGATGGACGACCTCGACGCGGTGCTGGACGCGGTTGGAACCCAGCGCGTGGCGCTGGTCGCGGCGATGGAGGCGGGACTGTGCGCGATGTATGCCGCGAGCCACCCCGGTCGCGTCTCAGCCCTGGTGCTCGCGAACATCTCGGTCTCGGGCGGGCTCGTCATCGATGAGGAGCGGCGAGAGGCGATGCTCGAGCTAGTCGAGAACCACTGGGGCGAGGGCCGCTTCATCTCGCTGTTCGCTCCGGGGCGCGTCGACGACCGGCGGTTCGCCGACTGGTGGACCCGGTTCGAGCGCGCGTGCGTGACTCCCTCGATGGCGCGCAAGCTGATCGATCTGAACATGCGTTCGGATCTGAGCAGCGTGCTGCCAGCGATTCGCGTGCCGACGCTGGTGCTGCAGCAGCGCGATACGCCGCTGGTGTCGGTGGACGCGGGTCGCGAGGTCGCCGCCCTGATCCCCGGCGCGCGGTACGTCGAGGCCTCCGGCTCGGACTCCTACTGCTGGCCGGGCGCGGGGGACCCCGAGACCGATCTGATCGAGGAGTTCCTCACCGGCCGGCCGCCGCAGCGTGCGCCCGAGCGTGTCCTGGCGACCGTCCTGTTCACCGACATCGTCGCCTCAACCGACCATGCCGCCCGGCTCGGCGACCGCGCCTGGCGCGAGCTGCTCGGCCGCCACAACGAGGTGGTCCGCTCCAGGCTCGAGCGCTTCCGCGGCCGCGAGATCAAGACGATCGGCGACGGCTTTCTGGCCACCTTCGACGGCCCGACCCGAGCCGTCCGCTGCGCCAGGGAGATCGTGGAGGCGGGCCGGCAGCTCGGGCTCGAGATCCGCTGCGGGCTGCACACCGGCGAGTGCGAGCTGCTCGACGGAGACGTCCGCGGCATCGCCGTGCACATCGGTGCGCGCGTGTGCAGCGCCGCGGGCGCCTGTGAGGTGCTCGTGTCGAGCACGGTGAAGGACCTGGTGGTCGGGTCCGAGCTTGGCTTCGAAGACCGCGGGACGCAGCAGCTGCGCGGCGTCCCCGGCGAGTGGCGGCTGTTCGCGGTCGATGGCCGCGCACGCGGCTGACCCCGCATCACTGCGCGTGTAGCAGCCCGATCTCGTCCCCGACGTGGATCTCGCCCGGCTCGAGCACGTCGGCCCGCAACCCCCCACGGTGCACGAGCGGGCGCAGAATCGGGCGCTCGGCATAGCGCTGCATCGCCGCGCACGGCTCGCACAGCCGGATCGCGCGGCACCGCACCGACCCGATCATGAACTCATGACCGACCATCCCGTTCAGCCGGATGCCGCGCGTGACCACGTTGCGCCGGTGCTCGTCGGGCAGCAGCGGCGGCTGCAGCGATTCGCACACCTCGGCTTCGATCAGCGTCAGCGCGCTACCCGGCCTGCCTGACGGGAACGTTCCCTGGCCGCTGAGGTACCGATCGCCCTCGAGCCCCGCGCCCGGAATCACGCGGACGCTCTGGAGCATGCGACCAGACTCGCCGCTGTCGCCGGCCACCCAGAGCTGCTCGACCGACCCGGTCGTCGACGGCGCCTCGTCCCGGGGCGGGCGGGCCAGCGCCACATCCTCCGCGGCCACGACAAACCCGTCCTCTATCTGCTCGGCCTGCACAGGAGGACCCCCGGCTGGATCCCAGACAACACCGGAGGGGTGGCGCCCGTACATGACGACCGAGCGCCGCTCGCCGTCGGCGCTGCGCACCCGCGCGATCCACGGCCCCGGCCATGAGAACTCCGTCGGCGCCGCCACGGGCACCAGTCCCACCTCGAGCGAACCGAGCCACGCGAGCACGTTCCAATCCGCGCTCGGGTCTGCGCTCGGGTCCGACCCGGGCTTCGGGTCGGGGACCTCGCGGGCGGGCACCTCGAGGATCGTCGCCAGGCAAGCCAGAAACGAGGCGGCGTCGGCGGACAGGCCCGGCCGCGAGAGCCGCGTCTCCTTCACCCGGCCGCCTCCAGGCTGGCCTCGAGGTCGGCGATCAGATCCTCGACGGGCTCGATCCCGGCCGACAGCCGGATCAAGCTCTCGGGTGCGGTCTCCGCTCGGTGGCGCGCTCGGCGCTCCCAGCTCGACTCGACCCCGCCGAAGCTGGTCGCAGGAAGGATCAGCCGCGCGGCCGCGACGACGGCGTCGGCCTCGGCCGCGCTGCCGTCGAGCTCGAACGACAGCAGCGGTCCGAACCCGCGCGGCATCTGCCCGCGCGCGAGCTCGCGCGTCGCGGGGTCCAGCCCGGGATAGTGGACGGCGCGGACGCGAGGATGGCTCGTCAGGCGCGAGGCGATCGCGAGCGCGCTCTCCGACTGCCGGACGATCCGCAGCGGCAGCGTCTTCAGGCCGCGCAGCGCCAGCCAGCTCTCAAACGGGCCGGGAATACCGCCGCTCAGCGTTCGCCACTCCCGCACCGCCTGGAGCAGGCGCTCGTCGCGGCTCACGACCGCGCCGAGCACGAGGTCGGCGTGACCCGAGGCGGACTTCGTGAGCGAGCACAAGGAGGCAACTGCGCCGAACTCGAGCGGCTTCTGCAACAGCCCGGTCGCGACCGTGTTATCGACGATCATCGGCGCGTCGGCGGCCGCGGCCACCTCGCCCAGCCGCGCCAGGTCCGCGACCCTCAGCAGGGGGTTCGTCGGCGTCTCCACCCACAACACCGACGGCCCCTCGCGCAGCGCGCGCTCGACCGCCTCCGGGTCGAGGAGATCGAGCAGCACCGGCTCGGCGCCGTGCGGCCGCAGCCGATCCGCCAGCACCCGGACGTTGTAATAGCCGTCGGACGGCAGCACCAGCCGTCGCCTTCCCGGCGCGAGGGCCAGCATCAGCGCCGTGGCAGCCGCCTGGCCGGAGGCAAATGCGACCGCGCCGGCGTCCTCGAGCGCGCCCACCGCCTGTTCGAGCGCCTCCCAGGTGGGATTGGCGTTGCGGCCATAGAGACGGCCCGACTCGGGATCACCCTGTGACACGAAGATGCTCGTGGAGACGAGCGGTGCGTTCGCGGGAGCACCCGGTCGCCGCTCGGTGCCGGCATGCACGAGGGCCGATTCGGGCGAGAACGTGGGCTCAGCCATCAGCTGTGGCCACTCTCATCGATGCTCCACCGCGAGCCGGATGCCGAGCGCGACTAGGACGCTGCCGGTGACGCGATCGAGCGCTTTGCGAACCCGAGGCCGGCGCAGCACATCTCCGCCTCGCACGACCAACCCCGCATACAGCGGTAGCCACAGCAGGCCCATCAGGTCGTGAGCGAGCGCCAGCGCGAGCGACTGCGCAAGGACCGAGTGGCCGCGGTTGACGAACTGCGGCAGGAGCGTCGTGTAGAAGACGCCGATCTTCGGGTTCAGGAGGTTTGTGAGCAGCCCCTTGCGGAACGCGCCGGCGGTGGCCGGGGTTTCGGGCGCACGCTCGCGCGCCCGCAGCGCCGTCACACCCAGATAGATCAGGTAGGCCGCGCCCAGCAGCTTGATCACCCCGAACGCGACCGCGGAGGCGGCCAGCAGCGCCGCCACGCCCACGGCGGCGGCGACTGCCCACAGCAGCAGGCCGAGGTTGATGCCAAGCGTCGTGCCAACCGCGGCTGACCAGCCGCGCTCGAGCGCGCTGCGTGTAACGATCGCCATGTCCGGACCGGGTGTGATCGTCAGCAGCGCCGCCACCCCCAGGAACGGCAGCCAGTGCGCGGCTAGCACCTCGTCAGGGCCCCGCGGGAACCCGCACCCCGAGCTCGGCGCCGACCTCGTGAGCCACCCGTTCGCCCGACTGCACCGCTCCGTCCATGTAGCCGTTCCAGATCGTCGCTGTCTCGGTGCCGGCCCAGTGCACGTGGCCGATCGGCTTGCGAAGCGCGGATCCGTAGGACAGCCAGACCCCTGGCGGGAAGATGCCGCCATAGCAGCCGCCCGTGAACTCCTCCCGGGACCACAGCATCTCCACATAGCCGCGGATCCCGCCGATCGGATGCAGCGCCTGCTGTCCGAAGTACCGCGCGAAGCTCTGGATCACGCCCTGGTAGCGCTCATGCTTGGGACGCGCCCCCCAGGCGCGTCCGTCGGCGCCCTCGATGAACCCGATCAGCACACCCGGGCTTGCGTGCGGCGATCCATCGTCGGGATACGGCGTGTTGTCGAAGGTCACCTTCACCGGGCCCGTGTCGCTGGTCGCCTGCCCCGCGAGGCCGCTGGCGCGCCAGAACGGGTGGCTGTACAGACACTGGACCTTGATCGTGCTGCCCTGCGGGATGCGCTGGGTCAGCTGGTCGCGCAGCCCGCCGTCGCCCGACAGCGCCGCGAGCGTCGGCTCGTACACCAGGCGGCCCGCGAGCGTCGGCGGGATCGCGACGATCGCGTGCTTGGCGCTGACATCGAACCCGTCGCCGATCGCGTGGACCCTGCCGCCCTCGTGGACGATGCGGCGTACGGGCGCCCCGAGGCGCACCCGCGAGCCGAGCCGCTTGGCGACCGCGATCGAGATCGCCTGCGAGCCGCCGATGAAGCGGCTGTCCTGTGCCCCGTTGGCGGTATCGACGAGGTTGTCGAAGGTCCCGGCGGACGCGATGTAGAACAGCCCGTGAAGCAGCGACAGGTCGCGCGGCTCGGCCGCGAACACCGCCTCGACTCCCAGCGTCACGAGCGCGTTGCTCGGACTGTAGGGGGATTGGTTTGGCGGGTCGAGGTTCTCCCGCATCCACGTCTCGACCGTCTGCCCGTCCCACAGCGCGGCGTTGGCAGCCGTGTATGGGGCGTCGAGCGGCACCTGCGCGGCCATTTGGTTGAACTCGTACAGGGCCTTGGCGGCATTCGCGGTCCCGGGGTCGGTCGGGATCCGGGTGCTCGAGGAATAGCGGGTCAGCCCGGTGACGCTGCTGTAGTCGACGTACTGGCCTTTGTTGTAGGTCTTGAACGTGCCGATCCCCATCTTGCGGGCGAGCTTGTAGATCCGAGCCTGCGGGCGGTAGACGGCCTGTGTCGGCACCGACGCAGTCGCCGGCTCGTTTGGCAGGGGGCCGACCCACTGGCCGCCCACCTCGATCACGCGGCCGCCGCCCAGGTGGTGGTTGAGGGTGCGACCACCGACCCGGTTGCGCGCCTCCAGCAGCTGGACGTCGACGCCGGCTCGGTGAAGCAGCCAGGCGGCGGTCAGCCCCGCCAGCCCGCCGCCGACCACCACGACCTCCACCGACTGGCGCGGCTTCGCGGAGGCGGCGCTCGGAAGCGCGCTCGCGGCCGCGGCGGCACCGGCTCCGCCCAGCAGCCCCCGTCTCGTCAGCCTCGCGTCGGTCATAGCTCGCTACCCGGACCCGCGAATATAACCGTTCGATGACGGCTGACCCGCAGGTCCTCTACGGCATCCCCCTGGAGCGCTTCACCCCGGAGCGCAACGCGCTCGCCAAACAGCTGCGGTCCGAGGGCCGCCGCGAGGAGGCCGCGCGCGTCGCGAAGCTGCGAAAGCCCTCGCTGGCGGCGTGGGCGGTCAATCAGCTGGTCCGCACGCAGAAACGGGAGATCGATGCGCTGTTCGCAGCCGGCGACGCGTTGCGCGAGGCCCACGAGGACCTGCTGGCGCGGCGCGGTGACGCCGGCTCCCTGCGGCGGGCGCTAGAGACCGAACGCCAAGCGGTTGCAGAGCTCACCGGCAGGGCGCGTGGGTTGCTGAGCGCCGACGGGCATGAGCTGAGCGACGCGAAGCTCGAGCAGGTGTCAGACACGCTGCACGCCGCGGCGCTCGACGACGACGCCCGTGCGGCGGTGCGGGATGGCTGCCTGGAGCGCGAGCTTCGTCACGTCGGGCTGGGCGCACTCGGGGCCGTCGCGCCCTCGTCCCCGGCCGGTCCGGCCAAGCGCGCGCCGCGGGCTGGCGAGGATCGCGATCGAGCCGCCCGCGTGAAGGCGGCGCGCAAGGCGGAGCTCGAAGCCCGCCGCCGCGCCGAGCGTGCCGCCCGTGAGGTGCACGCGGCCGAGGCTCGCCGAGACGCGGCCGCCGAGGCTCTGCAGAACGCCGAGCGGGCGCTGGCTGACGCAAAGGCCGCCGCCGAGCATGCCACGGCTGAGCACGAGCGCACTAGGAAACGGCTGCCGCCCCCAACCTCCTCAGCTCCGCGCGGACCCGGGTGAGCAGCTGGATCTCCACATAGCCACTCGGGTTCAGCCGGGAGGCCATCGACAGCGGCCCGTACGCGGCTCGCGTCTGGTTGCGGTGGACGTAGAACAGCCCGAGCGTCAACCACGTGTCGGGGTTCGCCGGCTGTAGCCGCACCGCCTGGCGTAGCTCGTCGACGGCTGCTGCGTTGTTGCCGAGCGCCGTGTAGATCGCGCTGAGCTCGAACAGCGGATCGACGGACAGGGGATCGTCGGTCCTCGCCGCGCGGCCGTCGGAGAGCGCAAGCGTTGCGTTGCCATTGCTGATCGCGGCGATCGCGGCGCCGTCGGCATTGACCGCGCGCAGCGGCTGCCAGATCGCCCACGCGGCGAGGACCGTGCCGGTCAAGATCGCCAGCACGATCGCGATCCCACCGGGCGAGCGCCGGAGCCCTCGGGACTGCGCCAGAAGTCCTTCACGCTGGCGAAGCGGTCCGCGGCCTGCAAGCCAGCCCGCGCACAGGAGCGCCGGAACGGCCACTCCCGGCATCGACCAGGTCCAGTCGACCGCGGACTGCACTCCGAACACGACCACGACGGCCAGCAGCGTCAGCAGCCCGACCCGCTCCGGATCGGCGTCGGACAGGCGGCGAAGCCTCGTCGAGCGTACGGCCGCGACTCCCCACGCCAGCAGCAGCGCGAGATTGACTGCGATCCCGAGCAGGCCGAGATCGGCCAGCGTCTCGATCACGTAGCTATGCGCGTGTCCGACCGTCCGATGGTCGGTCGCGTAGCGCAGTCGCGCGGTGCCGTACGCGCCCGCCCCGACGCCCTTGAGCAGCGAATGCCGCGCGATATCCAACCCCTCGCTCCAGTAGAGCGGGCGCGTGTTGCTGACCTCGACGAGCCGCCCGGGGTTGTCGCCCACCGTCGGCTTGGCGCTCGTCAGCGTGCTCCAGATGTGGGACACCTCGCCGGTGAAGCCGCGCGAGGACGCCGCCAGCGCGCCCAGGCCGGCGACCGGCGCCAACGCGACCACGGCGAGCAGCAGTGCGCCGATCCGCCGGCGCCGCGCCTGCGCCCATTCGGCGCGATCCATCGCGAACACGGCCGCAACACCGACCAGCACCATCACGGCCACCACGAGCACGACCAGCACGCCGAAGCCGTGGCCCGCGGTGCTGCGCGCGGCGAGCACCGCACGGTCGCGGGTGAGCGCATGCGTGGCGAGCCCCCACGCGATCATCGCCGCTCCGCCGGCGGCGCCGAGCACGAGTACCAGAGCGGCTCGGAGCCGCAGCGGCACCACTGCGAACCACAGCGCGAGCGCCACCACCGCCGCGAGCAGCGCGCTGCGCGAGTAGGACAGCACGAGCACGGTCAGCTGGATCGAGATGGCGGGGACCGCCAGCCCGCGCAGCAGGCGGCCCCGATCCCGCCGCGCACCGAGCCACAGGCACGCCGGCAGCCCGAGGGCGCCGCTCAGCCCGGTGGCGTTCCAGTAGCCAAACGGCGCCCGCATTCGCCCAAGCTCGTTGCCGCGGTCGAGCGCCGCCGGGAACACCTTGACCAGGATCGCGTAGCCGCACAGGATGGTCGCGAGCAGCGCGATCGCGCCGACGATCGCCGGCCACCGCTCCGGGAACAGCCGCGCGAGCGCGATCGCGCCGCCGAACGCCGCCAGGTACGAGAGCGTGCGGTTGGCCTCGAGCCAGGAGTCATCCGGCTGCACCGACCACGAGATCGAGACCGCCGCGAGCACCGTCAGCGCAGCGAAGGCGATCAGCGCGGGCGCCCCCCACGCTCGGGCCGGCGCGCCGCGCCACACGACCGTGATCGCGAGCGCCGCGCCGATCACCGTGAGCACGATCTCGGCCCAGGTGTTCGGGGCCACGTCGACGCCCCCGGTGGTGACGAACGCCAGCGCCGCGAGCGAAGCCGCCAGCAGGCAGGCGAGCACCGCGTCGGTGCTCGCGCCAACAGCCCGGGCCCGGGTCCGGTAGATCGCCCGGACCCGCGCCGGTTTCGCCGCGCTTGCTAGGGACGACACCGCGGCGAGGCTACCAACGCTCAGCGCGCGCGATCAGCATCAGGGTGTGCCCGAACGGGGCGCTGCGACGCCGGGAGCCGAGCTCGTCGAGCGGTTGCAGTAGCCGCTGTAGCGACGCTGGCATCCGGCGCCACGTGTACGTGACGGAGTGAAGCTCCGGGCGCAGCCCCGCCGCGCGCGAGAGCATGGTCAGCCGCCTTGGCGACAGCGGAATGTCGTCCGGCGTCCCGTGCACGGCCGTGGCCACGCCCAGCCGGTTGGCGGCGGCCAGCGCGAGCCCCACCGGATGCCACAGCCCCGGCTCGATCACCACCAGCGCGCCATTCGGCCGCAGCAGTCGCGCGGCCTCGGCAAAGCACGGTTCGAGCGGTCCCTGGAAGGCGATGTGGTGAAGCACGAGCCGGTACAGGACCACGTCGAAGGAGCCCGACGGCAGATCGTCGAGCTGACCCGCGAGCCCGACCCACGCCTGGTCGGCCCGCCCGCTGGAGAGCACGCCGGCCACCCGGTCGGCATCCGCGTCGACCGCGACCAGCCGGAAGGCCGGCGACGGAAACAGGTGCCGCCCGGGGTGCCAGCCCGAACCGATCGACAGCACCTCGCCGCCGGGCAGCGGCAGCCGCCGCGCGAGCAGATCGCGCTCGCGCCGCATCATCTGCCGGTAGTGGAGCTCGAGGGTCGCAGCGCTGCTCAGCCGATCGAGCAGGTTGTCCGCGCGATACGGCGCGCATCCCGCGGTAGCTGGGCTCGCCACGACGATTCGCGAGTGTAGGCCGTCAGGAGGGGGTAGAGGATCGTCCATGGCCACTCCGATTGAAGATCCGGGCAGCCTGCCCGGCAAGACCCTGTCAGACCAGATGAGCCGGAAGATCGGGACGATCAAGGACCTCTACACGGTTCACGACGACCAGACGCCGATGTGGGTGAGCGTCGAGACGACGATCGGCATCGCCGACAAGCGCATCGTGTTCGTCCCGATCGCGCGGATGAAGGAGGAGGATGGCGAGATCCGCGTGCCCTACACCGCGCAGCACGTGCAGGAGGGGCCAGAGATCGAGCCTGAGGACGAGCTGTCGATCGAGACCGACCGCAAGCTACGCGACTTCTACGCGATCGACCACGGCGACCACGAGATCCGAACGGACAACGAGTCCTATGCGGCGAACGTCCCTGAGCCGGGCGATCAGCCGCGCAAGACCTCCTCGTAGGCCTCGACCGTCTGCCGGCCGCACCGCCGCCAGGTGAACTCGCGCTCGACGGTGTCGCGCGCCTGCGCGGCTAGCTCGGCGAGCCTGGTGTGGTCGCTCAGCAGTTGATCGATCCGCGCCGCGAGCGCTCGCGGATCGCGCGGCGCTACGAGCTCGATGCCACCGCCGGCCGCGGCGATCTCGGCCGGACCATCCTCACCGATGGCCCCGATCGCGACGACCCCGCCCCCCATCGCCTCCACGTAGCCGACGCCGAACGCCTCCTCGACGCTGGGCAGCACGAACAGCGTCGCCTGCCGCGCCAGCTCGACCGCTTGCCTGTGTGCCAGGCGGCCGTGAAATTCGACGCGGGATTCGAGCGAGAGCGTGTGCGCCAGCCGCTCCAGGCGTTGGCGCTCCGGACCGTCCCCGACGATCACGTAGCGAAGCTCCGGCCAGCGCTCGCGCAGCAGCGCGAGCGCGCGGATCACGTCCTCATGGCGCTTGCGTGCGACCAGGTTGGCGACGGTCACGAGCGCCGGCGGGCCTGCTCGCGCTCTAACCGGCATCGGTTCCAGGTCTGTTCCCAGATGAACGACGCGCGTCGCCCGCGCTCCGTGCGCCACGCAGCGCCGCGCGGTGCCGGCGCTATTGGCCAGCACGAGCCGCGCCTGGCTGAGCGTCGCGGGCAACGCGCGGAACCGGCGGCCCGCCCCGTAGACGTCGTGGCCGTGGACGGACACGAGCAGCGGCACCTGCGGAGCGGCCCGGCGCGCAGCGTCGCCGGCCGGCACGGCGTAGTGGGCGTGGATCAACTCGAACGGGAACTCCGCCCGCAGAGCGGCCAACCTCCGCCTCAGCAGCGGCGCCGCCCACGCCCCCCATGATCCGTAGCTCATCGGTCGCGGAGGTGCGAGGTAGCGGAGGTATTCGACGTCGATGCCGTCGATGCTCGCGTGCGACTGTTGGCGGATCACATCCCGCGCGCGCGGGAGGTCGAGTGCCCGGATGCTGGCCAGCGACGGGAGAGGCCGATGCAGGACAAGCACGCGCAGCTGCGCGCCCTCCGCGCGCGCCGCCAGCGCCTGGCGGTGCACCCACACGCCGCTGACGGGGTCGCCCGAGCGCGGGTAGTACTCGGTCAGGACGAGGACGCGCACGGGCTACCAGGAGCGGTACGTCGCGAGCGTCTGCTGCGCCTCGAGCGCGGTCACGTATGGCCGGTCTGCGAGGAACTCCCGCGCCTCCGCGAACGCGGCCGAACGGTCGTAGGCCGAGGCGATCCGCCGCAGGCCGTGGCGGACCGGCGTGGCATCGACGATTCCCAGGCGCCAGCCGCGCTCGCGCGCGAGCTGCGACCAGTGGAGGTCGAGGCCCCACCCGATCCGCAGCCGCGGGAACGGCAGCATCACATCGAACGTCGAGGCGCGCATCGCGACGACCGGTCCGATCTCGACGAAGTTCGACAGCCGCACGACGCTAGCCGCACGGCGCCGCGTGACATCCCATGCCGCATGGGATCGGCGGCGGTGCGCCGGCTGCGCGAGCGACAGGTCGAAGCGCTCCGCCAGGAACAGGAACGCGTCGAGAAACCCGTGGGGCAGCGCGACGTCGTCGTCGATCAGCACGAGCCAGTCGTATCCCCCGACGAGGTTCGCTTCGACCAGCGCGTTGAGGTTCTCGAACTTGCCGCGCCCGGCGACGGTCTTGCTCGCGAAGCGCACGTGGTGGTGGGAGCTCTCGAGCTCCCGTCGCGCGGCGGACAGGAGGTTGGGAGCATCGTCGCGCTCGACAGCGAGCGCGAGCACGCGTCGGGCCGGCCATGCGCGGGCGGCACGGCGCAGGCGCCAGGGCTCGCGCCGCACCAGCGCGACGGCGTCTAGCAGCGCATCGAGTGAGACCGCCGAGCTGGTCCGGCGCACCCCGAACACCTGGCCGCTGGTGCCCGAGACGAAGTCCTCGCCGCTCACGATCGCCGCTCCGACAGTGCTTCTGCAATGCGCCCCGCGGCATGCGCGGCCATCACGAGCCCGATCAGGCACCGCCGCCTGAGCACGTGCCACGCGCAGCCCGCGAGCGTACGCAGCTCGGACGCCGGCGCCGGCGCCGTGCGCTTGCGAACGTCGTAGCGCCGTGCGCTGCGCCCGAGCACGTAAGCGGCGCGCGAGAGCCGGCGAAGGGTGGCGTCCGAGCGCATCCGGCGGTGCTCGAGCCATGCATCCGCCACGTACCTGACCTGCCCGCCGGCCGCGGTATAGCGGCGCTCCCATTCCTCCTCCTCGCCGCGACCCACCAGCGACTCGTCGAACAGCCCGAGTTGCTCGAATGCGCGGCGCCGGACGCCCATGTTCGCGCTCCATACCAGGGGCACGTCGCGGTCGCCGGACCCGAGCTCGAGCGTCGTGATCGGCGCGGGCTCGCGACCGCAGCCGCGCGGTCCACCCCCCTCGAGCCGGGCGCGGATCGGCCCGCCGAACACGTCCCGATCCGGGGCCTCGCTCACGCCGGCGAGCATTGCCTTGAGCCATCCCGGCGGCGCCGCCACGTCGTCATCGACGAACAGCAACAGGTCGCTGCGAGCCGCGCGGATCCCGGCATTGCGCGCCGCGTTTGGCCCGCCCGGCTGCCCCAGCGTCAAGAGGCGCGCGCCGTGGCGCTGGGCGACAGCCGCCGTCGCCGGGTCGACGCCGTCGCTGACGACGATCACCTCCGCGCCGGCATCCGCCCCCTGTGGCGCGAGCGACGCGAGCGCGACCTCGAGATACTGCGCCCTGCGTCGTGTGGGGATCACGATCGTCGCCGTCGGCATCCGGCGGATTGTTCCGGCTGGCGTGCTAGGACCGGCTCAGCGACCGGCGATGCTCGGCGAACTGCGCCGCAAACGCGCTGAGGAAGCGCGGGTTGTAGCGGACGTAACGCCGCCACAGGCGCCGCGGCTCGTGGGCCAGCCGGTAGGTCCACTCCAGGCCGGCCTCCTGCATCCAGTTCGGCGCCTGCGGCACCAGCCCGGCATGGAAGTCGAACGCCGCACCGACCCCGACCAGCACCGGCGCCTCGAGGCGCGGTCGCATCTGGGCCATCCACTTCTCCTGCTTCGGTACGCCGATTCCAACCCAGACCACGTCCGCGCGCGAGCCGTTGATCTCCTCGGCGATCGCGCTCTGCTCCTCGTCGGTCAGCGGCCGGTGCGGTGGCGAATAGCCGCCGACGATCTTGACCCCGGGGTAGCGCTGGCGGAGGTTGAGCGCCAGCTGGACGAGCGCCCCCTGGTTACGCCCGCCGTAGAGATAGAAGCGCCGTCCGGTCACCGAGGCGCGCGCACATGCACGCGACATCAGCTCCGGACCGTAGACGCGGTGAGCGAGCGAGTGCCCGAGCATGTTGATCGCCCACACCAGCGGCTGTCCGTCGGGGACGTTCATCGACGAGCGCGACAATGCATCGTGTAGCGCGGCGTCCTCGCTTGACGCCATCACCGCGTGGACGTTGCAGACGCACACGTAGCCGCGGCGCCGCCAGGCTGCCATCGCGTCGATCCACTCGAGCGTCGATTCGTAGTCTGTCAGCGCCAATTCGACGCCCAGGACGTCGACCGTCCTGGGCGAGCGGATCGAGATCGGATGGGCTTGTACGGAGCCCTCGGGAAGCATCTCTCTCTCGTGCGTGGAGGTTGGCTGGCCGCGGTCGCCTGCCCGTCTGCAGCCTAACGTTAAAGATCGCAACGAAACCGCGGAGTGTCGGTTTCGCAGTTGTTGGTCAATCTGTCGAAATTCGGCGAAGTTAACGTTGACCTAGCTCGGTCGCGGTATGCTCTCACATGACACGGAAGTCGCTCGGGCCCGCGAGCATCGCCCCCTTTCTCGCGGGTCTCGGACGGCCCCCAGCCCTACCAGGGTCGTCCTACCGGCCGGGCCCGTACCGCGCAAATGTGCGGTGCGGGCCCCGCCACCCCCACGTAGTCTCCCGCAGCGATGCGATGTCTCGTCACCGGCGGTGCCGGATTCATCGGCTCGAACATCGTCGACGCGCTGCTTGCGCGCGGCGATGAGGTAGCGGTGATCGACAATCTCGCGACCGGCAGGCTCGCCAACCTCGAGCAGGCGCGCCGTGCCGGAGCCGCGCTGCACGAGCTCGACGTCCGAGACACGGAGGCAGTCGCGAGCGTGGTCGCCGAGGTCCGTCCCGAGATCGTGTTTCACCTCGCCGCGAATATCGACGTCCGCGTCTCCGTCGCCGATCCCACGCGCGATGCCTATGTGAACGTGGTCGGCACGGTCGGCGTCCTCGAGGCGGCGCGCGGAGCGGGCGTCAGGAGGGTCGTCAACAGCTCCACCGGCGGTGGTCTGTACGGCGAGGCCGAGCTGCTTCCGACGCCTGAGGACTATCCGATCAGATCGCTTGCCCCCTATGGCCAGGGCAAGTACGCGGCCGAGGGCTATTGCGAGCTGTACACGCGTCTGCACGGTCTCTCGACGGTCTCGCTCAGGTACGCCAACGTGTACGGCCCGCGCCAGGACCCGCACGGCGAGGGCGGCGTCGTGGCGATCTTCTGCGGTCGGCTCATCGAGGGCAGGACGCCCACGATCTATGGCGATGGGCGCCAGACGCGCGACTGGGTCGAGGTCGGGGACGTGGTCCGTGCGAATCTTCTGGCGGCGGACGCCGAGCTGACGGGCCCGGTGAACGTCGGGCACGGCCGTGAGACCTCGGTGCTCGAACTGGTCGAGGCGCTGGGCGAAGTCGCCGGAGGTCCCATGCCGGCACCCGAGTTCGCGCCGCAGCGAGCCGGCGAGGTCCTGCGCAGCTGCCTCGACGTGACGCGCGCCCGCGAGGAGCTCGGCTGGCGTCCGGAGGTCGAGCTGCGCGACGGCCTCCGGCGCACGCTCGCGAGCATCTGAGGCCCGGCGGCGCTACAGGTTCTCGGCTACGCGGGGAGCCTCGCGCGTGAACACCCACCACCCGAGCGCGAACAGCGCTGGGATGATCGCCAGCCCGATCGCCAGGTGCAGCGGACCGCCCGAGGCGGTCAGCGCGTCGCGCATCCGCTGCTCGTAGACGATCCTGCCGGCCACGTGCGTCGCCACCGGCGGCGGGTGCACGAACGCGTTGCCCATCTGCGTCAGCATCAGCGCGATCGGGTTCAGCAGCGCAACGTGCTCGAGTCCCTTGTAGCTGCTCGCGGTGTACATGATCGGCGAGCTGTAGAACAGCACCTGCGAGATCACTTCCCAGATCGGTTGCACGTCGCGAAAGCGCACGTACAGCGCCGAGAGCAGCATCCCGATCCCGGTTGCGAGCACGATGAAGCCGAGCACGATCGGCAACAGCTCCAGCCAGCTGAGCCGCGGCGTGATCCCGCTGGCGAGGGCGAACACCAGCACCGCGATGAAGTTCATCCCGAGATTGAACGTGGCCGTCAGCGACACCGACATCGGGACCGTCATCCGCGGAAAGCGGATCTTGCGGATCAATGCCTCGCGGGCCACCAGGCAGCTCACGCAGCTGCCGGTCGCCTCCGAGAAATAGGTCCACAGCACGATGCCCGTCAGCAGGTACACGCCGTAGTGCGGGATCCCCTTGCCGACGTTGATGATCTGGGTGAAGAACACGTAGATCACGCCGAAGAACAGCAGCGGGCGTACCAGCGACCAGAAGTAGCCGAGCACCGAACCGAAGTAGCGCAGCTTGAACTCTGTGCGGGCGAGCGTCAGCGTCAGTTCGACGAACCGGCGGATGCTGCCACCGAGCGCTGAGGGGCCGTAGCTCGTGGCCGCCGTGGCGCTCATCGACGCTCGATCTCGAAGGTGTGGGGCAGGTCGACGAAGCCGCCCGCCGCGCGACCGCTCTTGTGGACGATGATCGAGGCGATGCCCGTTCGAACATCGAGCGTGTCGACGCCGCGTTGGTTGGGCTTCACCGCGGCGGACAGGTCGTAGCGGCCAGGTGCCAGCCAATTGTCGAAGTGAATCTTGGCGGTCGCGTCCTGGCCCGCGTGGAAGCGGCCGCTGGGCCCGTCGGCGAAGCTGGTTGCGGCGAACGCCACCTCTCCGCGCTGCGTGCGCAGCTCCATCGCGAACACGGGGTCCTCGGCCGCCGTGTGAAAGCGGACGTCGATCGTCACGCAGCACGGTTCTCCCTGCGCCACCGAGACGATCTTCTCGCCTACCGAGGACTCGAACCGCGCCCCCCGGATCTCGGCGACCGCGGGCGGCGGCTCGTCGCCCTCGGTGGTGGATCGCTCGCGCAGGTGCGCGAAGTTGATCTCGTTGTACTGGCGTGTGATCGAGGGCGGGGGACCGATGTCGACGACCTTGCCGCTTTCGATCAGCATCGCGCGATCGCAGAAGCGCTCCACCGACCCCATGTCGTGGGTGACGAACACGATCGTTCGTCCGCTCGCCTTGAGCCGCGCGAATTCGTCGAAGCACTTCTGCTGGAAGGCAGCGTCGCCGACCGCCAAGACCTCGTCGATCAGCAGGATCGGCGCGTCGACCTGGATCGCGACCGCGAACGCGAGGCGCACGTGCATCCCGGATGAGTAGTTCTTGAGCTTGAGGTCCATGTAGGGCTCGAGCTCGGCAAACTCGACGATCGCGTCGAAGCGCGACCGCGCCTCGCTGCGGGTGAGGCCGAGCATGATCGCGTTGATGATCACGTTGTCCCGAGCCGCGAGGTCGGGGTTGAAACCCACTCCGAGCTCGATGAACGGCGACAGCCGGCCGCGGATGTTGATCTGGCCGGAGTCGATCCCGTAGATCCCGGCAAGGCACTTCAGCAAGGTGCTCTTGCCGCTCCCGTTGCGGCCCACGATCCCGAAGAATTCGCCTTCCGAGATGTCCACGCTGACATCGTCGAGCGCCCGCACCAGGTCGAAGTGACGAAAGCGCAGCGGATGGAGCACGCGCTCCTTGAGCGTGTGGTACTGCTCGTGCGGAAGCCGAAAGGTCTTCGTGAGGTTCGTGATCGAGATCACGGGCTCGGCGGCGGTGAGCCGGCCGCCCACCGGGGAGCGACCGCCGGCGCTCGCACTCGGTTCGCGAACGGTTGCGCTCACTGCGGGCGGACGGTAGCAATCGCCGTGACGGCCAGTGGCCCGTTGCTGCGCAGCTCCAATCAGCAGCGGTAGTCTCGACGCGGTGATGGACGCGGCATCCGGCTTCCGGCCACGCGCCTCGATCGTGATCGTCTGCCACCGTCGCGTCGACCTGCTCGGGGACTGCCTTCGGTCGCTCGAGCGCGGCCTGGCCCCAGGGGTCGCATCCGAGGCGATCGTCCTGTTCAACGGCACCCCCGCTCCGGCCCGAGAGCGGGTGCGCCCGCTGTTGGGAGGCGCCAGGGTGCTGGTGAGCGACGTCAACCTCGGGTTCGCCGCAGGCAACAACCGCGCTGCCGGGCAGGCCATCGGCGAGTACCTGGTGTTCCTCAACGATGACGCGGTGGTGCAGCCGGGCTGGCTCGAGGCGCTCGTGTCGACCGCCGATGCGCATCCGGACGCCGGCGCCGTCGGCAGCCGGATTCTGCTCCCCGACGGCACGCTCCAGGAAGCCGGCAGCGTGATCTGGAGCGACGGGTCCTCAATCGGAGTCGGCCGCGGTCTGCCGCGCGGCTCACGGCGCTACGACTACCTGCGCGAGGTCGACTACGCGTCGGCGTGTTCGTTGCTAGTGCGCAGGGCGTCGTTTGAGCGGTTGGGAGGGTTCGACGAGCGCTACTTCCCCGCGTACAACGAGGATCTCGACCTAGCGCTTGGAATTCACCGACTCGGCCAGCGGGTGCTCTACCAGCCGCGCTCCGTGGTGGTTCATCACGAGTCGGGAAGCGGGCTTGAGTCGAGGACGTTCCTGATCCTCAGAGGACGTGCGCTCCTGAGAGAGAAGTGGGGGCGAGAGCTTGAACGGTTTCCCACCCCCGCCCCGACCTCGCCGACCGCGATCGAGCTCGCGGTGCACCGTGCGCGGCGCAGCCCCAGGCGCTTGTTGATCGTCGACGATCGCCTGCCGAGCCCCGGAATGGGCTCCGGCTTTCCCCGTATGTTTGCGGCGATCCGGGAGCTCGCGCTGGGCGGCTATGCCGTGGCGCTCACGCCGACGGCAAGCGCCGCGGGCGATCGGCGGGCGCTCCAGGACCTCGGGGTCGAGGTCGTCGACGACGAGTTGCGGGCTCACCTGAGCACTCCGGGCGTGCTCTATGACGCCGTCGTGATCTCGCGCCCGCACAATTTTGAAAAGGCGGTCCGAGCGGTCCGCCGCCACCAGCCGCAAGCCGCCCTCATCTACGACGCCGAGGCGCTGTTTCACCGCAGACTCCAGCGGGAGGCGGCGATCACCCGCGCGACCGATCCCGCCGCCGCCGACCGGTTGCTCGCAAGAGCCGAGTACGAGCGGGAACGTGAGCGGTGGATCGCACGTACAGCCGACCGCGTGGTCGCGGTCTCCCCGGTGGAGGCCGATGTCCTGCGTACGGTCAGGGGCCACTCTCCGGTCGAGATCCACGATGGGTTCTCCTCGCAGATCGCGATGTCCGCCCGGGGGTTTGCGCAGCGGCGCGGCGCCGCGTTCGTCGCCGGCTGGCTGGGCGGCTATCCCTCGCCCAATACCGATGCCTTGGAATGGTTTGTCGGGCGCGTGCTCCCGGTGCTCAAGCGCCGACTGCCGTGGGTGCTGCTCACGGTCACCGGCGCCAACCCCCCAGCCGAGATGCTTGGGCTGGCCGGGCCGTCCGTGCGGTTTGTAGGTCACGTCGCCGATCTGGCGGATCTGTATGACGCCGTTCGCGTGGCGGTGGTGCCGACCCGCTACGGCGCCGGAATCAAGAACAAGGCGCTCGAGGCGTTGCAGTTCGGCGTGCCGGTGGTGGCGTCGGCAATCGGCGCCGAGGGCATCGACGCCGGCGCGCCGGCGCTGGAGGTGAGCGATGACCCCGACGAGTTCGCCCAGCGGGTGCTGGCGCTCCTGACCGACCGATCGCGCTGGGAGCAGGCCCGCGGCGCGATCGGCCGGCTCCACGACAGGTGGAGCTCCTCCGACAGACCGTCGTGGCCGGGGATCGTGGAAACTGCCCTTCAGGAGAACACCCGTGGCAGGCTCGCGCTACACCGCTGAGATCGACCTCGAGAACGTCAACAGCAGCCATACGCTGGCGGTGCTCGACGTACCCGCGGGATCTCTGGTGCTGGACATCGGCGCGGCGGACGGTTCGGTCGCACGCACCCTGGTCGAGCGGGGATCGAGGGTCGTGGGTGTCGAGGTCGATCCTGACGCCGCCGCCGCCGCCAGCCAGGTCTGCGAGCGCGTGCTGACCGATGACGTCGAAACGATCGACCTCGCCGCAGAACTCCGCGGCCTGGAGTTCGACTACGTGCTGCTGCTCGATGTGCTCGAGCACCTGCGGGATCCGGTGAAGACGCTCAAGACAGCTGCCGCGCTCCTGAGACCGACAGGGCGGATCATCGTCTCGGTGCCTAACGTGACGCACGCGGCGTTGCGGCTCGCGCTGCTGTCGGGGCGGTTCGCGTACACCGACAAGGGGCTGCTGGACCGGACCCATCTCCGCTTCTTCGACCGCGCTGGGCTGGAGACGATGATCGAGCGCGCGGGACTGAGCGTCGTTGACCGGATGCGCACGATCGCGGGCCTCACCGAGACCGAGATCCCGATCGAGCCGGAAGCCTTTCCACCCGAGGCGTTGGAGCTCGCGCTGAGCGGCGAGGACGCCAACACCTACCAGTTCGTCTATGTCCTCGCTCCCGGCGCAACCAGCCACGGCGATCAGGTGCTTGCGCTGGGCGAAGCGCTCCAGCGCCGCGCGCTTCACGCGGAGCGCGCGCGCGCAGAGGCCGAGGGCTATGTGCGGACGCTCGAGGAGCGGCTCGGCGAGGTCGAGCAGCGCCTCGCAGACGCCGTTGCCTCGGAGGCCCAGGCCCGCGAGCAGCTGGCCGCGCTTGAGCGCGAACTGCGCGAGCGCATGACCGAGCTCGAGCAAACACACGAGACGCTGCGCTACGCCAAGCTCGACATCGCGATCAAGGACGAGCAGCTGGCGGTCCTCCAGGGCGAGCTCGCACCGCTGCGCGCGCGGCTGGAGCGCGCCGAGGATCTGGCTGCGCTCGTCCGGCGCAAGTTCATCAAGCGGGTCGGCACGATCACGAAGCGCGTACCGCTGCTGCACCGGGCGCTAAAGCGGATCGCTCGTCAGGCCGGCGTTCGCCTGAGGTAGCGAAGCAGGTCAACCAACCACACGTGCAGGTGGTAGGAGCCGTGTGCGATCACGCCCCTGCGCACCACGACAGGTTCGAATCTGCTCAGCGAGCGGGCCGCCACACTGAACTGGTCGCCGGTAAGGCTCATCAGCAGCACCTGGGCGACGTGCGATGACGCGATTCTGTGGGCGCCGAAGCCGGTCAACACCGGGAAGCTCTCCGACACCCAGGTGAATGAGTTGTGGTAGATGCCCATCGGCCCGAGAAGCTCGTGGAACTCCGTTCTCGGTTCCCACTGGAACAGCAGCTCACCCGGGTATGTCGGTGCCCCGACGAACCCGGGGAGCTCGGAATCGACCGTGTATACGTCGATGAAATGCGCGGCGCTTCCGCCGAGTGCTGTCGCGTACGCCGGTGGCGGGAAGTAGACGGTGTTCCGAGGCTGGGGGTGCGGCGCGGCCGGTGCGACGGTCAGGATCAGGGCAGCGACGACGAGGCCCGCGGTGGCCGCGGCGGAGACAAACGCCCCGGTGACGGTCCGGTAGCGCGCGCTCCCTCTCCGCGCCCAGTCACATGTCAGTCGTCCGATGAGCGCCACGGCCACGAGCAACAGAGCTACCGGGATCCCCCAGTCCGTCCATGTCATCGCTCGGACGTGGGGGTCTGACTCGTAAACCAGGGCGACCACCACAACGAGCAAGGTAGGGACGGCGCCCGCCACCCACCGTGCCTGGAGCGAGCGGGTCAGCTCTGCGACGCTGGCCGCCAGCAGGATCAGGACGGATCCCCACAGCGTCGAGGAGAAGAAGCCGACCTCGAGGTCCTGGACGGTCCCGGCGAACTGCAGGAGCGCGAACGCTGCGATTTGGAGAACCGCCGCGAGCGCGAGGAACAGCTCCGGCGATCCGATCTGGCGCAGCCTGCGGACGAAAAGCGCGATGAACGCCAGTGCGATCGCCGGCGGCACGAGCAGGTACGGGTCGTAGAGGACCCACCGCCAGTTCGATGAGTGATTGGCCTTCACCTCGGCGGCGGTGCTGAGGACCGTCACGGATCGCACCGTCGGGGTGATGAAGTTGAAGCGACCGATGAGCAGCCGCGAGGCGATCGCGAGCACGGCCGTGACCGCCACCGCCGAGGCCGCGAGCACCGCGGCATCCCGGAGCAGGCCCGGGCGCTGTCGCCACCACCGGACGCCGAGGTACGCGAGGATCGTGCCGGCCGCGAGCTGTAGCGCCATCAGCAGCGCCCAGACCGCCATCGTCATCAGGCAGCCGGCGGCGAGCACCCACCACGTTCGCCTCGGGCCGGCTTCGAGCGCCAACGCGAGCGCAGCAAGTCCCCCCATCAGGTAGGAGACCGTGGCGGCGTTCGGGTAGTCCGACCCCCACGCGGTGACGATCACAGGGCAGCTCATGACGATCGCGACCCCCGCGAATCCGGCCCACCTGCCGTAGCGCCTCCTCAGCAGCAGGTACACCGGGACGATCGCGACGAGCGCGAGCACGTACCGGAACGCATAGAAGCCGGGGACTGGCCCGAACAGGAGCGCCATCAGCCGTGCCGGCACCAGAAAGCCCACTCTCGCGGCCTCGCGCAGCCTGGCGGTCGGCGTGAAGAAGGCCTCGTAGCGCGTGAAGATCGCGTGGGGATCGAGGATGAACGTCGTGTGCATGCTCGGATCGGGCAGGTCGAATGGCGCCATGCTCCTCAGTCGCAGCACCAGGTACAGAACAAGTGGCGCGGCGAGGACGGCGACCGTCTCCAGGGCGGCGATCATGGACCCGGCTTCCACGCGCGAGCGCGCGAAGCCGGGCTTATGGTCGAGCGTCAGAGCCACGGGGGCGTCGTACGGTAGCCAAGCGCCGCCGCCGCACGCTCGAGCGGATGCGGGGAGTGTCCGAGGACGCCGCGAGCGACTCGCCTGGCAGATGCAGCGCGGCGGCCAGCCCGACGAACACGATCACGTCGATCACGCGATAGTCGGTTGTGATGACGTAGTAGCGAATCGGTTCGGGGCTCAACCAGTAGGCCCATAGGTACATGAGGAACATCAGAACGCCGGTGAGCAGGTAGAACCCCGCTGCGCGCCGGGCGACGCCCCAGACCAGAGAGGCGATTGCGGTGGCCGCCCCGATCGGGAGCACGTACAGCCACCCGTTCTGGTTGGCGAGTTGGTTGTGGAGGCCTTTGACGCCGAGCCAGATCCGGTCTGCCCGCGCGAAGAGGTACGGCAGATCGAAAGCTCTGGCCAGCGGAACGTCGGGGTCCGCCGGCACGTGGTGGATGGCGGTCCACAGGTGCCACGGCACGGTCGCGATCACGACGCTCCCGGCGGCGAGCGCGAGCCGCCTGAGCGACGTCGGCGACCTTGCGCTGACCACTCCCGCCGCAAGCAGCACCAACAGCGCGATTGGCAGACCTTCGTTCTTGGTGTTGGCGCCAGCGGCCAGCAGCAGCGCGGCAAGTGCCAGATCGCCGCCACGCCCGCCGGTCGTCCAGTAGCCGGCCAGCAGCACCCCGAGCCCCGCGAAGATCGCAAGCGGGACGTCCGCAGAGCCGGATAGCAGCTGCGTCCATGTGCCACCCGCGATCGAAACGAGCAGCAGCAGCGGGGCCCAGGTGATCGCCCTGGCTCCGTGCCTCGCCAGCACGAAGGCCGCCGCCCACACGAAGGCGACCAGCAGCAGCCACAGCTCGATGTGCACGGCCTGGGTGTCGACATGGTCGGCGAAGCGAAACCAGGTGGCCTCGAGCAGCGGCAGCAGCAACGGGTAGTCCGGATGGCTTGCTCCGTAGGGAGCGGTGTTGAAGAACGCGGCCGGAAGGTGGGAGAAGTCGGTCACCAGGATCGCCTTGCGCGCCCAGATCGCCCAGCCATCCCATAGGCTCATCGGCATCACATCCGCGCGTACCGCGCCGATCACCGCATAGATGCCGAACACGAGCACGAACGCGGTCAGGATCGGATGTGCGAGCAGTATTCCCCTGTAGCCGGCGAGTCCACGTGGCCCGCCAGGACGGCGCTGTCGCGGCGCGGCAAGCCCGACTCCGCGCCGCCACATGACCGCGATCGCGCACGACGAAATCGCGATCGCAACCCCGGTCACCGTGAGCGCCGTGAACGGGATTCCGGCCACCAGCGCCAGAATCGTGAGCTGGCCGACCGCGGCGGCGCCGCAGAGGAATGCGAGCCCGAGCGCGGCCGCCAGCTCGAGCGCTGAGCGGCGCACCTGACCGAGCCCACCCAACAGCGTCAGACCGCATCCCGCCAACAGCAGGTTCGCGGCGAGTGGGCCCAGGACTCCTCTCATCGTCGACGGGCGATACCGAAGCCCGGGACGAACCACGTTGGCGGTTCGAAGTATGCGCGCGCCGCCCCCAGCGCTTGCACCGTTGACGCATAGAGGATCACCCAGTCGGCCCCGCCGGGGGTGGACACCTCCCGCCGCGGCATCAGCTGGTAGGTGGCCCACAGAACGGGGCTTCTGCGTCCCTGGAGGAAGAACGTCGAGGAGCTCGGGATCTGCCCGGCGGCCCAGCTGAGGAACCCGACCGGCACGCGGGCGGCTGTGCCACCGGCGAGGGCAGCCTCATCGGGACTGAGCTTGCTGTCGCGCCCGGTCTCCTTGATCAACAACTGCCACGTCGGCCACAGCGAAGCCGTGGCCAGCGACATCGCCAGCACCGCCGGCACCATCAGCGCGGCCAATCGAATCGCGGTCACCCGATCGAGCTGGGTCCCCAGCAGCGCGGCGACGCCGAGAAACCCGATCAGGACGCCGCCGATTTCGAGTGCCAGCGTCATCGCTCGCGCACCGTACCGGTCTGCGCGCCAGCGACCACGCCCAGCGCTGGCGGCCACCGCGGCCATATCATCCGCCGGTGCTCTGCGGCAAGCAGGTGACGGTTGTGTTGCCGGCGTACAACGCCGAGGTCACGCTGAAGCGCACCGTCGACGAGCTCGACCGCGAGGTCGTCGACGAGATCGTCCTCGTGGACGACGCCAGCACCGACGACACCAGCCGGGTGGCGAATGAGTTGGGGCTGAGAGTCATTAAGCATGCCGCCAACCGGGGTTATGGCGGAAATCAGAAAACGTGCTATCGGACGGCGCTGGAGCTGGGCGCCGACATCGTCGTGATGGTCCACCCCGACTATCAGTACTCGCCGCTGCTGGTGCCGGCGATGGCCGCGATGATCGCCTACGGGGAGTACGACTTCGTGCTGGGCTCACGGATCCTGAGCCAGAACGCCGTGGAGCGCGGAATGCCCCGCTACAAGTACATCGCCAACCGAATCCTGACGCTGCTCGAGAACCTGCTGCTGCACGAGAAGCTGTCGGAGTACCACACCGGGCTGCGGGCATACAGCCGCGAGTTGCTCGCCGCCCTGCCGTTGGAGCACAACACCGACGACTTCGTATTCGACAATCAGGTCATCGCTCAGGCGCTGGCGGCGGGCGCGCGGATCGGCGAGCTCTCCTGCCCGACCCGGTACTTCACCGAAGCCTCCTCGATCGGCCTGCGGCGGAGCATCCGCTATGGGTTCGGCGTGCTGGCGACGGCGCTGCAGTACCGGCTGCACCGGCACGGACTGCGGTCTTTCCGCTACCTCGAGGTGTCGCCGCTCCAGCGCGAGACGGGCGCGCGGCCGCTGGCAGCCTCTCGGGCCTAATGGCGAGCGAGACGATGCCGACCTGCGCCTGGTGCGGCGCGCCGGCGCGTGCCGGGGCGGGGCGGCTGGCCGAATGCGACGCCTGCGGCTCGGCCACCACTTATCCGCCCCCCGACGAGGAGGAGCTGAGCGAGGCCTACGCCGGCTTCTACCGACCGGAGGCGGGCCGGTTCTCGGGCGGTGGTGACCGCATCCTGCGAGCGACACGGGGGCTGCTGGCCCGTCGCCTGGACCGGCTGGCGCCCCCGGGCCCCGTCCTGGACGTCGGCAGCGGGGAAGGGGCGCTGCTGGAGGCGCTGACCGCGCGCGGAAGGACAGCGGTCGGGCTCGAGCGCGGAATCCAGGCGGAGCACTCGCGCCTCGATGTGCGCGCCACCGAGATCGTCGACTTCGACGAGCGCCTGGGAGAGTGGGCGGCGGTGGTGTTCTGGCATTCGCTCGAGCACCTTCGCCAGCCACGCGCCGCGATCCAGCGCGCAGCAGCGCTGCTGGCGCCTTCCGGCATCCTGATCGTCGCGGTGCCCAACAGGGCCAGCTGGCAAGCCCGCGCGCTCGGCCGGCGCTGGCTTGCGCTCGACCTGCCACGGCATCTCATCCACCTGCCGGCCCCAGCACTGATCGCCGGCCTCGGGGACGCCGGGCTGCCTGTCCAGCGGGTCAGCTATTGGCGTGGCGGCCAGGTCGTGTTCGGCTGGTTGGACGGGCTGGTGTCGATGCTCCCGGGCCATCCCAGCCTCTACGACGCGATCCGGCAACCGCAGGCGCGCGCCAGCTCGCTGGCCGGCGCGCACCGGGGGCTCACGCTCGTTGTCGGCGCAGCGCTGGCGCCGGCGGCGGCAATCCTGTCGGCGGCGGAGATCACGGCCCGCGCGGGCGGCTCTGTGTACGTGGAGGCACGCCGGGCGCCCGGCGCCGATCGCCCTAGACGGGCCTAGCCCTTGGGCGAGCGCGCCGCCGACCCCACAGCCACAAGCCGAGCAGCGCAACGATGCAGGCGAGTGTGATGATCGCGCCGATGAGCACGGAGCGCGGCGCGTATCGGAAGCTCACCACGTGCCGGCCTGCGGGGATCGCCACGGCACGGAAGTTCTCGTTTGCGGGGAGCCATTTCACCGGACGACCGTCGAGTGACGCGTCCCAACCGGGGTAGGCGGAGTCGTCGAGCACCAGGAAGCCCGGACGCGTGGCAACAGCCCGGAGCGTCACGCCCTCTGGACCGTCGCTGAGGACCTGCGCCGGACCGGCCGCGGGCGGATCCTTGACCGGCGGGCTCGGTGCGCCTTCGATCACAGGGGAATCGAGTGCTTGGGTGGTCGAAGCGGCGACCGTCATCGCCAGTGCCTGGCTGCGGCCCGCCGCGGGCCGCCAGCCATACGCGACCCACGCGCGCGGGAGCGCGGTCCGATTCAGCCCGACCGTCCCGCCGGGGGTCGTGAGGGCCGGCTGAAGCCACCCAGGGAAGCGCTCGGCCGGGGGAATCAGCACGTAGCGGATCGCGAACAGGCTCGCCAGTCGCTGGGCCTGCGGGCTGTAGGCGAGGAAGAACTTCTCGCCGGCCCCGACGCCGCCAAGCCCCGTCCAGAGATCGAGATAGCGGCGGGTGAAAAGGACGTCGCTCCCCGTCCTCGCGTCCCGCAAACCGTACCGTTCTGCGACGTTCGGGGGCATCGTCGTGGCGCTGGCCACGACCCGCGCGTGACCCTGATGGGTCTGCAGGAAGCGAATCGCGGCCGGGACCGGAGGGTTCGCCTGGCTGAGCGGGATCCGGGGGTGGTAAGAGCGATCCAGTGAGACCAGGTCCGCGGAGACGAGCGCGATCATCAGCGCGATCGCCATCGCGCGCCTCCGGGTCAGCGCGAGCGCGGCCAGGCCGATCGCGCAGATGACCACCCACCGCCAGACCGATGCGAGCTCGATCACTCCAAACGACACCTCGTCGCGTCGGATCGCGGGGAGTTGCTGGATTGCCGCCGGCAGATGCGACAGGTCGTCCGCGTGGCGTCCGACCCACGCGACGACGGGTAGTGCGGCAAGCGCGGCCATCGTCCACAGCATCCGGCGCCGCTCGCTCGCCGATCCATCGAGCCAGCGCTGCAGCCCATACGCGGCCAGGACCGCGCCGCACAGACTGAGGATGCTGAGCGTCCGGCCGATCGCCGCGACCTTGCCTCCGGGAAGGTCGCGCACGAAATGCGCCAGCGGCGTGTCGAAGATGATCGCGAACAGCAACAGCCCCGCCGCCGCGAAGAACCACTGTTCCCGATGGCTGCGTCGCCACAGCCCCGCGCATGCGAGCAGCAGCGGCAGCGCCCCGATATACGCGGTGCGCTCGTTGAAGTTGACGGCGGGGCCGGAGGTCAAGAACGCCTTGCTGGGCATGCCCCACTGCTCGGGGAAAAAGAATGCCCACACGGCGCGCAGCGGGTACGGCGCCAAGCCGCGATCAACGGGCGCGGTCTGCCTGGTGAGCTCGAGCAGCGGGAGGTTGGCGACCGCACCGACGCCAAACCCCAGTGCGAGGCCCGCGGCCAGCAGCCCGGCACGGCCGGCGAGCGTGGCCGTCCAGCCGGTCCGGCCGCTCGGCTCAACGGGGCCGCGAAGTCGCTCGGCCGTCAGCTCCCAGGTTCCGTAGAGCGCCGTGGCCACGAACACGAACGCGCCCGACTCGGGATGCTCTCCGAGCCAGGACAGGCCTGTCGAGGCGCCCAGCAGCGCGGCGGCGCCCACGCTCCCGCGGGTGCACAGACGCCGGGTCGCGAGCAACATCCAAGGCAGCATCGACCACACGTTGGTATGGGGATGCTCGAGCCAGTCGAAGAAGTAGGTGCCGAACGCGAACGCGATCGCCGCGAGCAGCGCGGGCCCGCGCCGCAGCCGCAGCTCGCGGCAGAAGAGATAGGTTCCGCCTGCGGCGAGCAGCAGCTTGCCGACCGCGATCCACGCGAGCGAGAACCAGTACGGCAGCAGGAACGCCAGCCACGTGAGCGGAAACAGGGGCGCGTCCTGCTGTGAGCCGAATAGCGGCCGCCCCGCGGCCGCGTACGGGTTCCAGAGCGGGAGGATTCCGCTCAACAGGTCGCGCCGGGTGTCGATCCGATGCGGGTCGAAATTGACCACCGGATCGGTGAGGATGTGGTTGGAGTTCTGCTGCCAGTGCGCCGGAGCCTCGCTTGCGAACGGGGGCCACGTGAGGATGTTGTTGGCGGAGCCGAAGACCCTCGCGCCGATCAGCGTCGAGGAGAGGCAAACTGCCACCAGCACGAACAGCACCGCCACGACTGCCGCGCCCGGTCGAGTCCGGAGCAGGCCGGTCGGGGCAGCCAGAAGCCGCCTGCGAGCGCTGTGGGCGGCAATCACGGACCCGAACGTCGGCTGGCTGGCGAGGAGACCGCGTGGCGCCGGCGCTTTGACGTGACCGGCGGCGGGGGAGGCTGGTCGGGGCGGCGGTAATCGCCCCGGCTCAGGTGGTGCTCGAGCCAGACGTACAGCGCGATGAACACGTAGCGGCTGCCCATCTCCTGGAGCTTGAGCTTGGAGACGCCGTAGCGGCGGTTTGTCCAGGTGACCGGCACGATCGCGTAGGTATAGCCACGCACGACTGCCTTCAACGGCATCTCGACCGTGAGGTTGAAGTGGTTTGAGAGAAGCGGCTGCAACCCCTCGATCACGTGACGGCGGTAAGCCTTGAACGCGTTCGTGGTGTCGTTGTATCCGTGCTGGAAGAGCAGCCGGATGGCCGCGTTCGCGATGCGGTTGAGCACGAGCTTGAACAGCGGATAGCCGTGCGTGCGCCCGCCGTGACCGAACCTGGTCCCGAACACGCAGTCGTAGCCCTCCTCGAGCGCTCGCGTGTAGGTGACGATGTCCTGCGGCGAGTCAGACAGATCTGCCATGACGATCACGACCGCATCGCCGGTGAAGAGCTCCAGCCCGGCGCGGACCGCGTGACCGTACCCCGGGGGCAGCCGCGAGCGGACACAACGTACGCGCGGATTGCGCGCGGCGATCGACTGGGCGATAGCCGCGGTGCCGTCCTCGCTGGCGTCGTCGATGATCAGGATCTCGTGGTCGATCTTCTCCGCGGAGAGACAAGCCGCCACCGCCTCGACGGTGTCGCGGATCGAGTCGGCCTCGTCGTGGGCCGGGATGATCACCGAGAGCTTCATTGGTCGTCCGCAGCGGTCGCGATTATCGCTTCGCTCAGCGCGGCCTCATGCTCCACGATCCAGCGGTGGATGTCCGCCAGCACGTCCCGCGGGGTTCTTCGCGGGCGCCAATCGGTGTGGGAGAACAGCTCCGAGCAATCTGAGATGTAGAACGGAACGTCGCCGGGACGGGTTTCGGCGATCGACTCAATCCTCGGCGAGTGGCCCGTGATCTCCCGGCACAGCGCGGTCGTCTCGAGCAGCGAGAGGGAGCAGTCTCGGCCGCCGCCGACGTTGACCTTGGCGCCGTCCCATTCGCTGGGATTCGCCAGCTGCTCGTCGAGCAGCTCCACGAGGTCGTCCACATGCAGGAGGTCCCGCACCTGCTTGCCCTTTCCCCCGAAGCCGACGTACCGCAGCGGACGACCGAAGTGGTGGGCCAGCAGCCAGTAAGCGAACACGCCCTGGTCGACCTTTCCCATCTGCCACGGACCGGCGATCACGCCGCATCGGTTGACGACCGCCCGGAGCCCGTAGGTCTCCCGGTACTCCTCGATCAGCAGCTCCGCGCCCAGCTTGGTTGCTCCGTAAAGGGTGCGGGCTCCGTCCAGTGCGAACGACTCCGCGATCCCCGCTTGCGACGCTCCCGCGAGCGGCTGCTCGGCTGCTAGCTCGAAGCGGGTCTCGGACTCGTGTAGCGCGAGCCCTCGCAACGCCTTCACCGGATACACGCGGCTAGTCGAGAGGAAGACGACGTACGCGCCGCAGCGCCGCGCCAGCTCCAGGCAGTGGTAGGCACCGATGAGATTCGACCCGACCACGTAATCAGGGGCTTCATGCCAGCCCGCCAGCGCCGAGGGCTCAGCCGAGCATTCCACCAGCGCGTCGGGCTCGCCGAAGCGGAGCAGGTCGTCGAGGACCCGGACATCTCCGTGCGCGAACGAGACCCCGCATTGCTTTAGGCGCCCGAGATTCAGCTCGCTCCCGCGCCGGCGCAGATTGTCGAGCGCCGAGATCTCCCAATCCGGATGTCGGGTCGCGAGCTGGGTTGCGACGTTTGCTCCGACGAAGCCGGCGCCGCCTGTCACCAGCACATGCATCGAGGGCCGCGATTATGCCCTGGTGCATGTTGCGGCGCCGACCTGGGCCGGGGCGACCACCTCGAGCTGGTACTTCGAGGTCGCCAGGTTCAGGTACGACCTGCCCGCGGGGAGGACGAGCGGGCGAGCGTCGCTCGCGCCGGTCGCTGAAATGAGCCGGACGCTGATGCTGCGCGCGCTGGGTGAGTAAAGCCCGAGCGAAGACGCGGCCTCTGGTAGGAGGATGTCGGGGTCGGGCAGCCGACGAATGCGCGGTGACCCGGAGCAGGACGCCACGCCAACCTGCATCAGGTAGCCGCGGCCCGGCGCGGTCTGGCTCGCGGCGGCGGACGGGAAGCGGACGGTGCGAGTCAGGTCGAGCTGGATCTCGGAAGCAGCGTCGAGCACCGCCTGGTTCGACGGATGGACCCCGGCCGGCAGGATGCCGCGATGGGCCCAGCTCTCAAGCGTCGAGAGCAGCAGGTCGTGTCCGCCGAGATTCTGCAACGGGAGCGTGCCGGGGATAACGCTCTCGGTCTCGGCAATCCGCGCAGCTGCGATCAGCTGTTGCTTTGTGAGTTGCGACTGGCGGCTGAAGGACGACCTGGTCTGGAGGAGGGCGCCGTAGTTCCAGATGCCGGCGAGGAGGATGACGCCGAGCACGGCAACGATCCTCGCGGCGCTGCGGTCTACGAGCGACGTGAGCGCAAGGCCAATCGCCGGCATCGACAGAGCGATGGCCACATAGCTGTACCGAGGGTTGGCGGCGGAGGCGGCCGAGGCCGCGTCAGGGCCGAAGGCCGAGAACAGGTAGAAGGAAACCGCGCCGACGACGCCGAGCAGGGCGGGCGCCGCCGGCGTCGGCACCAGGGAGGAGCGCGTCAACGCCCAAAGCGCCAGCAGCACGAGCAACACAGGGCCGATCCCGTCCGGGCCGGCCAGCCCCGTCATCGCCGATGTGAGGCCGGTGTAGACGTAGCCGGGTAGGTTGAGGATCACGAAGTGGAGCGGGAACCCCGGGCGGTAAGTGGATTGGGCCGCGAGCAGATACCAGCTCAGGTAGATCGCGACCAGCGGGCCGATCAAGACGACGGCGATCCGCCAGCCGCGGCGGACGAGCGCCACCAGCCCGCCAACGAAAAGCATCACGATCGCGACGCTGGAAGTCATGAGCGCGGCGACGCCGACGGCGCCGGCACCGAGATCCCGGGCGCCGAGCGCGCCCTCGCGGTTCGCCAACACGATGAAGATCCAGCCGAGCAGAACCGACGAGACGAAGCCGATCTGAAACTCCCACAAGATGTCCGGACCGCCCGCCCCCAGCAGCGCGAACACGGCCGCGAGGCCCGTCGCGAGGAACGGCTCGACGCCCACCCTCCTCATCACCCGCCACAGGACATGGGCGACGGCGAGGTGGGCGACGAACAGGCACACGAGATACGGCTTGGCGCTGCCCAGCCCGAAGATCGAGTAGAGCGCCCTGTAGAGGAGGATCGGCAGCGTGCTCCAGTGGTCGTTATGCGGCTGCCAGATCGACAGGCCGGCTCCGAACACGCTGCGGCGGGCGAGGAAGTCGAAGTCGTCGGCGCGGAACCACATGTTCCGGTCGATGCGGTACAGAAGTGCGAAGGCGACGAGGAGGCTGATGACGTGCAGGATCGTCGGGGCCCTGCGGGCTCCTGTCGCTAGCGCGCGCATCGAGGGGCGCGATTATGCCCGGGTCGTCTGGCTATCGTTCGCCGTCTTGCGGGCGCTGGCGACTCAACTTCCCGGTCTGATCCTGATCGAGCCGGTCGTGCACGGCGACGAACGTGGCTTCTTCCAGGAGGTCTACCGGCGCAACGTGTTCGCCGAGCTCGGGATCGAAGGCGACTTCGTGCAGGACAACCATTCCCGCTCGCGGGGCGGGATCGTGCGTGGCATGCACTTCCAGCCCGGGATGGCGAAGCTCGTGCGCTGCGTGCGCGGCGCGATCTTCGACGTCGTCGTCGACATCCGCCGGGGATCCCCGACGTTCGGCCGCTGGGAGGGGTTCGCGCTCGACGACGTGGGCCACCTCCAGCTCTACTGCCCGGACGGCTTTGCGCACGGCTTCTGCGTGACCAGCGAGGTTGCGGATGTCGTCTACAAGACCACCAGCTACTACGCGCCCGAGCGCGAGAGCGGCTTTGCCTTCGACGATCCGGAGGTGGCGATCGAGTGGCCCTCCGGGCTCGAGCTGATTCCCTCGCCCCGGGACCGCGCCGCCCCCGCATTGCGAGAAATCGCGGCGTCGCTACCGTTCACGTACGCGGCCGCGGCAGCCTCATGATGACCCGCTTGCGAGAACGTCTGACCGTCACCCCGGCACAGTACCGGCGGATCGCCTACATCTCGCTCGCCGCGCTGACGCTGATCGTGCTGACCGGGGCGGCCGTCCGCCTGACCGACTCCGGTCTCGGCTGTCCGGATTGGCCCAAGTGCTACGGCAAGGCGCTGCCGCCGCTCTCGGGCCACGCGCTGATCGAGTTCGGCAACCGGATGATCTCGGGCCTGGTCGGCATCCTGACCGTGGTGGCCGCGGTGCTCGCATTCACCCGCCGGCCGTTTCGCCGTGACCTCGCGCTGCTGGCGCTGACGCTGCCGCTGGGGGTTCTGGCGCAGGCGGTCCTCGGGGGGTTCACGGTGCGCGAGCACCTTGCGCCCGGGTTCGTGATGGCCCACTTCGGGCTGTCGATGATCATCCTGATCGCCGCCGTCGCGCTCGCCTGGCGCAGCACCTACGAGCCGGGATCCCGGCCTCGATCGGGCGACCGCCTGATGGTGTGGTGCGCACGCGCGCTGGCGCCGCTGGGCGCGCTGACGATCTTCGCCGGCACCGCGGCTACCGCCGCGGGACCGCACTCCGGCGGCGTCTCAGGCCAGCACGTCCATCGGCTGCACTTCAAGGGGGCCGACACGCTCACCTGGGTGGTCCATCGGCACGCCACGATCGCGGCGCTGTTCGGCATCGCGGTGATCGCGGTGTGGCTGCTCGGGCGCCGGCGTGGGCCGTCCGGGCGAACGGTCGAGCCGCTGATGGTGCTCGGCGTCCTGCTCGCCGCGCAGGGGCTGGTTGGGAGCGTCCAATACGAGCTCGCGCTGCCGACCGACATGGTCTGGGTGCACGTGACGCTGGCCACGCTGAGCTGGCTGGCGGTCCTGTGGTGCGTCGCCGACGCCGGGCGGCTGGTGCCGCGGATCGCAGCGGTGAGCTCACTCGACCGCCCCAAGTCTGAGCCGTTTCTCATTCGATCCTGAGCGCCTGGCGCGCTACAACGTGCGGTGGTGCTCAAGCTGCTCACAGGGCTGGCCGCCGCGCTGCTCGGGCTGGGACTGGGTCATCCGCCGAAACCGCCACCGGTGGCGCATCCGCAGACGTTCACGGTGGCGGGCCGCGCGGCGGTCTCCACGCTGATGCGCGTCTACTACGACGGCAACGGCGCCTGGCGGGCGTGTAACAACTTAAGCTGCGCGACCGGCGACCACGACTGGGGATATGACTCCCTGACCTTCGCGCTGGCGCTGCGCGCGACGACCTCCTCGGATCCCACACCCCGGCTGCCGCTCGACGCGCTCGCCGCGGACGCGACCACCTACGGGCCGCCCTGTTCGCAGGCCTCGAGCTGCCGGATCTGGAGCGATACGGCGTCCTGGGATGCGATCGCGCTCGCCGACGACTATCAGGCGACCAACGATCCGCTCGCTCTGAGCAAGGCACGGGCGGCGTTCGCGTACGTCGCGCTTTCGCCGATATTCCACGGCGGGAACTGCCCCGGCGTCCTCTACCAGGCGCCCGCCGGCGGCAAGTACGACCTCAAGACGCTGGAGACCGACGCCAACGCCGTGAAGGCGGCGCTGCTCCTGTACCGCGCGACCAACGACTCCAGCTACTTGTCCTGGGCCCAAACCGCGTACGCCGCGATCCGCCAGTACTACATGGACCCGCAGGTGCCCCTCTACACGGTCTGGATCCTCGACAACGGGCAGAGCTGCACGCCGATTCCCCACCGCTTCTTCGCCTCCGTCAACGGCGACATGATCTGGGACGGCGTCGAGCTCTACCACGACACCGGCGATCACTCCTACCTGGATCAGGCGAACGCGACGGCGTCCGCCGTTCAGCAACACCTCGCTGACGGCCGCGGGGTGTTCGCCGACCTGCAGGCGGAGAACGACGTCGTCGAGCCGATGGTCGAGGGCATGTACGCGCTGGCGCAGACGGGCAGCTCGCTCGCGCGCAGCTGGGTGATCAAGAACGCCACCGCCGCGCTGTCAGCGAGAGCGCCGGATGGCGCGTTCGGGCGCTTCTTCGACGGACCGCCCCCGGCCACGACCGTCACCGCGTGGCAGACCAATGGCGGGCTCGCGCTCGAGATCGCGGCGGCCGCGCTCGCTCCGCACGCGTTCGCGCGCCCGCCGAGCGGCTGGAGCGGCGCAAGCGTCGTCGCCCACGACATCAGCTCGCTTCCCGCGAGCCTCACGTTCACGGGCTCGGGAATCGCGCTGCTGGGCACGCTCGGCGAGCAGTGCTGCAGCCACGGCCATGCGCAAGTGCTGATCGACGGAACCGAGACCTTTGACCAGACCGGCATCTGGCAGAACAAGTCGAGCGGCAACATCACGATTCCGGACACGGTCCTGTTCGCCTGGCGATGGCCAAGCGCAGGGACGCACACCCTGTCATTCCTGCCGGGGGTCGCCAATCCCAAGGAGGGAGGCTCGTTTCTCCACCTGGTTGGCTATGACCTGACCCGGTGAGTAGCGATCCCCGGCTCGGTACGATCGCCCCAACAATGCCGGTTCCGCGCTCCGCCGTGACATCACCCGCGCCAATGCGAAGCGCCGACGCATCGCTCAGCATCCTGGTCGTCGACGACGAGTCCGATCTGCGTGAGATGCTGACCCGCTCGTTCTCGCGCGAAGGCCATCGCGTGATGGCCGTGGCCGACGGGCGTGCCGCGATCGATCGAGCCAGCACCGACCACTTCGACATCATCCTGCTGGACGTCGCGCTCGGGGCGGGACCGGATGGCTACGAGGTCTGCCGCACGCTGCGGGGACGCCGGAACGTCGTGCCGATCATCATGCTGACCGCGCTCGACTCCGAGGCCGACGCGGTGCTGGGGCTCGAGGCGGGCGCCGACGACTACGTCACCAAGCCGTTCGGGCTGGCAGAGCTGCGAAGCCGCATCAGGGCGGTCCTGCGGCGGGCAGGCACGCGTGCGATGGGCGATGAAGTGTTGGTCGTGGGGCCGATCACGCTCGACCGCGCGCAGCGCGAGGTCACGTTCGAGGGCAAGCCGGTACGCCTGACCTTCTCCGAGTTCGAGTTGCTAGATGCGCTGATGACCGATCCGGGCCGGCTGCTCAACCGTCAGGAGCTGCTGCGCGCAATCTGGGGCGACAGCGCCTATCGCGACCCCCGCGCGATCGACGTCCACATCCGCCACCTGCGCGAGAAGCTCGAACCAGAGCCCGACAAGCCCAAGTACATCCTCACCGTACGCGGCGCCGGCTACCGGCTGCGGGGGCCCTAGTGCGACCGCGGCGTGGCGCTCTGGGCCTGCGCGGCCGGATCGTCGGTGCCGTGCTCGTGACCACGGTGGCGACGCTGGCGGTGGCGGCGGTCACGCTGCTGGGCCCGCTGGAGCAGTCCCTGCGGCACGCGGCGCTGACGACGCTGCGCCACGACCTGAAGGGCGCAACCGCCAACTTCAAGCAGCTGAACCTGACCTACGTCGCCGACTACACGGGTCCGGGCGCCGTGCAGGGCCGGCTCGAGCGGATCGCGGTGCAGCAGGCCGAACAGCAGCTGGGAGTCCGGATCGGCGCGGCGGTGACGCTGCTCGGGTTCCCGAGCGCGGAGGGTCGCTACACCCCGGTTCCTCCACCTCGCAATCCCGACACGATCGAGGCGGACCGCTTCGACGACGCCACGACGGTGTTCCGGACCGGGCGTCCGGTCTACAGCTTCGGCTCGATCGACGCGACCGAGGACGCGCGGGCCGCGTTGCCGGTGAAGCCCGGCTACGTGCTCGCCGTGCGCAAGCCGATCGACGAGATCCCGGGGGCCGTCCATGCCGTCAGCCGGGCGTTCATCACAGCAGCGCTCGCGGGCCTCGCACTCACGCTGATCCTCGGGATCCCGCTCGCGGCCACGCTGGTGCGGCGGCTGCGGCGGCTGCGCGAGGCTGCACTCGAGCTGGCCGGTGGAGGGCCGGCGGCGGACCTGCCTCTGGATCGCCGCCGTGATGAGGTCGGCGACCTCTCGCGCGCGTTCGCCACGATGCAGCGCCGGCTTCACCACCAGGAGCAGGCCCGTCGGGCGTTCGTCGCGACCGCGTCGCACGAGCTCCGCACGCCGCTCGCATCGCTCGACGGCATGCTTGAGCTGGTCGACGACGACCTGCGCAGTGGCGAGCCCGACATCGAGGACGCGCTCGCGCTGCTCGAGCGGGCTCGCGCCCAGTCGCGCCGTCTAGGACGGCTGGCCGCGGACCTGCTCGATCTGAGCCGTCTGGATGCCGAGGTCGAGCTGCGCTCCGAACCGGTGGAGCTTGGGGAGCTCAGCCGCGCCGTGCTCGCGGAGTTCGAGCTCGGGACCTCGGAGCGGCGGATCAGCCCCGAGCTCGACGACGCGGCCGGTCCGGTCTGGGCGCTCGGTGACCCCGGCAGCGTTGCGCGGATCCTGCGGATCCTGCTCGACAACGCGGTGCGGGTCAGTCCAGACGGCGGTGAGATCCGGGTTTCGCTGGGCAACGGTGCAGGTGTGTTCCTCAGCGTGAGCGACCAGGGCCCGGGGGTCTCGCCCGATGAGCGTGAGCTGATCTTCGAGCGCTTCCAGCGGGGCCGCGACATGAGCGGCAAGGGAGGGTTCGGGCTGGGACTGGCGATCGGGCGCGAACTCGCCGAACGGATGGGGGGGCAGCTGGTGCTCGAGGAGCACGATGGTCCGGGCGCGAAGTTCACGCTGACGCTGCCGGCGGCGCGCGCGCACGACACGCTCGCGCTGACCTGAGCGGCGTCAGCGCGGCCGTCTGACAGCATCAGACGCGATGGACGAACGTCTGATGAAGACGCTGCTCGACATCGACGAGCACCATTGGTGGTACCGGGGACGGCGGCGGATCATCCGCGCCGAGCTCGATCGGCTGCCGCTGCCCGCCGGCGCCCGCGTGCTCGATGCCGGCTGCGGCTCGGGCCGTACGCTCGAGGACCTGCGCAAGTACGGCCAGGTGTCCGGAATCGAGCTCAGTCCTGACGCGGCCGAGCAGGCGCGCCGCAGGGGAGAGCAGTTCGAGGTCCAGATCGGCCGCGTCGAAGAGCTGCCATGGGAGGACGGGACGTTCGACCTGATCACCTGCCTGGACGTGCTTGAGCATGTGGAGGACGATGTGGTCGGGATGCGCGAGCTGCGGCGGGTCTGCAAGCCCGGCGGCTGGCTGTTGCTGACGGTGCCGGCGTATCCGGCGCTCTGGTCGCTGCACGACGAGGTCAACCACCATCACCGTCGCTACACCCGCGCGACCCTGCGCGCCGCCGCGCGCGCCGGCGGATGGCAGATCGAGCGGGTGACCTCCTTCAACGGGCTGCTGCTCGCGCCGGCCGCGGCCGTCAGGCTCGCGCAGCGCCGACGGCAGGCGACGAACGACTACAGGGCGGACGTCCAAATCGGGCCCGAGTGGCTCAACAGCGTGCTCGAGCGGCCGCTCCAGCTCGAGGCGCGCTGGCTCTCGCGCGGGCGGACGATCCCGTTGGGCCTGTCGTTGATGGCGCTGCTACGGAGCCCGGCGGCGGGCCGCTGAGTGCTCCAGCTGGCCGCGATCATCAGCGTCTCGAGCAGTCTCGGCTACCTGCTGCCGGCGATCATCGGCCTCGAGTCGATGGGGATTCCGTCACCGGGCGAGACCGCGCTGCTGGCCGCCGCGGTGCTGGCGAGCCAGGGGAAGCTGAAGATCGAGCTGGTGCTGGTGATCGGCATCTCCTCGGCGATCATCGGCGACAACATCGGTTACCTCCTCGGTCGCAAGATCGGCCGTGAGGTGCTGACGGCGCCGGGCCCGTTCCACCGCCGGCGGGTCGTCCTGATCCGCGTCGGCGACCGTTTCTTCCAGAAGCACGGAGGCAAGGCGGTGCTGCTGGCGCGCTGGATCGCGTTGATTCGCGTGGCGGCCGCCTGGCTCGCCGGGATCAACCACATGCGGTTCAGGCAGTTCTTCTTCTGGAACGCCCTCGGTGGGATCTCCTGGGGGATCACCTTCGGTCTGCTCGGCTACTACGGCGGTCACGCGGCCGTGCATGTCCTGAACCGCGTCGGCCTGGTCGGAGCCGTGATCCTGGGGCTGATGCTCGTTGGCTTCGTGGTGTTTCTCAAGCGCCAGGAGCGGCGGATGGAAGACGAGCTACAGGCCGAGGCCGGGGTATCGGATGCGGACTCGTCCGGGGAGGGCGGCGAGTCGGGCGACGCAGACGCCGCCCGCGCGCCTCACTCCTCCTCGGGCGACGCGGGCTCGAGCTCGAGCGCGCACGAGTTGATGCAGTAGCGCAGCCCGGTCGGCGCCGGGCCGTCGTCGAACACGTGGCCGAGGTGGCCGCCGCAGCGGCGGCACAGCACCTCGGTGCGCCTCATTCCGAGCGCCCGGTCCTCGCGCAGCTCGACGTTCTCCGAAACCGCCGGCTCGTAGAAGCTGGGCCAGCCTGTCCCGGACTCGAACTTCGTATCCGAGCTGAACAGCTCCGCGCCACAGCCCGCGCACGTGTACATGCCGTTGTCTTTGACGTGCACGTACTTGCCGGTGAACGGCCGCTCGGTTGCCTGCCCGCGCAGCACGTCATACTGATCGCGCGATAGCCGCTCACGCCACTCGTCCTCGGTCAGCTGTACTTCACGTTGCTGGGTATCCATCTGCCGGACCTCGCTTTTGTCGGTGATCCCCACTCACGTTAGCTCGCGCACTTTCAGCTACGGTCAACGAGCGTGAACTTCGGCGTCGGCATCTTCCCCGTTCAGGACGCCCCGTCGCCATCCGAGCTGGCCGTGATGGCAGAGGAGCGGGGATTCGAGTCGCTGTTCTTCCCGGAGCACACCCACATCCCCGCCAGTCGCGAGACGCCGTACCCGGCGGGTGGCGATCTGCCGCCCGAATACAGCCGCACGTATGACCCGTTCGTCGCGCTGACCGCGGCCGCGGCCGCGACAGAGCGGCTGCTGGTCGGCACGGGAATCTGCCTGGTGATCGAGCGCGACCCGATCATCACGGCCAAGGAAGTGGCATCGCTCGACCGGCTCTCAGGAGGCCGCTTCCTGTTCGGGGTGGGCGCCGGATGGAACGTCGAGGAGATGCGCAACCACGGCACCGATGCCTCGCGGCGGTTCGGCGTGCTGCGCGAGCGGATGGAAGCGATGAAGGAGATCTGGGCGCAGGACGAGGCTTCCTACCACGGCCGCTACGTGAACTTCGAGCGCATCTGGTGCTGGCCCAAGCCGCTACAGCAGCCGCACCCCCCTGTGCTGGTCGGCGGCAACGGGCCGCAGGTGCTCGACCGCGTCGTCGCTTTCGGTGACGAGTGGATGCCGAATCGGGTCTCGGACGTCGACGCGATGATCGAGCGCTTCGAGGAGCTCCGCCGACGGGCGGACGCCGCGGGTCGCGGTCCGATCGGCATCACGGTCGCGGGCATGACCCGCGACCCGGCGAAGATCGAGCGCTTCGAACAGGCGGGTGTGCACCGCGGCTTCTTCTGGCTGCCCTCGGCCGGCCGCGATGTGGTGGAGCAGCGGCTGGATCTGTGTGTGGCGGCGATGCGGGAGTACGAGACGGCCGGGACCTAGGGCCTCACGGCTCCAGATAACTCCGATCCGCTCGCGGATCGGGCTCGGTCAGCTCCATCACGAGCGTCGACCAGGCGAAATCCGATGCGCCCATGCCTGCGCCGGTGTAGGGGTTGTAGTACTCGCGCAGGCCCGCGCGCGCCACCGTCGCAGCCAGCCGGCTCGCCAGCGCCCGGGCCGCATCTCCGTACCCGAGCCGCCGCAGCCCGAGCCACAGCAGCCACGCGGCGTTGACCCACGTCGGTCCGCGCCAGTAGCGCCGCAGGCCCAGCAGCCTGGCCTCGCCGGGCTCGAACGATCGCTCACTCGCCGACACCGATGGCGGCGGCACCGGCAGCCAGAACTCTTCCCGGTTGAGCAGGTGCTCCTCGATCAACCGCCGCCCGATCTCGTCGGGGAGGTCGGGCAGCGCCAGCGGCGACAGAGCCGCCCAGGTGAGGACCGGCGAGCCCGTCGGCCGCGGCCTCGCGATCGGCCGAAACAGTCCGGTGCGCTCGTCGTAGAAGCGCTCGACGATCACGGGGGTCAGCGATCGCCGCCCGAGCGCCAGCAGCGACAGTGCGTAGATCACGTTGGTCGCGACCTCGCAACAGACAGGTCCTCCGGCCGCCGCGATCCTGCGCAGGTCGTAGCCAAGGCGCCGGTTGCGCGCGACAAGCAGCAGGAAGCCGGGGGTGCCGTGCGTCCGCCTGCGCCAGATCGAGTCGAACTCCGGTGAGGCGTCGAGCCCCGACTCGTCGGGTTGCACGATCCAGATCAGGCCGTCGCCATCGAGATCGCGATTGGCTGCGAGCCAGTCGAAGTGGCGCGCGATCGCCGCGACCTGGGCGGGGTCGCCGACCGCGATCCGCCATGCCCATGCCAGCGCGGGCGGTTGGATGCTCGAGGTCATCGGAGCGTTAGGCGAGCTCACGTTGTAGGTGAAGCGCCGCTGGCCGCGCAGCGGCTCCCAGAAGATCGTGTGGCCGATGAACCCGTCCTCGCGCTGCGCCGCGAGCAGCGACTCGAGCTCACGGCGGGCAAGATCCGGTTCGAAGCGGCGCCACACGATCGCGGTGAAGCACGAGTCCCAGTACCACTGCCAGGGGTAATGATCCGGGCTCGGGCACGTGTACGCGAAGCGCACTCCGTCACGCGCACGGGTGCCCTCGCGCCAGTTCTGGTGGAGGGTTCCATGACACAGCGATCGCAGCGCGGTTGCCGACACGAGCGGCGCATCCTATGGACCGCTTCCGTCCGGTCTGCGCCATAGCCTGGTTCGAACTCGTGTTCGCCTCAGGCTCACTCGCGTCCGCGCCCCTCGAGACGGGTGCCGCACCGACGCCATCCAGGTCGTGGCTCGATGAGCTCAACCCGGAGCAACTGGCGGCCGCAACCCACCCGTCGGGACCGCTGCTGATCCTGGCCGGAGCGGGCACCGGCAAGACGACGACGCTCTGCGCCCGCGTGGCGTGGCTGCTCTCGGGCGGCGTCGCGCCCGAGCGCGTGATGCTGCTCACGTTCACGCGGCGCGCGGCGCGCGAGATGCTGCAGCGAACTCGGTCTCTGATCGCGCAGACGGCGCGCGCGGGGGCAGTCGTTGGCGGCACGTTCCACTCGGTGGCGCACCGGTTCGTGCGAATGCACGCCGGGGCGCTGGGGCTGTCCGCGGACTTCGCCGTGCTCGATGCAGGCGACGCGGCCGACCTGCTCGACCTGATCCGGGAGGAGCACGGCCACGCTCAGGCGCGCAGGCGGTTTCCGAAGAAGAGCACGCTGCTCGACATCTACTCGCGAACGGTCAACGCGCAGCGCCCGCTGTCCGAGGTGGTGACCGACTCCTTCCCGTGGTGCGAGGAGCACATCGATGCGATCGCCGCCCTGTTCAAGGCGTACACGGCACGCAAGCGAGTCCTCGCCGTTCTCGATCTCGACGACCTGCTGCTCTACTGGCGGGCGCTCGCGCTCGACGAGGTTGTCGGTCCCCGGCTCGATCGGGCAATCGAGCACCTGCTGATCGACGAGTACCAGGACGTCAACGGGCTCCAGGTCGACATCGTTCGTGGCCTGCGCCGCGAGTCGCAGGAGGTCACGGTCGTCGGCGACGACCTGCAAGCGATCTACGGCTGGCGCGCCGCTTCCTCCGAACACATCCTCCAGTTCCCGGAGCACTTCCCACAGGCGACGGTTGTCACGATGGAGCGCAACTACCGCTCGGTCCAGCCCGTCCTGGACACCGCCAACGCACTCGCCACGCAGGCCTCGCGCGCCTATCCGAAGGCGCTGCACAGCGATCTCGACGGTGGGCGGCGCCCGCAGCTGGTCCACTGTCGAGACGAAGCCGCGCAGGCCGAGGAGGTGTGCACGCGCGTGCTCGAGGCGCGCGAACACGGAATGCAGCTGCGCCAGCAGGCCGTGCTCATGCGTGCCTCACATGACAGCGACCTGCTGGAGCTCGAGCTCGCGCGCAGTCAGATCCCGTTCGTCAAGTACGGCGGGCTCCGCTACCTGGAAGCCGCGCACGTCAAGGACCTGATCGCGCTGTTTCGGCTGCTCGACAACCCGGCCAACGAGCTCTCCTGGTTTCGCGTGCTCCAGCTGCTCGATGGAGTCGGGCCGGCCACCGCCCGGCGCGCGCTCGACGTCGTGCTGACGGCACCCCCCGGCGACCGGCTGTCGGTTTGGCCGCGCGCCCGCGAGCAGCTGCCGCACGCGGCACGGAGCACGGCCGATTCGGTCGTCGAGGCGCTGCGGGCCGCGCGCGCCGCGGGCACGGCCGGCGTCCAGGCCGAGATCCTGCGCGACGCGCTGGCGCCGTTGATCAAGACGAGATACCCCGACGGGCCGGTGCGGCTGCACGACCTCGAGCAGCTCGTGGCCGCGGCACGGCAGTCCTCCGACCTCGCGCACTTCGTCGGCGAGCTGGCGCTCGACCCCCCGCAGTCGAGTGCGGACCTGGCCGGTCCACCCCACCTTGACGAGGACTACCTCGTCCTCTCCACGATCCACTCAGCCAAGGGACTGGAGTGGGAGGCGGTGCATGTGCTCGCGCTGTACGACGGCAACTTCCCGGCCTGCATGTCGGCAGGCTCCAAGGAGAGCGTCGAGGAGGAGCGGCGGCTGCTGTACGTGGCGATCACCCGCGCGCGCCGAGCGCTTCATCTCTACGTGCCGGTTCGCTACTACCACCGCCCGAGGGGTATCGACGACGCCCACGGGTTCGGCAAGCCCTCGCGGTTCCTAACCGATCAGGTATGCGCCACCTGCGATGTGGTCCGCCCCGTCGAGGACCTTCGACGGCTGCCCGCGAGCGACGGGTCGCCGCGGCGGATCGCGGTTTCGGTCGACGGACTGTTCCGGTAGCCGGCGTAGGCCTGCTCACGAGCGCCGGGCGATGATCGCTGCGGATCAGCAGTCAACGCGAACCGTGACGGCAAATGGTGGCTCAGCCACCACGAAACGCTTCAGTTCGCGCTCACCCTGCGCGCCGGGAAGCGGACGATCCACGCCCGCTTCAGGCGCCGGCCCGCGCGCGCGTCCACTCGGCCTTGTGCGCGCGCTTCGCCGCCTGATAATCGGCCAGCGCCTGCGGCGAGTCGACGTCACCGAGCGTCGGATGCGGCGGCACGAGCTCGCGGGCGGCGGCGACGCCGAACCGCTTGGACAGCACCGCGCCGAGCGCCTTGATCTTCATCTCGCCGAAGCCCGGGAGCGCGGCGATGTTGGCTCGGAGCGTCGCGGAATCTGGCGCGTCGGTCCACACTCCCGCCGCGTCGCCGTCGTAGTTGTCGCGCACGTGGACCGCGAGGTCGTGCACGCGCCGGGCCATCGAGCCGGGGAAGCGGTGGATCGCCGGCCGCTGGCGGAACACCGGCTCCAGCTCTGCGTCAGCAAGCGTGGCCGGGTCGAGCGTTCCGATCCGCTCGCGCAGCGCCAGGGGGCCGGAGAACGCCTTCTGCACCGGGACCTGCTGATCGAGCGCGAACCCGATCAGCAGTGCCATCGGATCCGACGCGATCAGCGCGTTGGCCTCGTCCGAATCGGTGTAGTGGAGGCGGTCCGGCACTCTCAGCCGATCATAACTACCGTCCCCAAGGCTGTCCGGCGGCCCAGCCGTACCAGGACTCGACCTCGATCCATGCGCTGACGCGCTTCTGCTCGCGGCGTGGATATGGGTCACCGGTGTAGTGCCGCGCCAGGCGGTCGATGTCGGTCAGCTCTGGGTCGTCCTCGATCGAGACCGCGTGGCCGCGGAGCGTGACCTGGTGGTACCAGTCCTCGCGACCGACGACGGTCAGCGACACACGGGGGTCGGCACGGACGTTCGCCAGCCGCTTGCGGGTGTCCGCCATGTTGACGAGCAGGCGGCCGTCCTCCCACAGGTACCAGGTCGCGGCGGTATGGGGGCGGCCGTCGCTGTCCACGGTCGCGATCACCGACGGGTTCGGCTGGTGAAGGAACTGCTCCAGATCGGCGGGAACGGGTGGTGTTGGCATGCTCGCGCTTATAGCGCCTCGGAACGGATAATGCGCGGATGGTCCCTGAAGCACCACTCGAGCCGGCGGACGGCGGCATGGTCCCGAAGGGCGAGGGATGGTTTGTTGTGAACGCGCGGGAAGCGCGATGGTTGGAGGGCCGCTACGGCGCCTACACCCGCTTCGAGGGAGATCATCGCTTCGAGCGACTCGGCATCAACATCGGCGTGCTTGCACCGGGGCAGCCGGCATGCCTGTATCACGGTGAGGATGAGCAGGAGGACTTCCTGGTCCTCGCGGGGGAGTGCCTGCTGCTGATCGAAGGCGAGGAGCGCCGGCTGAAGGCATGGGACTTCGTGCACTGCCCCCCGTGGACCGAGCACGTGTTCGTCGGCAGCGGCGATGGCCCATGCACGGTGCTCGCGATCGGCACCCGGCTCAGCGGCGACGTCGTCTACCCGGTCTCCGAGCTCGCGGCGCGGTATGGCGCGAGCGTGGCGCGCGAGACGCGAGAGCCGAAGGAGGCATACGCCGACATGCCGCCGGACGCCCCGGCCCGCTACCGAGACGGCTGGCTCCCGGGCCCCGAAGCGTGACGGCTGCCGAGCTTACGAGCACGAGGCCGGCGTGCATCGGCCTGATCGTTCACCCCTCGCGGCCGCTCGACAATCCCCTGGGCGCGGTGCGCCAATGGGCTCAGTCGCGCGATGTCGAGCTGGTGCAGGTTCCCACGCCAGCTCCCCAGCAGCGCGTTGCCGAGCCGGCCCAGGCGAGCGATTGCGATCTGATCGTCTCGCTCGGCGGAGACGGCACGATGCTCGCCGCGCTTCGGGCGGGGTCGGTGGCGCATCGGCCGGTGCTGGGTGTGGCGTGTGGCAGCCTCGGGGTCCTGATCAGCGTCGATGCCGATGCCGCTGCACGTGCCCTCGACCGTTTCAGGGACGGCGACTGGGTGCCGCGTTCGCTGCCCGCACTCGACATCCATCGCGACGCGGGCGACGAGCTGTTCGCGCTCAACGATGTGGCGGTCGTTCGCTCCGGCGAGGGACAGGTGCGGGTCAGCGTTCAAGTGGACGGGGTGTTGTTCGCGGAGACGGTGGGGGATGGCTGGATCGTGAGCACGCCGATCGGCTCGAGCGCCTACGCGCTGGCGGCCGGCGGCCCGCTCCTGGCAGCGGAGGCCAGGGCTTTTCTGCTTACGCCGCTGCCGACCCACGGCGGCGTGTGCCCGCCGCTGGTGGTCGACGCCTCTTCGCAACTGCAGCTGGACGCCGATCCGGGGCACGGTGGGGCCCGACTCGAGCTCGATGGCCAGGTCGAGGGCCCGCACGCTGGAAGGCTGAGGATTGGCTTGCGCGGCGACGCGGCGACGGTCGTCTCGTTCCCGGACGAGGAGCCGCTGCTCACGGGGCTACGACGCAGGCGAATCATCCGCGACAGCCCGCGCATCGTGGCGGAGCTCGCCGGGGACTGATGACGGTCAGCGTCCGCAAGAGCCGCCGAATCGGCTCCCGAAGGGCTGCCGCGGGCTACAGTCGCACGATGGGACCGCGCGTGCCGAGCGCGATCTGCGCGCTATTGCTGGTTGGTTGCGGCGCCAGCACGGCGGTGCGCTCGACGACCGCACCGCCCTTCCAGCTGCCCGGGCGCGCGCATCCGCAGGCGGTGGAACCGGTGGCGGGACTCGCGACAGCGGCCCAAACGAAGGCGGTCGCGAGCACGCCGGTCAGCGATCCCAAGCCGACCGGACCTGCCACGATCACCCGCGGCCTTGCCAAGGGCGCTCCAACAGACGCGGAGATCAAGGCGGCATTCGCGCGGTTGCAGGCGATCGTCCGCCAGTATCACCTGGATCGGCTCAACTTCTCGGGGGTGCTCCTGAACCCGGCGCAGCTGCCCTCCGGCCAGTGGTACGTGAGCATCGCCTCGTTCTACAACGACTTCGGCTCGGGCCTTGCCTGCGGCGGCATCCTCCACCCCTGGACCCTCGGCGTCGCCAACAAGACGCTTCCCTGCGGCACCGAGGTGACCTTCCTCTACAACGGACGGGCGATCCGCGTCCCGGTCATCGACCGGGGCCCCTACATCGCCGGGCGCGACTGGGATCTCACCGCCGCGACCGCTGAAGCGCTTCACTTCCCCGGGCTCGGCCCCATCTATTGGCGGATCGGCTGAGCAATCCGGCACAGTTCCCCGATGGGCTCGATTCAAATGACGACCGTGCTCGCATCTCGCGGACCCGCCGCCGCCGTCGTCCTGGATGATGAGCAGGTGGAGGCGGTCGGCGAGGGGGCGAACCGCTTCCCGGTGGTCGCAACTGTCAACGGCTACAGCTGGCGCACGAGCGTGACGCGGATGCGCGGCGAGTTTCTAGTCGGTCTGAACCGCCAGGTTCGCGAGGCGGCCGGGGTCCAGCCCGGCCAGACGGTTGAGGTCAAGCTCGAGCTCGACGCGGCGCCGCGTGAGGTAGAGGTCCCCGAGGCGCTTGCTTCGGCGCTCGCGGGAGATCCGGTGGCCCGTGCGGCATTCGAGCGGATGGCGTTCACCCATCGCAAGGAGTACGCGCGCTGGGTCGCCGACGCCAAGCGCGAGGAGACGCGCGACCGTCGCATCGCGCAGGCACTCGAGATGCTGCGCGAGGGCAAGACGCGATGACCGAAACGGTCTACCGGCAGTGCACGCTGTGCGAGGCCCATTGCGGGATCAAGGTGGAGGTCGACGGCAGCCGGGTGGTGAAGATCACAGGCGATCCCGATGATGTCCTCTCGCACGGCTACATCTGCCCGAAGGCGGCTGCGCTGGCCGACGTGCAGCGCGATCCGGACCGTCTGCGCCAGCCGGTCAAACGCGTCGGCGAGCAGTTCGTGCCGATCGGCTGGGACGAGGCACTCGACCTGGCGGCCGACGGCCTACGGACGGTCCAGGAGCGCTTCGGCGCCGACTCGGTCGCGACCTACATCGGCAACCCGGCCGCCCACTCGTCGGCCGCACTCGCGGCGGGACTCCTGCGCAAGCTGCTCGGCTCGAGGAACAACTACTCGGCGACCTCCGCGGACCAGCTTCCGCAGTACATGAGCTCGTTCGAGATGTTCGGGCACTTCGCGCTGTTTCCGATACCGGACATCGAGCGCACTCAGCACCTGATCATGCTCGGCGCGAATCCGGCCGTATCGAACGGCTCGATCATGACCGCGCCGGGCGTGCGCGACCGGCTACGCGCAATCCGCCAGCGCGGCGGCAAGGTCGTGGTCGTCGACCCGCGCCGAACCGAGAGCGCCAAGCACGCCAGCGAGCACGTGTGTGTCCGGCCCGGGGGCGATTCGTATCTGCTGCTCGGGATGCTGCACACGGTGTTCGCCGATGCTCTTGCGCGCCCCGGTCGGCTCGAGCGGCACTTCGATGGCCTCAGCGAGATCCGGGAACTCGCGGCCGCATGGTCGCCGGCACGCGCGGCACCGCATGCCGGCGTCGACGCCGGGACGATCGAGCGCCTCGCGCGGGAGTTCGCGGCCGCGCCCTCCGCTGTCATCTACGGGCGCGTAGGCGTCTGCCAGCAGTGGACTGGGTCGCTGACGCACTGGCTGATCAACGTCCTCAATGCGATCACCGGCAACCTGGACCGGCCTGGCGGCGCGATGTTCACGACTCCGCCGGTCGACGCCGTCAGCCTCCTTGACCGGGCCGACGGCAAAGCTCACTGGGGCCGCTACCGCCAGCGGGTCAGCGGCCTGCCGGAGTTTCAAAACGAGCTGCCGGTCGCCGGCCTCGCCGACGAGATCGTGACGCCCGGGGACGGTCAGGTCCGCGGCATGTTCATCTACGCGGGCAACCCGGTGCTCTCGACGCCGGGCGGAGCGCGGCTCGATGCGGCGATGGAGCAGCTCGAGTGGTGCGTCGCGGTCGACATGTACGTGACGGAGACGACGCGGCACGCCAACGTGATCCTGCCGCCGGTGGCCCACCTGGAGCGGGCCGACATCGACATCGTGTTCCCGCTGGTATCGGTCCGCAACTACATTCGCTTCAATCCCGCGGCGCTGCCCGCTCCTCCCGACGGCCGCAGCGACTGGCAGATCCTGATGGGGCTGGCGGGACGGATCGGACGCGGCCGCGCCGGCTCGCTGCGCAACCGGGCTCTACGTCTGGCGGCACCGCTGGCTACGCCGGAGCGGCTCGTAGACGTGGCACTGCGCGCCGGGCCCTACGGGGTGCTGCGCCGCGGACGCAACGGGCTTGACCTCGGGAAGGTCAAGCGCTCGCCCCACGGCATCGACCTCGGTCCGCTGGAGCCGCGCCTGCCAGGAGCACTGCGTACCCGAGACAAGCGCGTTCGCCTGGCTCCATCCGTGATGCTGGCAGCGGCGGGCCAGCTCGACGAGCTTGCAGCCGAGCGCGAGTCCGCGCTCGCCAACGGCTACGAGCTGACACTGATCGGCCGCCGGCAGCTGCGCTCGAACAACTCCTGGATGCACAACAGCCCGCGATTGATGAAGGGCGCCGACCGCTGCACCGCGCTCATGCATCCGGCCGACGCGGAAGCGCGCGGGCTTGTGGACGGGCAGCCCGTGCGGCTCAGCTCAGCGGTCGGCTCGATCGAGTTGCCGGTGGCGATCAGCGACGAGATCAGGCAGGGCGTCGTGTCGGTCCCGCACGGCTTCGGCCACGGCCGCCACGGAGTTGGCTGGCGCCTCGCCGCCCGCAAGCCGGGCGCGAGCATGAACGACATCACCGACCCGTCGATCGTCGACAGCCTGACCGGGAACGCCGCGTTCAACGCAGTGCCGGTGCGGGTCGAGCCGGTCGCGACAGACGATCATCGGTGGCACCTCGCAGCTACCGGATCCGCCGCCGGTGCCCCCGGGAGCGCGCCAGCTTCGGGCGGTCCTTGCGGCTGATCGTCCTGCGCTTGGCGCGCTTCTGTTCGCGTGCGCGCTCGCGATCCTCGCTCAGCCCGACCTCGAGGAATATGAGGCTCGTCGCGGCGACGAGGCCGACGCCGATCAACACGAGCGCCAGAATCTGCCCGGTACCGCCTCCGATCGCGGCCCCGCACACGGCGCCGGCGACCACCAGCGCGCCAGCCGAGCCGAACGCTGCGATGCGCGACCGCGTGGTCATCGTCACCCGATCGTGACGCTCCTGATCTCGCTGCCATGCTCGTCGACGAACGTGATCTTCACGTCGGCTGCGTCGAAGTCGAGGACCGCGAAGCCGAAGCGCAACCAGTTCGTTCCGGCAGCGAGCTCGTCTGCGTCATACGCCCAGGTGAGCGCAGCGTGCTGCGGATCGTCAGGTGCGGGCGGGGCTGAAAGCGGGGGGTCGGGCAGCGCTTGCGGCACGCCGCCATTTCCGATGCAGGCGCCGAATCGCAGGTACGGCTTCGGCGAGTCCGCGTAGATCGTGCAGCGGTGTTCGTGGCCCCAGATCCACGCATCGAGCGGCCGCTCGGGCGGGACGGCAGCCCGCACCTTGTCGGTCATCAGCTGACCGACGACGCCGTCGTAGCCACTGAACGGCTGGTGGTGGCTGAGCAGCATCGTCCGCCGGCCCGTCTGCAGCTTCTCGGCGAGCCACCGCTGCTGGGTTCCCGCAAGGTCGTGGTCGGCGTAGCCGCTGTCTAGCCCGAGGATCTGCCACTGGTCGTTCTCAATGCTGAAGTAGCTTGACGGCACGCTCTTTGCGGGGTCATCACGCCAGTGGCCGCGGAAGCGCGGGTCGCGCAGCAGGAACCCGAAATATCCGTGCCCGCCGGAGTACATGTCGTGGTTGCCGTTCAGCGCCCACGAGAGCACCCCGCTGTCGTCGCGCTGCACCGGCCAGTACGGCAGGAATCGCGTCTCGTATTCCTCACGCCAACCGGAGTAGTAGACATCGCCGAGGTGAACCACGTGCTGCTCGCGACCACGGCCAGCGTCCATCCACCTGCGCATCTGCTGCGCAACCGCCTGAGCTCCCGGGAGACCGGTGCCCCAGTCCCCGACGACCACGATCCTGGCGTCCGACGCCAGCCGCACCGGCGGCGCGGGCGTGTCGGGAAAGTCCGGGCGCCCCTCGATCATGGCCCACCCCTCGGCCAGCTTGGTCTCCATCCATCGCGGGTCACACGGACCGAACTGCCGGAAGATCTCCTCGTCGGTCAGCACGGCCTGTGCGATGCGCTCGAGTCCCTCGGGCACGGCCCTCAGGAGCTCCTCGGCCCGCGACTCGATGCACGTAGTGAGGATCGACTGGAGCTGGCTGTTGATCGCTGAGCGGGGCATGAACGGCACGTCCGGCGCTGCCCGTGCGAGCTCGGCGCTCGCCTCCTCGTATGCCTGCGCCGGCAGCCGGTTGCCTCCCGGCTGCTGGCCAGCCGTGGCGCGAATCGCGGCGAGCTGCCGCGCCAGGAACGCGGGGTCCATGACCTCGCGGATGATCCGCCCGTTGCCGGGCGGTGCAGCCGTCCCTGCCTCGGTGCCGCGGATCCGATCGAGGATCTCCTTGAGCCGCGCCTCGAGCTCGTCGAACACGCGCCCGCCCGATCAGTCCTGCTGGCCCCGCCCACCGTCGGCTGCGAGCGTGGCGGTTGCGCTCTCGGCGGCTGCACGGCGCTCGGCGGCAGCCTCGCGGTCGCGCATCACGGCGGCTGCCGCAGCGAGCGCGTCGCGTTCTGGCCGCGGCCCCTCCCAGTCCAGATACCAATGCCGGCTGGTCGTGGCGATCCAAACGTCCTTTGCAGGGATTAGTCCGAACCGGGTGATCGCCCGCTGGTGCCCGACCTGGTCCGAGTAGAGCAGCTCGACCGACAGCGGCTCGCGCGCGTCGATCGCATCGGCAACCGCGGCGCGAACCGGATCGTCGGGGTGGCGCAGCGCGCCCTGCCACATGCCGATGTCGCCCGATGGGATGTACAGGTCGCGCGAGTGGAGGTGGAACTCATCCAGCGGGGCGTGCGAGGGAACATTGCCCGAAGATGCCAGCCCCGCTCTGACAGACCAGCCCTGGCAGATCGCGATCCCGCTGCCGACGTTTCTGAGGCTGATCGCCAGGTACACCGTGCCGTCTTCGTGCTCGACCGCGGCCTGGCCGCCCGCCGCGCTGACCCAGCGGCCCTCGATGAACATGATCTTCTGCACCGGATCGTCGAAACGAGAAGGCGCCAGCACGGGCCGTCGCTGCTCGTGCAGCGCCGCCTCCGCGATCCGCGCCGAGCGGTTCGACGAGCGCACCGAGGCGAACGTCGCGATCGCCAGCACCAGCGTGCCGGCGCCGGTGGCCAGCGAGGAGATCGTCGCCCAATCGGTGGCGAGCGGGAGCACCAGCGGCCAGTTTGGCAGCTGCGCCTACGATCCGGTTGCGATGAACGACCAGTCGTCTGAAAGCGGGGAGCTTGGCGGGCTCCGGCGATTCTTCGTGGTCGCCCACACCCATTGGGACCGGGAGTGGTACTGGCCGTTCGAGCGGTTCCGGCTGCGGCTGGCGCGGGTCGTGGACGAGGTGCTCGACGTGCTCGAGCGCGACACGTCGTTTCGTTCCTTCACGCTCGACGGGCAGGCGGTTGTGCTCGAGGACTATCTTGAGCTTCGCCCGGAGCACGAGCCTCGCCTGCGGTCACTGATCGCGGCGGGTCGGCTCGAGGTCGGTCCGGTGTACGTGCAGCCCGACGAGTTCCTGGTCGGGGGTGAGGCGCTGGTGCGCAACCTGCTCGTCGGTCGCGCGGTCTGCGAGCGCTTCGGCGCCGAGCCGGCGCCGGCGGCGTACCTGCCCGACGGATTCGGCCATCCGTCACAGCTGCCGCAGATCCTGGCGGGCTTCGGGATCGGAACGTTGCTGTTCTCGCGCGGACTTGGCGATGAGCTCGACGAGATCGGGGTGGTGTTCGACTGGCAAGCGCCCGATGGCAGCACGGTCCGTGCGTTCCAGCTGCTGCCCAACTACGACAACTTCGCGAGCGTCGCGGATCTGCCCGCTGCGGTCGCTCGGGTCGAGGAGCTGTCGCGGAGATTTGCCGGCCCCCTGGCGCGTGTCGGCGTGGAGGACTTTCTGCTGTGCAACGGCACCGACCACGTCCGCGTCCGGCCCGACCTCCCGCGGCTGTGCGAGGGGCTGTCGCGATCGTTTCCGGGCGTCGAGTTTGACGTCTCGAGCTACGGCGAGTACGTAAGCGCAGTTCAGCCGCGCGACGTGCCCGGCTGGCGCGGGGAGCTGGCCGGGGGACGCGTGCAGAACCTGCTGCGCGGCGTCAACTCCGCTCGCCTCTACATCAAGCAGGCGAATGAGCGGGCCGAGCGCAGGGTGCTCGAGGTGGAGACGCTGTGCGCGCTCGGATGTCTGCGCGACGGCTCGCCCTTCCCAGCGGCTGACTTCAGGCTGGCGTGGCGCGAGTTGCTCCGATGCCAGCCGCACGACTCGATCTGTGGCTGCTCGTGCGATGAGGTCCACCGCGACATGCTCGTCCGCTACGAGCTGCTGGAGCGCACGCTCGAGGTGCTTCAGGAGGCGGCACTGGGCGCCGGCCGCCCGGGCGAGGAGCGCTCGGTGGGTCTCGTCAACCCGCTTCCCTACAGGCGCAGCGTGTTGGTCGAGCGTGACGGCGCCGAGCCCACGCTGGTGGAGCTGGCAGGGTTCGCGGCGCGCACGGTCGAGCTGCAGCCGGCGCGTGGCGAAGCACCGCGGGACGGGGCGGCGATCGAGAGCGACGCGCTGCGGGTGGAGGTGGCCGCCGACGGAACGCTGACGGTCACGGATCTCGTGCGAGGCGAGCGATATGCGGGCCTGCATGCGCTTGAGGACGAGCCGGACATGGGGGACCTGTACACCTTCTGTCCGGCCGAGGGAGCCCCGAGCTGGCGCAGCAGCAGCCGCGCGGCTCGGGTTCTACGCGACGGGCCCGTCGTCTGGGAGCTCGAGCTCGTCCACGAGGCGCTGCTGCCTGCAGGGCTTGATTCCGAGCTCGCCGTGATGGCTGAGAAAGTCCCGGTCTCGATCCGGACGGTCGTGAGGATCGTTCGCGGGAGCCGTCGGGTCGAGTTCCGCACGACCGTCGAGAACGCCGCGCGCGATCATCGTCTGCGTGCGACGTTCGCGGTGGACGGGACGATCAGCGAGGTGCGGGCTGAGGGGCAGTTCGCGGTCATCCGACGTCCGCTCAACCCGCCGTCGCCGGCCACCAGCTGGGTGGAGCCTCCGGCCAAGACGAATCACACGCTCGGCGCCGTCGCGGCGGGACAGCTGGCGCTGCTGACGAAGGGCCTGCCCGAGTATGAGGCGCGGCCGCGAGCCGGCGGCGCCGAGCTGTGCCTGACGCTGCTGCGATGCGTTGGGCTGATCTCACGACCGGATGGCCTTCCAACGCGCCCCCGACGGGCCGGGCCGCCGGTCCAGACGCCGGAGGGACAGTGTCTGGGCCGCTATGAGCTCCACTATGCGCTGCTTCTCGGCGCCGGAGAGCTCGACGACGCAGCGCTGCTGCGCGCCGCACAGGACTACCGGCACGGCTACGTCGAGGCCGCCTCTGGAGTCCAGTTCGATCCGCCGCTTGCGATCGAGGGAAATGTCGTGTTCTCCTGCCTGACCGGCGCGCAGAATGGTGATGGCTTGATCCTGCGCTGCTTCAACCCTGCCGCGGCGCCTGCCGAGGCGCAAATCGAATGGCTTGGGGAATGCGCCCGCATCCGACTCGACGAGACCGGCGAGCAGCCCTTGACCGGCTCGGTGCTGGCGCTCGCGCCGGGCGAGATCGCGACGGTGCGGCTGCGTGCGACCCGGGGTGCGCGCGATCGCTGAGCCGCGGGCGCGACTCCGATGCCGGGCTGTGTTCCTTGACGCTGGCGGCGTGATCGTGCTTCCCAACAGCGGGCTGGTCGCTGCCACGCTTGCGCGGGCCGGGGTCCAGATTCGCGCGCGGGACGTCGCCCCGGCCCATTACCGAGCGGTGCGAAGTCTCGACCGCGCGCCACGAGCTGATGGCTACATCCCCGCGGTCTGTAAAGCACTCGGGGTGCCGGTCGAGCGGACGGCGGACGCGATCGACGCGATTTCGTTCCTCGCGGATCGCTCCCGGTCGGGAGAGATCCTCTGGAGCGAACCGGCTCCGGGCGCGCTGTCGACGATCCGCGCGCTGCGGCGGGTCGGCGTCAAGGTGATCGTCGTCACCAATTCCGACGGGCATGCGGCCGAGAACCTCCGGGACGCGCAGATCTGTCGCGTCGATCAACCGGCGTCGCAGCCCGACCACCGATTCGCTGGTGTGCTCGTCGATGGCTTGATTGATTCGGCACTCGTCGATGTCGCGAAGCCCGATCCGCGGATCTTCAAGTTCGCCCTGGCCTGCGCGGATGTTCCGCCGCAGGCGACCGTGCACGTCGGGGACTCCATCCGCGAAGACGTCGCCGGCGCGCGTGCCTCCCGCATCGAGCCGATCCATCTCGCTCCCGAGCGGCTCTGCCGCGACGGCGGCCACCGGCACGTTCGCTCGCTGCGCGGACTGCGGCAGCACATCACGGCGATCGAGGCCTAGTTGCAGACGTCGCAGCGGCCCGCGGCGCATGAGCACGCGGGAAGTGCGGCGGCGGCCCGTGCCGGCCGCCAGCGGCGAAGCCATTCGCGCGCTGGACCCTCGGCACGATCGTGCGGGCCGCCCGGCCAGCACAGGGCCATGATCCGCATCACTGGCTGGCGCGAGGGGTTGGAGGCGGAAGCGATGTGATGACGTAGCTGATCGTGGTCCATGGCCAAGAACCGAGTCGTTTCCGTGGATCGGGAGCCGGATTACCGGATACCCGAATCTTGATCGGCCCCACCACGACCTCGCTGAATTTTCGGGAGCGGGCGCCCGCCCTAGCCCCTGCCCAGGCCGGGCGCCCGACATCAGCGGGGCCGGTCAGGCCCGCTGCGGAACCTTGCCGATGGCTTCCTGATATAGCGCCATCTGTCGCGCGATGCCCGCCTCCGTGTAGCCGTCGATCAGGCGCAGATCGTCGACGATCAACGACGCATCGACGATCGTCCGCTGCCACTCCTCATCCTCGCGGACGGCCGCGAGCTGCTCGGCGGTGCCGCGAACGATGATGCACCCGTTGAGCCCTCCGTTCGGCTCGAACAGCATCACGTCGAATCCTTCGATTCGGCCATCCTGCTGCATGCGTCCGTAGAGGCCCAGCACCTCGTTGAATACCTCGAGGCCACGCCCCTCGGCGCCGCGCACTGGAGTGCCCCAACCGACGAACAGCACACGGTCGGCCATATCAGACTCCTTCCTGTAACGGCCCGGCCCGGAGCCGGGCCTGCCACGGCAACTATCTCACCCGCTCACGGTGCTCGCAAGATTTTGAGCCGGGCCCGCAATCAGGAGTTAGACTCGAGGCGCACCCTGCGAGGGAAAGCATTCGCGGGCAACGAACGAACCTCTGGGACCGGGAGGGCGCAAATGCTGGGAAATCATCAGCTGCTCACGCACAGGTTGCGCAAGAGCGGTAAGAGCTGCATGGCCACCGTCGTGTCGTACCGTCGAACGATGGGCATGAACGAGAGCATCCAAGGAGGCGCTCCGTTTGCCAAATCGTTGTGTGAGCTGACCCTGCGCGTCGAGCCCCAGGGCGAGCCTCCGTTCGAGGCGCGCACCGAAGCATGGCTTCTCGGCACCGAAGGCACGCATGAGGGCATGGTGGTGCCGGTGCTCTACGACCCGTCGGATCACAGCAAGGTGGTGGTCGATCAGTCCGATGCTGGCTGGAATCAAGCGGTGACGGACAACGCGATTGCGGAACGGACCGCCCGGGCCGTCGCGAGGGGTGAGGACCCGGCGAGAACCGCCGCCATCGAGCAGATGAGCCGCGCCGCACTGGCTGACCCTGAGGGGTTCCGGAAGCTGATGCGGGAGCAGGGACCGGCAGCGTTCGGGCTCCCTGGTGTACCGGCCACATTCCCCGGAACCGTGGCCCCGGCCGCAGCCGCGGATCCTCTGGACCGCCTGTCCAAGCTCGCCGACCTCCACGCTCGTGGGGTCCTTACGGACGCGGAGTTCGAGACCGAGAAGAAGAAGCTGCTCGACGAGTAAGCGATAAGGGCGGCCCGGCGCGGGCCGTCCGCGATTGCCGGCCTCGCTCAGCGCTCGCGAACGTGACCGCTGGCCATCTGGCCGATCTCGAAGTTGGCGGTTCCGGTCGTAACGACCGGGTCCTGCGCGACGAACTCGCGCAGCGCCTGCTCGTCGTCGGTCTCGACAACCGCGATGCCGTACGAGTCATCGGGAGTGAGGACAGGACCGAACACGACCACATCACCACGCTCGAGGTAGGGGCGCCAGTGCGCCGCATGTCGGGTCATGATCTCCCGCTCCTCATCGGTCAGGGTCTGGGCGTAGTCCGGGCGGGGGGCGATCAGGCGTAGGACGAAGGTGGGCATGCACGGACTTTATGCCAGCTGATCCTCACGAAGTCAGGCCGATCGTCACCTCCTCGACCGCGGCTGCGTTGAACTGCGCGCGGAAGCTCGGCTCATCGGTGCACCCCGACTTGGGAACCAGCCGCCGGCGCATCACCACATGCAAGGGCGCGGCGCCGAACGGGAACGGGTCGCAGTGCACCGTCCATGGTTCGGGTCCGGCCGTGAGCGTCAGCGCTTCGACACCGTGGTCCTGGCCGATTCTCGTGCGGAACTCATGGGCCATCGGCCCGATCGTGCTGCTCTCGCCGGCAGCCAGGTCGGCGAGCCCCAGGTAAAGCGAGATGGTGTCGTACAGCTGAAGCTGCCAGTAGGCCCGCCACCGCTCCCGCTCGTCACAGCCGAGCCTCGCGACGAGCGCGGACTGGCGCTGCTCCTCCGCGACGACGAACTCGCGCACCGGGGGATTCAGCGACTCGAGCGCGGTCGTGCCTCGATCGTCCATCACGCCGTAGCGATTGCGCTGCAGGCCAGAGACGTGCATCGATACGAGCAGGCCGGCGGCGGCACTCTCGGCGCAGACGATGTCGGCGCACGCCCGGTAGGACGACAGCAACGATTCCCGGGGGACCGCGTGAAAGATCTGCGGGCGGCCTTCATCATCGAGGCGAGGATGACGCTCCCACACAGACCATCCATCGTCATGTCGCGCTGCCGCCAATATGAGCGCGGTGGCAAGCTCGCCGTCGATCGGGGCGGTCTCCGTCCACGCGGCGGCCAGCTGGCCGCCGACCGCGCCGTGGTCCGGCTGAAGCACGATCTGAAACTGGTCGCCGAGGTCGCGGACGAGCACCGGTACTCAGTCGCGCACCAGCTCTGGAGGGCGCGCCGGCTGCCGCGGCGCGGCCGGATGCGGTAGCGAGCGCGGCCCGATCCTGGCCTTCACAGCCAGGATCAACCCAGGGACCAGACCGACTGCGGTCAGACCCACGGCCCACCAGAACGTGTGGTTGAAGGCGTGCGCGAGCGGAACCGCGAACCGGTCACGGATGTGCGCGGGCAGCGGCTGGATCGTGCCGGCCGCGCCGCCGGGGGCCGAAGGCAGCGCGGCATGGATCTGCCGCTGCAGGACGACCGCGAGGAGGGCGGTTCCGACTGAGCCGCCCACGCGCTGGATGACGTTCAAGGCGGTGGTCGCCCGCGGGATCGCGGGGCGGTCGATCGTCGCGTAGGCGGCGGCCATCGCCGGCATGAAGCAGCACCCGAGCCCGATGCCGCGGGCCACCAGAACCCCCGACGTCTCCCAGTAGGACGTGTGCGCGCCCCAGTAGGAGAGACCGACGCTGCCGAGCGTCATCACGATCAGCCCGAAAAGGACCACCGGGCCACCACCGATCCGGTCGGTCAGGCGGCCCGAGATCGGCATCACGAGTGCGGCGCCGATCCCCTGCGGCGCCATCAGCAGTCCCGTCGCGAGCGTTGAGGCGCCGCGCTCGACCTGGAGGTACAGGGGGATCACGAGCATCGCGCCGAACAGCGCGCCCCCGACCAGCAGCACCGAAGCCGCCGAGGCAGCGAAGCCGGGCGCTCGGAAGAGCGTCAGATCGAGCAGGGGCCGGCCGCGCATACGCAGCGCGTGGATAACGAAGGCGGTAACCAGCGCGGCCCCGGCCGCGATCGGGCCCCACGCACCGGCGTATCCAATCCCGCCGTGGGTCGCGATTTCCGAGAGCCCGAACACGATCCCCGCGAGCCCCGGTGACAGCAACAGGACGCCGACGTAGTCGAGCCGCTCGGCGGACTGGCGCTCCGAGGCGGGCAGGAGCCGCCACGCGAGCGTGAGCGCAACAGCCCCAATCGGGACGTTGACGTAGAAGATCCATCGCCAGCTGAGCCCCTGGAGGATCAACCCGCCGAGCACCGGGCCGAGGATCGGCCCGAGCAGCATCGGCGCGCCGACGACGCTCATCACGCGGCCGATCCGGGTGGGGCCGGCCGCCTGCGCCAAGATCGACATGCCCGCGGGCATGATCATCCCGCCGCCGAGACCCTGGAGCACGCGGAAGACGATCAGCGACTCGGCCGACCACGCCACCCCTGACAGCGCCGAGCCGGCCACGAACAGCGCCACCACCGTCATCCAAAGCCGCTTGGCGCCGAATCGCTCCGATGCCCAGCCGGTCATCGGGATCACGACTGCCAGCGCAATCAAATAGCCGGTTGCGACCCATTGGATCGTCGATAGCGAACTGTGCAGGTCGCGGCCGAGCGTCGCGAGCGCGACGTTGACGATCGTCGTATCGAGGATCGACATGATCGCCCCGATCACGACTACCGACGAGATCACCAGGATTCCGCGGTCGAGCCTGTCGGACGCTTGGCCAGCTGCTGCCATCCGCCTAAGTTAGCTCGTCGAGTGGCGCGCGCTTGCTGGCTAAAGCTGCCGATGGCTCATCAAACCTCACCCCCAACATAAGGAATCGTGTTTTGCGGCCGATAACTCCCAAACGGAGGTGCACGGCCTGATGTCGTCAGACGATGAGATACAGCACTCGGTAGCGGCGCGCGAGAACGGATCGCGGTCCGATCGCGTGCAGCTGCTGCCCGGTCAGCCCTATAACGGGGCCGGCAACGGCGATCTTCGGGCGGTGCCCGGTTCGCAACTGCGGGCACTGGTTGACAACTTCACCGATGTGATCACCGTCGTCAGCCCTGACCTGACGATCCTCTTCCAGGCGGCTTCGGTAGAGACGCTCCTCGGCCACTGTCCAGCGAAGCTCCAGGGAACGAAGTTCAGCGCACTGGTGGATCCAGATGGGCTCAGACGGCTGCGGGCCGCCTGCGCAGAAGCCGCGGATGGAATCGCCCACGGCCCCGTGCAGCTGCGCCTGCGCTGCGGAGATGGGAGTTGGCTCGACGGCGAGACCAGCGTGCGCTTCCAACCCGAGGAAGGCTCGCTGATCTTCACCACCCGCGACGTGCGGGAGCGCAAACGGGTCGAGAGTCAGCTGCGGCGGAGGGCGACCCAGCAAGCCGTGGTGGTGCGGCTCAGTGCCGCGGCGCTGGCTGGAGAGCAGCTATCGGATCTGGTCCGGCGTGCGGCAGCGGAGGTCGCGGCGACCCTCGGTGCCGACCACGCGGGCGTCCTCGAGTACGTTCCTGACGCCGATCGCTTCGCCGCGATCGCCGGGACTGAATACGAGCCGGCTGACTCGCTCAGCACAAGCATCGCGAGCGCCGCCTCGCCGCTCGGCCTTGCCGTAACGTCGGGCCGTCCCGTGATCGTGCGGGATTGGGCTACCGAGTTGCGGTTCTCAGAGGCCCCGCTGCTGAAAGGCGGGCAAACGGCAAGCAGCATCGCGGTACCTGTGCCTGGCGATGGAGGGGTGTTTGGCGTCGTCTTCGCGCAGAGCAGCCACGCGAACGGGTTCAACTACAACGACGGCGTTTTCCTACAAGCGATCGCGAACATCCTCGCCGCCGCAATTGCTCGCTTCGACGGAGAGGAGCGGATCCGACACCAGGCACTGCATGACGCGGTCACTGGACTGCCGAACCGCGCGTTGTTCGAGGATCGGCTTACCCGGGCGCTGGCGGCGGCCACACGGCACAGCCGGCGCCTGGCTGTGCTGTTTCTCGACCTAGACCATTTCAAGCGGATCAACGACAGCCTCGGGCATGCGATCGGCGACGTCGTGCTCTCCGGGGTCGCCGCACGCATCCAAGGCTGCCTGCGCGAGGAAGACACGCTGGCCAGACTGGGTGGGGATGAGTTCGCCATCCTCCTGCCGGAAATCGACGAGGACGAGGACGTGGTCCAGGTCGTTGAGCGGATCAGCGAATCACTACGGGTCCCGCTCACTGCCAAGGATCGCGACATCGTCATCACCGCCAGCGTCGGCATCGCAGTCGGCGGTGCCGGGGCGCACGATGAGAACGCCGAGGCGCTGGTGCGCAACGCGGACCTCGCGATGTACGCAGCGAAGCGCCGTGGCCCTGGGCAGTGGGAATTCTTTGTCGATCACATGTACGACACTGCGGTACAGCGGCTGGACCTCACGAGCGACCTTTACCACGCGCTCCGCCGGGGAGAGTTCGAGGTGTACTTCCAGCCGATCGTCGCGCTGGACGACGAGGCGATCGTGGGCATGGAAGCCCTGATCCGCTGGAATCACCCCCGGCATGGCTTGCTCCCGCCCGCGGCATTCGTACCCCTCGCCGAGGAGACCGGGCTGATCGTCCCAATGGGACGGTTCGTGTTGCGGGCCGCCTGCGAGAACCTGCGGCGATGGCAGCTCGCGCGGCCGCAGAACCGCGACCTCTACGTCTCCGTCAACCTCGCCGCGCAGGAGATCGACGCGCCGGATCTCGCCAAGGACGTCGAGTTCGTGCTCCACACAACCGGGTTGCCTCCCTCCAGCCTGATCATCGAAATCACCGAGAACGTCTTGCTCGATAACAACGAACGTGTCATGACCCAGCTGCGGGCGCTCAAGAGCCTTGGCGTCAAGATCGCAGTCGACGACTTCGGCACGGGGTACTCGGCACTGCACTACCTGCAGCGTTTTCCGATGGACATCATCAAGATCGACAAGACGTTCGTGGACGGACTTGGCGAGAGCGCCGACCAGAATCGCCTGGTCAAGGGGATCATCGAGCTAGCCCACGGCCTGAACCTGAAGACGGTCGCGGAAGGCATCGAGCGACGCGAGCAGGCGGCGGCGCTTCGCATGATGCACTCGGAGCTGGGCCAAGGCTTCCATTTCGCGAGACCGCTGCCGAGCCAGGACATGGCTGCGATCCTCGCCCCAGTTCCACCTGCCAGCGAAGCGATCGCACCTTCCGGGGGCGCGCTGGCCGTGTGACCACGCCGTCGGGCGCCTGAGCCCTCGCCCGGACTGACAAAACCCAGCGCCAGCCTGCGCCGCGCTATAGAGTCGCCAGACAAGCGAAAGGAGACGACATGGCCGTGGGGATTCGCATCAAGATGGAGGGCGTCACAGCCGATCAGTTCGGCGTCATCGAGCAGTCCGTCGATCCGGATGGCAATCCGCCGGACGGACTCATCTTCCACGCCTCGGGCCCGATCGAGGGAGGATGGGGCGTCATCGACTTCTGGGAGTCGCGGGAGAAGTTCGATCGCTTCTCGGAGGAGCGGATCGGCCCTGCGGCCGCCACCGCCGGCATGTCCGCACCTCCGGACATCCGCGAGTTCCCGGTGCACGAGCACTTCCCGCGCTAGCGCAAAGCGGGCCAATCCGGGAGCCTGAACCGGGCCGGCCCGCCAGTCGCCTACAACTGCCTGCCTACCCGCACCCGGTGTTGAACCCGCAGCTTGAGCACGTGTAGCAGCTGCCGGTCCGCTGCATCATGCCGCCGCACTGCTGGCACGCCGGACCTAGGTCGAGGCCACGACCGACCGCCGGGACAACGGGCGGCGAGTCCGTCAACGCGGATGTCGCAGGTCGTACTGTGGCGCCGCCATTGCCACCATTGGCGGCGGACCCACCATTCCCGCTGCCGTCCGGATCTCCGCCGGCCTCGTCGTTCTCCTCGGCCGGTCTCGCGGTGTCGCCGACGTGGGAGCTCGCAGCATCCTGCGCCGCCTTGCGAGCGCGCACCTCGGGGGTCAGGATCCCGAGCTCCTCTTGCAGGTCGGCATCGAGGAACCGCGACGCAAGCCAGCGCATGATGTAGTCCGGCATCGACTTGGCGAACGGGATCTCGGGATTCGATGTCATGCCCTCGGGCTCGAAGCGCATGTAGCTGAACTTGCGCACCAGCGTCTCGAGGGGCACGCCGTACTGGAGGGAGATCGAGATCGCGGTCGCGAACGAGTTCATCATCCCGCGTAGCGTCGATCCCTCTTTGCCGATGTCGGTCAGGAAGATCTCACCGACGGTTCCGTCCTCGTACATGCCGGCGGTGATGTAGCCCTCATGTCCGCCGATCGAGAACTTGTGCGTGATCGACTGACGCTCTCGCGGCATCCGCCGGCGCTTCGGCGGGGCCTTGGCCAGCGCCTCCCTGACGGCCTGCTCGATCGCCTCCTCGCTGGCGATCGGTGTCGACGCGCCCTTCTGCGCGTCGGTGCGCAGGGCCTGAGCTGTCTTGGAGCCGTCGCGATAGATCGCCAGCGCCTTGATCCCGACGTGCCACGCCTGAAGGTACGCATCGGCGATGTCATCGACGGTGGCGGTCTCGGGCAGGTTTACGGTCTTTGAGATCGCGCCCGAAATGAATGGCTGGACCGCTCCCATCATCTTGATGTGCCCCATGTGCGAGATCGCCCGCTCGCCGACCGCGACGTCGAACACGGGTAGATGCTCCTCGGCCAGCTGCGGCGCACCGAGGATCGTGCCGCGCTCGTTGACGTACGCAACGGTCTGCTCGATCTGCTCATCGCCGTAGCCGAGCGTCTGGAGCGCCAGCGGCACCGTCCGGTTCACGATCGTCATCTGGCCGCCACCGACGAGCTCCTTGTACTTCACGAGCGAAAAGTCGGGTTCAACGCCGGTGGTGTCGCAGTCCATCAGGAACGAGATGGTTCCGGTTGGAGCCAACACCGTGGCCTGTGCATTCCGGTAGCCGTGCTGCTCGCCGGCGGTGACCGCGGCCTCCCACGTCGTGCGTGCGGCGTCGAGCAGCGCCGTGTCTGTGCACGCGGAATCCGGAATGGCATGCGCCGAGTCCCGGTGCATCCGCATCACCGCATTGTGTGGATCGCGGTTTTCTTCGTAGCGCTCGTACGGACCCATTGCGCCAGCAATACGCGCCGATTCGAGATAGGCCCGTCCGGTCATGAGCGCCGTGATCGCCGCAGCAGTCGCCCGTCCTTCGTCGGAGTCATACGGAACTCCATCGGCCATCAGGTAGGCCCCGAGGTTCGCGTAGCCGAGACCGAGCTGACGGAACGCACGCGCGTTTTCGCCGATCTTGTCCGTCGGATAGCTGGAGGGCGAGACGATGATCTCCTGCGCGAGCAGCATCACATCGACAACGTGCGTGAACGACTCGATGTCGAACGTGCCGTCAGCCCGGCGGAACTTCATGAGGTTCAGCGACGCGAGGTTGCACGCCGAGTCATCGACGTGCATGTATTCGGAACAAGGGTTTGACGCGTTGATCCGTCCCGACCTCGGGCACGTGTGCCACTGGTTGATCGTCGTGTCGTACTGAAGGCCCGGATCGGCGCAGCGCCACGCGGCCTCGGCGATCTCCTTCATCAGCTGGCGGGCGGGGATCGGGTCACCGATCGGTTCGCCGGTGGTGCGGGCGATCAGGTGCCAGTCCTCGTCGTTCTCGACCGCACGCATGAACTCGTCGGTGACTCGCACAGAGTTGTTGGCGTTCTGGTACTGGATCGAGAAGAAGCCGTCACCGTCGATCGACATGTCGAATCCGGCGTCGCGGAGTGCCGCGGCCTTGTCCTCCTCCTTGGCCTTGCACCAGATGAACTCGCGGATGTCAGGGTGGTCGACGTCGAGCACGACCATCTTCGCCGCGCGCCGGGTGCCGCCACCCGACTTGATCGAGCCCGCCCAGGCGTCCGCGCCGCGCATGAAGGAAACGGGGCCGGATGCGGTGCCGCCGCGGCTGAGCGGCTCCATCGAGCCGCGGATCTTCGAGAGGTTGATCCCCGATCCCGACCCGCCACGGAAGATGATCCCTTCCTTGGTGTTCCACTCGAGGATCGACTCCATGCGGTCCTCGACCGACAGGATGAAGCAGGCGCTCGCCTGCATCTTCGGATCGCCCACCGGATGCCAGCCGACGTTGAACCACACCGGCGAGTTGAACGCCGCCATCTGGTGCAGCAGGATGTGGGTCAGCTCCGCCTCGAATGCGTCGCCATCCTCGTCGCTTGCGAAGTAACCGAGTTCGCGACCCCACGACGCGATCGTCGAGGCGACGCGCGTGATCATCTGCCTGACCGACCGCTCACGCGCGGGTGATCCAAGCTGGCCGCGGAAGTACTTCTGCGCGACGATGTTCGTTGCGTTCTGCGACCAGCTCTTCGGGAACTCCACCTCGCGCTGCTCGAAGGAGAGCTTGTCCCCGTGACCGATGCGCGCATCCCGCAGCTCCCACTCAACCGTGTCAAAGGGATGCTCGCCGGGCGTCGTGAAGTAGCGACGGATCGAGAGACCCTCGCCCACCTTGGCATCCGGGTTGAGTTGGGCTCGCGGGGTGCTATCCATTCCGACCTACTCCTCTCGTTTTGTCGCTCGTTCCGCTGCTTCTCCCCGGCTCACAGGAGGCTGAGGGGGTAACAGCAGATCCTCGCGCGCGGCCCGGACGGAAAGCTTGCAAGAGGGACCTGAAAGCGGAGGCCTCAGAGGAGCGTTTCACCAACAGATTTTACTGAGCGGCGGGATCGCTCCAGCTGGCGCCGCACGCCGTGCCTGCTAGCTTCGCCGGCCGATGGCGAGCCTGTCCCTGACGGAGGTCGGTGTGCTCCGGGCGAACGGAGCGGCGGCGAGAACGAGGCCAGCTCTCGAGCGTGCACCGGCCGCGCTCGCACTCGCCCTGCTCGCCGTCGTGCTGTACGCGGCGTTTGCGCACGCGGCCGTCGGAATCGCAGCGGATGCTCGTCTTCAGGTCGTGATCGCCGCGGTCGCCAGCGTCGCGGCCGGCGCGTGGCTGTGGAGCGGAACGCTGCGAGTTTCCCTCACCAAGGCTGGTGCGCTCGCCCTCGCGCTGCTCGCGGCGTTCGCCATCTGGAGCGGAGTCTCGCTGATCTGGAGCGTGTCGGCAGACCACACCTGGGCCGAGCTGAATCGGGTGATCACGTACACAGTCGCGCTGGTTCTCGCGATCGCCGTCGGCAGCTCGCTCAAGCGCTCTGCCGAGTTCGTCGCGGGCGGGTTTGTCCTGGTCGCGCTGGCGGTGACCCTGTATGCGCTCGGGCAAAAGCTCACACCGGGGCTGCACGTCTCGGGACTGTTCAGCCTCGACCGGACCGGACAACTGCCCCGTCTCCAGGATCCGCTCGGATACTGGAACGCGCTGGCCCTGTTCGTGGCGATGGCCGTGCCGTGTGCCCTGGCGCTGGCCGTCGACGCCAGCCGCGGGCGGCGGATCCGGCTTGCCGCTCTGTGCGCGACCGAGCTGATGTTGCTGGTGATCGGCTTGACCTACTCCCGTGGCGGCCTGCTGGCGCTCGTGGTGGCGCTGATCGCAGGCCTCGCCCTCAGCGCGATCTGGCTTCGGTCGCTGATGTGGCTCGCGCTGGCGATCATGGCGGCGATCCCGCCGCTTGTGTTCGGGTTCGCGAACCACTCGCTCACCACCGCCGGCGTCCGGTTGTCCGCCCGCGAGCTGGCCGGCGGCGAGCTCGCAATCGTTCTGGTGGTCTCGACGGTCGCGATGCTGCTGATCGCTCGGAAGTTGCTCGAGCTGGAGGATCGTGTCCAGCTGGCTCCAGCGCGAAGGCGACTGATCGTGCGCCTGCTGGCGCTCGGCTTGGCCGCAGTCGTCGTGGCCGGCGTTCTTGCGATGGCGGTGTCCGCACGCGGGCTCGGGGGCACGATCTCTCACGCCTGGGACGACTTCACGGCGACCCACGCGGCAAACGTCGCGGCGCCGAGCCGGCTGGTGTCGGCTGACTCAGCGAACCGCTGGGTTTGGTGGAAGGAAGCGCTGGGCGCGTTCAGCGACCGGCCGCTGACCGGATGGGGTGCGGGCTCGTTCGGGGTGGTCCATCTCCTGTACCGGCGCGACACGCTCGGTGTCCAGGAGCCCCACAGCCTTCCGCTCCAGTTCCTCGCCGAGACCGGCGCGATCGGAGCTGCCCTTGGCCTGGGGGCGCTTGCGCTGCTCGTTGTCGTCGCAATCCACAGCGTCCGGCGACTCCCGGCCGGGCGTGACCGGCTGTTCGCGGCTGCCGCGCTTACCGCGGCAGTTGCCTACACGGTTCACTCGCTCTATGACTGGGACTGGGACATTCCGGCGGTGACGCTGCCGGCGATCCTGTTCCTCGGCGTGCTGGTTGGTTCAAGCCGCCGCGAGGCGCACCCCCGCCCCGGCGGTCCCGGCCGGGCCCTTCGGGCACTGGCGCTGATCGTGACGACCATCTGGCTATGTGCATTCGCGCTGTCGGCGGCGCTGCCGGCCATCGCGGCGAGCGACGCCGGCTCTGCTCTGGTCCTGGCCGGAAACGGTTCGCTGCAGTCGGCCACATCGAGCGCCCTGCTTGCGAGCGAGCTCGACCCCTTATCCGACAGTGGTTCGCGGATCAACGCCACGATCGCGATCCGTCACGGCCAATACACGCGCGCGCGTCACGATCTGCTCGATGCGCTGCATCGCGCGCCCAGCGACGGCGCGGCCTGGCAAAGCTTGGCGCTGGTAGAGCTGGAACTGAACGACCCTCGCGATGCAGCGACTGCCGCGGCGCGCCCACACCAGCTCGATCCGGTGAGCCGAGGTCTCCAGGAATTCGCCGCCAGCTACGCGCAGTATCTGGAGCTGGTGAGGACCCCTCCCCGCGATTCTGCGACGGCCAGCCGGACTCCCGGCCTCTGATCAGCCGAGTTTGAGCGCCCCGCTCAGGATCAGCACTGCGATCGTCACTCCGACCACCAGCAACAGGAGCCCGATCCAGACGTCGAGCGCACGGACCCGCGTCTGCTCGCGTGGAGTCGACGACGCGGCTGGCGGCCTTGAGGTCGCGCGGGCCGTCTGCGGGACGGCGTGCTGCGCGTACGCCGTCTCGGTGTCCTCGAGAACGGCCTCACGGACCTCCATCGCCGCCGTCTCCCGCGCACGGGCCTCGGCGGTTCGCCGGACGGTCTCCAATGTTGCGCTTCGGCTCATCTGGCCGTGCGGCGGCTGGTCCTCGGGTTCGGTGGCTTGCTCGAGCGCACGCGTCTCGGATTCGCGGGCCGAATCGGCTTCGGCGCGCACGTCCTCCAGCTCGCGGCGCAAGGTCTCCAGCTCGCCGTTGAGCTCTTCAACCCGCTCCGCGTGTGCCGCCGCCTCCTCGTCAAACCGGCGTGCGATGTCGCGGGCCTCCGACTGCGCCCGTTCGAGCTCCGCAGTGAGGGACTCGACCTGCTGCTCGAGCGCGGGGTCGCGTTCCGGTTCTTCAGTCTGCTGTGTGCTCTGAAGCTCAGAACGAAGTCTCCGGGCTACCTTCTCGGACTCGGCGAGCAGGCGCTCGATGTCACGCCGCGTCTCAGCTTCCTCGCGCTCCCGCTGTTGCGCCTCGAGCGCGGCCGCTCTGGCGATAGCAAGCTCACTCTCGAGACCGGCGATCCGCGCGGTCGCCTCGTCGAGACTTGAAGTCACCTGCGCGACGGCGTCCGAGCGCTCTTCGAGCTGTTCTCGTAGGGAATCGACCGAACGAGACAGGATGTCGGCCTTCCGGCGCATCTGCTCCAGTTCGGCTGGCGGCTCAGCACCCTCCTCCAACCGCGTCGCGATTGCTTCGGCGTAGCGGCGGGCAGCGGTAGCTGTGCTGAGTTCCGACAACACGTCCGCGAGGCGCGCCTCGAGGCCGCCGATCCGGGTTTGATCCTCCGTGCGCAGCCGCTCGAGGTTTTCGGCGCGCTGGCGCTCGGCGGCGAGCTCTTCTTTGGCGGCCTCGATCTCCGAAGTCAGCTCGGCGACGGCCGTGGTGTCGTCTTGCACGTGCGTCTCCAGGGCGGCCGTTCGGGCGGACACGGCCTCGGCCTCCTGGTGCGCCGCCTCAAGCTCTTGTTCAAGCTGCCGCGCCTGGTCGCGCTGCTGCTCGAGCTGCCGCTCGAGGTCATCGGCGCGCTCGCGGTGTCGATCGCGCTCAGCAAGTGCCGTCTCCACAGCCGAGGTGAGCTCAGCCGCGCGCACATCAGCCGCGCTGAGATGCTGGCTCACGGCTTCGACGCGCGCCGCCACTTCCTCGGCAGCCGCGAGCCGCTGCTCGAGCTCGGCGGCCTCCCGGAGAAGCTCCTTCTGGTCGAAGTGCACGTCCGTCAGCTCTGCCTCGAGCCGGCCGATGCGGTCGCGAAGCGCGGCACGCTCTTCGTTCAGTTCGGCCGCCTGGCGCTCGACATCAGCTCGTCGCTGGCGCTCAGACGCCAAGTCGAGGTCGCCGCGCTCGTCCTCGGCGCGACGGCGCGCTTCACGCCGCTCGGGCTCTATGCGTCCGTCACGGCGGCGCCGGCGAGTCGGCGGGGGCAGCTCCAAGAGCGCGCCGCTCGCCAGTTCCAGGACGAACGCTGGCTGGCTCGCCAACAGTCCGAGCGGTGCCGAATAAGCGGCGCGCAGCAGACCCTCTGGGTCCGGCGGCGCGGGAAGCGCGCGGAGGCGCTGCACCCGCCGCCCGTCGTCGATCAGAAGCACCGGCGGGGCGGCGCTGCGCTCGCCGGCTGTTCGCGCTGCAACTCTGAGCAGCGCCGTTCCGGGCGCGGCTTCGATCTGCTCGAATTCCTCGAGTTCGATCGCGGCGGTCTCGTCGGTCACAGCGCGGGCGATTGTAGGTTGGTTAATACTGCGGCGCGCATGTTGCTGCGAATCGTCTCCGTCCTGCTGCGTTGAAGCTGCTCGTCACCGGAGGTGCCGGCTACATCGGCTCGATCGTCGCGCGGCAGCTGCTGTCGGACGGGCATGATGTGACGGTCCTCGACAACCTCAAGCAGGGCCATCGCGAGGCGGTTCCCGACGGTGCCCAGCTGCAGGTCGCCGATCTGCTGGACCGCGATGCTCTGGGAGCGGTCATCGGTCGAGGCTTCGATGGCGTCCTTCATTTCGCTGCGCTCGCGCTGGTGGGCGAATCCGTCGCTCACCCCGAGCGCTATTACCGCACGAATGTCGGCGGAACGCTGAATCTCCTTGAAGCGATGTTGGAAGCGAACGTCGGCGCACTCGTCTTCTCCTCAACGTGCGCGGTCTACGGGGAGCCTGAGACGGTTCCAATACCCGAATCGGCGCTTCCGCGACCGACAAACCCGTACGGCGCGTCGAAGCTCGCGGTCGATCACATGATCGGGGGCTTCTGCCGGGCTCACCAGCTGGGGGCGGTGAGCCTGCGGTACTTCAACGTGGCCGGCGCGGCCGGGGGGCTTGGCGAGGACCACCGGCCCGAGACGCACCTGATCCCGAACATCCTCAGGGCTGCGACGGGACAGAACCCGCACGTCGAGATCTTCGGGACCGACTATCCGACACCGGATGGAACCGCGATCCGCGACTACATCCACATCGAGGACCTGGTCTCGGCCCACGTACTTGCGCTCGCCGGCTCGATTGCCGGACAACACCGGATCTTCAACCTCGGCAACGGCAGCGGGTTCTCGGTTCGGGAGGTGATCGCCGCGGCGCAGAAGGTCACCGGCGCGGACATCCCCACGCGAGAGGCGCCGCGGCGCCCCGGCGATCCACCGATGCTGGTAGCCGCCAGCGACCGCATCCGCAGCGAGCTTGGCTGGGTGCCGCAGAAGCCTCAGCTCGAGCGGATGGTCTCCGACGCGTGGGAGTTCGCCCGTGCCCGGCCAGACGGCTACTCAGACTAGATCGGCCAGGGCGCGCAGCGCGTCCGCGAGCACGCGGTCGGGCGGCTGCATCGCGTCGATCGCGCGAAAGCGCTGCGGCTCGGCTGCGGCGAGCTGCTCGTAGGCGTTGGCAACGCGGGTGAAGAAGTGATCCTCCTCGCGTTCAAGGCGGTCGAGCGCCTCGGCACGGGCACGCGAGCGGGTCCGGCTGACGTCCCCCTCGACGCGGAGCAGCAGGGTGCGGTCAGGGGTCAGGCCGCCGGTCCCGAATTCGTTGATGTCTCTGACGGCCTCGATCCCCAACCCGCGCCCGCCGCCCTGGTAGGCGAGCGAGGAATCGAGGAAGCGATCGAGCAGCACCCATGTGCCGGACTCGAGCAGCGGCTCGAGCGCTTCGTCCACCAGCTGCGCACGGGCCGCCGCGTACAACAGCGCTTCCGCGCGTTCCCCGATCCGCACGGTCGGATTCTTGACCAGCTCTCTGATCCTCTCCGCCGCCTCGACGCCGCCAGGCTCACGCAGCAATCGCGCGTCGATTCCGCGCGCATTCAGCTCCCCGAGCAGCGACTTGGCGAGGGTCGTCTTCCCCGCGCCGTCGAGCCCCTCGATCGTGATCAGCTTTCCGCGTGGCACCGTGGGTCGCTTCGACCCTACTAGCATCGGCTCCGTGCTGGCCGAGCTCGACCGTCACCCACACGCTCGTGCCGTGCTTGGGCCGGCGCTGGAGCCGGAAGGGCGACCGTCACACGCGTACTTGTTTCACGGCCCAGGTGGGGCGGGGAAGCGATCGGCCGCTCGCGCCGTGGCAGCTGAGCTGCTGTCGTCTGGTTCGCCCGATCCGGCCGGTGCTCGCAGCCGTGCCAGGTCGGGCGCGCACCCGGATCTGACCTGGGTCGTCCCGAGCGGCGCCCACGAAATTCTCGTCAGCGATATCGACGGTCCTGTCATCTCCGCCGCCAGCAAGACTCCGTTCGAGTCGAGCCGGAGGGTCTTCGTAATAGAGCGGGTGGACGAGCTCGGTGACGAGGCCGCGAACCGGATGCTGAAGACGCTCGAGGAGCCGGCGTCCTTTGTCCACGTGATTCTGATCACCGATCGGCTCGTGGAGGTGATGCCGACGATCCGCTCGCGCTGCCAGGCGGTGCGCTTTGATGCGCCGCCACTTGAGCTCGTCACGGCCGAGATCGAGGGCCTCGGCGTCCCGCGAGCGACGGCGCTCGCGTGTGCGCGGCTTGCACTAGGCGATGTGCAGTGCGCACGCCTGCTGGCCGGCGAGGAAGGCGTGGCGCTGCGAGCCGCGGCCGAGCATTTCTCGGCAGCAGTTACGAAGGGGCTGGTGTCCAACGAGCGGCCGTGGTCGCAACTGCTGTCAGCCGTCAGGGAGCGAGGCGACGCAGCTCGTCAGCAGCTGGAGGCGACGGCGCTGGCCGAGCTTGAGCTGTATCCGCGCAAGGAGCGCAAGCGGGTGGAGACCGAATGGGCCGAGAGGATCAGGCGGGCACGCCGCCGGATCGAGACGTCGGCGCTTGACCTGGGGCTCCAGCTTGTGGCGCTGTGGTTCGCGGATCTCGCGTGTCTTGCCTGGGGCGCGGATGACCTGGTACGGCATTGCGACCGGGTTCCGGCGCTCGCGGAATGCGCCGGGGTGGACCCCACGCGGCTGCGCACGGCGGTGGAGCTCGTCGAGGACACGCGCCTGCGCTTTCAGCTCAACGTCTCCGAGGAATTGGCGTGCGAGGCGCTCGCGTACCGGCTGGAGCGTGCGATCCGGTCATGACGCAGCGAGGTCGCGTGTTTCTGCGGCCGCCGGTGCGTTCCGACCGGGAGGAGTTCGTCTCGCTGATGCGAGCGAGTCGATCGTTTCATCGCCCGTGGGCCACTGCGCCAACTGACGATGATCGCTTTGCCGCGTACCTGGCTGATGCCCGGCGCCCCGATTTTGAGGCGATGCTCGTGTGCCGCCTCGAGGACGAGGCGATCGTCGGCTTCTTCAACCTCTCGCAGATCACGCGACGCTCGCTCCAGGGCGCGTACCTCGGCTATGCCGTGGGCAGGCCGTTCGCAAACCAGGGCTACATGCGCGATGGCCTCGAGCTCGTGCTCCGCAACGCGTTCCTGACGCTTCGCCTCCATCGCATCGAAGCCAACATCCAGCCCGGCAACCACGCCTCGATCGCGCTCGCCAAAGGCGCTGGGTTCCGCCGCGAGGGCTTCTCGCCTCGCTATTTGAAGATCGGCGGCCGCTGGCGCGACCACGAACGTTGGGCGATCCTGGCCGAGGATTGGCGCGTGCGCTATCAGGACGGCGCGGCCCCGGCCTGAGCGGTTCCGGACGCTTCAGGACCGGGCTAAGGCCAATACCGTTTACTTAACGTCCGGTGGTGGGGTTATGGTTGTGGGGTGCCTCGGGCTGGTTGGGTCAAGCCGGCTAGTGATCAGCGGGTGTCGGATCACATTTCGATTGGTGTTTTGACGAGGGT
>Ga0209810_1000382_pt1 | contig 103045 bp, 73 predicted proteins | sample Coa_R1_7_FD_187159 | JGI IMG/M metagenome (GOLD analysis project Ga0209810, IMG submission 187159) | Surface soil microbial communities from Centralia Pennsylvania, which are recovering from an underground coalmine fire - Coalmine... | ecosystem: Environmental > Terrestrial > Soil >... | reverse complement strand
CTCCTCGGTGAAGGACCACGTCGTGTTCACCGTCAGCGGTCCCGGCGATCTCAGCGGGCCCTGGCGGCTCGGCGACCTCGACGTCTACGACGGCGACGGCAACTTCCTCCTGCCCGGCTACGACCCGCAGCACATGCGCACGCTGAGTGGTGAGCAGTCGCTGCAGGCGCTGAAGGGCGCGCCGGTCGAGTACACCGTCACCGTCGTCGACCCCGAGCAGCGGGTGCTGCCCGTGCCCGCGGGAACAACGCAGGTCACGCTGGGCTCGACGCGCGCGCAGTACGACGCGCGGACGGAGACGCTGCTGCTGCCGGCGAATCCCACCTCGGCGATCACCTACACGGCGAGCGGCGAGAAGCCGCCGAGCGGGCAGGAGCTGGGCGCGGCGGGACAGCCGCCCGCATCGGTGTCGAGCGACCTCGCCGCGCCGCCCGCGCCCGCGGAGGTGCGCAGGCTGCTCGCCTCGGCACCGCAGAACCCGTGGGACCGCCTGCAGTTCGTCCGCCAGGCGATCTACGACCACGCCGTCGCCAAGGGCGCAGGCGTGCCGGGACCCGTGCCGCCGTCGCGCGTCGTCGAGATGCTCGCGGGCGGCCAGGCGACGCCCTACGAGATGGCGGCGGCGCAGGTGCTGCTGGCGCGCTGGGCCGGGCTGCCCGCGCGCCTCGGCTTCGGCTATTACGGGGGCGAGCCCGCCAAGGGGGGAGCCGTCGAGTTCCGGCCACGCAACGGCGCCAACTGGGCGGAGGTGTACTTCAACGGCTACGGGTGGGTGCCGGTCGTCGGCATCCCCGCGCACGCCATCTCGCCGCTCGACGCCAACCCCAACAACCGCAGCCCGCAGATCCACCCGGCGCAGGAGGTGTCGCTGCAGCTCTACGTGCCCACCGACGCCTCCACGGCGCTGCTGCTCTACGAGGTGATCCGCTGGTGGCTCCTGGTGATCTCGCCGGTCGCCGCGGGCGCTGCGCTGATGGTGATGTTCTTCCCCTGGCCGCTCAAGATGTGGCGGCGCAGGCAGCGACGCCGCGCGGCGCGGACGCAGGGGCTGGGCGCGCAGATCGCCGCGGAGTACGCCGAGCTCCGCGACGTGGCCAACGACCTGCGCGCCGGCGATCCCTACGCCACGCCGCTGGAGTTCCTCGACCGGCTCAGCGTCGACGAGGAGCACGAGGAGCTCGCCTGGCTGGTGACGCGGGCGCTCTGGGGCGACCTGGCCCGCGACCTGCTGCCGGAGGACGCGGAGGCGGCGCGCGAGATGGCGGCGTCGCTGTCGCGGCGGCTCCGCCGCGGGCAGCCGTGGATGACGCGCCTGCTGGCGCTGGCCTCGCGCGCGTCGCTGCGCGAGCCGTACGACCGCTCCCTGCCCAATCCCTGGCCGCAGCCGCGCACGCGCAGGCCGGCCGCAACCCTGGGGAGGCGCTACGCATGAGCGCGTTGCGTCGCGGCCTGCTGGGCGTGCTGCTGTGCGCCGCGGTCACCGCGTGCGGGACCGTCGCGGCGGCGGGGACGCCGAAGCTGCCCTCGCGCATCCTCCCGCAGTCGATCGACGGCTACACGGTGCACGAGGAGGTGAGCGCGCGCACCCAGTTCGACGTGTCGCGCACGCAGGTCGCCGAGGGACGCCTCTTCACCATGCGCGCCAACGGCGCGGTCTACGCCGCGCTGCAGGTGGCCACCCTGCGCGCCGACCTCGACACCACCGACGTCGACGTGCAGCAGGACATCCGCAAGCAGATCGGCAGCGGCGGCTTCCGCTACTACCGGGTCGCCGGCCAGTGGATCGGCGACCAGCAGCGCCCCGACGTGCACCTCTTCGTCTGGTTCCCCGACGCCTCCCCGGGCGTCTTCGAGGTGCTGACCGTGAGCAACCAGCTCAGCGACCCGGTGTCCTTCGTCGGCTCGCTGATCGGCTTCCAGGAGGGACGATGACCCGAGCCCTGATCCCCGTGCGCCGGCTGCGCCGCCGCCTCGGGTGCGGCGCGATGGTGGTGGTGCTGCCTTTCCTCACCAGCGGCTGCGGCCCCTCGGTGCAGGTGCAGCTCGGCATGAAGAACGTGCCGCTCAACATCGCGGTGGGCAACGACACGGCCGTCAAGCCGCCGCGCCAGGGTGGCCCGGCGCCGGCGCCGGTCGCCGAGGCGCTGCCCGCGTTCGCGCCCCCGACCATCACCTCGGCGCCGTCCACCGCGCCGACGATCTACACGGGGTTCGTGCCGCCTGCGCCCAGCGCGTCCGCGGATCTCTGCCCCGCGATGGATCCGACAAAGCCGTCGCCCGCCGCGGCGACGCCGGAGGTGGACGGCACGGCCGTCGACGGGGTGTGGAAGTTCGCCTCGACGGGCGCGTACTCGTTCAACGGCGTCGCCACGTCGATGCCGACGTACAACTTCCGCGTCGTGTCCGGCGCCGCGCAGACGGGCCAGGGACAGTTCGGCTTCACGCAGCAGGGCGTCGCCCTCGGCTTCGTCAACGCTCCCAGCACGTACGTCGCCAGCAACTCGACGTCCGCGCCCGCCAACCCGGTCGCCGCGCCCACCTCCTTCTTCGGGTTGAGCGGCATCGCCATCTCGACTCCGAGCGGAGCCGTGATCTTCCAACCCCCGAAGCCGCTGACGCTGCTCAGCACACCGGCGCAGGCGTACGGCCCCTACCAGCCCGACCCCAACAACCCGGCCATCCCCAACAGCACGGGCCAGTGGAGCGACGCGCAGACCGACGCGCAGCACGGCACCACCATGTCGATCCAGGCGACCGACCTCGGCCACGTGCGCGTCAACGCCTGCGGCACGCCGGTCGACGCCTGGCAGGTGCAGGCCACCATCACGATCACCGGCAGCGAGGTGTGGACGGTGACCCCGAGCCCGGCGAAGACGGACGTCACCCTCAGCGTGACCTACGCGGTCGCAACCGGACTCGGCGGGATGATCGTCGCCGAGAAGGTGCAGACCCAGCCCAACGCCGACTCCACGCCGGCGACGCTGGGCGGCGCGTCGTACTCCACGAGCACGGCGTCGACGATCGCCAGCCCGAAGCCGGAGGCGTCATGATCCGCAGGCTTGCCACGGTGCTGGCGATCGCGGCCGCCGCCACGGCGGTCGGCGGATGCGGCAGCGGACACACGTCGGCCGCGGCGCTGGTCGACGGCCAGTACTCCGGCACGCTGCCGAGCGGCCAGCCGGTGAACCTCTCCGTGTCGGCGGGCAGCGTCCAGGTCAACGGCCGCGACGCCTACCTCGTCGACCCCACCACCACGGCGCAGTTCCTCGTCGCACTGGACTCGGCGCACTACTACGAGTGGTCGTGCACGATGGCGGAGAAGGGGAAGTCCCTCCACTGCGACACCTGGAACGCGCCGCGCGGGACGGCCACGCCGACGGCCATCCCCTGCGTCTCGCCGGCGCCGAACACGCCCGGCTGGTGCGGCGGCGCGCTGCACCAGGCGGTCGACCTGCTGCGCATCTGCAGCGCCCAGTGCTCGTGACCGCCGAGGCTCTCGCCCCGACGGACACCTCCGTCACCGCGCCGGACGGTGTCGCCCTGGCAACGACGGTGCGCACACCCGCCGGTGCGGGTCCCTTCCCCGCCTCGCTCTTCCGCACTCCCTACGGCCGCGACTTCGAGATGGTCGACGTCAACGGCTCGCTGCCGCAGCCGCGCGTCGCCACGGTCCTGCAGGACGTGCGCGGGCGCGGCGCGTCGGGAGGAGTGTTCGACCTCGGCGCCGGCGACGGCGTGGACGGCGCGGCCGCGGTGGAGTGGGTGGCGGCGCAGCCGTGGTGCGACGGCAACGTGGCCATGCACGGCATCTCCTACGCGGGCATGACGCAGCTGCGCGCCGCGCTGCAACGGCCGCCGTCCCTGCGCGCCGTCTCGCCGGCGCGCTGCCCCGCATGGTGGCGGCCGCTCACGCTGCACGAGGGCGGCGCACTCTGCCTGTCGCTGGCCGCGCACTGGCTGCCGCGCCAGGCGGCGGAGGCCCCGGACACACCTGACGGTGCACGCGCGTCGCTGTACGCGCTGGCACTGGAGTTCGACCAGGTGGTGCGCCACCAGCCGGACGGCTCGGAGTGGCTCGACCTCGACGCGCTGCGCCGCCATCCCGCCATGCGCCTGCCGCTGCGCGACCGGCCGGAGTACGAGGCGGCGCCGGTCTTCGCGCGCATCTGGCGGGGCCTCTTCGACACGCCCTACCCGCACACCTGGCTCAGCGATCCGGGTCCTGCCGCGGACGACCGCATCGACGTGCCCACGTTGATCAGCGGCGCCTGGTACGACCCCTGGGCACAGGACGAGGTCAGCATGTTCGCCGCGCTGCAACGGCAATCGCCGCCCGAGGTCGCGCGGCAGCACCGCCTGGTGATGACGCCCTTCAGCCATGCGCCGTCGCCCGCGGGCGACACGCGCCACTGCCCCAACGCCGTGCGCTTCGACGACCGCCTGATGGCGTGGTGGACGCAGGAGTGGCTGGAGTCGCGGCGTGGACCGGCGCGCGACCTCGCCCCGGCAACGTGGTACGTCGTCGGTGCGGACCGCTGGGACGAGGCGGAGAGCTGGCCGCCGCCCGGTGTGCACACGCTGACGCTGCACCTCGGCGCCGCAGGATCGCCCGCCGCCGGGCGGCTGGTGGACGGCGCGGATGCGGCGACGCTCGACGACGGCGCCGTGGCCTGGGCGCACGACCCCGACGACCCCGTGCCGACGCGTGGCGGCCCCGCCCTCGGCATGCCCGCGGGACCCGTGCCGCAGGACGGCCTCAGCGGCGGCGCGCGTCCCGACGTCTGCTCCTTCACCGGCGCAGCGCTCGACGAGCCGCTGGAGCTGTGCGGCCCCGTGGTCGCCTCGATCTCCCTGGCCACCGACGCGCACGACACCGACCTGTGCGTCAAGCTCCTCGACGTCGCCCCCGACGGCCGGGCGCGCAACATCGCCGACGGCTACGTCCGCGGCCGCTTCCGCTTCGGCCCCGGCACGCCCCCGCTCCGCCCCGGCGCGGTCGAGACCTTCCCTGTGCACTGCTGGAGCATCGCCTACCGCGTCGAGGCCGGCCACCGGCTGCGCGTCGACGTCTGCAGCTCCTCGTACCCGCGCTACGACGTGCCACCCGCGGCACGCCAGCGGCTGCACACCGGCCCCGGCCGTCCCTCCACCCTCTCGATCACCGTGCGCTGACCCGGGCCGATGCGATATAGTAATAATCACTTACTTATTGGAAGGGAGCAGAGCGGAGCCCTATGAGCAGCACCATCGACGTCTCCGACCTTCCCGCGCTCGGCGAGGACCACTCCGTCACCCCGGAGCAGGTGGAGAGCTTCCGCCGCGACGGGCACGTCACCCTGCGCGGCGTCTGCAGCGAGGCCGAGATCGCCCTCTACCGCCCCCACATCTGCGCCGCGGTGCAGCGCCTCAACGAGGAGACGCGCCCCCTGGAGCAGCGCGACACCTACGGCCGCGCCTTCCTCCAGGTCTGGAACATCTGGGTCAGGGACGCGGCGGTGGCGCGCTTCGTCCTGGCGCGCCGGTTCGCCAGGATCGCCGCCGACCTGATGGGCGTCGACGGGGTGCGCCTCTACCACGACCAGGCGCTCTTCAAGGAGCCGCGCGGCGGGCACACCCCCTGGCACCAGGATCGCTACTACTGGCCGCTCGACACCGACGACACCATCACAATGTGGATGCCGCTCGTCGACATCCCCGCGGGCATGGAGTTCGCCACCGGCTCGCACCGCAACGCCGACATGCGCGGGACGCGGATCTCCGACGACTCCGACCAGTACTTCGCCGACCTGCTCGCCGCGCAGGGGACCACGATCACGCCCGTCGGCCCGCTGCGCGCCGGCGACGCCACCTTCCACGACGGGTGGATGGTGCATCGCGCGCCGGACAACCCCACCGGCCTGATGCGCGAGGTGATGACCGTCATCTCCTACGCCGACGGCACCCGGGTGGGTGCCACCGACAGCGAGGAGCGGCGCACCGACCTGGCCCGCTGGCTGCCCGGCCTGCAGACCGGCGACCTCGCCGCCAGCGAGCTCAACCCCGTGCTCTACCGGCGCGGCCGCTGAGCGCGACGGTGGAGGGACTGCAGGGCCGCGTCGCGGTGGTGACCGGCGCGGCGTCGGGGATCGGGGCGGCGACGGTGCGCGCGCTCGCCGAGCGCGGCGCGACGGTCTGCGGCTTCGACGTCGCACCCGCCGTCGAGGGGCCGCAGCCGTGGGGCGAGGGCCACGTCGTCGACGTCGCCGACGAGGCCCAGGTGGTCGCGGGCGTCCGCCGCGTCGTCGACCGGCACGGCCGCCTCGACGTGCTGGTCAACAACGCCGGGCTGGCGCGGCACGCCCCGGTGCAGGACGTGCGCACCGCCGACCTCGACCTGATGTGGCAGGTCAACGTGCGCGGCCTGGTCCTGCTCTGTCGCGAGGCGTTCCGCCTCATGATCCGTGACGGCGGCGGCCAGATCGTCAACGTCGTCTCCACCGCTGGGCTGCGCGGCGAGCCCGGCGAATCCGTGTACTGCGCCACCAAGCACGCCGTCCGCGGCTTCACCGAGGGGATCGCCGAGGAGGGCCGCCTGCACGGCATCCGGGTCCACGCGGTGTTCCCCGCGGGCGTCGACACCGCCTTCTGGTCGGATGCGTCCAGAACCCCGCTGCCGCGGGAGACGCTGGACGGCTTCCTTCGCCCCGAGGACGTCGCCGGCGCCATCGTGGCCGCGCTCACCGCGCCGCCGTACCTGCAGACGCAGGTGGCCGTGGTGCGCGCCCTGGGCGACGCCGACGTCGAGCACATCCGCCGCCGCATGGCGCGCTTCGAAGCCGCCTATGCGTGAGGGCCTGCGCGGCCACACCATCTTCAGCGAGTCGAACCGCCGTCGCCTGCTGCACTGGACGTGGACGCCGTCGCGGCCCCGCGGCCCGATGCCCGTCGTCGTGCTCCTCCACGGTGTCTACGACGCGGGCGGGTACTGCTGGTGGGAGAAGGGCGGGGCTGACCTCACCGCGTCGGCGCTGGTGGAGTCCGGCGAGGTGCCGCCCTTCTGCCTGGTGATGCCGAGCGACACCGGCGCCGAGCAGGGCACCGGCTACTGCGACTGGCACGACGGCACGACCTTCGCCGAGACCTACGTCATGCGCGAGCTGCTGCCCTGGATCGCGGCCGAGCTGCCGTCGAACGGCGAGCTGCACGTCGCCGGCCTCTCCATGGGCGGCTACGGCTCCCTCCTGCTGGCGCTGCGCAACCCGGGGACGTTCGCCGGCGCATCGGCGACGAGCGGGTTCTTCGACCCGCTGCGGCACTTCCGCTTCCTCGACGACGCGCGTGCGCGGATGTGGGACGGCGAGGCCGGCATTCGCGCGCACGACGTCCGCCTGCTCGTGCAGGACCCGCAGCGGCGCAGGGACCTGCGCATCGCCTTCGACTGCGGCGTCGACGACCACCTGCTCGAGGAGAACCGCGAGTTCCACGCGCACCTGGAGGGGCTCGGCATCCCGCACGGATACGTCGAGCGACCCGGCGCCCACGAATGGGACTACTGGACGGCCCGCCTCGGCGAGCACCTGCGCTTCCACCTGGCGGGAAGCGGGGATCTCAGGCCGGCCGTCGGCGCGGCCGCGGCGCCCGGCTAGGCCTTGGCGGGAATGTGCGGCACGGGCGCGGCCCCGTTCTCGGCGGGGGCGCTCACCTGCCGCACCGTGTCGACGAAGCCGGCCAGCCGCTCCTCGACGAGCCGGTGCACCTCGGCGGCGGGCCGCCCGGTGAGCAGCTCGATCCCCTCGTCGACGGTCTCCACCGCCCAGACGTGGAACTGGCCGCGACGCACCGCCTCGACCACCTCCTCGGCGAGCATCAGGTTGGGGACGTTGATGGCCGGAACCATCACCCCCTGCTCGCCGGTGAGGCCGCGCGCCACACAGGCGCGGAAGAACCCCTCGATCTTCCGGGTGACGCCGCCGACCGCCTGGACGTCGCCGCGCTGGTCGACCGAGCCGGTGACCGCGACGCTCTGCTTCACGGGCAGCCCCGACAGCGCCGAGAGCAGCGTGTAGAGCTCGGCGGACGACGCCGAGTCGCCGTCGACCTCGTCGTACGACTGCTCGAAGGTGAGCGTCGCCCGCAGCGCCAGCGGCGCCTTCTGCGCGTAGCGGCCGGAGAGGTAGCCGCTGAGGATGAGCACTCCCTTGGAGTGGCTCGGCCCTGACAGCTCCACCTGGCGCTCGATGCTCTCGACGCTGCCCCGCCCGGGCGCCACCGTCGCGGTGATGCGCACGGGATGGCCGAAGGAGTGGTCGCCGAGGTCGACGACGGTGAGCCCGTTGAGCTGCGCGGTGCGGCTGCCCGCCGTCTCGATGGTGAGGGTGCGGTTGTCGACCATCTCGCCGAGACGCTCCTCGGCGAGGTTGGAGCGGTATTCCTTCTTGTGCACGGCGGTGTCGACGTCCTCCGCCTGCACCAGGTCGTGCCCCGACCTGGTCGCCCAGAAGCTGGCCTCGGTGACCAGGTCGTTGATCTCCAGCATGCGCGTCGACAGCTTGCGCTGGTCCTCGCGCAGCCGCGCACCGTGCTCGACGACGCGGGTCACCGCGCCGCGGTCGAAGTGGCGCAGGCCGTGCGCCTCCACCCAGCGGCCGATCGCCTCCGCGTAGTCCATGACGTGCTCGTCGTCCCACGACATGTCGGGGGCGAAGTCGACCTTCACCTTGAAGAGCTCGCGCACGTCCTCGTCGTGCAGGTGGAGGAGGAGGTGGACCAGCGGGGTGGCGATGATCACCACCTTGACGTCGATGGGGATGGGCTGCGGGCGGAGGGTCGCGGTGGGCACGAAGCTGAGCTGCTCGCCGAGGTTCTCGATGCTCACCTCGCCACTGCGCAGCGCCCGCTTCAGCCCCTCCCACGCGAACGGCTGGTTGAGCACGTCGACGGCCTCGAGGACGAGGAAGCCGCCGTTGGCGCGCAGCAGCGAGCCGGCGCGCACCTGCAGGAAGTCGGTGACCATCGACCCCAGCCGGGAGCGGTACTCGATGCGGCCGACGAGGTTGTGGTACGTGGGATTGCGGTCGACGACGATCGGCGCGCCGGTGGCGCCGCCGTTGTCGACCAGCAGGTTGCCGCGGTAGCGCGTGCTGGTCTCCTCGCGCTCCACCATCGACATCAGGCCGAGCATGCCGGTGGCGGCCTCCTGCGGCTGAGCGCGACGGCGCAGGTCGCCGACGTGCTCGGCGAGGTCGAGCTCCATGGCGTCGAGGTGCTCCGCCACCGCGGCGACGTCGGCATAGCGCTCGCGCAGCAGCTGCAGCGGAGCGGCGATGGCGGCCATGGCGACCGCCCGGTCGAGGTCGGCGAGCTCCTCCATGCCCTCGTGCTCGAGCGTGTGCATCACCCGCGCGTCGGCCTGCATCTGCTCGTGGATCTCGTGGCTGCGCCGCTCCAGGTCGTTGCGCTGCTCGGCGGGGAGGTGCTCGATCACCTCCGGCTCCATCGGGCGCCCGTTCACCAGGGGAACCACGGCGATCCCGTTGGGGATGAACTGCAGGCCGAAGCCGCGCTCGGCGGCGAACTGCTCGACGCTGCGGCGCATCTCCTGCTCACGCTTCTCGACGGCCTCGACCAGGGCGGCGCGATCCTGCTGGTACTTCTCGCTCTCGAAGGCGCGCCGCATCTCGCGCTCCGCGGTCTCGACGAACCCGTCGAGGTCGCGCACCAGCGTGCGTCCGCGGCCCGCCGGGAGCGACAGCGCACGGGGACGGTCGGGCTGCCCGAAGTCCTGGACGATCACCCAGTCGTCGGGCGTCGGCCGTTGCGCGGCCAGCGTGCGCAGATGGTCGCGCACGGTGGTGAGGCGGCCCGATCCCGGTGCGCCGACCACGAAGATGTTGAAGCCGGCACTGCGGATCTCCAGCCCGAACTGCAGCGCGTCGAGCGCGCGCGGCTGGCCGATGGTGCCGTCACGTCCGGTCAGCTCGGCGGTGGAGCTGAAGGGGAGCTGCGCAGGGTCCACGCGCCTGCGCAGCTCGTCCGGGGATACCTCGCGCATTCGATTCGTCCTATGGCTGGAGGGTGAGCGGGATGGTCACGACGTTGACGTGCGAGCCGTCCTTCATCGAGACCTCGTAGAGCTGCAGCGTCGCCGCGCCGCTGACGGTGAAGCGCACGGTCACGTCGAACGTGCCGCGGGTCCCCGTGCCCGACGTGGCCTGCACCGGGTAGTCGAAGAGCTGCACACCCGAGGAGGTGGTCAGGCGGATGCGGAACGCGGCCTCGAAGGTGTTGGCCGTGCCCCAGACGCGCAGCGGGCTGCCCGCCGTCTGCCCCACCACCGGCGCCTCGACGAAGATGGCCGGCGTCCACTGCTCCTCTCCGCCGCGGGTCAGTCCTGCGGCGAGCGGCGCGCCGTCGACGCGCACGGCGACCGACTGCACGGTGCGGAACTGGGTCAGCGTGTACACGACCTCGGCGAGCCCGGCGCCGGTGGGCGCGCGCGCCGCGAAGTCGGCGGTGGCGACGCCGTTGGCGATGCTCACCGAGAGCACCCGCTGCGCGGTCGCCACTGCGCTGGTGAACCCCTGCTGCGCCTCGGCGGAGGTGGGGCCGGCGAGCAGCGCGACGAGCGAGTCCCAGGCGGGCGATGCCGGGCTGACGATCCGGTGCACCGGCATCACGCTGCCGTCGCGCAGGAAGTACACCGAGGTGGTGGTCGTGGCGACCGGAGTTGGTGCCGGTGTGGGCAGGATCTCGGTCGGCGTCGGCGTCGCCTGCGGGGTCGGCGTCGCCGTGGGCTGCTCCGTCGGTGCCGGCGTCGCGGTCGGTGCCGGCGTCGGGGTGGACGGGCCGGCCGGTCCGCCGCTCCCCCCGCAGGCGCTCAGCAGCGCGCCCAGGCTGAGCGTCGCCAGCGCGACGCGGGACGGTCGGAGGGTGGCCATCGTGGTGACCTCGGGGCCCACGGCCCTATGACCCCAGTATCCGAACGTCCACGCCGCGGCACCAGGGCGCTCCGACCCCCCGCCCGCCGGGACCAACGGCGGCCGCCCGGGGCCCTCGGTCCCGCCCTCCGTCCACCCGACGTGCGCCGGCTCAGCCCTCCGGGATGCGGCGCCCGCTGACCTCCTCGACGCGGATGCGGATCCAGCGCCCGCTGCCGGGAGCGGCCCAGGAGCGGAGCGGGCCGCGGCGGAGGCGCTCCAGCTCGGCCGCGTCGGTGATCTCCTCCGCGGTGCCCTCGACGACGACGCTCCAGCCGGCGTGGTACAGCGGCCGCTGCTCGTCGATCTCGAAGACCACCGGTGCGCCCGCGGCCAGGGTGGCCAGCTTGCCTCCCTCCGCCGAGCAGAAGACGATCTCGCCGGGCGTCGCCGCCAGGTAGTTGACCGGGACGATGCGCGGCCTGCCGTCCTGGACGAAGCCGACACGCCCGACATACGCGCCGTGCTGGAGCAGCCGCAGGGCCTCCTCGCGCGGGATGTCCTGCAGCCTCGAACGCGGGTCTGTCACGGCGTTCCTCCACCGGGTTGGTCGCCTGGAGGCGATGGCGCTTCCCGAGTCGCCGTGCCCATTGTGCCGGGGAGAGGCGGCGGCTGAGGGCGGGGCATGGCGGCTGCCCGCCGGCGTACCGTGCGCCTCACACCGTGCAGGACGAGATGTCGAAGGACGTGCAGTGAGCATCCGTGGCAGGTTGTTCGCCCTGGGCTACGACCGCTTCATGGCCGGCACCGAGAGGGCCGGGCTGCGGGCGTGCCGCCGGGATCTCCTCGCCGGCGTGAGCGGCCGCGTGCTCGAGATCGGCGGTGGCACGGGCGCCAACCTGGCCTTCTACGGTCCCGGCGTCGAGTCGCTGACCGTCACCGAGCCGGAGCTGCCGATGATGCGCCGGCTGGAGCGGCGCGCCCGGGACCAGGCGCCGCACGCCACGGTGGTGCGCGCACCTGCCGAGGATCTGCCGTTCGAGGACGGCAGCTTCGACGTGGCGGTTTCGACGCTCGTGCTCTGCGGCGTCGGCGACCAGGTGCGCGCGCTGCGCCAGCTCCGCCGCGTGCTGCGACCCGGCGGACGGCTGCTGTTCATGGAGCACGTCCGCAGCGACGACCCGCGGCTGGCGCGCCACCAGGACCGCATGAACTGGCTCAACCGGCTGATGGCCGGCTGCGAGTGCAACCGCTCGACCCTCGCCAGCATCGAGCAGGCGGGCTTCACCGTCGCCCGCGTCGAGCACGGAGAGATCCCCAAGGCGCCGTCGTTCGTCCGGCCGATGATCACCGGCAGCGCCGTCGCCTAGCCCGCCGCGATCGCCGTCACCTGACCAGGCGATAGGTGATGTGGGTCACGTGCCGGTTGCCGGATGCCTCGACGACCTCCATCGGGATCGGCGCGGGAAGCAGGTCGAAGAGACGGATGCCGCCGCCGAGCAGGACGGGCGTCAGGTCGATGTGGATCTCGTCGAGGAGGCCGAGCTGCAGGCACTGCTTGGTGACGCTGGGCGCACCGACGACGACGTCCCTGTCGCCCGCGATCTGGCGCGCGGTCGCGATGGCGTCGGGCACGCCGCCGGTGACGAAGGTGAAGGGTGAGCCGTCGCGCGACGCCCATTCCTCGGGGACCGAGTGGGTCACCACCACGATGGGCACGTCCATCGGGTGCTTGCCGCCCCAGGCCTTGGCGAGGTCGAAGGTGCGGCGCGCGGTGACCAGGACGCCGGCGCCCCTGCCCCCCTCCTCGATGAGGTCGGCGCCCTCCGCGGTCATGGTGAAGGTGGTGTCCCCGGTGCTCACCTCGCGGTCCGTGGTGCCGGTGAAGTACCACTTGAAGACCTCGTCCACCCCGTCGTGGGCGTCGGCGACGAACCCGTCGACCGACATCGAGAACCCGGCTGTCACCTTGCCCATCGCGCATGCCTCCTGCCGGTTGTGACCGGTGCGGTCCTGCGCCAGTGAGGACGCGCGGACGGCGGCCGAATCATCGCTCGACGGCGCAGGTCCCGTCCGCGCCGCCTCGGGACCATCGGCCCTGCCGGTCTCCCGCGCCACGTGACAGGCTGGACCTCGATGAGCCGCCCGGTCCGCACAGCCCCGTGAGCGACCACGCCGTCGAGGTCGAGGCGGCCGTCAAGAGCTTCGGCGCCCTGCGCGTCCTCGACGGCGTCAGCCTGCGCACCCGGCGCGGCGAGATCTATGGACTGCTCGGTCCGAACGGGTCGGGGAAGACGACGCTGATCCGCTCGCTGCTCGGCATGGTCCGTCTCGACGGTGGCCGGGTGTCGATCCTCGGGCAGCCGATGCCCGACCTCGGCGTGCTCAGCCGGGTCGGCTACATGACCCAGGCGCTGGCCCTCTACCCCGACCTGTCCGTGGAGGAGAACCTGCGCTTCTTCGCCTCGCTGCACGGTGCCACCGGCGGGGTGGACGACGCCCTGGAGCTGGTGGCGCTGCAGGACGGGCGACGGTCGGTGGTGTCGACGCTGAGCGGTGGGATGCAGACGCGCGCATCCCTGGCCTGCGCGGTCGTCCACCATCCCGACCTGCTGCTCCTCGACGAGCCGACGGTGGGCATCGACCCGCAGCTCCGTGCGCAGCTCTGGGACAGCTTCCACCGGATGGCGTCGCGAGGCACGTCGATCCTGGTGTCGAGCCATGTGATGGACGAGGCGGAGCGGTGCGACCGGCTGGGCCTGCTGCGCTTCGGGCGCATGCTCGCCGAGGGAACGGCCGCCGAGCTCAAGGCGCTGGCGGGATCGGACCGGCTGGAGGACGCCTTCCTGCGCCTCGCCGCCGGACGCGCCTGATGTCGGCCCACCGGATCGGCGCCGTGGTGCGCCGCATCCTGCAGCAGTTCCGGCGCGACCGCAGGACGCTGGCGCTGCTGTTCGTGGTGCCCATCGTCATCCTGGGGTCCTTCTACTACCTGCTCCGCGGCGGCGGCGAGAACCCCCAGGTCGGCGTGGTGCTGCAGGACGGCGGCGCGCTGGGCGCCTCGGTGGCACGGCAGCTCGAGGCTTCGACGCTGGTGCGGGCGAGCCCACTCGACGCGAGCACGGCGGCGTCGAAGCTGCGCGACTCGCAGCTGGCCGGCTACGTGGTGCTGCCCGCCGGCTTCAGCGCCGACGCGCTGCGCACGCACGTGGTCGCGCCGCAGGTGCACCTGGAGGGCAGCCAGCCGGGACCGTCGGCGACGGTGCTCACCGCGGTGGCGCGTGCCACCGCCGACGCGGTGTCGAGCGCCGCCCCGGCGGGCTCGGCGCCGCGCATCACGCCCTCGGTCGTCTACCAGTACGGCGGCGCGGACCTCGACACCCTCGACTACTTCGGCGCGGCGTTCATCGGCCTGGTGGTGTTCTTCCTCGTCTACGTGATCACCTCGGTGTCCTTCCTGCGCGAGCGCTCGCAGGGCACGCTGGAGCGACTCTTCGCCAGCCCCCTGCGGCGCGGGGAGATCGTGGTCGGCTACATGCTCGGCTTCAGCCTGGTGGCGCTGGTGCAGGCGGCGGTGGTGCTCTGCTTCGCGCTCTATGCGCTGCGCATCCACAACTCGGGCAGCGTGCTGCTGATCTTCGCCATCGAGCTGCTGATGGTGCTCACCGCGGTGAACCTGGGGATCTTCCTCAGCAGCTTCGCCCGCACCGAGTTCCAGGCGGTGCAGTTCATCCCGCTGGTGATCACCCCGCAGGTGCTGCTCAGCGGCGTGGTGGTCCCTGTGTCCAGCGAGCCGCACTGGATGCAGGGCCTCTCCCACGCGCTGCCACTCACCTACGCCGTCGACGCGCTGCGCGACGTGATGATCAAGGGCGCCGACCTGACCTGGTCGTCGGTGCGGCTCGACGCCGGGGTGGTGCTGGCCTTCGCCGCGGCGCTGGTCGCCGCCGCCGCCGCAACCCTGCGCCGGCGGATCGCCTGACCCGCCAATCAGAGCGTCATCCGGCCATGCCATTGGTCACCTGACGATGTGACCACCGGGGAAGCCGCCTGTTCCGGACATGACTTTCGCCTCTGGCCGGTGCCGCGGCGTCGACCTTCACTGGAGGTCAGACGATTGCATCGGTGCGGCCGCCCAATCCGTCTCGGGGCGCCCCGCGGCACTGCGACATTGGGGGAACCTGAGATGAGGTTGCGCTCGGTTCGTTTCCTGGCAATCGGGACCGCCGCGCTGCTGGCATGGTCGTACGCGACCATCGTCCCGGTGTCGGCGCAGGCGCCCCCAGGGGTCACGGCACTGTCGCCGACGTTCGGTCCGACCGCAGGCGGCAACCGGGTGACCGTGTCGGGCTTCCAGTTCGTCAACGTCAGCGCGGTGCTCTTCGGGACCACGCAGGTCAAGCAGGTCCACATGGTGTCGCCGGTGCAGTTCTGGGTCAGCGCGCCTGCCCATGCGGCGGGCGTGGTCGATGTGAAGGTGACCACACCGGGGGGCACCTCGGGGTTCCTGCCGGGCGACCAGTACACCTACGTCGCTGCGCCGGCGGTGAGCGCGATCAGCCCGATGTCAGGCTCGAGCAACGGCGGCACCGCCGTCTCCGTCTACGGGTCGAACTTCATCGGCGTGACTGCGGTCACCTTCGGTGGGCACGCCGGCAGCCTGGTGTCGGTCTCGCCGACGTCGCTGACGGCCGTCGCACCGGCGCACAAGGCGGGGCCGGTCGACGTGCAGGTGGGCACGGTGTACTACACCAGCGCCGCCGTTCCGGCCGACGTCTTCACCTACGTCAGCCCGCCGGCGGTGACCTCGGTGTCGCCCAACATCGGGCCGACGGCGGGAGGCACGCGGGTGACGGTGACCGGCAGCGGCTTCACGGGCGTCACCATGGTGGTCTTCGGGGGTGTGTCCGGGAGCAGCCTCACGGTCAGTTCCCCGACGTCGCTGGCGGTGACCTCGCCTCCGTCCACCGGCGGCACCTTCAACGTGCAGGTGATCGGCGCCTACGGGCCGAGTGCGCTCGTCTCCGCCGATCTCTACACGTACGTCGCGCCACCGGGAGTGACGGGCGTCGCGCCCAGCGCCGGCGGCACCGGCGGCGGCACGCGCGTGACGGTGACGGGCACCTCCTTCACAGCGGTCACGCAGGTCCTCTTCGGTGCCGTTCCGGGCGGCATCCAGTCCGTCTCCCCCACCTCGATCTCCGTCATGTCGCCGGCGCAGGGCGCGGGCACCGTCGACGTGCGGGTGGTCAGCCAGTTCGGCACCAGCTCGACCGGGCCTGGGGATCTCTTCACGTACGTGGTCCCCGCCCCGCCCGCGGTCACCGCGATCGCGCCGGCCAGCGGGTCGACGCGTGGCGGCACGACGGTCACCATCAGCGGCGGCAACTTCGTCGACGTCACCGGCGTGACCTTCGGCGGCAGGGCGGCCGGAATCGTGTCGGTCACCCCCGTCTCGCTGTCGGTGATGTCACCGTCGCACAGCGCCGGGCCAGCCGATGTGCAGGTGGCCACCACCCGCGGCACCAGCCCGCCGGTCGCCGCCGACGTGTTCACCTACGTCGCGCCGCCGACCGTCCTGTCGATCAGCCCGACGAGCGGCTCGCTCAACGGCGGCACGGTGGTCACCGTGACCGGCCGGAGCTTCGCCAACGTCACCTCGGTCACCTTCGGCGGGGTGGCCGGGACAGCTCTCACCGTGACGTCGCCGACATCGCTGTCGGTGACCTCCCCGGCGCACACCGTCGGCTCCGTCGACGTCCTGGTGAACACCCAGTACGGCACCAGCCCCGTCGTGGCCGCCGACGCCTTCACCTACCTGCCGCCGTCCTGGAACGTCCCGACCAACATGGTCTCCCACCACCAGGGAGGACCGACGGGGGTCTCCTGCCCGAGCAGCGGGTTCTGCGTCATGGTCGACGACAGCGGCAACATGCTGATCCTCAACGGCAGCACCTGGTCGGCCCCGGTCCAGATCGTCGGTCCGGGCCAGGCCACCGTGTCGTGCACCTCATCGACGTTCTGCATGCTGGTCGACCAGAACGGTCGAGCGGTCAGCTTCAACCCCACCGGCGTCACCCCACCGCTGACCGAGGACCTCGTCGACAGCGCCGCAGGGCTGAACGCGCTGTCCTGTGCGTCGCCGGCGTTCTGCGTCGCCGGCGACCAGGCCGGCAACGTGCTCACCTTCGACGGGACGAGCTGGTCGAGCCCGACCAGCATCGCCACCTCCATGGTCTGGTCCGTCTCCTGCGTCTCGTCGACCTTCTGCGTCGCGGTGACGGACGACGGCATGGCGCGCACCTTTGACGGCAGCGCCTGGTCCGCCCCGGCCAACCTGGGCTCCAGCGGGCCGACCTCGGTGTCCTGCGCGTCGCCGACCTTCTGCGTGGCCGGCCAGGTCAGCACCGGCGACATCCTCGTCTTCGACGGGTCCACCTGGTCCACCGCCTTCATCGATCTCAACGGCGGCGTGTTCGGGGTGTCGTGCGGATCCACCGCGTTCTGCGTGGCCGGCGACTCCTCGGGCAGCGTGGTCACCTTCGACGGCACCACCTGGTCGGGCCCGACGGCGATCACCGACGAGACGCTCTTCATGGTGTCCTGCTCGCCGTCCTCGACGTGCGCCGTCGCCAACCACTTCAGCGGTTGGGCCCTCACCTTCGACGGCAGCACCTGGTCGAATCCGGTTCCCGCCGACCTGAGCAACACCCTCTCCGGCGTCTCCTGCACATCGCCGTCCTTCTGCGCGGCGGTGGGGCGGGCGGGTGACGCGTACACGTGGGACGGCACCAGCTGGTCGGCGCCCGACAGGATCGAGAACGCCCAGCTCAACGCCGTGTCCTGCGTCTCTCCGACGTTCTGCGTCGCGGTGAGCCAGGATGGCATGGCCCAGATGTTCGACGGCACGGGCTGGACGGCCGTCCAGGTCGTCCCCATGGGGCTGATCGCGGTGTCGTGTGCGTCGTCGAGCTTCTGCGTCGCCGTCCACGCAGTCGGCGACGTCTATGTCTGGGACGGGACGAGCTGGTCGTACGGCGGTGCCCCCGACGCCAACAACGGGCCGACCAGCGTGTCCTGCCCGTCCTCGACGTTCTGCATGCTGGTCGACAACTCGGGCAACGCCCTGGCCTTCAACGGCACCAGCTGGTCCGGACCCCTCACCATCGACAGCCCGCCCGGCACCAACGGCCTGGCCGCCGTGTCCTGCTCGTCGTCCTCCTTCTGCATCGCCGTCGACTACGCCGGCAACGTGCTCACCTTCAACGGTGCCGCCTGGACGGCGCCGGCGCTCCTCGACGCCGGCAACATGCCCTGGACGGTGTCCTGCACGTCGCCCACGTTCTGCGTGGTGATCGACCTCGGCGGGAACGCGCTGATGTATGACGGGACGAGCTGGACGACGACCGACGCGGTCACCGGCAACGGCGGGGTGGTCTCCTGCACATCGGCATCGTTCTGCACCGCCGTCGGCGAGTGGACCGTGGGGATGTGGCGCTGACGCCAACGGATGTCGGTGTCCTCGCCGCGGCACCGGGCGTGAGAGCGGCCGCGCGAACCGCACTGCGGATCTCGTGCGGCGCGCCGGGCAGCGTGACGTCGACCAGCACCACACCGGGCGAATCCGGGGTGATCGAGGCGTCGAAGGCGCGGGCGAGATCGAGGATGCGGTTCTCCGCCGCGACGTAGCCGCGGATATGGCGCACCCCGTTGCGCAGCGCCTTCTCCAGGAGCATCTCCAGCAGCAGCGTGCCGATCCCCCGGTTCTCGTGGTCGTCCAGGACGGTGACGGCGACCTCGGCGGTGTCACTGCCCTCGCCGAGGCGCACGTAGCGCGCGACACCGACGCCCGGCTGGCCCGGCTCGTCCTCCGCGATCGCCACCAGCGCCGCGTGGTTCACGCCGTCGACGCAGGTGAGGCGGCGCAGCATGTCCTCGGTGAGGTGGTTCGGCGGGCTGAGGAAGCGAAGCCGCCGCGATTCCGGTGACAGCCGCTGGTAGGCGAGGCCGAGCTCGGTGCGGTCGTCCGGCGTGATGGGACGGATGCGCACGCTGCCACCGCCGGGCAGCCTCACCCGGTGGCCCGGCGGGTGTAGGGCGGCCGCCGAAGGAGGAGGCGTCCTGCTGTCGGTCATGGTCACTCTCCTTCGGCCACCGCAGCGCAGGCGTGGCCGTCCACCTGAAGCTCCAGGAAACGCCTTCGCAGGCCCCGACGCCAGAGGCGATGGGCGCTCCGGGTCGGGACCTTCGGCTGCGCACCGGGCGCTCGGCCCGGGCGCGCGGGTGACGTTGGGCTCTGCCCGCTCGCGCTGCCGCCCTGCACACTGGACTCGATGCGGACGCGGCGCAGGGTCGCGTTCCCGCTGCGAGGAGGACCCTCGATGAAGCAGGTCATGGTCGGCGACGTTGTGATGCCGGCTGCCGAGGTCGCGAAGCGACCCTGGGAGCCCCTCGCCCCCGGAGCCCCTGCCGGGATCGCCAACACGATCCTCTCCGAGCACGGCGGCACGATCGCCGGTGTGCTGCGCATCCCAGCCGGCGTCACCCTCCCCGCACATGCGCACCGCGGCATGGGGCATCACGTCTGGGTGGTCGACGGGGCGGCACACGCCTTCGACCGCTCGCTGCCACGCGGCTCGTACTGGTTCGTCGGCGCCGGCCACGCCCATGCCATCGAGGGGCTGGCTCCCGACGGCTGCACGCTCTTCTACGTCGACGTCCCCGAGACGTAGCCGTGGCGCCGCCGACCATTCCCGGTCCCGTGCTGGTGGCGGTCGACGGCTCCCAGGACGCCTACGTCGCCGCGTCGGCGGCCGCGGACCTGGTCGCGGCGACCGGCGCCCCGCTGCATCTCGTCCACGTCGTGCGCGAACCCGCCGAGGAGTGGGGCATGCCGGTCGAGGCGCTGCTCACCTTCCGCCGGCGACGGGCACGGCGCATCATCGCCGACCACGCCGCGCAGGAGAACGAGCTCAACGTCGACGTCGCCGAGTCTCACCTCGTCGACGGGAATCCCGTCGACGGGATCCTCGACGTGGCGCACGAGATCGGGGCGGCGCTCGTCGTCGTCGGCAGCCGCGGCCGCCGCCAACGGCACACGCCGCTGCTGGGCTCGGTGGCGGAGGGCCTCGTGCACCACTCGACCATCGCGCTGCTCGTCCTGCGCGGCGCCGAGTCCTGGCCGCCGCAGCAGGTGGTGGTCGGTGACGACGGGTCGGCCGGCTCCGCGGCGGCGGGCCGGCTGGGCGCCGCGATCGCACAGGCGACGGGCGCGTCGATCGTGCTGGTGCGCGCCCTGCCCGACCTCGCCCACGTGCTGGAGCAGCCGAGCGTTCTCGACGCCGCCCGCACGGCGGAGATCCGCGCCGCCATCGACACCTCGCTCTCCGATCGGGTCACCCGCCTGGCCACGGTCGCGCGGGTTCCCATCAACCGCCGCATCGTGATCGACGACGCCGCGGACTCCCTGGTCCAGGCGGCCCGCGAGACCGGCGCCGGCCTGGTCGCGGTGGGGCGGCGGGGCCTCGGCCGGGTGCAGCGGCTGCGCCTGGGGAGTGTCTCGATCGCGGTGCTGCACGCCGCGCCCGGCGCGGTCCTCGTGGTCCCGGTTGGCGGCTAGGGGCGGCGGAGGTCCACGCACGCCGAGCCCCGGTCACGCGTCACAGCGGGCCTCCGGCCGGGCTCAGCGGGACGCGGGCGCTGAGGTAGCCCACGCAGGCGTCGAGGCTGGCCACCCTGGGGTAGTCGCGCTCCGGGACGTCGACTCCGAGCGCCTCCTCGATGCCGACCATCAGGTTCATGAAGTCGACGCTGTCGATGTCGACCTGGTCCTGGATGGCCACGGCGGGGTCGAGCGTCGCGGCGTCGACGTCGGGTGCGACCTGGTGGAGGATGCGCAGCACGGTGGCGCGGATGTCGTCGGGGTTCACAGCTTCTCGGGCTCCTGCAGCAGGCGCGAGACGGCGGCGAGGAAGAGGCTTCCCCGGTGCCCGTCGCTCACGCGATGGTCTCCTGACAGCGTCGCGGTGACGGTGGGACGGACGGCGAGCATGCCCTCGTGCGCGACCACGCGGTCCGCGACGCGGCCGAACCCGACCAGGGCCACCTGGGGCGCGTAGATGACGCCGAGCACGGCGTCGGCGCCCTGGTCGCCGAGGTTGGTGACGGTGATGGTCGGCTCGGACGCCTCCGAGCTGCGCAGCGACCCGACGCGCGCACGCTTGACCAGGTCGAGCAGCGCGGCCATCAGCTCGTCGAGCGACCTGGTGTCGGAGTCGAGGATGGCCGGCGCCAGCATCCCGCCCTGGCGCAGCGATATGGCGACACCGAGGTTGACCCGCTCCGCGGGCGCGAAACGGCCGTCGACGTAGAGGCCATTCATGTCCGGAACCTCGCGGCAGGCGAGGGCGACGGCGCGCAGCAGCATCGCGGCGGGGAGCAGGCGGTCGGTGACCCCGCGAGTGGCGTTGACGTCGGCGAGCCAGGCCATGGCGCGGGCCATGTCGATGGTGGTGCTCAGGTAGTAGTGGGGCACCTCGCGCTTGCTCCGCGCCATCAGCGCGCCGGTCGCCTCGCGCATGGTGCGCAGGCGCTGCTCGAGGCCGGTCACCTCGACCACGGGCGGCGGGGCGGCGGGCGCCTGCGCGGCGGCGGCGAGCACGTCGCGGCGCACCACCACGCCGCCGGGGCCGGTCCCGCGCAGCGCGGCCAGGTCGATGCCGTCGAGGGCGGCCAGCCGCCTCGCCAGCGGCGATGCGGGCACCCTCGCCGTCCCGACGGGGCGACCGGGCGCGACAGGTGCGGGCGGCGCGATCACGGGAGGCGGCGGGAGCGGCGCGGCGGCGACCGGCTGGACCGGAGGCGCAGCGGCCGCGTCGACCGCAGGCGCAGCAGCCACCGCGGCGGGGGCGGCTGCCGCCGGCACGGGCTCGGGCACGGCCGCCTGCGCCCGCAGCGTGGCCAGCGGCGTGCCCACCGGCACCTTCACCCCCTCCTCCACCAGCAGCGCCTCGACCACGCCGGACTCGAAGCACTCCGCCTCGATCTCCGCCTTGTCGGTCTCCACCACCGCCACGATCTGGCCACGCTTGACCACATCTCCGGGCTTGACCAGCCAGCGGGACAGCGTGCCCGCCTCCATGTCGGCGCCCAGCGAGGGCATGCGGAACTCAGGCACCGCGCATCACCTCGTGCACCGCCGCCGTCAGGGCCGCCGCCGTTGGCAGCGCGGCCGCCTCGAGGTGCTTGGCGTACGGCATGGGCACCTCGGCGCTGCACACGCGCTGCACCGGCGCGTCGAGCGTGTAGAAGGCACCCTCGGTGACGCGCGCGGAGATCTCCGCGGAGAGGCTGCCGCTGCGCCAACCCTCGTCGACGACGACGCAGCGCCCGGTGCGCGACACCGAGTCCAGGATGGTCGCGGTGTCGAGCGGTCGCAGGCTGCGCAGGTCGATCACCTCCGCCTCGACGCCCTCGGCGGCGAGCGAGCCGGCCACCTGCAGGCAGAGCGGCAGCGTCCCGCCGTAGGTGACGATCGACACGTCGCTCCCGGGCCGTCGCACCGCCGCGTGGGCGATCTCCACCGCGCCCGCGCCGGCGGGGATGTCACCCTCGGCGTTGTAGAGCAGCCCGTTCTCGAAGATCAGAACGGGGTCGGGGTCCTCCAGCGCGGTCCAGAGCATGCCGCGCGCATCCTCCAGCGTGGCCGGGGCAAGCACCGTGATGCCGGGGATGTGGGTGTACCACCCCTCCAGGCTGTGCGAATGCTGCGCCGCCAGCTGGCGGCCGCCGCCGGTGGTCATGCGGATCACCAGCGGGACGTTGAACTGCCCGCCCGACATGTGCAGCAGCGTGGCCGCGTTGTTGACGATCTGGTCCAGCGCCAGCAGCGAGAAGTTGACGGTCATGATCTCGACGATGGGTCGCATCCCCGCCAGCGCCGCGCCGATCCCGGCGCCGACGAACGCCGACTCCGACAGCGGCGTGTCGCGGATGCGCTCGGGCCCGAACTCCTCGAGCAACCCCAGCGACACGGCGAACGACCCGCCGTAGCGACCGACGTCCTCGCCCATGAGGAACACCCGGTCGTCGCGGCGCATCGCGTCGCGGATGGCCTCGCGCATCGCCTCGCGGTAGGTCAGGTGGACGGTGGGTGCGGCGACCTCGGTCACGACCGTGCCCTCTCACTGAGCACGAAGCGGGTCAGGGTCTCGACCGGCTCGTCGGTGCCCGCCTCGGCGAAGGCGACCGCGGCGTCCACCTCGCGCCCGACCTCCGCATCCAGCGCCGCGCGCGTCGCGTCGTCGAGCATCCCGGCGTCGCGCAGGCGGCGGTCGAGGAGCACGATGGGGTCGCGCTCCCTCCAGCGCTCGATCTCCTCCTTGGCGCGGTAGCGGTCGGGGTCGTACATGGAGTGGGCGCGGAAGCGGTAGGTGCGCATCTCCAGGAAGCGCGGGCCGGAGCCGCTGCGCACCGCGTCGGCCGCCTCGCGCGCCGCCTGCTCGACGGCGAGCACGTCCATGCCGTCGACGGCCATCGCGGGCATGCGGTAGGACGCCGCACGCGCCGCGAGGTTGGTCTCGCTCTGGGAGCGGTACAGCGCGGTGCCCATCGCGTAGAGGTTGTTCTCGCAGATGAAGAGCACCGGCAGGCCCCACACCGCGGCGAGGTTCATGGACTCGTGGAACTCGCCCTCGGCGACCGCGCCGTCGCCGAACAGGCAGGCGGTGATCCAGTCCTCGTGGCGCATGCGCGCGGCCAGTGCTAGCCCGACGGCGAGCGGCAGCCCGCCGCCGACGATGGCGTTGCCACCGTAGAAGCGCGTCGCCGCGTCGAAGAGGTGCATCGAGCCGCCGCGCCCGCGGCTGCAGCCCTCGACCTTGCCGTACATCTCCGCCATCACCGCGCCCGCGCTGATGCCCCGCACCAGCGCGTGCCCGTGCTCGCGATAGGTGCTGACCACGGCGTCCTCGGGACGCAGCGCCGGCAGCGCGCCGGCAGCCACCGCCTCCTCGCCGACGTACAGATGGAGGAAGCCGCGGATCCTGGTGGCGCTGTAGAGCTCGGCGCAGCGCTCCTCGAAGCTGCGGATCAGCAGCATGGTGCGCAGCAGCGAGAGCGCGTGGTCGCGATCCAGCGCCGGCGCGGAGGCTGTCGGTTCCGTCTGCATCGCGCTCAGGCCTCCAGGGTGGAGACGTCGCCTTCGGGCAGCCCCAGCTCGCGGGCGCGCAGCAGGCGGCGCATGATCTTGCCGCTCTTCGTCTTGGGAAGGTCGTTGGCGAAGGCGATCTCGCGCGGCGCGACCGCGACGCCGAGCCGCTTCCGGGCCAGCGCCATGAGGTCGAGGCGCAGCTCCTCGCTCGGCTCCACGCCGCGGCGCAGCGACACGAAAGCCTTGACCACCTCGCCGATGACCGGGTCGGGCTTGCCGATGACGCCGGCCTCGGCGACGGCGGGATGCTCCATGAGCACCGACTCGACCTCGAAGGGACCGATGAGATGTCCCGCCGACTTGATCACGTCGTCGGCGCGGCCGACGAACCACAGGTAGCCGTCGCGGTCGCGCCGGGCGAGGTCGCCGCTGCGATACCAGCCGCCGGCGAAGCACGTCGCGTAGCGCTCCTCGTCGTGCAGGTAGCCCCGGAACATCGACGGCCAGCCGGGTCGCAAGGCCAGCTCCCCCTCGACGCCGTCGTCCTCGACGACCGCGGCACCGTCGCGGACGGCGATCGCGCCGTGCCCGTCGCGGCGCAGCACCGCGGCCTCGACGCCGGGCAGCGGCCGCCCCATCGAGCCGGGGCGCACGTCCATCGCCGCGTAGTTGGCCACCATGATGCCGCCGGTCTCGGTCTGCCACCAGTTGTCGTGGACGGGGCGGCCCAGCGCCTCGACGCCCCACTCCACCACCTCGGGGTTGAGCGGCTCGCCGACGCTCGCGACCAGGCGGATCGCGGAGAGGTCGGCGGCGCGCGCGACGTCGGTGCCCGCCTTCATCAGCATGCGCAGCGCGGTCGGCGCCGTGTACCACACGCGGACGCGCTCCGACTCGAGGATGCGGTACCAGCGCTCGGCGTCGAAGTCCATCTCGTCGACGACGCTGGTGATGCCGTGGGTCAGCGGCGCGATGATGCCGTACGACGTGCCGGTCACCCAGCCAGGATCGGCGGTGCACCAGAAGACGTCATCGGGCTGCAGGTCGAGCGCGTAGAGGCCCGTGGCGTGGTGGGCGACGACGGCCTGGTGCACGTGCACCGCGCCCTTGGGCCTGCCCGTGGTGCCGCTGGTGAAGTGCAGCAGCGCCATCTGCTCCGGATCGGTCGGCGCGATGGTGTGCACGTCCGACGCGGCGGCGAGGTCGGCGCGGAGGTCGCGCGTTCCCGCCAGGCCGGGGCCACCGTCGTGGCCGGCGACGAGAACGTGGCGCAGCTCGGGGAGCGTCGCGCGCAGGTCGCCCAGCGACTTGCGCCGCCAGAGCTGCGCGGTGGTGACCAGCACGCGGCCATCGCCGAGCTGCAGCCGCTCGTGGATCGGCTCGGGCCCGAAGGCGCTGAACAGCGGGCAGAAGACTGCGCCGGCGCGCAACGTTCCCAGCGCGGCGACGTACAGCTCGGGGATGCGCCCGCTGAGGACGAAGACGCGCTCGCCCCTCTCCACACCGAGCCCGCGCAGCACGTTGGCGAAGCGAGCCGTCTCGCGCAGCAGCTCGGCGTAGGTGATGTCACGCCGCGAGCCGTCGCGCCCCAGCCAGCGGATGGCCACCCGCTGCGCCGACGGGCCGCGCGCATGGCGGTCGACGGCTTCATGGGCGATGTTCAGGCCCGCGCCGCCGGGCAGCCCGTCGAGCAGCCCGCGCGCCCACTCCCAGGTGAAGGACGCCCGCACCCGGTCGTAGTCGTCGAGGTTGTGCGCACCGGGCTCCGCCGGCTTGTGGATGACGGGCCACCTCCCCGGGGCGGTGGTGACGCTTGGGGTCATGGGCGTTGCGCGGCCTCCGTTCGCCTTCGATCGTCGGGCACCGCGATGGCGGGCGATAGGGCCGTTCGTCCCGAGGTCGCCTGTCGCGTGGCAGATGGACCAGCCTGCGCCGGTCCATCTGTCACTGTCCCGATGCGCGTGAGCGTCAGTAGATCAGCTGGCCGTAGATGGTGAAGCTGAACGGGACCGCGCCCGACGACGCGCCGGTCTGCCACGTCGACTGGTCATTCGGGTCCCAGTTGGCAGGCGGGTTGAAGCCGGGATCGCAGGTGGGCGAATTGAACGGCGCCTGCATCGTCTGCAGTGAGCCGTTCGTCACCCCGGCGAACTTGCCCGTCCCCGACATCACGCCGAAGCCGTAGCTGATGGTCTGGTTGCCACCGCCGCCCATCCCCAGGTTCATGTTCGACTGGCCGGTGACCGAGCTCCCGCTGCTCGATGCGTTGATGACCCAGGTGGTCGGCTGGCCGCCCATGCCCATGAAGGGGTTCGCCTGCGCAGTCCAGCTCATCGTCCCCTTGCCGATTCCGGAGCCGCTGATCACGGCCCTGTCGACCGAGATCGACGTGGCCCAGTACTGCATCGGCCCCTGATCGGTGGGCATCCAGCCGCAGGTGGCGACCACATACTGCTGCCCGGTGACGGTTCCCTTCACGGCGGTGATCTGGGTCTTCCCCTTCGCCGCGTCCGCCGGTACCGCGAGAATCACAACCGTCAGGGCGACTCCCGCAACGGCTGTCAATGCACGTCGCATGCCGATACCTCCTTGCACAGGTGTTTTCTCCAGTAAGCGCCCGAGGACGGTGAGCCAGTAGAGGCCAAGGTCACGACGACGGGGTGACCGGTGGCGCCGGTCCGCCAGGCCGCGGGCCGTGGGCCGGCTCACCTGCCCACGGTCGTCTGCGACTGGCTGGCCAGGTAGCTGGTGTCACCGGCGAAGCGGAACTGCACCACTGTGGTGCCGGACTTCGGCGTCGGCTCGGTGACGGTCGCGTAGCCATTGCTGTCGGTGCGCAGCGTGATGTCGAGGACGTACGCACTGGGATTCTTCGCCGAGGGAACGTAGACGCCGATCGACCTTCCCGAGGCGCCCACCGTGACGCCGTTCTGGACTGCGGTGAGCCGCACCTGGATCTGCACCTTGCCGCTCTTCGAGGTCGACCCCACCGTGGCCGGAGCGACCACCGCCGTCGCCTTCTTGGTGACGGTGAACGGTGCCGACACCTGGGTGCCGGCGTACGTCGAATCACCGGCGAACTGCGCTGTGACCTGCGAGGCGCCGGATGGCGGCTGCAGGGTGAAGGTCGCGGCGGCGTGCCCAGCCGAGTTGGTCGTGACGGTGCGGCTCTGCCCGTTCACCGAGAGCACCACCGGCTTGCCTGACAGGGCGAGGCCGTCGCTGCTGGTCAGGGTGGCCCCGACGCTGACCGTGTCGGTGATGTCGCCGGCCACCGGCACCGGCGTGTCGAGGTGCACCACGGTGGGATGGAGGCTCACCGTGAACGGCTTGCTCGCCGAGGCGAGTCGGTGGTAGCCGGCGCCGTTGAAGGTCGCGCTGAGGGTGCGCGAGCCTGCCGATCCCGTGAGGGTGATGTCGACCGCCGCGACGCCGTTGGCATCGGTGACGGTCGTCGAGCTGTTGGCGCCGATGCCGAAGCTGACCGTCTGTCCTGGCAGGGGGGCGTTCCCCTGGCTGGAGTCGGTGAGCGTCGCAGTGACGTGGACCGAGTCGGTCAACGCTCCGCTGCCGGGTACCGCGCTGCCGAGAGCCAGCGCACTGGCGGCGGTGACCATGAACGGGGTGCTCCCTCCCGCATCGACGTAGGTTGCGTCACCGGCGAACTGCGCCGACACGGTGGTTGGGCCGAGCGGGGCGGAGAGCGTCAGCAGCGCCGAGGCATGCCCGGTGGTGTCGGTGACGACGGTGACGCCGCTCGACCCCACGGCCAGGCTCACCGGCACACCGGCGAGGGGATTGCCCTCGTCGTCGCGCACCGTCCCGCCGACGCTGATCGTGCTGTTGACGTCACCGGTGCCCGCGACGGCGTCGAGGGTCATCGCGGTGTTGTCGCGCTGCACCGTGAAACCCATCGAGGTGGCGTACGGGAGATGCTCGGCGTCCCCGAGGTAGGTTGCCACCAGGGTGCGGCTGCCAGCACCGCCGGTGAGCGTGATGTCGGCGCTGACGCCGCCGTCGGCTCCTGTGGCCACCGTCACCGCGTCGGAGCCGATGGCGAGCTCCACCGAGGCGTCGGGGATCATCGTGGCGGTGGCGAGATCCATGAGGAAGCCGCTCACGTGCACCTTGTCGCTGAGGCTCCCCTGCTGCGGCTGGCCGTTGTCGAAGCCGAAGAAGGTCTTCGCCATCACGGCGTACGGCGTGCTCGCCTGCGCGGGCAGGTAGGTGGTGTCACCGGCGAAGACGGCGGAGACCTGCGAGGCGCCGGACGGCGGCTGCAGAGTGAACGTCGTGCCCGCGTAGCCCGAGGTGTCCGTGCTCACCGTGCTGCTCTGCCCGTTGAGCGACAGCGCCACCGGCATGCCGGTGATGGGATTGCCCAGGTCGTCGCGCAGCGTCGCGCCGACGTCCTGGCCGTTGCCGATGACGCCGCTCGCCGGCGTCGCCTCCAGGGTCAGGGAGGTCGTGGCCATGTCCACCTCGAACGGCTGCCGTGCCGTGGCGGGGAGGTGGACCCCGTCGCCGGTGTACGAGACGACGAGGGTGCGTGCGCCCGCGTCGCCGGTCAGGGCGATGTCGACGGTTGCGACCCCGCCCGCGTCGGTGACCGCCGATGCCGTGTCGGCACCGATGGCGAAGTCGACGGTCTGGCCGGCCACAGGGTCGCCGTACGTCGAGTCGACGAGGTGCGCCGACGCACGCACGGCGTGGGCCAGCTCGCCCTGGCTGGGCGTGGAGGCGTCGATGGTGAGACCGCTGCCCACCACCACGGTCATGATGCCGCCGGAAGCCACCGCCCTGTCGCGCTGGTCGTCGCCCCAGAAGGAGACGTAGATGCTCCGCTCACCGAGGGGCAGCCCCAGCGGGAAGTCGAGGCTCGCGTGGCCGCCGGCGTCGGCGACCGCGGAGAGGTACTGGGTGTTCTCGCCCCCGGCGGAAAGCTCGAACCAGACGGTGGCCCCGCTGAGCGGCGTGCCGTCGTCGTCCGTCAGGGTGGCCCCGACGGTGTACGGCGTGTTGAGGAATCCCTGCGGCGGCGCCGTGTCGGGGATCAGCGTCATCGGCTCGACCGCCACCGTGAAGGACGTCGACGCTTCCGCCGGGTCGCGGCCGGTGCCGCCCGCGTAGGTGACCGCCAGCGTGCGCGTGCCGGGCAGCCCGGTCAGGGTGATGTCGGCGTCGGCACGCCCGGCCAGGCTCGTCAATGCGGTCGCCGTGTCGTCGCCGATGGCGAAGGTCACCGTCTCGCCAGCGACCGGCTGGTTGGCGCTGGCGTCCGTCAACTGAGCCACGACGTGCACCGTGTCGGTGAGGTGGCCGCCGGTCGGGTTGCCGGCGTCGAGCGCCAGCCCGCTGCTGGCGTAGGCGGTGTAGAGCAGTGAGCCGGTGCGCGCCATGTAGGTGGGATCGCCCGCGTACTCGACGGTGAACGGCTTGGGTCCGACCGGCTCGACGACGGTGACCTCCCACGTCGCGTGCCCGGTGGCGTCGGTCGTCACCGTGGTCGTCAGGTCAGGGCTGAAGGACATGTCCAGCGTCGCGCCGGCGATGGGATTGCCCTGGTCATCGCGCAGAGTCGCGCCCAGGGAAAGCGGGTCGCCGACGTGCACGTCGGTGGACGTTGGTGTGTCAATGGTGATCCGGGTCGGGTCGAGCTGCACCTCGAAGGGCTGGCTGGCCCGTGCCGCGGTGCGCCCGTCCGCGCCGCCGTAGGTCACCACCAGGTCGCGCGTGCCGGCGCTGCCGGTGAGGGTGATCGACGCGGTGGCGACGCCCGAGGGATTGGTCACGGCGTCGGCGGTGTCGCCGCCGATGGCGAAGTGCAGCGCCTGCCCGGCCATCGGGCTGTGGTCGGCGGAGTCGGTGAGCGTCGCGTCGACCGTCACGGCCTCGGTGAGGTGGCCGCTGCTCGCACTGCCGGCCAGGGACATCTCCGTGGTGGTGTTGACCGGGAAGGTGGCCGTGGCGTCGGCGACGACGGTGTTGAGGCTGTCCCAGTGCGCCTGCACGGTGATCGCGGTGCCCGGCAGGGCCGTCGGCGTCACGGTCACGTGGGCGACGCCGGTCGCGTCGGTCGTGCCGTTGTAGGTCTCGTTGCTGCCGTCGCCGTTGAAGTCGCCGGTGAAGGTGACCGTCTGGCCGGCCAGTGCCTGGCCTGCGCCGTTGTGCAGGGCGGCGCTGATGCCCTCCTCGGCGCCGCGCCACAGCAGGCGTCCGGACATGTCGAGGTGCGAGCCCTCGATGACGTCGCCGACGCCGTTGTGGTCGGCGTCCGCCTGGTCGGGGTTGGGCACGGTGGGCGCGTTGTCGAAGCCCTTGGCCAGTGCCACCTCACCCAGCGTCATCGACACGCCGCCCGGGTAGGTCCTGACGTAGTCGAGGAGCTGGTTCCAGGCAGCGAACTTGCCGGGGTCGACGGTGTCGTTGGGATTGCCGCTGGTCGCGTCCCGACCGGTCCAGTCAGGTGCCTCCACCAGCCAGGTGGTCAGGCCGCCGGCGTCGGTGTTCTGGCGCAGGTAGCTGTCGTACTGGTTGTGGTTCCAGCTCGCGCCGCTGAGGTCGGCGGGCGGCCGGATCTGCACGTCGGCCGACGCGTGGTACATGCCGAACTGGTCGAACTGCTCCATGTGCGAGCCTTCGGGGCTGAAGATGTAGGCGAGGTCGCCGCTCTCCTCCCAGGTCGACGCGCTGAAACCCTTGTAGCCGAGCATCGCGATCGCCTGGCGCGCCGTCGTGTCCGAGGTGTCGTACGGCGGCACGTAGGTGATCAGTGGCCACACCGCGTGCGCCCAGTCGATCTTCGGGCTGGTCGGCGTGGCGCCCTCCTGCTGCAACCACATGTCGCTGTAGTTGCCGGTCATGCTGTCCTGGCCGACGCGCAGGTACTCGTAGTTCTCGTTGAGCGACAGCCCTGTGCTCTCCGAGAACACCCCGTAGGCGACGATGTCCGGGTTCGTCGCCACGTCACTGGCAGGGATGTTGTCGCGATGGTACGTGCCGTGCTGGGCGAGCTCGAAGAGCTGGCTCTGCAGGCGGTTGTTGATCCAGGCGATCATCGTCGGGTTCTGCCAGTCCAGCTTGGGGATCAGCACGAGGCTGAGCGACAGGCCGTTGCCGCCGTCGAGCCCGGCGCAGTCGGGCCGGTACGACGGGTTGCCGTCGGCGCCCTGCGCGTAGTCGGAGGCGCAGGCGGCCTGGAAGGAGGCCAGGTCGGGCTGCACCACCGCGTCGCTGAGGATCTGGCTGAAGGCCGCCTGCCAGCCGTACTCGAGCGAGTCGATGCGGATGACGAAGTGCGTGGTGCCCGACGCCCACAGCGCGGCCGCCGCCTTGGCCTGCGCGTACATGGGGTCACCGGAGTGGATGCTGTCGAGCACGCCGTCGCTGTCCGTGTCGCGGTTGAGCAGCGGGTCGCAGGCGTCACCGACGCCGTCGTGGTCGCTGTCCGCCTGGGTGGGGTTGAAGGTCAGCGGGCAGTTGTCGACGGCATTGGGGACGCCGTCGTTGTCGTTGTCGGGATCGGCGGCGTCGCCGAGGCGCACCCAGGTGCTCGGGTCCTGCGGGTTGCCGAGCACGCTGTCGTAGTCGTTGTCGAGCTGGTCCTTGTAGTTGACCGCGCCGTCCGTGTTCATGTCGAGACGCGGCGCGTTGGCCACGTAGGGGGCGTCGTCCACGTAGTCCGAGATGCCGTCGCCGTCGGAATCGAGCGGCGGGAGCTGGGCCACGAGGCTGACCTTGCCGCCGTAGGCGCCGGCCACGATGTCGGCGTTGCCGTCGCCGGTGAGGTCGACGACGTTGACGCCGCGCGCCTGGCTGCCCAGGTTGACGGCGACGCCACCGCCCTTGTAGACCCCCGCGGTGGTGGTGCTGAGGTCGACGGCGACGGCGCCGTCGTTGAGCACGGGAGCCGTCTGCCCGCCCGCCTGCAGGCCGATCGCGATGTCGGGACGGCCGTCCCCGTTGACGTCACCCGTGGCCAGGACGCCGGTGTAGCTCACCGAGGCGCGCAGCCCGTCGTGGCCGAGAAAGACGTTGGGACGGCCCGACACCGCGCTGAACCCGCCGGCCATGGTGAACCCTCCAGCGCCGTTGCCGTCGAAGCGGTAGAGGTAGAGGGCTCGGTCGAGGACAAGGACGTCGGGGTTGCCGTCACCGGTGACGTCGGCGATGGCCACGCCCCAGGGCGAGACGGCGGGTGAGGTCGCCGGGTAGTACACCGGCGACTGCGTCGACCCGTTTCCCGCCGGCTGCGAGACGAGCGGCGTGGGATCGAGGGAGAACGTGCCGTCCGCGTTGTTGTGGATCAGCACCACGATGGTGTTGCCCGCACCGTCGAGCCCGCCCGCGACGACGTCGGCCCAGCCGTCGTGGTTGACGTCCCCAACCGCGATGCTGGCGGCGTCGATGCCGGCTGGCGCGATGCGCGCCAGCAGCGTCCCTGCGGCGTATGTGGTCGTGCCGCGTGTGTAGGGGTTGAGATTGGTGAAGCCGCCACTGCTGTCGCCGTAGAGGACGCGGACGTCGCCGTCGTTGACGCGGGTGGTGCCGCCGGAGTCAACGCCGGAGACGGTGGCGCTCCAGACAAGGTCCATCCTCCCGTCGTGGTTGAGGTCGGCGGCCACCAGGTCGTTGGCGTTGCCCGGCTCCAGGCGCCAGGAGAACGGGGTCGACGCGCCGAAGGCCCCCGCGCCTGCGCCGGGGACGAAGAAGACGTCGGGATCAGCGGGCACGGCCGTCTGCTGGATCCAGCTCACCTTGCCGGTGTACGAGCCGCCGACGATGTCGAGCATGCCGTCGCGGTTGACGTCGGCGATGTTGATGCCGCGTGCCTCGAAGCCGATGTTGCCGAGCACCGTGGGCGCCTGGTAGCCGCCACCGGGGATGCTGAGGTCGAGCGCGACGGCGCCGTCGTGGGCGCCGGCCGACGCGGTCTGCGGGCCGGACTCGAGACCGAGCACGAGATCGGGACGCCCGTCACCGTTGAAGTCGGCGGTCGCCAGGGCGGGCGTGTAGCCCATCACTCCGGTGGTCTGCAGGGTGTCGCGCAGCGAGTCGTGGCCGAGGTAGACGAAGGGACGGCCGGTCACCGCGCCGTAGCCGCCCTGCTCGGTGAAGTGCCCGGCGCCGTCGCCGGTGAACAGGTACACGTAGAGGGCGCGGTCGGCGACGACCACGTCCTGCTTGCCGTCGTTGTTGAAGTCCCCGAACGCCAGGCCCCAGGGCCCGGGCGACAGCGCGCTCACCGCCCACGCACTCGTCGAGGCGTTGGCGGGATAGTAGATCGGCCCGCTCGACTGCAGCGCGCCGTCCGTGCTGGAGTGGCTGTAGAGCGGCGTGCCGTCCAGCGAGAAGCTGCCGTCGCCGTTGCTCATGATGACGCGGATCACGGTGTTGGTGGCCGCCACGCCGGGCGCGGCGTCGATGCCGCCCGCCACCACGTCTGCCCGGCCGTTGCCGTCCACGTCCCTGACCGCCAGGCTGGTGACGCGCGAGCCGGTGCCGCCGATGCGCGCCATCAGCGTGCCGGCGGCGAAGGTGACCCCACTGCGCACGTAGGTGTTGGCCACGAAGGTGCCGTCGCCGTTACCGAGGAAGACGCGCACGTCACCCTCGTTGACGCGGATCACCGGCGGGACCGCGCCGTCCGCCCCCGAGGTCATGGTCCCCCAGACGACGTCGGGCCTGCCGTCGCCGTTGACGTCGCCCACCACCAGTGGCGTGGTGGCGTTGTAGGTCTCGAGCTTGTAGGGCATCTGCACCGCGGCCTGGAAGGTGCCGTCGCCGTTGCCCCTCACATAGAAGAGGTATCCCGTCGAGCGCTGGTCGACGACCATGTCGAGCTTGCCGTCGCTGTCGAAGTCGGCAACGGCCACGCCGAACGTGCGGCTGTTGCTGCCACCGTCGTACAGCGTCACCGGGCTGGCGAAGGTGAGCCCGGTGGCGTTCCCGGTGCTGCGTCCGACGACGATGTCGGGATGGCTGTCACCGTTGAAATCCCCGACTGCCACGCCGTACGGCTTGCCCGCCGCCCCGTAGTCCGCCACCGTGGTTGGCGCGGCGAAGTACGGATCCCACGGGGCGGTCACCGCATGCACCACACGCGGACTGATCGCGCCCACCACGGTTGCGGCCACCAGCGCCGCGATGCCACCGCCTGCTGTCGTCCTGCGAAGCCGCATGGCCCGGTTCCCCCGTTTGGGAGGCCGCAACAAGCGCCCGCTGCGCGACGCCATGCCGTCGGGGAACGGCCACCGCAGGCGTCGGGGGGAGTGTCTGCACTGCCTCGTGTTCTGCCGTCCACCGCGCCTGCCCTCGCGGCGTCGTTCCCATCCTCCCCGGAAGCCGACCTGGTGGTCAGGAGCGGATGTCACCAGTTGGGAGGGCCCGGGCCCGCCCAAGTGGTGACCTTGTCCCCTATGGCGCCGGTGGGGCGAGGGCGATGCTCGAAACCGAACGAACGTGGTCATGCCGGGCAGAAGCCCGCAACCTCGTCCGGTGCGGCGCCAGCCGACGGCTCACGAGGCACGTCATGAAGGCAGGGCAGGGAGCCACCCCCCGCGTGCTCCCACCTCGCTGTGCCCGCCCGCCGCGAAGGCCCAGAGGGGAACTCGCATGAACAGTCGACCGACCTCGCATCCAGACGATCGGTCGCCGCGCAAGCGGCGCAACGTGGTTCTCCGCCGCATCGTCATGGGTGTGGCGGCCCTGGGCGCATCGGGAGCCGCAGCCGTGCTGGTGGGCGGACTGCACGCGTCCGCCGTCACCACGCTCAACGTCAACAGCCCCGCCGACGTCGACGTGGTCACGTCGGACACCACGTGCCCTGCGACCTGCACCCTGCGCGAGGCCATCCACGTGGCCAACAACCTCGGCGGCAGCGTGCAGATCAACGTCCCCGCCGGCACCTATGGCCTCGCGCTGGGCGAGCTGCAGATCGGCACGTTCCCCGCCGGCTCGGCCATCACCGGGTACGACGTCACGCTGCAGGGAGCCGGATCCGGCGTCACCACCATCCAGCAGAACGACAACACGAACCGCGTCCTCCACCTCGATCCGACCACGCAGGGCAACGTGGCCGTCGACATCGCCGGCGTCACCATCACCGGCGGCCGGGACTCCTTCGACGGTCAGGGCGGTGCCGGCGTCCGGTCGGGGTCGGGCACCGCGAGTGCGCTCGACGCCACCACGATCAGCGCGTCGGTGATCACCGGCAACCAGGTCTCGTCAGGGGGTTCCGCGGCGCAGGGCGGAGGCGTGCAGAACATCGGCGGCAGCCTGACCGTCACCAACTCGACGATCAGCAACAACGCGTCGGGCAGCAGCGACGGTGGCGGCGTCTTCTTCTACAGCGGATATCCGGTTGCCGGAGCGCTGACCGTCAGCGGCTCGACCTTCAGCGCCAACACGCTGACCAACACGACGTCGATGTTCAGGGGTGGCGCGGCCCTCTCCCTCGACGGCATCGCCGCGACGCACTACGTCATCAGCGACTCCCGCTTCATCGCCAACGTCGCCACCGGGACCGGCACGGGTGCCGTCGGTGGTGGCGCCATCTACGCGACGAACGGTGACCTCCAGGTGCGCACGTCGCTGTTCACCGGCAACCATGCCGACGGGCCCGTCGCAGCCAACGCGGGGGGTGGCGCCGTCAACGTCGGTTCGGCGGGCGACGGCGCGGCGAACTTCTTCGTCCGGCTCAACCGCATCGTCGGCAACGCCGCCAGCAACGGCCCCTCCGGCGTGTACGCGGCGGCCGCCTACGACTTCAGCAACAACTGGTGGGGATGCAACAGCGGGCCCGGGTTCACCGGATGCGACCGCGCCACCAACGGCCTGACGATCCCCCGCCTCGTGCTCGGGGCCACGGCCTCGCCGAGCACGGTCGTCACAGGCGGGATGTCGACGATCACGGCCTCGGTGCGGCTGAACTCCTCGGGACAGGATACGCGGAGCCTGTACGGGGGCACCGTCCCGGACGGGCCGGCGGTCACCTTCGTCGGCAGCGCGCTGGGCTCCGTCTTGCCGGCCTCGGTCAGCATGTCGGCCGGCATCGCGTCGACGACCTACACCGCCGGCAGCACGGGCGGCAGCGACGGTGTCATGGCCTCCCTCGACAGCGCCGGATACTCCGCGGCAATCACCGTGCAGCAGGCGCCCGCGATCGTCACTGCGCCGAGTCGCGCCTTCACGGCGGGCGGCTCCAACTCCTTCCAGATCACCGCGACGGGCTACCCCACTCCGGTCTTCTCGACGAGCGGCACGCTTCCCTCCGGCGTCAGCCTGAGCAACAGCGGGCTGCTCAGCGGGATCCCGGCCGCCGGCACCGGGGGTGTGTACAGCTTCACCGTCACCGCCGGCAACGGCGTGCTGCCGAACGCCAACCAGAGCTTCACGCTGTACGTCAACGAATCGCCGTCGATCACCAGCTTGTCGAGCTCGGCGTTCACAGCGCGCACGGCGGGCAGCTTCACGGTGACCGCACAGGGCTACCCGCCACCGACGATCGCCCTGACAGTCGGGGCCCTTCCCAGCGGCGTCTCCTTCAACAGCGCCACGCACGTGCTGGGCGGGACGCCGGCGGCGGGAACGGGAGGCACCTACTCGCTCACCTTCACCGCCAGCAACGGCGTCCTCCCCAACGCGGGGCAGTCCTTCACCCTGACCGTGAACGCGGCACCGGCGATCACCAGCTCGCTGAGCGCGACGATGGCCGTCGGCAGCTGGTCACAGGTCCACCTCACCGCCAGCGGCTACCCGGCGCCGGCGTTCTCCTCGGCCGGACTGCCGAGCTGGGCGAGCCTCAGCCCTGACGGATGGCTGGGCGCCACGCCGCCGGCAGGGAGCGGCGGTGTCCACACCTTCGGCGTGACTGCGAGCAACGGGATCTCCCCCGCCGACACGGAGACGTTCACGCTCACCGTTGGCGAGGCGCCCTCGATCTCCAGTCCCTCCGGCACGACCTTCACCGCGGGCACACCCGGCAGCTTCACCGTGGTGGTGCATGGCTATCCCGCGCCGGTGGTCTATGAGATGGGCGGCAACCCGGGCGGCGTCTGGTTCAACTCGACGACGCACGTGCTGAGCGGTGTCCCGATGTGGGCCACGGGCGGCGTCTACAGCATCTCGTTCACGGCCTACAACATCAGCGGAAGCGTCACACAGCCCTTCACCCTCACCGTCGACGAGAGCCCGGGCATCGTCAGCGACGCGAGCGCCACCTTCGCGGTGGGCGCGCCCGGCAGCTTCACGGTGTCGACGATCGGCTACCCGTTCGCGGTGATCAGCAAGGACAGCACACCGCTGCCGGACGGCGTGACGCTGGTGGACAACCATGACGGCACGGCGACCCTTGCCGGCACGCCGGCGATCGCCACCGGCGGCGTGTACGGCTTCGTCGTCTACGCCACCAACGGCGTGGGCATGGACAAGTCGCAGGCATTCACCCTCACCGTCGACCAGGGTCCCGCCTTCGTCAGCGTGCCGACCACGACGTTCACGGCCGGAGCCGCGGGCACCTTCACGGTGGAGGCGGGCGGCCTGCCGTCGGTGACCGGCATCGCCCTCACCGGCGGAACGCTTCCCGACGGTGTCACCTACGTCGACAACGGCGACGGCACCGGCACGCTGAGCGGCACTCCCGCAGGCGGCACGGGTGGCGCGCACGACCTCACCTTCACCGCGACAAACGGCGTCCCGCCGGACGCGACGCAGAGCTTCAGCCTCGTCATCGACGAGGCACCCGCCATCACCAGCGCCGGCAGCCTGACCGTCACCGCCGGCAGCCTGTTCGAGTTCACCCTCACCACCACCGGATTCCCGGCGGTGACATGGGTGAGCCAGAGCGGCACGCTTCCCGCCGGCGTGACCTTCGCCGACAACGGCAACGGCACCGCCACCCTGGGCGGAACGGCCGCCGGCGGCACGGGCGGCAGCTTCCCCGTCCACTTCGACGCCGGCAACGGGATCGTCCCGGACGCCGCGCAGAGCTTCACGCTGACGGTCGACGAGCACCCGGACATCACCAGTGCCGCCACCGCGACATTCGTACAGGGCCACTCCGGCAGCTTCACGGTGACCGCGACGGGCTACCCCGTGCCGCAGCTCACCGAGCTGGGCGCCCTGCCGGGTGGCGTCACCTTCGTCGACAACGGCAACGGCACAGGGACGCTGAGCGGCACACCGGTGAGCGCGGGTCCGTACGACCTCAGCTTCGGCGCCGCCAACGGCGTCGAGCCTGCCGCGTCACAGCACTTCATCCTCAGCGTGCAGAAGGCGCCGTCGATCACCAGCGCCGACCACACCACCTTCCAGGTCGGGACCCTCGGCAGCTTCACCGTCACCACCGCGGGCTACCCGGCCCCGGCGGTGTCCAAGACGGGCGCGCTTCCCAGCGGAGTCAGCCTCCATGACAACGGCGACGGCACCGCGACGCTGAGCGGCACGCCGCCGGCCGGCTCGTCGGGCGCCTGGCCGCTCACCCTGACCGCGCACAACGGCGTGGGTTCGGATGCGACGCAGGCATTCACCCTGCAGGTGGGCGCATCGCCGACAACGACCGTGGTCGCTGCGACCACGACGACGCCGACGTTCGGCCAGACCGCCACCTTCACCGCGACCGTGTCGACGGGCGGTGGCTCGACGCCGACCGGCTCGGTGACCTTCTCCGTCGACGGCGTGGCCAAGACGGCCATGTCCCTCACCTCGGGGCACGCGGCGTGGGCGACCAAGGGCCTGCAGATCGGCGGGCACACCGTCACCGCGGCATACGGGGGCCAGACCAACGTCTTCCAGGCCAGCAGCGGCACACGCGGCGTGACGGTGGCGGCCACACAGACCATCACCGGCACCAAGAAGGGTGACCTGAGCGTCACCAGCGGATCGGTCTACATCACCAACGCCAAGGTCAGCGGCGACGTCATCGTCAGCGGCGGCGCCTCGGTGACCATCGCCAACTCGACGGTCGGGCACGGCATCACGGCGACGGGCGCGGGCATGCTGACGGTCTGCGGCGTCACCACCAGCACCGGCGGGGTCACCGTCAGCGGCACCACCGGATTCGTGCTCGTCGGCAGCGGCGGCGACGCCGCCGACCGGCCGTGCGCGGGCAACACGGTGGCGGGTGGCCTGACCCTGAACGCCAACCGCGGCGGATTCGAGATGAGCGGCAACACTATCAAGGGCACGGTGACCGTGAACAACAACGTCCTCTACGGTCCCGCGTACGACCTCGACAGCCCGGCTCCCGAGATCGAGGCGAACTCGATCAAGGGGACTCTCAGCTGCACCGGCAACGTCCCGGCACCGACCGACGACCTCCAGCCCAACAGGGTGATCGGGTCGCACACCGGCCAGTGCGGGGCGCCGGGGTTCTGAGGGCGCGTGCCGTGCTGATCGGAGCGCGTGGGGACCCGCCGACGCGGCGGGCCCCCTCCGCACGCCAACGGCGACACGCACGCCGCGGGATCGGCCTGCGAGGACTCCGGAGCGTCGTCCCCGCAGGTCTCGTCCTCGGAGCGCTTCTCGGCGCATGTGGCGCGACGTCGCAGAGTCGCGGCGGCGTGCCGCCGTTGCCGGTCCCGTCCACCACGCCGCTGCCGGCGGCGACCGCCCCGACGCCATCCGCCGTCCCGACAGCGCAACCGACGCCGATCCCGACGTCGACGCCATTGCCTCCCGGCACCTTCGTCGCCGTCGTCGCCGCCACGCCGGCGGCACCGGTCAGGTCGGGCCCGGGGAGCGACTTCGCCGCCGTCGCGCAGGAGGCCGCCGGCACCCGTGAGCTCTTCGACGGCTGGTACCGCCGCAGCGACGACCCGCCGGTCGCCGACTTCCAGTCCGGGGCGCTGGAGACATGGAGCCAGGACTGGTACCGCCTCGCCGGCGGGCGGGGATGGATCCACAGCTCGTACGTCCGCGGCTTCCCGCCCACCGGCATGGCGCAGGCCTCCTGGACGGCACCGCCGGTGCGCGACGTCCCGGTCCCGCCCCAGGGAACGCATCGCATCGTCATCAGCATCGATCGCCAGCATCTGTGGGCCTTCGACGGCGCGCAGCTGGTCGTCGACACCGTCGTCGGCACCGGGCGTCCCGAGCTCCCCACACTGCTGGGCACCTACCACGTCTTCTACAAGGCGTCGCCGTTCCACATGGTCTCGTCGTGGCCATACGGCAGCCCGTACTGGTACGCGTCGGAGTGGGTGCAGGACGTCATGGAGTTCATCGACGGGGGCTACTTCATCCACGACGCCCCGTGGCGCACGCGCTGGGGCCCCGGCGCCAACCTCGTCGCCGGCAGCCACGGCTGCGTCAACGTGCCCATGCCGGTGATGGAGCAGCTCTATCGCTGGACCAACCTGAACGACGAGGTGGTCGTGCAGCAGCGGTGAGACCTGCCTGCGAGCATCGCCCTCACCCGGACACGGTGCAGAGAAGCGTCAGGCCGCCGCGCCGCCGCGCAGAACCCGTCCCGCACGCTCGCCCGTCGGCTCGCCGTTGCGGAGGACGGCGCGTCCCGCCAGCGTGACGAGCTCCACGCCGGATGGCCGCACGTCGGGATGCAGGTAGGTGCCCTCGTGGCCGATGCGCGCGGGGTCGAAGACGCAGAGGTCCGCGACCATTCCTTCGAGCAGCCGCCCGCGGCCGTGCAGCCCGAACGTGCGCGCGCTGAGCGAGGTCATCTTGCGGATCGCCTGCTCCCAGGTGAGCACCTTCTGCTCGCGCACGTAGGTGCCCAGCAGTCGGGGGAAGCAGCCCCAGGTGCGGGGATGGCCGCTGCCGTGCGCCGGGCCGTTGTCGGAGCCGACGGCGACGAGCGGATCGCCCATGATGCGGCGCACGTCGTCCTCGGCCATCAGCTCGATGACGATGGTGGCCGACGGGTCGTCGGCGACCAGCTCGCAGAGGCGATCCCAGGGGTCGCCCCCGCCGCTCAGCTCGGCGAGGGTGCAGCCGGCCGCCGCGCCGTCGCGATGGGTGGCGACGAGCACTCCGTGGGGCTCGGCGTCGGCCCACAGCCCGTTGCCGGCACCGCCCTGCTCGGCGACGGCGCGCAGGCGGGCCCGCTCGCCGGCGTCGCGGAGCCGCGTGCGCAGCGCTTCTGTGCCGCCCTCCGACGCCTCCGGCGGCAGCAGCGCGGCGAGGAACGTCGAGCCCGCCGTGTACGGGTACTGGTCGCCGAGCACGTCGATCCCCTCGCGGCGGCCGCCGGCGATGCGGCGCAGCAGCCTGGTGGCGGTCCCATGATTGCGCAGTCCCGCAACCTTGCAGTGTGAGATCTGCACGCGCACGCCCGCGCGGCGCCCGATGGCCATCGCCTCGTCGAGCGACTCCAGGACCTCGTCGCCCTCGTTGCGCATGTGCGTGGTGTAGGGCCGGTCGTAGCGGGCTGCGACCTCGGCGAGGGCGACCAGCTCCTCGGTGTCCGCATACGTCCCCGGCACGTAGATCAGCCCGCTGCTGAGGCCGATGGCCCCGGCCTCGAACGCCTCCGCGGCCAGCGCCCGCATCTCGTCGATCGCGCCGTCACGCAATGGTCGGTCGATCCCGTTGGCCACGGTGCGCAGCGCATGGTGTCCCACCAGTGCGGCGACGTTGTTGGACGGCCGTGCCGCCTCGGCCTCGTCGAGGTAGCCGGCGAAGCTGCGCGGCCGCATCTCGGCGCCGCCGGCGAGCTCGTCCCAGGCCTCGCCGAGCAGCGCCACAGCCTCGGCCGTCATCGGTGCGAAGGAGAACCCGCAGTTGCCGCAGATCTCGGTGGTGACGCCCTGCTCGAGCTTGAAGGTCTGCGGCTCCCCGGCGAGGTGGAGCAGGTCGGAGTGGGCGTGGGCGTCGATGAACCCGGGCGCGACGATGAGCCCGTCGCAGTCGACCTCCTCGGCTGCGGTGCCCTGGTGGCGTCCAACCCCGACGATGCGCCCGTCCGCGACCGCCACGTCGGCGACCCGTCCCGGTGAGCCAAGCCCGTCGTGCACCGTGCCGCCACGCAGCAGCAGGTCGACGGTCATCGGCGCGCGCCCTCCACCATGGCGCAGCAGTCTAGGCGTGCCGCCGGACGAACGCCTCGGACGCGCGGCCGAAGTCGGCCGCGCCCCCTTGGAACACAGCACAATCGAGCCCACGGCGCGGGCCGTACACTCCGGCCGTGTCCCTGATGGAGAACGTCGCCGCCCCCGTCGCCGTCGAGGCGGTCGAGCTGATCCGCATCCACCTGCCGCTGGTGGCGCCCTTCCGCACCTCCTTCGGCACCGAGACCCGCCGCGACGTGCTCCTCGTCCACGTCCTCGCCGCCGACACCGAGGGCTGGGGCGAGTGCGTCGCCATGCAGGAGCCGCTCTACTCCTCGGAATACGTGGCCGCGGCGCAGCGCGTGGTCATGGACCATCTCCTCCCCCGCCTGCTCGCCGAGCCCGTCACCGCGCAGCAGGTCGCGCGCGTCCTGGAGCCGGTCAGGGGCCACCGCATGGCCAAGGCCGCGCTGGAGGCGGCCTGGCTCGACGCCCAGCTGCGCCGCGAGAACCGGTCCTTCGCGCAGGCTCTCGGCGCCGTCCGCGACCGCGTCCCCAGCGGCGTGTCGGTGGGCATCATGGCGAGCATCCCGGAGCTGCTCGACGCGGTCGCCGGGTACCGCGAGCAGGGCTACGTGCGCATCAAGCTGAAGATCGAGCCGGGCTGGGACGTCGAGCCGGTGCGCGCCGTGCGCGAGCGCTTCGGCGACATCCCCCTGCAGGTCGACGCCAACACCGCCTACACGCTCGACGACGCCCAGCACCTCGCCCGGCTCGACGAGTTCGGCCTGCTGCTCATCGAGCAGCCGCTCCCCGAGGAGCAGGTGCTGGCGCACGCCAAGCTGGCGCGCACCGTGCGCACCCCCATCTGCCTCGACGAGTCGATCGTCTCCGCGGTCGTCGCCGCCGAGGCGATCGAGATGCAGGCGTGCAGCATCGTCAACATCAAGCCGGGACGCGTCGGCGGCTACCTCGAAGCCACGCGCATCCACGACCTCTGCGTCGACCGCGGCGTCGCCGTGTGGTGCGGCGGCATGCTGGAGACCGGCATCGGTCGCGCCGCCAACCTCGCCCTCGCCGCGCTGCCCGGCTTCACCCTGCCCGGCGACACCTCGGCCTCCGACCGCTACTTCCGCGAAGACGTCACCGCCCCCTTCGTTCTGGCCAGGGATGGCACCATCGCCGTGCCCACGGGGGCTGGCATCGGCGTCGAGGTGCGCCGCGACGTCATCGACGGGCTGGCCACGTCGACCGAGACGGTCCGCCCCGGCTGACGCCCTCAGGCCGCGCCATCGCGCGCCAGCACGTACCAGCCGCCTCGCGCCATCGACACCGGACGCAGCCCGCGCTCGCCGGCGTCGAGCATCGCTTCGCGCAGGGCGCGGCGCCAGGCGCGGGCGCGCTCCGGGTCGGTGCGCCGCATGGCCACGATGTCGCGCGGCGTCGCGCACAACACGGCGTCCGCGCCGTCGACGTCAGCGGGCAGCGGTCGCTCGCCGGCGTCGACGTCGAGGGCGACGGCGGCGCCGCGCGCGCGCCACTCCTCGGCGTCGAGCAGCGGCGGCGCCGGCGGCGGCGGCGAGTCGAGATCCCAGCTCACCAGGATGCGGTCGGTGTGGTCCCCGCCGTTGATGGCGTCGGCCATGGCGCCGTAGAAGTCGACCAGGTACTGCTCACCGCGCGCGCCCAGCTTGACCAGGTTGAAGTGGCCGTTGCGCCGCACCAGCGGGTCGTAGGTCCAGGTGATGCGGCGCAGCCCGCGCTGCAGCGCCCAGGCGCGCTGGTGCAGCTTGAGCGCGTAGCCGACACCGCGCCCGTCCATGCCGGGGTCGACGCCGAGGATGTGCGAGTGGAGCAGCTCGACGCCGCCGTCCCCGCCGAAGAAGCCGAGCAGCGCCCCGGCGACGCGGTCGCCGGCGACGGCGGTGCTCAGGTAGTTGCCCGCGTGGGTGAGGGCGCGGAGCATCTCGGCGGAGACGGGCGGGTCGACGTCGCGGTCCCACACGCGCCGCCACACCGCGGCGGCCGCCTCGAGGTCCTCGGGGCGGTGCGGCGTGGCCACGCGGATGCCGGCGGCCTCGGCCGCCGTCGCGGCGGCGGCGCGGGCCGCGTCGAGGCTGGCCGCGACGGCTGCGGGATCGCGCAGGGACGCGCTCAGGGCACTCATGGACGCCAGGCGACGGTACCATCGGTCCGCCGCACCGGCTTTGGCACAGCCGCCGAATGCGCCGCCGCCCTTTGGGCAGGGAGAACAAGTGTGGAGAAGGGAGCGGAGGGCGCGACCGAACCCGGCGGGACCACCCTGGAGCACCTCCTGGCGACCCTGGGTCCCGGCGTCCTCCAGCTCCTCGCCGCGCCATCGGGCACCGGCGTGGCGGCCACCTCGCTCGCCGTCCACGACCCCACCGACCCGCCGGCGATCTCGCGGGGCACCGTCCTCCTCGGCATCGGGCTCACCCCGGGGCGTGAGCTGTCGCAGCTCATGCAGCGGGTCGCCGCGGAGGGGGCGATCCTCCTGCTCAAGGCCGCGCCGGCGCAGTCCGGCGAGCTGGCCGAGGAGGCGCGGCGCGAGGGGACCTCGCTGGTCTCCGTCGCCCACGGCGCGGCCTGGCTGCAGATCCTCTCCCTGCTGCGCTCGGCGATGCAGGCGGAGCCGGCGCGCCGTGGCGAGGAGCTGGGCGGCGTGGCGGCGGGCGACCTGTTCGCGGTGGCCAACGCGGTGGCGGCGGTGATCGACGCGCCGGTCACCATCGAGGACCCGCAGTCGCGCGTGCTCGCCTACTCGGCGCGGCAGGACGAGGCGGACGAGCCCCGTCGGGTGACCATCCTCGGGCGCCAGGTCCCCGACGAGTACTTCCGCCGCCTCCAGTCCAGCGGGCAGTTCCGCCGCATCTACAGCAGCGCCGAGCCCGTGTACGTCGACGACATCGGGCCCGGCGTCCTCCCCCGCCTCGCCGTCGCGGTGCGCGCCGGTGACGAGCTGCTCGGGTCGGTGTGGGCGGCGGTGCGGGAACGTCCCGACCGGCGGCGCATCGAGGAGTTCGCGCGCGCCGCCCGCTTCGTCGCCATCCACCTGCTGCGCCATCGCATCGACGCCGACCTCCAGCGCGGCCTGCACACGGAGCTGATGACGCTGGTCCTCGACGGGGGGCCGCTCGCCGCCGACGCCGCCAGCCGCCTCGGCCTCGCCGGAGAGGCGTTTCGCGTCGTCGCGGCGGGCATGCGCCAGGGCGACGCCGTCGACAACCAGCTCCCCCTGGCCCGCCTCGCCGACACGCTCTCCCTGCATCTCTCCGTGCTGCACCGGCGCGCCGGCACCGCTGTGATCGGCGGCGTCGTCTATGCCGTCATCCCCACCGGCGCCGACGCCGAGGCCAGCCGCCAGGTCGCCCACCAGACCGTCGACAGCTTCCTCGCCCGGCTGCCCGCCGCCGTCGCACGCGCAGCCATCGTCGCCATCGGCGGGCAGGCGCAGCGGCTGGAGGACGTGCCCGGCTCCCGCCGCGACGCCGACCGGGTGCTGCGCGTGCTGCGCCGCGTCGACGCCGGCGACACGCCGCCCGCCGTGGCCGACATCGAGGAGATGCACATGCACGTGCTCCTCGACCGGCTCGCCGAGGTCGCCGCCAACGAGCCCATCATCCCCATGGGCGCGCTGCGCCTGCTCTTCGAGCGCGACGCCAAGCACAGGTCGCACCTCGTCGAGACCCTGCGCGCCTACCTCGACTGCTTCGGCGACGTCGCCCTCGCCGCCCGGCGCCTGCAGGTGCACCACAACACGCTGCGCTACCGCATCGAGCGCCTCCGCGAGATCCCCGGCCTCGACCTCGACGACCCGGAGCAGCGTCTCGCCCTGCAGCTCCAGCTCCGCTGGCTGCCACGCAGCGACTCCCGGCGCGCCTCGCCGTGAGGCTCCGCATCCGGGGCGTCCCAACCCGATGGAGGTCTCGCCTGGCAGCATGAGGACCGTGGACGCCTCGCTCCTCGACCGCCTGCGCGGCCGCCACGCCGAGATGGTCGCCGCCACGCGCGCGCTGGTGGAGGTGGAGTCGCCGTCGTCCGACCTCGAGGCGCTGCGGCGCTGCGCGGACGTTTGTGCCGAGATCGGCCAGAAGGTGACCGGCGTGGCCGCGGACCTGGCGGTCAACGACGGGCGCCCGCTGCTGCGCTGGCGCTTCGGCGACGCGCCGCGATTGCTGCTGCTCGGCCATTTCGACACGGTGTGGCCGCTGGGCACGCTGCAGCAGCTGCCCTTCACCGAGCGCGACGGCCGGCTCACCGGTCCCGGCGTCTTCGACATGAAGGCCGGCATCGTGCAGGGATTCTTCGCGCTGGCGGCGCTCGACGACCCCGGCGGTGTCGAGATCCTCCTCGACGCCGACGAGGAGATCGGCTCCGCGTCGTCGCGTGAGGCCATCGGCGAGGCGGCGCGCCGCGTCGACGCGGTGCTGGTCCTCGAGCCGAGCCAGGACGGTGCGCTGAAGACGGCGCGCAAGGGCGTGTCGATGTACCGCATCGAGATCGAGGGCCGCGCAGCGCATGCGGGGCTGGAGCCGCACAAGGGGGTCAACGCCACCGTCGAGCTGGCGCACGCCGTGCTGGCTCTGGAGCGCATCGCCCGCCCGGACCTGGGGACCACGGTGACGCCGACGGTGGCCGCCGCGGGCACCGCCGTCAACGTCGTGCCCGCCGCGGCGCGGCTGCAGGTCGACGTGCGCGCGCTCACCCCCGCCGAGCAGGACCGCGTCGACGCCGAGATCCACGACCTCGCCGCGACCCTGCCGGGCGCGCGCCTCGCCGTCCACGGCGCACCCGACCGGCCGCCCCTGCCGGCGGCCAGCTCTGCGGCGCTCTTCGAGCGCGCTCGCGACGTCGCCAGGCGTCTCGGTCTCGGCGAGCTGCGCGGCGTCGAGGTCGGCGGCGGCTCCGACGGCAACCTCACCGCGGCCGAGGGCACGCCCACCCTGGACGGCCTCGGCGCGGTCGGCGACGGCGCCCATGCCGAGACCGAGCACGTGCTCAGCGCCACCATGCCCGAGCGCGCGGCGCTGCTCGCCGCCCTGATCGACGAGCTGCGCGGCTAGGCGACGCCGCGTCTGAGCCGGCGCCGGCGGGCTCCGTCGATGCGACCAACTCCGGGCGGGCGACCTTGGTGGCCCTGCCCAAAAACGCGGCAGACCGTGTCTTTACCATCGGCGTACTGCGCCGAAAGAAGGGATCCGCAGAGGCACCAGGAGCGTCGCGTCAGTGCCCCGAAGCCAGTTCACCGTGAGAGGGCGAGGGCTGCTGCTCGCCACCGTCGCCGCGGGTGCGGCCGCCTTCGGGCTGAGCACGGCGCCGGGGGCGTCGGCCGACGGCGGGCGGATCTCGGCCCAGTACCAGGGCTACGCCGCCTCCGGCGGCCAGGACCCCTACGCGGGCAGCAACCCCCAGGACGTCCACGTCGCCGGCTTCGGCGGCCAGCCGGTGGTCACCGGGCTGATCCGGCTCAACCTGGAGTCGCTGCCCACGGGGTCGACCGTCGACGGGCTCACCCTGGTGCTGACGCCCAACTCCTCGGCGAGCGACAACGTCGAGCCGGCCCAGGCGACCATGGAGGCCTGCCTGCTCGACCAGCCGCTCACCTCCGACGGCTACCAGGCCAACCCGCCGAGCTGGGACTGCAACGCCGTCCACGTCAACGGCGAGCCGCAGGCGGACGGCACCTGGCTCTTCGCCCTGGCCCCGCTGGCCCAGCGCTGGGCGAACGACGGCAACACCGGCCTCGCCCTGGTCGCCTACCCGGCGCCCGACGGCACCTCGGTCGCGGCGTCACCGACCGCATGGTCGGTGGGCTTCGACCACACGAGGACGGCAGGCCAGGTCGACTACCAGCCGCCGTCCGGCTCGTCGCAGACGTTCTTCGCGCTGCCGCCGCAGGGGTCGTCGGGCAGCACGAGCACCCTGCCGTCCGTGTCCTCCGGGACGGCCGTCCAGCCGGTGCCCGCCGTCGCCCCCGCGCCCCCCGTCGCCGCAGCGCCGCAACCGTCGCCGGCGCTCGGAGCGGGCGGCGGCGCGCCGCCATCACCGGCCCCCATGCAGCCGAGGGCGGCGACCGCTCCGGCCCCGCACGTCGTCGCCCAGTGGGTCTGGCTGACCGCGTGCCTGGCCGGCGCCGCGCTGCTGATGCTGCTGGTCAGCGCGATGCAGCAGGTGCTGCGCGGCGGTCCGGTCGACATGCGGTTGCGCCTCGGCTCGGCGGTGCGGGCGTCGCGCTCGCAGCTGGCCACGCCGGTGGCGGTGCTGGCACTCGCCTCCGTGTTCGCCCTGGGCTTCACCGGGCAGCTCGCCGCGGGACAGGTGGCCGGCGGCGCCCAGGCGGGCGGTGCCGGCGGGGCTGCATCCGGCGGAGCGGGCGCGAGCGGCGGGTCCGCCCTGTCCGGCGGCGCCACGCCCGGGGCGGGACCCTCCGGCGTCGCCGGCGGCGCGGCGGCACCGGGCTCGCAGCAGGCCGGCGGCGCCGCCGGGGCGAGCTCGGCGCAGGCGGCGGCGCTCGCCGCCAGCAACGGCGGCCTGGACGGGCCGGGCGTCACCTCGACGACGGTCCGTCTCGGCTTCATCGACGTCGTCAACTCGCAGGCCGCCAACAACGCCTTCGGCGTCAAGGTGGCGAGCCAGGGTCCGCAGCAGAGCATCGAGGACACCATGGTGGACTGGCTCAACCACCACGGCGGCATCGCGGGGCGCCAGATCCAGGCCGTCCACATCACCCAGGACAACGGCCAGAACGAGACCAACCCCAACGCCAACGAGGCGGCCTGCCACACGATGACGGAGGACTATCACGTCTTCGCCGTCATCGGCGGCGGCGGCCCGCCCGACGACGCCAACGCCAACGCGTGCTACGCCGAGTCGGGCACCCTCAACTTCGACGACCAGCAGGCCAGCGTCGACCTCGCCTTCCTCAAGCAGGCCTCGCCCTACGTCTGGTTCATCGCCGACACCGCGCTCGACCGCACCATGCAATGGGAGGTCGCGGGGCTGCAGAGCCGCGGGTTCTTCTCTGGCGGCCCCAGCTACAAGCTGGGCGTGATCATCGCGCAGGACCCCGTCAACGAGCGCGTCTGGCAGCAGGTGACGCTGCCCGCGCTGCAGAGCGCGGGAGTGGCCAAGCCCGACACCTTCGAGGTGCCGCACGACACCGTCAGCAACCTCGCCAACACGATGAAGCAGGCGGTCGCCCACTTCCAGCTCGACGGCGTGACCAACGTCATCTTCCAGGGCGGCGGCAACTACGGCGCGGGCTCCTACGCGCTGCTGTTCACCCTCGACGCCGAGTCGCAGCACTACAACCCGCGCTACGGCTTCAACACCGATGACGCCACCACGGCGTTGATCGGCAACGTCCCCGAGGACCAGTTCAAGGACGCGCTGGCGGTCGGCACCATCCCCGGCATCGACACCGACGACGCGCACTACGCGCCCTGGCCCTACACGCCCGCCGAGAAGAAGTGCGCCTCCATCGAGGCCAACACCTACCAGCCCACCGGCCGCTCCGCGACCTCCAGCACCAGCGCCCTGGAGATGCTCGACATCTGCAGCACCATGCTCGCCCTGCAGCAGGGCGCTCAGTCGCTGGTGGGCCAGCCGCTCAACGCGCAGCTCTTCGCCAACAGCTTCATGCAGCTGGGCGGCAACGTCTTCGACGCCATGCCCTACGCGGCGCAGGTCGGGGCCGACCACTGGGACATGCCGGGTGGCTACCGGCTGCTCCACGCCGTGCTCAACTGCGAGGGCAGCAACGCCTGCTTCGAGTACGACAACGCCACCCTCTACCACTGACGCCGCGCCGATGATGCACCGCGCCCGCGCCACCGTCGCCATCGCGCTGCTGGCGCCGCTGCTGGCGGGCTGCGGGCCGTACCTCCTCCGCCAGAGCGACCGCCTGCAGATCACCTCTCCGCAGACCAGCACGACGGTGGCGCAGCCGCTCACCGTCAGCTGGCGCGCGCAGGACTTCAGCGCACCACGCGACGGCCGCTTCGCGGTCTTCGTCGACCGTGATCCCATCGCGCCGGGCAGCAGCATCGACGACCTCGCGCCACAGGACCGCGCCGGCGTCTACGTCGTCAGCACCACCTCCCTGCAGCTCAAGCTGCTGATCCCGCTGGCCGGGGTCGACCCCGCCGAGCAGAACCACCACGACGTCACCGTGGTCATGCTCGACCGCCAGGGCAACCGCATCGGCGAGTACGCCGGCTTCACCGAGTTCGACGTGGTGCACCGCTCGTGAAGCGCAGCGGCGACGTCATCGCCGAGGTGGAGCGCGACGAGCAGCGCCACAGCGCCGAGGGACGGGCGGCGATGGGTGTCACCGGCGAGACGCACGTCGAGGGCTTCTGGCGCGAGCTGGCCCGCCACCACCTCACCCTCTATCCCGTCGTGGCCCTGGGACTTCTGGTCATCGTCGACCAGTTCCAGCTGAACGCCTTCATCATCCAGGGCCCGGAGATCAGCCGCGGGCTGGGCGTCCCGCGCGGCCTGGTCGCGCTGCTGGTGTCGCTGCAGGGGCTGGCGCTCACCCTGGCCGCGCTGCCGATCGCCGCCAGCGTCGAGGCCAGACCGCGCCGGGCCATGGTCGCCAAGACGACCGGCGTGGCGTGGAGCGTCGCCACCCTCTTCACCGGGCTCGTCGCCAACGGCTTCGGGCTCGGCGCGCTGATGCTCCTCGACGGCGCCAGCAGCGGCTCGGTGCTGGCGGTGCACCAGCCGCTGCTGCTGGACAGCTATCCCACCAGCCTGCGCGGCCGCATCGTCTCCGTCTATCGCGCCTTCTACGAAGCCGGCGCGGTGCTCTCGCCACTCTTCGTCGCGCTGCTCACCGGTGTGTTCCTGCTCACCTGGCGCGGCGTCTTCCTTGCCATGGGCGCCACCGCGCTGCTGGTCAGCCTGGTGGCGCTGCGCCTGCGCGACCCGGGCTTCGGCCGCTGGGACGAGGCGCGGCTGCGCCGCCTGCTCCGCGCGGAGCCGGCGGATGACGAGCGGCAGGCCGACGAGCACCGCCTGCGCTTCTTCGAGATCACCCGCCGGCTGCTGATGATCACCACCATGCGCCGGGTGCTGCTCTCCTACGCCATCCTCGGCATGCTGCTGGTCCCGCTCAACACCTACTTCATCTTCTTCCTCGAGCAGCGCTGGGGCCTGACCCCCGACCGCCGCGGGCTGTTCTTCGCCGGCGTGGCCGTGTTCTCCGTGGTCATGGTGCTGATGTTCTCCCGGCACAGCGAGCGGCTCTTCCGCAGCAGCCCCGGCCGGCTCTTCCGCCTCGCCGCGGTGGTGCAGCTCGCCGGCCTGTGCTGCATCGGCGCCGCGCTGCTCATGCCGGTCTTCGCGGCGATGTTCGTCGCCTTCGGGCTCGGCATCGGCTGCTTCGCGGTGGTCACGCCGATGGTGCAGACGGGCTTCCTCTCCATCGTGCGCGCGCAGATGCGCCCCCACGCCACGGCGCTGGCGGGCATCTTCCTCTACGGCGTCGGCGGCATCGGCGGCTCCATCGTGCTCGGCGGGCTCGACGTGCGCTACGGCGTGGTCGGCTCGGTGGCGGCGGTGCTCGGCGTCGGCGTCTTCTCCTCGATCGCGCTCAACTCGGTGCGCCGCCACGTCGACGCCGACCTCGACCGCACCGTCGCCGAGGTGGTCGAGGAGGAGGAGCTGCGCGCGCTGCGCGCGAGCGGCGCACGCCTGCCCATGCTCTCCTGCCGCCACCTCGACTTCAGCTACGGGCAGCTGCAGGTGCTCTTCGGCGTCGACTTCAGCGTCGACGACGGCGAGATGGTGGCGCTGCTGGGCACCAACGGCGCCGGCAAGTCGACGCTCCTGCGTGTCATCTCCGGCCTCGGCCTGCCCAGCCGCGGCAGCGTGCGCTTCCGCGGCGCGGACATCACCTACCTCGACGCCGAGCGCCGCCTGCCGCTCGGCATCACCCAGGTCCCCGGCGGGCGTGCCGTCTTCGGCCCGCTCAGCGTCGTCGACAACCTGCGGGTCTACGGCCACACCTACGGCCGGCAGCGGCGCGAGGTTGAGCGGGGCATCGACAGCGCCTTCGCCGCCTTCCCGCGGCTTGCGGAGCGGCGCAATCAGCCGGCGTCCACCCTCTCCGGCGGCGAGCAGCAGATGCTGGGACTGGCCAAGGCGCTGATCCTCAAGCCGCGGCTCCTGCTCATCGACGAGCTGTCGCTGGGCCTCGCGCCCAAGGTGGTCGGCGAGCTGATGGGGACGGTGCGCACCATCAACCGCGCCGGCGTCGCGGTGGTTCTGGTCGAGCAGTCGGTCAACGTCGCGCTCTCCCTCGTCGAGCACGCGTACTTCATGGAGCGCGGCGAGATCCGCTTCGACGGGCGCGCCCGCGACCTGCTGCAGCGCGGTGACCTGGTCCGCTCGGTCTTCCTCGAAGGCGCGGGCGCGACGCTGGCGCCGGCGACGTGAGCGCCACGCTGACCGCGGCGTCGGGCTTCCAGCTGCCGCCGCCCGTGCTGGTGATGGGGCTCATCACCGGCGCCACCTACGGGCTGCTCGCCGTCGGCCTGGTGCTCGTCTACCGGGCGACGCGCATCATCAACTTCGCGCACGGCGAGACGGGGGCGTTCGCCGCCGCCGTGGTCGGCGTGCTGATCCTCAACGCGCACATCCCCTACTGGGTCGTCTTCCCGTTCGGACTCCTGCTCGGGGCCGGGACGGGCGCGGTCACCGAGGTCGCCGTGGTCCGACGCCTGCGCAACGTGCCGCGGCTGATGAGCATGGTGGCGACGCTGGGCGCGGCCACGCTGCTGCTCGGCTTCGAGTCCATCGCCAGCGCGCAGGCGCGCACCGGCCTGCTGTACCCGCAGCCGTCGGGGCTGCCGGGGTTCACCATGGGAGCACTGCGCATCACCCCCGCGTACACGGGGATGCTGCTGCTCAGCCCGATCGCGGTGGCGGCCGTGACCCTGTTCCTGCGCTACACGCGCTACGGGCTCGCCGTTCGCGCCGCCGCCGCCAATCCCGACGCGGCGCGTCTCGCCGGCGTCTCGGTCAGCCGCATGTCGACGATGAGCTGGGCCATCGCCGGCGGCCTGTCGGCGCTCACCGCCATCCTCATCTTCCCGACGCAGAGCTTCCTCAGCGCCGAGTCGTTCGGCCCCGAGCTGATGCTCCGCGCGCTCGCCGCCGGGGTCATCGCCCGGATGAACTCGCTGCCGCTGGCGCTCGCCGCCGGGCTGGTGGTCGGCGAGGTCGAGGCCGTGCTGTACTGGAACTACCCAACGGGCGGGCCCGTCGAGGCCATCCTCTTCGTGCTGATCGTCGGCGCCCTGCTGCTGCAGCCCGCGGTGGCGGGCCGGCGCGGCGAGCAGGGCACCTGGTCCGCGCTGCAGGGCTGGCGCCCCATCCCCGAGGCGTGGCGCCGCGTCTGGACGGTGCGCCACCTCGGCGCACTCACCGGGCTCGCCGCGCTCCTCCTCGCGGTCGTGCTGCCCGTCGTGATCGGCTCCGGGACCTCCTTCCAGCTCGCCACCATGTTCGGCATCGCGGTGGTCGGCATGTCGGTGTTCCTCGTCACCGGGCTGGCAGGACAGCTCTCGCTGGGGCAGTTCGCCCTGGCGGGCATCGGCGCCTGGATCGCCTACCTCGTTGCGGTCAACAGCGGCAACTACATCCTGGCCGTCTTCGCCGGCGGCGCGGCGGCGGCGGGGGCGTCGATCGTCGTCGGCCTGCCGGCGCTGCGGATCCGCGGCCTGATGCTGGCGGTCACCACGCTCGCCTTCGCGCTGGCCACGTCGTCGTGGCTGCTGCAGCAACCCTGGGCGCTGGGCGCGGGACAGGAGCCGGGCCGCCCGGCCATCGGCAGCCTGGTGCTGAGCAGCTCGAAGCAGTACTACTACTTCGCGCTCGCCTTCCTGGTGCTGGCCGTGTGGATCGCCGCCAACGTGCGCCGGGGAGGCCTCGGCCGTCTCTTCGTCGCCATCCGCGACAACGAGGAGGCGGCGCGCGCCTTCACCGTCAACGTCTGGGGCCGCAAGCTGCAGGCCTTCGCGCTGGCGGGATTCCTCGCCGGGATGGGCGGAGCCGTCTACGGCTTCGCGCTCTCCCGCATCGGCTACGAGAAGTTCCTGCCCACCCAGTCCATCGACGTGGTGGCGATGACGGTCATCGGCGGCATCGGCATCCTCGGCGGACCGGTGCTCGGCGCCTTCTACATCGTGGCGCTGCCCGCGCTTGTCTCGCTCGACGCGGTCACCACCGCGGCCAGCTCGGCGGGATGGCTCCTGCTCATCCTCTACTTCCCCGGTGGCATCGCCGGCATGCTGGCGGGGTTGCGCGACCGGCTGGTGCGCCTCCTCGTGCGCCTCTCGGGCCGGGACCCCGACGCGCTGCTCGACAAGGCGGCGGCGCCGGGAGGTGCGATCACCGCGCTCGGGCACCCACCGCCGCGCGCTGGCGCCGAGGTGCGTCCCCTGCGGGCTGGAACGCACCTGCTCGAGATCCGCGACGTGGCCAAGGCCTTCGGCGGCATCCGCGCCGTCGACGGCGTCAGCCTGCACGTCGACGAGGGCGAGATCCTCGGCCTGATCGGCCCCAACGGCGCAGGCAAGACCACGCTCTTCGAACTGATCGCCGGCTTCACCCATCCCGACCGGGGCGCCATCGCCTTCGACGGCCACGAGATGACGCGCGCGGTCGCGGTCGCCGGGATGCGCAGGCAGCTCAGCATGCCCGCCTTCCTGCGCGCGCGCATGGGCCTGGTGCGCTCCTTCCAGGATGCGCGACTGTTCCCCACCATGACGGTGCTGGAGACGGTGATGCTGGCCCAGGAGGGACGCGTGCCCACCACGCTCTTCGCCGCCACGGTGGGATCGCAGGAGGGCGAGCGCCCCAAGCGCGACCATGCGCGCGAGCTGGTTGCGGCGATGGGCCTGGAGCGCTACGCCAACACCCAGGTGCAGGAGCTGTCCACCGGCACGCGCCGCATCGCCGAGCTGTGCTGCCTGGTCGCCACCCGACCCCGCCTGATGCTGCTCGACGAGCCCAGCTCCGGCATCGCCCAGGCGGAGACCGAGGCGCTGTCGCGGCTGCTGCGGCGCATCAAGGAGCAGCTCGCCGCCACGCTGATCGTCATCGAGCACGACATCCCGCTGGTCATGGGAATTGCCGACCGGGTGGTCTGCATGGAGTCGGGCCGGGTCATCCGCGCCGGCTCGCCCGAGGAGGTGCGCAGCGACCCGCGGGTGATCGAGGCCTACCTCGGCGGTGAGGTCGCCGCCATCGAGCGCTCGGGGTCGCTCAGCGCTCCCAGCCCAGCAGCGCACGCACACCGCTGAGAAAGTGGTCCTCGTTCACCACCGACGGGTCGACGAGCTGCATCAGGTGCAGGCCGTTGAGCAGCGCCGAGAGCAGGGTGACCAGGTCGCGCGCCGGCATGGGCAGCGGCACGCCGTCACGCTCGGCCTTGCCGGTCAGGGCCTTCTCGGCGGCGTCGAGCTGCTGGCGCCCCACGGCGGCGACGCCGGCCAGCACCTCGGGCTCGTCGAGGCCAAGCTTGAGCACCTCGACCTGGAGCTTGATGAGGCGCAGCGAGGCGGGGTCGAGGCCGTTGCGGGCGGCGTCGAGGGCGAGATGCTCCAGCCCCTCGCGCAGGCTCGCCGCGGCGGCCAGCATGGCGCCCAGGTCGCCGTCCTCACCGCTCCCGTCGGTGACGGCGGCGATGAGCAGCGCCTTCTTGCTGCCGAAGGTCGAGTACACGGCGCCGGTGGTCAGCCCCGCCCGCGAGGCGATCTCGCTGAGCGAGGCGGCGTGGTAGCCGCGGTCGGCGAACACCTCCCGCGCGGCCTCGATGAGCCGCTGCCGGGTGTCGCGCCCGCCTCGCGGCTGGCGCCCTTGTCCTGGCGTCTGGTCTGTGATAATATCCATTATTACTGCGGCTGGATGCTCTGATCCTAGCAGGGGAAAGCCAAGGAGGGACCATGGTCACGGACGTTCGATCCATCGACCTCGAGGCGCGGCACGCCGAGCTGGAGGAGCACGTCACCGAGGCGGTGCAGCGCCTCGGGGTGCCGGGCGTCGCCATCGGGCTCCACGCCGGCGGCCGGGAGGACTACCTCTTCCACGGCGTCACCTCGATCGAGAACCCGCTGGCGGTCGACGCCGGCACCCTCTTCCAGATCGGCTCGACGACGAAGACGTACACGGCGACCTTGATCATGATGCTCGTCGAGCAGGGACTGGTGGACCTCGACGCGCCGGTGCGCACCTACGTCCCCGAGCTGCGGCTGAGCGACGAGTCGGCGGCCGAGAAGGTCACCGTGCTGCAGCTGCTCAACCACACGGCAGGCTGGTCGGGCGACATCCACGAGAACACCGGCGACGGCGACGACGCCCGCGAGCGCTACCTCGAGGTCCTCGCCACGGCCAGGCAGAACGACCCACCGGGCAAGGTGGCCTCGTACAACAACGCGGCGGTCAACCTCGCCGGCCTGGTGATCGAGCGGGTCACCGGGAAGACGTACGAGGCGGCGGTGACCGAGATGCTGCTCCGGCCGCTCGGCATGGACAGCTCGTTCTTCTTCCTCAACGACGTGATCAGCCGCAGGTTCGCCGTCGGCCATCGCAAGCGCGACGAGCAGATGCGCGTGGTCCGCCCCTACGCTCTGCCGCGTTCGGTGGCGCCGGCCGGCGGCATCATCAGCACCGCGGCCGACCAGATGCGCTACGCACGCTTCCACCTCGGCGACGGCACCGCGCAGGACGGCACGCGGCTGCTCACCGCCGAGTCGCTGCAGCGCATGCGCCGGCCCACCGCGTCGCTGCACGGCAGCATCCTCGGCGACCACGTCGGCATCTCCTGGCTGATGCGCGACGTCGGCGGCGTGCGCGTGGTCGCCCACGGCGGCTCCACCAACGGGCAGCAGTCGACCTTCGACATCGTGCCCGAGCTCGACTTCGCCATCACCGTGCTGACCAACGCCGACGAGGGCGCCTTCATGGCCCGCGAGATCGTCGAGTGGGTTCTGGCCACCTATTGCGGAATCGTCGAGCCCGAGCCCGAGCCGCTGCCGCTCACCGACGAGGACGCCGCCCTGCTCGCCGGGCGCTACTCCGCGGAGCACGCCTACGTCGACATCTCCCGCGACCGCGACTCGCTGCTGCTCCGCGTCGGCTACACGCCCGAGGGCGAGCGCATGATCCGCGAGATCGTCGGCGAGGTGCCGGAGAGCAAGCCGATGCGGGTGCGCCTCATCCCCGGCGACCGCTTCGTCGTCGTCGAGGGCGAGGCCAAGGGGATGAAGGGGCACATCCTGCGCGAGGGCGACGCGGTGCGGGCCCTCAACGTGGGCGGCCGGCTGGCCTACCGCGTCGGCGACTGACCCCACCATGCGGCGGCGTGCCCACCCCCGGGCACGCCGCTGCGCGTGGGCGTCCGGCCGCCTTAACAAGGATTGACAGACGTTTTCCCCGGCGCGCAACCGTCGCCCCTAGACTCTCGCCGACAGCCCGTTCGTTAGGGCTCTAGCCCCGGAGAGAGGACCATACGATGGCATCGAAGTTGCTCAGCAGCGTGCAGGCGCTGCTTCCCGGCGAGAACGTCCGCTACGCCATCACCGGCCAGAAGGGGATCCGGCCCACCTGGCGGTTCCTCAGCTTCTGGCTCATCGTGGCCAACCGCCCGCGCATCATCGCGGTGACCGACAAGGACATCGTGGTGATGAAGGCCGGCCAGATGCGCTGGCAGCGCTCCAGCGCCAAGGCCGTGCTCTTCCGGGTCTCCCGCACCACTCTGGGACCGGTCCGCGGCTCCTGGACCAAGCTGCACGTCGGTGACGAGGGCATCTGGGTGAGCAGCCGCGCCTACCCGCTCATCGAGAAGGCCGACGCGGAGATGGCCGCGCTCCAGCCCGCCACCGCATCCTCGCCGAGCTGAGCACAGCCCGGCCCGATCGCGGCGGCGAGGCGCCCACCGACGTGGACCACGACGAGCCTCGTCGCGAGGCATCCGAGCACGAGTCCGAGCACGAGCTCGGCTTCCGGGCACTGGTGCGTGAGCGCGCCATCCGGCTGCGCACCATGGAGCGGCCGCTGCGGCTGGCCACCGGCCTGGCGGTCGCCCAGCTCGCCGCCGCGGCGCTCCTGGTCGCGCTTCGCGACACGGCAATGCCCAGCGTCACGGTCTACAGCAGCGACCGCGTCGTCGACGTGCCGCTCCCGGTGCTGCTGGTCAGCCTGGTGCTCGCCACCGCCGGTCTCACCTACCTCCTGGCCGGCGCCTTCCACTGCCGGCCATGGGTCCGCATTGCCGCGGTTGCCGGGCTGACCGCGGCGCTGATCCCGGCGCGCGACCTGGTCGGCGACTCCTTCCCCCGCTCACTGCTCGCCCTGGCAGCGGTGGCCGGGCTGTGGCTGCTGGCCGCCGTCACCGCACTCGCCGACAGCCGCGCTGCGACCGGCGGGGACCGGGTGCACAGCCTGCGCCGCCGCCTGACGCTGGTCGTGTTCCTGCTCGTCGTCCTGCTCGTCGCCGGATTCGCGGCGTCGGGCACCTCGCGCAGCCTGGCCGCCTGGAGCCTGTTCGTCGGCGAGATGCTCCTGCTCTCGATCGGGCTGACCCCGGTGCTCTTCCTGGCCGGCGCGGACTTCGCCGAATGGGGCCATCTCACGGTGACCCGGGTCGCCGGGCTGGCGCGCCTGTCCGCCCGGCCGGCCGTGGTCGCGGCGCTCTGCGTCGCGGCGGCGGCCGGCACCGTCGCCGCGGTGGTCCACGCGGACGCGGGCGTGGCGCTCAGCGCGGGCGCCATCGGCCTCGGCGTCTGCGCCGTCGGCGCCGGCGCGGCATGGCTCGCGCGGGTGAACCGGGGCTGGCCGCATCACCTGCCGTTCGCCGCGCTCGGCGTCGTTGCGGTCGCGGTGATGGCCGCGATGCTCACCGGGTCGTACGTCTTCTCGGTGCGCCCCGCAGCGGCGGCGCGTGCCGCAGCTCCGCCGTGGGGCACGCTGGCCGTCTACCGCGGCGCCGACCTCGGCGTCCCGGTGACCATCGCCGTCCCCAGCAGGTGGAAGGCGGCCACCACCACCCAGGGGGACGTCCAGCTCGTCACCTTCACCGGAGGCGACGGAAGCGGCGCCGCCAGCTTCGAGGTGCTGACCGGCTCGCCGGCGGACTTCGGCGGTGGCGGCGGCGCGCTGCAGAGCTGGCTGCAGGCGTGCTGCTCCGCGGAGCAGGCGAGCATCGGCGCGCAGGCGGTCGACGGCGTGTGGGTGGGCCAGCCGTTCACCCTCGGCTTCAGCGACGGCCGGCAGGTCCGCGCCATGTCCTGGCTCGGGGGGCAGGGCGGCCGGATCTGGCTGCTCGACGGCCAGTCGACCCCGGGACGGTTCGACGCCGACCTCCCGCTGTTCACCGAGATGCGCCGCAGCTTCGGCCCGTCGCTGGTCGACGAGGAGTCGCCCGCGCCCAACGCGCGAGAGCTGGTCGCCGGCGCCGCGGACCTGGCGAGTGTGGGCGCCGGCACCGTGCTCCCCGACGGCGACGGCGCGCCCGTCGACGGGCTCGACCTGCCCGGCGCGACGACCTACATCGCCCACTACAAGGGCAACGGCGGGATGACCATCGCCAGCGGCGCGGTGGCCACGAGCAGCAACGCCGACGCGACCGCGGCTCTGCAGTCGCTCGTGCAGAACGCGGGCGGGGCGGCGCCGGGGAATGCGCCGCTCGTCGGTGACGCGGCGACCGCGGTGCATGTCGGCGGTGGCGCGGGCCTCGTCTGGCGGTCGGGCCACGACGTCGGACTGGTGCTGGTCGACGGCTCCGGCGATGCCGCCTCGGTCGCGCTCCACGCCGCGCAGGTGCAGCAGCAGCGCATCGCGTCCGTGCAGCAGAACGGCGAGCAGACCGGAGCTGCCGTCACCGAGCCCGACCCCAACGCGCCGAGCCAGGGGGAGCAGGTGGCGACGCTGGCGGGCCTGGCCTGCATCCCGCTCACGGTCGCCGCCATCGCGCTGGCGCTGATGCGGCGCCGGCGTCCGGGACCGCTGGCCGCCGGGGCCCTTCTCGTGGCGGTCTCCGGCGCGATCGTAGTGGCAGCAACCGTGCCACACGTGCTGCACGCCTTCTTCCACGGACCGGACGGGCCCTCGCTGGTGCTGCCGGACGGGCTCCAGGTCGCCGTGGCAGCCGTTGCGCTGGTGGTCGTGGGCGTGGCGGCTGCGCGCCGCCGCCTGCAGGCAGCGGCGCCACTGCTCACGCTGCTCGTCGTCCTCCTCGCAGGGTTGCAGGTGATCGCCTGGATCGCCGACCTCTACGGCGCGGCGCAGGACGTCAGCGGGCGGTTCTCCGTCGCCCAGGCGCTGGTGCTCGTCCTCGCGCTGGCGTGGGACCTGGTCATGTCCGGCTACTCCATCACCAACCGCGACTCGCGCGGGGTCCCTCGGCATGCGCGGGTGCTGCTGTGGATGGGATACATCGTGCTGGTGGCGTCGGCGGTGCTGCTCTTCTCGTCGATGCGCGTCAGCGGGGGCGGGCAGCCGATCGAGCCGGTCTTCGAGTCGGAGCTGTGGCCGCACGCGGGCCTGGTCATCCTCGGCGCCGGGCTGGTGATGACGCTGTTCCTCATGGCCGTTCCCCGGCTGCGCCCCGCCGCCCGCGCGGCGGACCATGCGGAGGGCGTCGCAGCCTGAGGCGAACGGTGCATGCCGGGCATTCCCCGTGCACCGGTGCGATCCACGCCCGCGTACGATCGCGGAGCCAGCATCACAGGGGGCTGCCGATGACGATCGTCCTCGACCACACCATCGTCCCCGCGCGGGACAACGACGCCTCAGCGCGCTTCTTCGCGCGCATCTTCGGGCTGCGCTACGACGGACCGGCCGGCCATTTCGCGCCCGTCGCCGTCAACGACGCGCTGACCCTCGACTTCGACACCAGGCACCCGCTGGAGCTGCTGACGAGGGCTGAGCGGTGAGGTACGAGGGAATGATCGCGGAGACCATCCGCGTCCAGGGACATCAGGGCGACGAGATCGCCGCGTACCTGGCGCGTCCGCTGAGTGCAGGCCCGCTGCCCGGCGTGGTGGTGATCCACCACATGCCGGGCTTCGACGCCGGCAGCAAGGAGATCACCCGCACCTTCGCCGCCAACGGGTACCTCGCGCTGTGTCCCAACCTGCACTACCGCGAGGCCCCCGAGGCCAGCCCGGAGGAGGCGTCAGCCGCCGTGCGTGCGGCGGGCGGCGTGCCGGACGAGCGCTGCGTCGGCGACCTCGACGGCGCGCTGCGCCACCTCCGCGCGATGCCGCAGGCGAGCGGGAAGGTCGGTGTCATCGGCTACTGCTCGGGCGGCCGCCAGGCGTACATCGCCGCCTGCAGGCTTCCCTTCGACGCGGCGGTGGACTGCTACGGCGGGCGCGTCGTCGCCGCGCCGGAGGAGCTGACCCCGGCTCAGCCCGTGGCCGCGATCGACATGACGCCCGATCTGCGCTGCCCGCTGCTCGGCCTCTTCGGCGCCGAGGACGGCAACCCCTCCCCCGTCCAGGTGTCGCGCATCGAGGAGGAGCTCCGGGCGCACGGCAAGACCTACGAGTTCCACACCTACGAGAACGCCGGGCACGCCTTCTTCGCCGTCGACCGGCCGATGTACCGCGTCGAGGCCGCGCTGGACGGGTGGAAGCGGGTCTGGGCCTTCTTCGCGCAGCACCTCGCACCCGCGGCGTAGCTCCTCGGGCCGTCAGCGGCCGGCGGATGGGACTCCGCTGTTCAGGCCGGCCGCCTCATTGCGACACCACGGCGTCGACCAGCGGCGTGTACGGCCGGCACGGCTCGTTGCGAAGGCTCGGGCAGGGCGGCAGCGGCGAGGAGGCCTGCAGGCCGGCGATCACCGGGAGCACGAGGCTCGACGGCTGCGTCGGGGAGAAGGCGATGTCGACGGTCGACGTGCCCGCGGGCACCGTCTGGCCGAAGGACCACACCGGCTGCGCGCCGTTCGGCGCGGCGATGGTCACGCGAAGACGCGATCCCGCGCGATAGACGTGTCCCTGGTAGTAGAGCGGGATGGCGACCGGGACGAAGCTGCCGCTCGGCATCGGCGAGGCGTCGGCCTGCATGTAGCTCGGGATGGGCTCCAGCAGCGTGCTCGGCTCCTTGAAGAGGTTGTCGGAGCCGGTCGAGAGCGCGCGCTCGCTGGCTCGCATGTAGCCGTTCTGGACGAAGGTCTCGTTGCCGTCGGGACGGACCTCGCTGATCGTCGCCTGCAGGTCCACGTCGGGCGTCGAGGATCGCACCCAGAGGTACACCGCACCGGCGCCGACCACGGCGGTGTCGGACGCCAGCGGCGCGGAGACGTACGACACGGCGGAGCCGGCGGGATTGCTCTGCCAGCTCCACTGCCACTGCGACGCGTTGCCCCACAGCCCGCCGCCGCCGGTGTTGCTGCCGTAGTCGGTGAGCGGCAGGGCGGTGGCGTCGGCGGTGAACTCGTTGATCCCCGACTTGTTGGTCAGGTGGTCGGAGAGCTTGCCCTTGGCGCCGAGGTACCAGGTCTGCGCCGTGGTGCCGGGAACCGGCCACGCGGAGAAGGACTGCTCGAACGCCGGATACGGATCGCCCGGCGACGCCGTCCCGGTGGGACCTGCGCCGGCCCCGTTGTCGAAGAGGACGCGCACCTCGGGGAACTGCTCGAACGCGGAGAGAGCCAGGTCGTAGGTGGGCAGCGTCTGGATGGGGTCGGGAGGCAGGTTGACGACGTCGGTCTGGGGAAGGCCCATCGCCGCCTGGTACACCACCGGCGCGGCGGCTCGCACCGCCGCCTGGTTCTGGATCGGCGCCTGGTTGGCGACGAACAGCTCGAGGAAGTCGTACCAGCGGTTGTAGGTCTCGGGGTCGAGCGAGTCGATGTGCGCGCCGTTGGTGAAGGTGAACCACTTCTGCGACGTGCCGGTGAAGTGCGCGGCGAGCTCGGGGCAGTGTCCGCCCGTCTGCTCGTCCTCCCACTGGCAGACCAGGAAGGTCGGCACCTTGATCTTGTCGACGAAGGTCACCGGGTCGAGCGGGTCGGCGACCGGCGGGTTGTAGTAGCTGTTGGCGTTGATCTTGGCCATCAGGTCGGCCGCCTCGCCGTGCAGCACCTGGTTGGCCGCACAGGTCGTGTCACCGGCCTGGATCTGCTTGTAGGCATACGGCTGGCCGCTGTTCGGCCCGGCCGGCTGCGCCTCCTGCTGGCGCTGCTGCGCCCAGGCGACGGCGAAGCCGGTGTTGAGGTCGCCACCGGGATAGAGGGTCGTCGCCGTGGCGTCGATCACCGACAGCGGGGAGATGGCGGCCAGGTGCGGCGGGTTGAGCTGCGCGGTGAAGAGCTGGCTGATGCCGCCGTAGGAGATGCCCATCATGCCGACCTTGTGCCCGAGCACCCACGGCTGGTTGGCGATGGTCTCGACGACGTCGTAGCCGTCGAGGTTCTGCAGCTCCTCGAAGAAGTCGAAGGCGCCGCCGGAGCAGCCGGTGCCGCGCATGTTGACGTCGACGACGGCGAAGCCCATCAGGTTGGCGACGACGGCGATGCCGTTCACCGGCCCGGCGGGGTCGGCGTAGCCGTAGCCCGAGTACTCGATGAGCGTCGGGTAGGGCGGCAGGTAGTCGGGGCCGTTGGGCAGCTGGGTGCCGGCGGGCAGGCCGGGCTCGCCCGCGGGGCTGGTCGGCGGGTGCACGTCGATGGCCAGCTGGGTGCCGTCGCGGGTGGTGAGGTAGGTGTAGCCGTTGTCGGTGATCGACTGGTTGTAGATCCCAGGATCCCAGGGAGCGGGGTCGTCGTTGTGCACGGTGAGCGGCGCGGACTGGACGCCGCTCGCGTTGCGCACCACGTAGCCGTCACCGGGCGGCACGTTGCGGAAGAGCAGGCCGCCCAGCGAATCGGCGTTCTGGGTGGCGAAGGTGGTGCCGTCAGGGGAGATGAGCGACGCCTGCTCGCCGCCGTCGAGGCCGGTCACGTCGACCTGCTGGACGCTGCCGGCGGCGGTGAAGGAGGTCGACGCCGAGGCGCCCGACCGCGTCATCGGGACGGCGACGAGCCACATGGTCGCGATGAGCGCGATCGCCCCGGCCCGCGCGATCCGCGGCACCCTTCTCCTTCCCCCTGTGCGCTGCAGCATCCTTCACTCCTGCCAATCTGCGTCGACACTTGTCCAACGGTTCAGGCTCATCGCTCTTGCGCTGGGCGGGAGGTGAGCTCTGGTGGCCCCGGGCGGACGAGCGGCACAGATCGCCGGCTTCTCCGTGTATGGACCATGCAGACCATCACCGCGACCATGGACCCTGCTGCGAACCTCCGCGCCGTGTCCCCGGCGGATGCCGGCGAGCCGCTCACCGCCGAGGAGCTGGTCAGCATCCACCTGCCCCGGGTTCGCCGCTTCGCCATCATGGTGTCCCCCTGGGGCAGCGACCCCGAGGACCTCGCGCAGCAGGCGATGCTTCGCGCGCTGGAGCGCCCGGAGCGGTGGGAATCCGGGCGCGGCTCCTTCGACGCCTGGCTGTGGCGTGTGGTGGTGAACCTCGCCCGCGACGCGGGCCGCCTCTCGCGGCGCACCGAGCTGCTGATCGGGCGGCTCGGCGTCCACGAGCGTGGGTCAGCCGATGTCTCGCCGGAGGCGCTCGCCCTCGACCGGTTGCGCGACGAGCAGTTGATCGAGGCCGTCCGCCGCCTTCCGCGCCGGCATCGCAGCCTCATCGCGCTGCGCTACGGGGCGGGACTGAGTGCGGCGGAGACGGCGGCCTGCCTGGGGACGACGCGGATGGCCGTGGCCAAGGCGCTGCGCCGCGCGCTCGACCGGCTTCGGGCGGACCTGGAGCATCTGGAGGTGGACGAATGACCCGCCTGTCCGAGATCGAGCGCGCCGTCCACGGCGATCCGCTCGGCGCGCGCCTGGCGCGCATCGAGGTCGGCCCCGTCCCCGACGCGCTGCGCACCCGAGTGCTCAGCGGATTGCGGGCCGCGCCCCCTCGGCGCGGCCGCCGGGTGGCGGTCGCCCTGGGGGCCGGCGCCGTTGCGGCGGTGGCGCTGGCGGCGACCCCCGCCGGGGCGGCGATCGCCCGGGCGGTCCTCCCGGTGGGCATCCAGCAGGGGTTGGGCCTCATGGAGGGGGCTCCGAGCCAGCTGTCGCCCCCGGGGGGGCTTCCTGCCGGAGGCGGCGGGCACCGCGCCACCGGATCGCCCATGCCCTGCTCACAGATCCCCGCAACCCCGCCGTATCCGCAGGTGCCACACGCCTTCGAGTGCCGGCCCGATCTCAGCGTGGCCGCGGCGCAGCGGGAGGTGGACTTCACCATCCCGACGCCGGCCGACCTGCCGTCCGGCCTGAGCTTCCAGGGCGCACTGGTCGGGATCACCATGGGGGCTCCCCGCAGCTCCGTGCTGCTGACCTACGGCGATGCCGGGGGTGGCAGGAGCCTCAGTCTCCAGATCGTTCGGGGAACACCGCAGAGCGGGTCCGCCGTGCCCTCCGGGACGGTGCAGCGCCTCACCGTGGACGGCGGTCCCGCGTACTACGTCCACGGCTCGTACGGCGACGGCGGGCCGGGCACCGCGGCGAGGTGGAACCCGGGCGCGGACGACGAGGAGCTGACCTGGCAGCGCGACGGGTTCACCTACGACCTCACCGCCGCCGGCCTGCACTTCTCCAGCGCGGACCTCATCCGCATCGCGCAGTCGGTGCACTGACTCGGCGCACGAGGAGGCAACGGCGGGTTGCTCCGATCGCCACCCGCACCGCGGACGTGCTGGAGGGGCCGAGAGCGACTCTCGGCCCCTCGCTGTGATCCGCCGGCTACTGGTAGTCGACGGCGGCGATGCCCTGGGGAGACTGCCCCGCCCCCAGGCCGTCGGCGACCGACGTGAGCTGGGTCAGTCCGCCGCTGCTGCCGTTGATCGCGAACGGCACCACCGCCCCGTTGCCCGGGGACAGCTGGTAGAGGAAGTGCCCGTCCGGGGAGAGCGTCTGGTCGATCGGCGTCACCAGCGTCCCCGGCTGCACGCCACCGGCGATCGGGACGTTGACCGCGAGAGATCCCTGGCGGCTCACCGTGTAGCTGCTGATGTCGTTGGTCAGGTAGTTGGTGGTGTAGACGTTCTGGCCGCTGACCGAGATCCAGCAGACGGCGATCTGCCCGTCGCCGACGGGCGCGGAGAGCGGGGTGAGCGAACCGTCGGCGTTCAGGGTGAACGGCTGCAGCGCGCTGGCGGGAAGCGTCGCACCGGTGCCGAACACCTCGGTCAGCAGGAGCTGGCCGCCCGCCGACCACGCGAACGAGAAGGGGAACTTGCCCTGGGCCGGTGCGTTCTCCGGCAACACGTACGCGGTGGGGCTGTCGCAGTTGGTCACGGTGCCGTCCGGCGCGGTGCCGTAGACGTCCACCTCGCCGTTGCCCGTGGTCTGGCCGAGCGGGAAGCCGGTGAGCACCGGTCCCTCCTTGCCCACCACGACGAGGTGCTTGCCGTCGGGGCTCAGGCCGATCATCCCGGGCGCCTCGGTGGCCACCGGCTGCTCGCTGTGCGTGGTCGTGGCGGGGTACGGCGGGTCGAGCGGTCGCGGCGCCACGGGGAGTGCGCACGTCTGCTGTGCGTTGAGCTGGCCGTGGGCGACCGCGAACCGTGTCACCGAGTTGCTCTCCGAGTTGAGCACGTAGACGGTGTCACCGTTGACGGCGATGCTCACGGGGTACTGGCCCTGCGAGGGGGCTGTGTCGACCAGCGTGATCCCACCGGGCTTGATGGTGAACATCGACACCGAGTTGCTCCCCGCGTTCACCGCGAAGAGCCGCATCTCCTTGGCGTCGACCACCAGCGAGCTGTCGGACCCCAGCGGGTCGGTGGCGACTCCGGGGATCGCGCCGGGACCCGAACCGAGACCACCGGTCGCGACGCCCGGCAGCGGCGCCAGCAGGGTGCCGTCGGCGAGCCGGGGAAAGGTGATGATCTGGTTGCCTGTCCACGAGTTCGACGCGACGTACACGGCTCCCACCGGCCCGGTGGCCTGACCTGCTGCCGACGCCGCGGCGGGCGCAGCGATCGTGGCGACCGCCACTGCTGCCGTCAGCCCCGCGAACCCTGCGGCCGGCAGGCGCAGGCCGATGCTCCTTCTCGTGCTGCTGTGAGTGCTCATGTGATGGTCCCCCGGTGACGTGATGGACTGCACGCACCGAAAGGTGAGCGGTCACGCCGCGCGAAACATCGGGAAGGTTCCCTACGTGTCTGCAGCCGCCGACGCCGCCGTCCGGGGCTAGGCGGCCCCGCTGACCAGGCCGTGCTCCATCGCCCACAGCGCCGCCGCGCCGCGCGAGTACACGCCGGTCTTGGTGTAGACGTGCTGGATGTGGTGGTCGGCGGTCTTCGCCGAGATCTCCAGCCGGACGGCGATCTGGCCGGTGGTCAGGCCACGCGCGGCGAGGCGCAGCACCTCGACTTCGCGGGCGCTCAACCGGCCCGGGAATGACGGTGAGGACGGGCGCCGCGACCGTCGCGTCCTGCCCTGGCCCGCCGCCTCGAGGACGGCCTCGGTGGCACGCGCCTCGTACCAGCCTGCGCCGGCACGGCGCCGGAGCTCCGCAGCGGCAGCCGGCGGCGACATGGCGGGACCGGACGCGCGCTCGGTGGTGAGCGACACGAAACCGTCCGCCGCAGCGAGGAGCCCCGCCCACGGGTGGCAGGCGTGCGCGGCAAGCCCCTTGTGGAAGCCCGTCCCGTCGGCGTGCTCGTGATGGGCGCCGGCGACCGGGTTGAGCGCGGAGAGAGTCGGGGTCCGGCGCAGCACCTGCTCGGTGAGCAGGGGGTGCACCTCGTAGCGGTCGTTCTCGGCCCTGGTCAGCGGAGTGGCCTTGTCGAGGATGGTGTTGGGGACGCCGGTGAGACCGATGTCGTGCACCCAGGCGGCTCGACGCAGCAGGCTCACACCGTCGGCGTCGACGCCGCTCTGGCGCGCGGCGGTGGTGACGAGATCCGCGCACCGCCGGCTGAACCCGGCCAGGTACGGCGACTTGAGGTCGATGAAGTCCGCGACCACGACCAGCGCCTCGTCGAGCGCCTCGCCGGACAGGATGCGGCGTGGGGACGGCTCCAGGTCGAGGACCGCGTCCCAGGGGTCGAGCGTGGCCAGGCGCTCCAGCCACTCGGCGCCGCGGGCGGCGAAGAGGTCGGCGAGGGCGGGGTCGTAGGTGCGGTCGCGGCGGTCCGCGAGGGTGACCAGCGCGTCGCGCGGTGACACGAGCCGCGCGATCGCCTCCATGTCGTGGCTGACGTGCACCACCCGCATCGCCAGCGGGATGTCCTCGCCGGCGACGCCCCGGGGCACGCCCTTGCCGTTCCACCGCTCGAAGGTGCAGGCCAGCGCGTCGCGGACCGCGTCCGAGAAGCCGAGCCGTTGCGCCAGCAGGTCGGCCACCTCACAGCCGGCCGCGAAGTTGGACACCGCCCACTCGTGGATGGTGGCCATCACCGACCTGGCGACCTGCGCAGGGTCCTCGTCCGGACGGGCCGCGCTGGCCAGGGCGATCACGTCGCCGGCCACCTCGGCGGGATTGGCGGAATCGTGCAGGAGCGTGCGTGCGCGGGCCGCGATCTCGTCGCCGAGGTACGCCGCGACCTCGTGCGCGTGGCCGGTGCAGCCGAGGTACCGCAGCAGCGCCACCCAGTAGACAGTTGCGGACAGCTCCGCGTCGAACCCTGCCTCCTCGGCCATCCAGCCGGCCAGCAGGCACGATCGCAGCTGCGACTCCAGCGGCTGGCCGAACGCGTTGTCCTGGGCGAGGGCGAAGGTTGCGACGAGCTCGCCGAGACGGAGCGCTGGGGCGGCGGGCATGGAGTCCCCCTCAGGACGGTGCTGACCATGTGACGGTACACCCGCGCCTCGCGCCGACTTGTATGACAGGGTCCAGCCTACCTATCATACAAGCTGATCGCCTCGTCCAAAACGACGGCTCTGCGGCTGCCGGCGCGGCGCTCGTGGGGAAGTGGCTATGCGGTTGCGTTTCCTGGCCGCGTTGGGCTGCGCGATCCCGGTGCTGGCGGCGTCCTCGTTCACCGCGCATGCGATCGACGAGACGCAGTTGACGTTCTCCGGCGTGGGCACGGCGCCCAGCCTCGGGTACGGCGACGTCGAGCAGAACGTCCGTGACAGCAGCAATGCCGCCGACTGGAGCGTGTACTCGCTGGTGAACAACAACACCGGCAACTCCGACGTCACGGTGTCGAACAACCTCGGCTACACCTCGTACAACAGCAGCACGACGACCGTCAACAACGCGCGATCGCTCAACTACGTGCACAGCGTCACCGACTCGGGCGGGGTGTACGGCACCATGGACTGGATCCACGAGACGGCCACGGCGACCTGGGTGCCCGGCAGCGTCGTGGGCGGCAACGGCGCCTGGTTCACCTTCTGGCACACCTACCCGAAGTCGGCGGTCGACCAGGACCCGACCTACCACTGCGTGCCGCTGGGCTCGGGCGTCAACAACCTCGGCTGGATCGGCTACGAGTCGCAGGCCAGCCCTGCGGGCACCGGGGTGCAGCCGCCGGCGCAGAGCACGCTCGACGCCACCAAGGAGACCCGCGGCTGGGTCGGGACCTACTGGAACTACAGCGGCGACCCCACCTTCGCCGCACGCGTCGACCAGACCAACACCTGGGCCACCGGCTCGCCCTCGCAGCCCCCGGGGGTCACCGCCAACACGTACCGCATCTGGACCGAGCCCAGCGTGACCTACGACAACAACGGGCACCTGCTCCTGGTGATGACCGGGATCAAGGACGGCAACATCGCCAGTGGCGGGACCGGCGGGTACCAGAACGGCCCGTGCAGCGACTTCAACGGCGACGTCTGGCTGTTCACCTACACGTTCAGCACCGGGCTGTGGAGCAACGGCTGCAAGGTGATCGACTCCAGCAGCGCGTCGAGCTTCGACAGCCTCGTCCCGAGCGCCAACTACGTCTACCTCACCGGCAGCCACATCTTCATGGATCCCTCGACCCCGGGCCAGGTGGACCTGGTCGAGTCGCCGGTCAACCGCTACGGCGTCACCAACGACCTCGGCTACCAGGTCCCGATCGACAACTACAACGGCCTCCTGCTCTTCGGCCTGGGCGGCACCGGCGACTGCACGGCGTCGTACGCCAGCAACGTCTCCCCCACCGGCTCGGAGACGCACGACACCTTCATGGGGGCGGGCGGCTACTGGTTCGCCAACTACGACCACGCCGGCACCAACATGTTCCAGATGCACAAGTACTGCACCGACTCGTCGGGCAACGTCACCAGCATCCGCGTGGGAGTCTGGAACCCCTCGGGCAGCCACGACCTCTGCACCTGACCGGGCCCGGCAGAGGCCGGAGGTGGCTCAGCGGGCCGGTTGCGCTCCGCGCAGGCGACGGGCCAGGCGTGCGGGCGCGTACTGGCCATCCTCCTGCCCGCTGGCGATGAACGCCGAGCCCACGGTGTAGGCCGCGAGGCCGCCGATGAGGACCCACCAGGCGAGCTGCTTGGTGCCGCCCTTGACGAGGACGCTGCCCGCCATCGCCCAGGCGAGCCACGCGACGGTGAACGCGGCCGTCGCCAGCGGGACGGCGCGCAGCCACGAGGGGCGCCATGCACCGGCGGCGAGGAGGGCCGCCAGTCCGGCGAAGACCGCGATGACGACGAACTCGGCCCACTCGATGCCGACGCCCTGGTAGATCACTCCGAACGCGGTCATGGAGCCGAAGCCGTAGTTGACGCCGTAGCCGCAGCCGCTGAAGCTGCACCCGTACCCGTAGCCGGGGAGCAGGCTGTTCGACCCCTGGCCGACGTTCTGGGTCATCGCCGCGAGCAGCACGACGGCACCGCCGACGGCGAGGACCCGGTAGCCACCGAGCAACCGCTTCGGGCTGACGTCCACGTATGCGCGCAGCAGCGGCCATGCGCCCCACGCGAAGCAGGCCGACGCGAGCAGCCACGACAGCGATCCGAGGGTGATGTGCCAGCTGATCAGCGTTGTCGAGGCGAGCAGGATCGCGGTCACCGCCGCGAGGACCCTTTCCTGGACAGGGCTGAGCGGCCACGTCGCCACCGTGAAGGCGCCGCGGCTGCGCAGGTCGGCCGCGGCGACGGCGGCCATGCCCGCCACGGTGAGGATCGTCAACCACCACGCCGGACGGGCGCCCCACGAGGTGAAGCTCAACAGCACCGCCGCCACGGCGAAGCCGACGGCCGCGAGGTGGATGGATCCGTAGGGGAGCCGCCTGCGGGCGACGTCGAGCTGTGCGCCGAGCCGCCTCGCCGTGTCGGCGGCGCTCGGAGCGGCGGGGTGCACGGCGGCGCCGCAGGCCGGGCACGATGCGGCGTTGTCGTCGACGGCGGCGTGACAGGTTGGACAGACCATCGCGCCGTAGGCTACCCGACGCCGGGAGCCGCGGAAGCGCCCTTCACAACTCTCTACAGCCAACCACCGCGAAGGTCCGTAGGCTAGCTATTCCATGGAATCCCCCAACCCCGCCACCGATCCCGACCCGAACGCGCCGCAGCTCCAGTCAGCAGTCGAGCACGTCACCTGGGTGCACGGCACGCATGCCGGCGTCCTCGAGCTGCGCGACGGCCGGCTCACCTTCACCACCGACAAGAAGGGCCGCGAGCTCGACGTCGCCCTCGGCGACATCCGCCTCAGCTTCCCCAAGATCGCCGCCGGGACCGAGATGGACGTCCACCACGACAAGGACACCTGGAAGTTCTCCTTCGCCAACGCCACCACCACCGGTGTGGGCATGATCGGCGCGGGCAACGCCATCGGCGGCGTCGCCGGCGGCGCGCTCGCGGGCTTCGCGGCGGTGCAGAGCGTTGGCAGCCTGGTCCATGGCCACCATCACCTCAAGGTGTGGCGTGAGGCGCTGCGGGCTCTGGGGGTCGCAGGGGCCTAGTCAGCGCGTACGGGCGCCTGCTCTCACCAGGCACCATGCGGAGCGGCCGGCGTGTCGCGGCGCGATCACCCGCTCGCGCGATCGGGCGGATTGGCAAACAGCCCAGGCTCCAAGGGCCTCGAGCACGCGAATCAGCCGAGCACGTGCGCTTGGAGGACCGCGTTGGTGAGGTATGGGTCCTCCTTCCACCGGCGGCGCGGAGCCTCCCAGCGGTCGAATTCCAGTGCAGCCGCGCGCTGCTGCACGTGGTACCGGACCACGGAGGTCGGTGCGGCCTCGGCCTCCCACCACAGCAGCTCGGCCTTGGCGATGCAGTCGTCCCTGGAGCCGTCCGCCTCGACGCACCCGTCGGAGCGGCGCACCAGCCGGTACCGGCCGGAACCGTCGTGATCGAGATGCATCGCGTCGACTGCCCGACGGACCAGCAGACCTGTCTCTGGAGGAAAGGCGTGGAACGCGGTCGTCATGCGAGCACGCGCCGTGTGTTCGGTGCGCGCGCGATGCTCACGCGGGGCCGAACGGTTGCTGCTCTCGCGCCGCTTCGTCCGGGCACAGCGTTCCCAACATCGGACACGCGATTCAGAACTTGTTGATGGTCGTGCCCGGGGCATCCGGTGCGCCGGCGACGGCGCGGTGGCGGTTGAGGGCGCCGGGGCCCGCCCATGACGACCAGAAGACCATCGAGAGCACGGTGCTGAACCCACCAACCCCGAGCAAGATCACGCCGACGGTGTGCAGATCCACGCCGTTGGTGTTGGTGGTGTGGACCGCGAACGCGAGGATCGCGCCCGCAGCGATGAGCAGAAGTCCGAGTCCGAAACCCATGGTAGGGAAACCTCCGTCAGTGAGCCGGGCTGTGCCGGATGTGGGAGACGACCGGGGCGGTGGGAAGCGACTTCACACCCGACGCACGCTCCGGCGGCCAACCTCGTGCCGACCGGTGGAAAGGGAGGCACGGAGCGGTGCCGTCAACGCAGGGCTGCTCGTCTGTGCGGAGCCCCGTGTCACCCCAGAGTGCGCTCGAGCCGCCCGGACCGTCTGTCCGGCTGCGTACGGACCGGTCCGTCACCGTACCGAAGCGAGGGCCGGACGCCGTCGAGCCGACCACCCAAGCTCAGCTCCGGTGCGTACTGCGGCGGACCGACGCCGCAGGAACGCCAAGCCTACCGTGAGGCTCGGGAACATAGGTCAGGCAGAGCCCGAGCGACGTTCCCGGCCCACCAGCCCTTTCCGGGCCATGTGGCTCCCCTCCCGGCGTGCCTTGCGGCGACGGCAAGTGAACCCGCCCCCACGTATCACTGCTTCGTCTGCTGCGCAGAAGGAGTTCCGCACTCGAGACACACGACCCGGAGGACCCACCGATGACTCCTTTGCAACGAGCGGCACGCACACTGCACCGTTCCCATCCCTCGCTGCGTCTTCGCACAAGGTGGGTGCAGACTGTCGCGCTCACCTCGCTCGCTGCGGGATTGAGCCTGGTGGCGGTCGGGGCGACGGCGGCGACGCGCTCGCCGACCGTCGCGGCACAGACGGCCACCGAGGCATCCATCACCGGCATCGCCGCAACGTGCACCTCCGATGGCCGCACCTGCGGTGTCCTGACCGTCGAGAATCCGATCGCCGGAGAGACGATCACACTCGACGTGACGGGGCACACCCCTGGGAGTGCCATCTTCGTGCCCCTCGCCGGCACCGACACGATCGTGACCCTGGTCGCGGGCAAGACAGCCTACGACTTCTGCATCACCATCCCGGCGGCGGACCTGAGCGCCGGCTTCAACACCTTCCGGGTCGAGGTGTCGTCGACGTCCGATCCGATGGTAGGGACCACCACCAAGTCGGACAGCTACAGCTGCACAGGATCGACGTCGCCGCCCACAGCGACGGCGACGGCGACAGCAACAGCGACGCCGACGCCGACGCCAACACCGACGCCAACATCGACCCCAACGCCGACATCGACGCCGGCGGCCGGTGTGCTGGGGATCACCACGGGGGGAACGCAGGCGATCTCGACGCCGAACACCGGCGCGGCGCTGCCGATCGGTACCGGCCTCATCCTCGTGCTTGCCGGGCTCGGTCTCATGGTGCTGCGCCGACGCACGAGCCACTGACCCTCACGGAGGAGCCTCGGGCTTCGGCGGGGAGCCCGCAGGTCGTGACCAGATCGCCCGACGAACAGTCGGGCGATCTCTGTCCGCCCGCATGATGCCATGCGCGGCGGGCTCGCCACCCTATCCGGCGGCGGGCGGCACCTCCTGGATGACGCGGTCGAGCTCGTCCTTGATCACGCCGTAGCATTCGCAGGACACCGCCTCCAACCCGGACCGATCGACGACGGTCACGAGTCCGCGGTGATAGCGGATCAAACCCGCCGCCTGGAGAATCCCCGCCGACAGGGTCACCGTGGCCCGGCGTGACCCGAGCATCTGACCGAGGAACTCGTGGGTGATGGCGAACTCGTCGACGCCCACACGGTCATGGCTCATCAGCAACCAGCGGCTGAGCCGCTCCTCGTTGGAGTGGAGCCGATTGCAGGCGGCCGCCTGCGAGATCTGGCCAAAGAGAGCCTGAACGTACCTGCGCACCAGCTCGGTCAGAGGACCGCTGCGACCGAGCTCGGCGAGGAAGGCCGCGGCGTCCATCCGCAGGGCGCGGCCTGCCACCTGGGAGATGGCGCGCACCGCCAGGCTGCCGCCGGGCAGCAGGGGGACGCCGACGATGCCCTCGTTGCCGACGGTGGCCACCTCGACGATGGCCCCGTCCTCGAGCGCCGTGACCAGGGACACGACACCGTCCACCGGAAAGTGGACGGCGTCGATCCGTTGGCCGGGTTCGAAGAGCACCGTCTTGATGGCGAGCTCCACCGGGGTCATCTGCTCCGCCAGCCGGAGCCTCTCCGCGGCAGGCAGCGCCTCGAGGATTCGATTCGCGCGGTTGTCGTCGTGTCTGGGTCGTGTTGGCACGATGGATTGCACTCGGTAGAGGACGTCGACATTTCGGCCGGCGACACGTCGGAGAATGATCGCCGGCGGCTCCCTGTGGCAGCCACGCCGCGGGGATTATTCCACGGGCGACCCCCGTCGCGGCACCGGCCGCTCCGTACGCAGCCGGGCAGACGCTTCGCGCCACGGGCGCAGATGCTCGGTCGACAAGGGGCTCCGCACAGACGAGCAGCCCCGACGTCGACGGCGCCGCTCCGTGTCTCCTCCCCTGCCGGCACGAGGCGGGCCGCCGGAGGGCCCGTCGAGCATGGAGTCGCCTTCCATCAGCGGAACATCCCAGAGCCCAGTCTATTTCCGCGTGTCGGGTCGCGTCGCATCGCTGCGACGACAGCGACGTCATCGGCGACTGTGTTCCTGGTCAATTCCGCTCGCGCTGTTCGCCGTCGGCAGCTGGCTCGCACTCGTCGTCGCGGCCGACCTGGGCCATTGACGCCACCTGCTTGTGGGTGGCGGAGCGCTCGGTCGGCGACCGTACCGACACGCCGGCAGGGCGTGGCTACGCTCGGCCCCTCGGCGTGATCGCGGCGTCCGCTGCTGCGCGGTTCATGACCGTGTGGAGGACACCCAGTGGCGTGGCGAACGATGGACGTTGGGCGCGGCAGGCGCGCGTACCGAGTCTGGTGTGGCGCCTGCAACCAGGACTGGACCCAGCCGATTGCAGCCATCGCCGCGCGCGTCGCCGGTGGTGAGGGCCGCCCCAATCCCGTCTCCACGTTCTGCGAATGCGGCAGTGCGATTCGGGTGCTTCCCTTCGACGGGACCCTGCAGGTGGACGAACCGCTGCAGTTCGCCGAGGTTGCCGCGAGAGTGGGCGAGATGGACGTTGCCGTGAGGGCTGCTGAGCTCGCCCACGACTGACGGGTGCGTGCCGAGTTCGGGACGGCTCATTGACTGTCGAGCACCCGCTCCGCCTCGATCAGCGCGTGAACCAAGCCCGCATCGGCGGACAGCGCGCACGAGGTGAGCCAATCGGGTCTTGCCGAGCCCCGCGTCGCGGGTGGAACCCGTGCAGTACGTCGAGGTCAATGCGCCTGGCCGTTCGACTCCGCTGCGACGGCCGCCGCCTGCTGCTTGAAGACGTCGAGCAGCTCGGTGCCGCAGCGGGAGCACACCGTCGCGGGTGCGTCGTTGGAGGTGCCGCACTCGGCGCAGAAGATGTGCCGCCGGCGCACCGTGTGGGCCGACCAGACGCCGACGAACTGGCTGTACTGGAAGGGGTTCTCGTAGAACTCGCGCATCACCGCGCGATGCGCGGGGTCGTGGCCGAAGGCCAGCGCCTCCTCGGCGGTGCGCCAGAAGCTGACGGCGTAGCCGCTCAGCCCGTCGAAGAGGCTGAACATGCGGATGAAGCCCGGGGTTGCGGGCAGGACGGTCTTCAGCTCGTTGGTGCGGCGGAAGAAGAGCTGCGTCGCCGCCTCGTCGATCGCGGTCATGTGCAGCACCATCACGGCGCCCGCCGCCTCCGGCCCGACGGCGTCGGTACCGTCGAAGCCCACGACCATCCCGGGCGTGAAGCGGGCCCCGGGGATGCCCGCCATGATCGCCTTGGCCCCGTCGTCGGGGACGAAGGTCTTGAGGGTCTGCACGCCGCGGGACCTCCCTGCTGCGGGGCGCGCCGCTGTCGCGCCCCGAATTTTGGTGCAACGCGCCGTTGCATCATCTGGACGGCGGGAGTGTAGCCCCGGGGCGGACGGCTGTCAAGATGGCGCAACACCGCGTATCATCATCGTCGCGATGGCACGCCGGTACCAGCTCAGAGCGCGCGCCGAGCGGCGGCAGGACACCCGCCGGCGCATCGTCGAGGCCGCCGTGGAGCTGCACCGCACCGTCGGGCCGGCTCGCACCGAGGTGAGCGCCATCGCCGAGCTCGCGGGCGTCGAGCGGGTGACCGTGTACCGCCATTTCCCCCGGCAGGCGGAGCTGCTCGCCGCGTGCTCGCAGCACTTCCGCGCCCTCCACCCGCCCCCCGAGCCTGCGCAGTTCCGCTCCATCCGCGACGCACGGCAGCGCGCCGCGGTGGCGCTCGACGCCGCGTTCGCCTACTACGAGGCCAACCAGGCGATGATGGCCAACGTCCTGCGCGACGCCGCGGTGATGCCCGTGGGCCAGGGCTTCGAGATGTTCCAGTCGTCCCTGGCACAAACCCTGGAGCCGGGCTGGAGCGTCCGCGGGCGGCGCGCCGACCGGCTGCACGCGGCGCTCCGCCTCGCCGTCGACTTCCATGCCTGGCAGCGTCTGGCACGGGAGCTCAGCCGCGACGGCTGCGTGGCCGTGATGCTGGCGATGCTCGAGGGCGTGGCCAGCGGAGGCTGAGGCGGCGCGAACGGTCGATCGGCCCTTCTCGCGCAGGTGAGCCGCCCGCCCATGCCGTGGGCCGCTAGGGCCCGGACCTGCGACGCACGGGCTGACGCACGGCGGGCATGCCTCTGTCCCCAGGGCTTTGGACCCTATGAGCCTCGCGCACCCACGGGGATGATGGCCTCATGGCCGTGACGTCGTCGCCCACCGCGCCCGCGTCGCAGCGGCCCGGCCCGCCCCCGCGCCGCGGCGATGCCTTGCGCGAGAGCATCCCGCTGGGCCGCGTCCTCGGCGTCCGCGTCGGGCTCAACTGGAGCATGCTGCTCATCTTCCTGCTGGTGGCCTGGAGCCTTGCCGACTCGCTGCTCCCCGACACCGCGCCCGGCAACTCCGCCGCCGCCTACTGGACCGCCGCGCTGGCCGGCACGTTCCTCTTCTACGCCTCGCTGCTCGCCCACGAGCTGGCCCACTCGGTGGTGGCGCGGCGCTACGGCGTGGTCGTCGAGGGCATCACCCTGTGGCTCTTCGGCGGCGTCTCACGATTGCACGGCGACGCACCCTCGGCACGCGCCGAGCTACGCATCGCCGCCGTCGGGCCGCTCACCAGCCTCGGCCTTGCCATGGCCGGGGTGGTGGTCTCCATGGGCCTGGCGATGCTCGACATGCCTGCGCTGGTGGTGTCGGTCGCGATGTGGCTGGCGGTGGTCAACGGCATGCTCGCCGTCTTCAACCTGCTGCCCGCATTCCCGCTCGACGGCGGGCGCGTGCTCCGCGCCGTGCTGTGGCAGCGTCGCCACGACCAGGTCTCGGCGACGCGCAGCGCGGCGCGGGCCGGCGTGGTGCTGGGCTGGGCGCTGAGCCTGCTCGGCGGCGTGGAGCTCGTCGTCACCGGCAGCTTCGGCGGACTGTGGCTGATGTTCATCGGCTGGTTCGTGGTCGGTGCGGCGCGCACCGAGGCCACGCAGTCGATCCTCCATGAGGCTCTCCGCGGGGTCCGCGTCGCCGACGTGATGTCGACCTCGCCGGTACTGGCGCCGGATTGGATCGTGCTCCGCGAGTTCCTCGACGGGTACGCCCTCCGCCACCGCTTCACCACCTTCCCGGTGCGCGACTTCGCCGGGCATGTCGTGGGGCTCGTGGCGCTGTCACAGGTGAAGCCCGCGGCGGGCGACAGCCGTGACGCGGTGCAGGTGCGCGACGTGATGTGGCCCCTCGACCAGGTGCCGACGGCGCGCCCGGACGAGGCGCTCACCGAGCTGCTCGAGCGGATGAACGCCTATCCCGCGACACGTGCGCTGGTCTTCGACGCGGAACGGCTCGTCGGCATCGTCTCGCCGTCCGACGTGTCGCGGATGCTGCAGGTGGCGGCGTTGCGCCGGCCGGCGGCGTAGCTCAGGGGGGCTCATGGACGGCAGGCATGACCGAGCGCTGAGGTCCGTGTCGCGGGCCGCGTTCGCCCTTGCGGGGCTGGACGCGCTGGCTGCCCTGGTGGCCGCCGCCGTCTCCGCGCTGTCGGTGGCGGACGCGGTGCTGCTGGCGATGATGTTCGCGCTGCCCGCTGTGGCGATCGGCGTGCTCATGCGCTCGCATTCGCCGCTGGTGCTCGGTGGCGCCGGCCTCGGTGCGCTCCTGGTGGCCCTGCTCTACTGTGCGGTGCTGGTGGTCAACTGGTCCGGATACGACCGTCGCCAGATGGTGGTCGTGCCGCTCTTCCTGGCGCCGGCGGTGCTCATCGGGCTCGCCGCCTTCTGGCTCACCCGAGGACCGGGTGGACACCGGCGGACCTGAGCCCACGGTCACCCGGCGTCACTTCGAGTCGCGGGCCCCGTCACCCTGCGTTGGCTCACCCGGCTTCAGGTGTCGGACCGCCAACGCCAAGGCGGCCGTCGCCCTGGCCGGCCGCGCGACGCCCTCGTCGCCGCGGGAGCCTGTTCATGCGCGCGTCACGGGCGATGTGGAGCATGGGCGGGATGCACGGCGCGCCCGCGTTCACCCCGCCCGCCGCCGCCGAGGGCGTGGCCATCACCGCCCGCGGCCTGGCCCACGGCTACGGCCGCGGCGCCCGCGCGGTTCCCGTCCTGCGCGGCCTCGACCTCGACATCCGCGCCGGCGCCCACGTCGCCCTGCAGGGACCATCCGGCGCGGGCAAGAGCACCCTGCTCGCCCTGCTCGGCGGGCTGGAACGCCCGCGCGCCGGCGAGCTGAACGTGGGCGGCGTCGACCTCACCTCGTTGCGCGGCTCCCGCCTCGCCGCCTACCGGCGCGAGGTGGTCGGCTTCGTCTTCCAGCACTTCGGGCTCGTCGACGTGCTCACCGCGCGGGAGAACGTGATGCTGGCGATGAGCCTCACCGGGGTGACCCCCGGGCAGCGGCGTCGCCGCGCCGACGAGGTCCTCGCCGCCGTCGGCCTGGCCCACCGCGCCGGCCACCGGCCGGGCCAGCTCAGCGGCGGGGAGCAGCAGCGCGTCGCCATCGCCCGCGCGCTGTCCAACCGGCCCCGCCTCCTGCTCGCCGACGAGCCGACCGGCAACCTCGACGACGAGTCCACCGACCGCGTGCTCGCGCTGCTCCGCGAGGTCGTCGTCGAGCACGGCTGCACGCTGGTGGTGGTGACCCACAACGAGCACGTGGCCAGCCAGGCGGGCATGCGCCTCCACCTCCGCGACGGGCTGGTGCGCCGGTGAGCTGGCGCGACGGGTTCCTGCTCGCCCTGCGCAGCGTGGTGCGCCGACCTGCGCGCACCGCGCTCACCGTCCTGGCCGTCGCCCTCGGCAGCGGCCTGCTGGTGGCCCTGGCGGCGATCGCCCAGGTCGCCGACACCCGGGTGATCAGCGAGCTGGGCAAGGGCGGCCCGGCGACGGCGATCAAGGTCGCCGCAGCCGCCCCTGACCCCGCTGCGGCCGACAGCGACAACCCCAGGCCCGGCCCGGCGCGCAACCTCGACGACGCGGCACTGCGGTCGATCCGCCGCGCGCCGTACGTGGCCTCGGCCATCCCGGTGACGACACAGCAGGTCATCGCCGTGCCACCGCCCCGCGGCAGCGCCATCACCGGTTTCGCGGGCGACGACCCCGACCGCGGCCAGCCCCGGCCCTTCAACGCCGCCATCGTCGGCGTCGACCTCTCCCAGGTCCACGACCTTCCCGTCACCCTGCTCGCCGGGCGCCTGCCCGCCGCCGGGTCGCTGACCGAGATCGCCGTCGGCCAGGACTACCTCGACCGCCTGCGCCTCGACGTCAAGCATCCCGAGGTGGTGCTCGCCACCGAGGTGGAGCTGGGCACGCCGCAGGTGCAGCCGGCGGGCGCCATCCGCGTGCGCGCGCGCTGGACCCGCGCGGTGATCACCGGGGTGGTCGCCCAGCAGGTCGGCGACGGCACCTTCCTCGCCTCGCAGCAGCTGGTGGCGGCGTCGCGCGCCTGGCAGCTCGGCGGCGTCGACGGCTCCAGCCTGGGGCTGCCGCTGCCCTCGACGCAGTACGCCGGCCTCGTCGTCGTCGCCGACTCGCTCGACGACGTGCACACCGTGCGCGCCGAGATCACCACGCTGGGGTACTCGACGAGCGCGCCGGAGCAGCTCATCGCCAGCGTGCAGCGCTACCTGCACGTCGTCGACATCGTGCTCGGCTCCATCGGCCTGATCGCGCTGACCATCGCGGCGCTGGGCATCGCCAACGCGCTGCTGGCCGCGGTGCGCGAGCGGCGGCGCGAGATCGGAGTGCTCAAGGCCATCGGCGCGCGCGACCGGGACGTGCTCCGCTGGTTCCTCGCCGAGGCGCTCTTCAGCGGCGTCACCGGCGGGGTGCTGGGGACCGCCGCCGGGCTCGGCGCGGTGGCGGTGACCGGCACGGTGGTCAACGACTACCTGGTGCAGCAGGGCCTCGCCGGCGTCGACCTCGGCGGTGTGCCCCTGGTCACCGCGGCCATCGGGGTGGGCGGCTCGGCGCTGCTCGCCCTGCTCGCCGCGGCGTGGCCGGCGCTTCGGGCGGCGCGGCTGCCGGCGCGCGAGGCGGTGGGCGCGCTGTGACGCGCACCCTCGGGTTGCGGTCGCTCCTGGCAGCAACCGGTGCGCTGGTGCTGGCCGCGTGTGGCGCGGAGACCCCGGGTGCGGTGCACCCCGCGCCCCCCGTCGGGTCCGCCGGCGCGCCCGACGTGTACGTGGCGCTGGGCGCCAGCGAGACGGTGGGCACCGGCCTCAACGACCAGGCGCTGCAGCTGCGTGACTCCTGGCCACAGCTCTTCTTCAACGAGGCGCTCTCGCGCGCCTCGACGTACTACAACCTGGCCGTCCCCGGCATCACCACCGCTCAGGCGCTGCAGAGCGAGCTTCCCCAGGCGCTGGGGGTGCACCCCACCGTGGCCACGGTGTTCTTCACCGTCGACGACCTGGTCCAGGGCGTCGCCCCTGCCACCTACGAGGCCGACCTCGACAGCATCGTGCGGGCGCTGCGCCAGGGAGGCCAGGCCCTGGTGCTGGTGGGCAACGCGCCGCACATCTCCTCGCTGCCCGCCTACCAGGCCTGCCTCGCCCACGCGAGCGCATGCCCGCTCGGCACACACGTCACCGTGCCGCCGCCTGACGCCGTCGACGCCGACGTCGACGCCTACGACGCCGCGATCGCGCGCGTCGTGGCGGAGGAGGGCGCGGTGCTCGTCGACGTCGCCGCGCACGGGGGGCAGATCACCAGCGACCCGCAGGACGTCGCGAGCGACGGGCTGCATCCCAGCGCGCAGGGCAACGCGGCGCTGGCGGCGCTGTTCGTCAGCGCCTACCGGGCGGCGTCGCGAGCGGGGTAGCCGGGCGGATCAGGCCGCGCGCCCGCAGCTCCGCGTGCGCGGCAGCGGTGCGGTCGACGGGCGCCTGGCCGAGAACCCAGGTGGCGAGGCGCTGCAATTCGGCGTCGCGGTCGGCGGTGGCGGCGAAGCCGAGCAGATCGCGGGCCCGGGAGACGTCGGCCCAGCAGTGGCGGACGTCGCCGGCGCGGAAGCTCTCGGTGACCTGCGGCTCGACGTCGCGACCGAGCAGCGCGGCCAGTCGGCACGCCAGGTCGAGGATGGTGATCGACGCGCCGGTGCCGACGTTGACGGCGTGTCCGACCGCGCGCGGGGAGTCGGCGGCGAGCAGGTTGGCGCACACCACGTCGGAGACGTGGACGAAATCGCGGCGCTGCATGCCGTCCTCGAAGATCGCCGGCGCGCGCCCGCACAGCAGCTGGGTGGCGAAGATCGCCGCCACGCCGGTGTACGGGTTGGACAGCGCCTGCCGCGGTCCGTACACGTTGAGGTAGCGCAGCGCCACCACCTCGAGACCGTGCGCCGCGCCCGCAGTGAGCACCAGCTCCTCCGCGGTGCGCTTGGAGATGGCGTAGGGCGACGCGGGCTGCAGCGGGTGCTCCTCCGGCGTCGCCACCGCCCGCACCATCGCGCCGCACTGCGGGCAGCGCTGCTCCCACTGCGCGCGCTCGAGGTCGTCGCTGCGCCGCAGGCCGGGGGCGACGGTGCCGTGCACATCACAGTGGTAGGCACCCTCGCCGTACACCACCATCGACGACGCGGCGACGATGCGCCGCAGCGTGTCCCGTCGCCGCAGCGCCTGCTGCAGCAGCACGGCGGTGCCGCACCCGTTGACGTCGACGTAGCGCTGCATCTCGTACATCGACTGCCCGTTGCCGACCATGCCGGCCTGGTGGAAGACGACCTCGACGCCGTCGAGCGCCGCTCCGGTGCAATCCTCGTCGCGGAGGTCGCCGCGGACCAGCTCGGCGTCGCGCGAGAGGTGCGCGGCGACGCCGCCCTCGTGCGCCTGCGGGTCGAGGTTGTCGAGCACGCGGACGCGGTCGCCGCGACGGAGCAGCGCGTCGACGAGGTGGCTGCCGACGAAGCCCGCGCCGCCGGTGACCAGCACCGTGGTCACGGCCGCATCCCGGCGGGGTCGCGCGGCAGGAAGTAGCCGGACACCGGCTGGTTTCCCCAGACGGTGTGCGCACCCAGGTAGTTCTCCGCCGCGCCCGTGCCGACGATGAGCCCGTCGACCCACTTGACGTTCGACTGCCCGGTGACGCCGGGAACCATGAGCCGGACCGGGAAGCCGTGGGCGTCGTCGAGGCGCACGCCGTCGACGTGGGTCACCAGCAGGGCGCCGCTCGCGCGCAGCGAGTCGACGTGGTGGTCCCAGTGGTAGCCGCTGGTGCTGCGCACCTGCACGTGGGTCGCGTCCGCGGCCGCGCCGGCCATGGCGAGCACATGGGCGACGGGAACACCCCGCCAGGTGCGCATCGCCGTCCACCCGGTGACGCAGTCGATGCTGTAGCGATGCTCCTCGGTGGGCAGCGACATGACGTCGTCGAGGGTGAGGGTGAGGGGTTTGGCCACGGCACCGCTCACCGCGAGCCGCCAGCGCGCCACGTCGACGCGCTGCGCACCGCCCTCGTAGTTCATCACGGGAAAGTCGAGCGCACCGTCGCCGGCCCGCCGGGGGGCGAGGAAGGAGAGCGCCGAGCTGGGCCACTGCGCGGCGCCCACCGCGAGCGTGAGGCCCGCCACCGCGCCGCCGGCCAGAAGCGCCCGGCGCGTCATCGTCCCCTCGCTCGGCCGGCGCACCTCGTGCAGCGACTCCCGCGCCGCCGCGCGCGCGTGGTACGCGACGTGGATGAGCAGCATGGCGACGAAGGTGAACGCCGACAGGTCGTGCAGGGTGATCCAGGTCCAGCCGAAGTCGTTGCGGAAGCTCCACATCTCGACGCCGCTGGCGAAGAGCACCACGGTGCTGAGCACGAGCAGAGGCGCCGTCACCCGCAGCAGCAGCCGCGGCGGTCCCGCCTCGTGGTACGCGCGGTTGCGGGTGTAGTAGCGGAGGAAGCGGTAGCCCGTGGCGGCCAGCTTCACGGCGATGAGTGGGAACAGCAGGAAGCCGACGAAGAAGTGGACGGGCCGGACGACGTCGAAGATGGGGCCGCCCGGCGTGGGCAGGTCGTAGGAGAGCAGGGCGAACCACAGTGCGCTGAGCACCTGCACGGTGAGCAGCACCAACAGCACCGCACCGAACGTCGAGGTCAGCGCGCGGTTCCCCGGCACGCCGCCGGCGAGCAGCCGCGCCAGGCGGTCGCGTCGCGGCGGCGCTGCGTCGTTCACACGGGGCAGGCTAGGCAGGGGCAGGTTACGGACGTGGGTCAGCGCGGCTGTCACGCGCGTGTCATCCGCGCCGCCTAGCCTCGGTGCGGTGGGAAGCATTCCGGCGGCGCTTCGGCTGGGTCCGCTGCAGGCGCCGCGCACTGCCGGGCTGGAGCGCTGGTTCGCGCAGCAGGGATCCCCTCCCCTGCTCGACCTGGGGCGCAGCGGCGCACCGGGGCTGAGCGCGCGCGACGTGCTCGACCTCGCCGGCGCCGGTGCGGAGGTGCTCCTCGACGTCTCGCTCGACTACGACGACGGCGCCGGGCGCCCCGGGCTGCGCGCCGCGGTCGCCGCGTCGGGCGCCGCGCGCCACGCCGCCGAGGTCCTGGTCACCAACGGCGCGGTTGAGGCGCTGCTGCTCTGCTGTGCGGCGATCGGCGTGCACGGCCGTCCCGTCCTCGTCGCCACGCCGTCCTACGAAGCGTTGATGCGCACCCCCGCGGCCCTCGGCGCCGCCGTCGAGAGGATCGACGTCTGGCGCCCCGGCCGCGACCTTCTCGACCTCGACCCGCTGATCGCGCGCGTGCGGCCCGGCGTCGCCGCGGTCCTGGTCAATACTCCCGCCAACCCGAGCGGCGCCGTGGCGGACGGCGAGCAGCTCGCGACCCTCGCCGCCCGCTGCGCCGCCACCGGTGCGACGCTGGTAGTGGACGAGGTCGCCGTGAACACCCTGGACGCCTCAACGCGCAGCGTCACCACCGCTCCGTGGTTCGCCGGCGCCGGCGCCGTGGCGATCGGCGACGCCAGCAAGCAGTGCGGCCTCGGCGGTTTGCGCTGCGGCTGGCTGACCACCGCGTCGACGGCATTGCTCGGCGCCGCCGCGGCACTGAAGGACCTCACCACCCTCGGCAATGCCGCACCGGCCGAGCTGCTCGCCCAGCTGGCGCTGGAGCACCGCGAGCGCATCGTCGCCGCCGTCCGCGACGCCGCGCGCCGCAACCTCGCCACGCTGAGCAGCTGGATTGCCGGGCGCGGCGATGCGGCGCTCACCCCGCCGCGCGACGGGCTGGTGGCGCTGGCGTTCCTGCCAGAGCTGGCCACAGCTCGCGCCGCGGAGTGCCTGCGCCGGGAGCACGGCGTGGCGCTGGTGCCGGGGGAGCTGCTCGGGATTGCCGGCCACGTCCGCCTCGGCCTCGGCCTCGCCCCCGAGCGGTTCGCCGAGGCGCTGGGCCGTCTCGACGCGGGGATCAGGTCGCCGGCAGGCTGAACCACACCCGCGTCGTCCCCGCCAGCGACTCCGCGCCCACCCGTCCGCCCGCCCGCTCGACGAGCTGGCGCACGATGGCCAGCCCGATCCCGGCCCCCCCGTGGGCGCGGTCGCGCGACTTCTCGACGCGGTAGAAGCGCTCGAAGAGGTGGGGCAGGTCGTCGGGAGGGACGGTGGCGCCCTGGTTGACCACGTGCACCAGCGCCTCGCGCGGCCGCCGCTCCACGGACACGCGCGCCGTGCCGCCGGGGTCGCTGTAGCGCGCCGCGTTCTGCAGCAGGTTGTGCATCACCTGCGCGATGTGGTCGGCATTGGCCACAACCGTGACCGGTCCGATGGCGTCGGCCTCGAGGCGCACGCTGGCGCGCTCGAACTGCGGTCTGGCCAGGTCGACGGCGGCGCGCACCGCGGCGCTGAGGTCGAGCTCGGCGACCGGCACCGGGCCGCCGACGTCGCCCTCGGCGAGCTGGTCGAGCGAGCGGGCGAGGCGGACCAGGCGGTCGGCCTCCTCGTGCAGCGAGGCGAACATCTCGCGCGTCGGCGGCACCACCTCGTCGCGCAGGCCTTCGAGGTAGCCCTGCAGGTTGGTGAGCGGCGTGCGCAGCTCGTGCGCGGCGTTGGCGATCAGCTCGCGGCGCAACCGCTCCTGCTCGTCGAGGCTCTCCGCCATGCGGTTGAAGCTGTCGGCGAGGCGGGCCACCTCCTGCGGGCCGTCACCCGGCACGCGCGCAGCATAGTCGCCCGCGGCGATGCGCGACGCCGCGTCGTCGATGCGGCGCAGCGGGCGGACCACGCGCCACGCGAGGGCGACCGCGGCGAGGCCGCTGGCGACGACGGCGGCGAGCAGCCCCCAGAGCACGGCGCGCAGCACGCTGTCGTCGAACATCTGGCGCGACGTCGCCGTCGAGGCGCCGTGCTGCGCCATCAGGCTGTCGAAGGTGCTGCGCCCGTAGGAGGCCACGATCAGCACCACCACCGCGGTGGCGACCAGGGCGACGCCGAAGGACGCCAGCGCCATGCGCACGGTGAGGCGGCGCGGTCGCATCGCCGTCAGCTCCGCACAGTGCGGTAGCCGGCGCCGCGCACCGTGGCCACGTAGCGCGGGTTCTCGGCGTCGTCGCCGAGCTTGTCGCGCAGACGGCGGACGTGCACGTCGATGGTGCGGTCGAAGACGTCGCCGCCGCCGTTGGCGTAGAGCGCGTCGATGAGCACGTCGCGGGTGAGCACCCGGCCGTCCGCCTCGATCAGCGCCACCAGCAGCCGCAGCTCGACGCCGGTGAGGGGCACCGGGCGGTCGCCGCGCCACACCTCGTGGCGGTCGAGGTCGACGCGCACGTCGCCGAGGCGCAGCTCGCCGCGGTCACCCGGCCGTCGCGCCGTATCGCCGCCGCTGCGCCGCAGGATGGCGTGCACTCGCACCACCAGCTCGGCGGGCGAGAAGGGCTTGGGCAGGTAGTCGTCGGCGCCCTCGGCGATGCCGGCGATGCGGTCGCCGGTGGCACCGCGCGCCGAGAGCATGAGGACGGGCACGGCGGAGGTGGCGCGCAGCCGGTGGAGCACACCGATGCCGTCGAGCTCGGGGAGCATGAGGTCGAGGACGACGAGCTGCGGCGCATGGGTCTCCGCGGCGGCCAGGGCGGCGAGGCCGTCGCACGCCTCGACCACCGCGAAGCCCTCGCGCTCCAGGTAGGTGCGCACCAGGGCGAGGATCTTGGCGTCGTCGTCCACGACCAGGATGGGCGCGGCGGGCTGCATGGTGGAGCGCAGTCTACGGCCACCCGTGTTACCGGCAGATGTCCCCGTCACACGGCGGTCATCGTGGCCCACCAGCATGGGGCGCCGTGGAAGCGATCGAGGGCTGCGCCGTGGTCATTCCCGCCCGCGACGAGGAGGGCGCGATCGCCGCGGTCGTGGCGGGCGTGCGCGCGCTGGGCGCCGGCGTGGTCGTCGTCGACAACGGCAGCCGCGACGCCACCGCCCGCGAGGCCGCCGCCGCCGGGGCGCGCGTGGTGCACGAGCCGCGGCGTGGCTACGGGCACGCCTGCCGCGCCGGCGTCGACGCTGCGCCGCACGCCGACGTGATGGTGTTCCTCGACGGCGACGGCAGCATGCCGGTCGAGGAGATCCCCCGCCTGCTGGCGCCGATCCGGGAAGGACGCGCGGACGTCGTCTGCGGCTCGCGGGTGGCGCGGGGCGAGGCCGGCAGCACGCCCTGGCACCAGGCGATGGGCAACCGCGTCGCGCTGGCGCTGCTGCGGTGGCTGTACGGCGTGCAGCTCACCGACCTGGGCCCGTATCGCGCGGTGCGCGGCTCGACGCTGCGCACGCTCGACATGCCCGGCTCGCGCTTCGCCTGGCCGGCGGCGCTGCTGGCCCGCGGCGCGCGGCGTGGTGCCCGCATCGTGGAGGTCGACGTCGGCTACCGCCGCCGCGCAGCGGGGCGGTCGAAGGTGAGCGGCAGCGTCCGCGGGTCGCTGGAGGCGGGGGCGGGCATCGTGGCGACGCTGCTGTGGCAGCGCGTGGCGCCGCGATGAGCGACGCCGTCCTCGCGGTGCTGATGCGCTGGCCGCGGCTCGGCGAGGGCAAGACGCGCCTGGCAGCGCAGATCGGAGCCGGCGCGGCGCACGAGCTGCACCGCCGCTTCGTCCTCGACACGCTGGCCTGGCCCGCGCCGCGACCGCGGGTGCTGGCCGTCTCCCCCGGCGCGGCGGCGCCGGCGCTGCGGCGTCTTGCGCCGGACGCGACCGTGGTGCGGCAGGAGGAGAGCGGGTTGGGGCGCCGCATCGCCGGCGGCCTGCGCACAGCGTTCGCGGGCGGCGCAGGGTGCGCGGTGCTGGTCGGCACCGACAGCCCGTCGCTGCCGCACGGCCTGCTGGCGGACTGCCTGGCGGCCGCCGCTGGCCACGGCGCGGCGATGGTTCCTGCCGAAGATGGCGGATTCGTGGCGCTGGCGCTGTCCCGTGGCAGCGTGCGGCGGTGCGGCCTCGCCTGGCTCGACGCCGCCATCGCCTGGAGCAGCGAGCGGGCGGCGGCGGACACGTGCCGGGCGGCGCAGGAATGTGGCCTCGACATCGCCACCGTCGCACCCTGGTACGACGTCGACACCGCCGCCGACCTCGACCGGCTCCACGCCGACCTGCGGCGTGACCCGCAGCGGGCGTCGCGGACGCTGCGCTGGCTGGACGACTGGGCGGCGGCCGCCACCGTGGAGCGCGCCTCCTGAGCAGCGCCGGGCTGCTCACCGGACGGGCGCCGCTGCGGGTGCAGGCCCTGTCGCGGCTGCGCGCCGGGTCGGCGTTCTGGCCGGTTATGGCGGCAACAGGTGTCGCCGGGGTAGCTTTCGCCATCTCCTGGCTGCGCCTGGCCACCTTCCACAGCTCGGCGTACGACCTCGCCTTCTTCGACCAGGTGGTCTGGAACGCCTCGCAGGGGCACGACCTGCACTCGTCGTTCCTCGCCTACCCGTTCCTCGGCCAGCACTTCGAGCCCGTCCTCTACCTCTTCGCGCCGCTCTACCGGCTGCACGCCACGCCGCTCTGGCTGCTCGGCGCCCAGTCCGCCGCGCTCGGCGGCGCCATCGTGCCGCTCGCCGCCCTGGCCCGGCGCTGGCTGGGCCGGGGATGGAAGCCGGTCGCAGTCTGCGCCGCCTACGTCCTGCAGCTCGGGGTGGCGCGCGCGGTGGGGTTCGACTTCCACACCGAGACGCTCGCCGTCCCGTTCGTCTTCCTGGCGCTGCTCGGCGCGGCGCGCGGCGACGCACGGCTGTTCCTGCTGGCGGGGCTGGTCCCCATGCTGTGCAAGGAGGACGGCGCGCTGGTGAGCCTGGGGATCGCGGCGCTGGCGCTGCTCGTCCACCGCAGGCGTGCGGCCCTGCTGCTCGCCGGTCTTGCTGTCGTCGGCGGCGCGGTCGTCGTCCTCGGCGTCATGCCAGGGTTGCGCGGCGGCGCAAGCGGCGACCTGGTCGCGCGCTACGCCTACCTGGGCGGCAGTCCCGGCGCCATCCTGCTCCACCTGGTGACGGAGCCGCAGGTGTGGCTCGGACATCTCGTCTCGTCGCCGACAGGGCCCGCCCTCCTGGTGGCCCTGGCCGCCGTGGGCTTTCTGCCGCTGCTGCGCCCGGCGGCGCTGCTCGCCTGCGCACCGGCGCTGCTTCTGCCGCTGCTCTCCGCCGACCCGTACCAGGCGGGGCTGCGCCTCCAGTACGGAGTGGAGGCGACGCCGCTCCTGCTCTGCGCCGCGATGCTCGGATGGCGGAAGGCAGCGGCGGCGCGGCGCGCCTGGAGCGCGGCGGCGCCCGCGTCGTTGGTCGCCGGCGCGCTGGCCACGTGGCTGGCGCTGTCGCCGCTGCCCGGCGGCCACGGTCCCGACGCGGTGCAGCTCGACGGGCTGGGCCGCGCCGCCGCCATCGACGCGCTGCTCGCCCGCATCCCCGGCGGCGACTCCGTTGCCGGGAGCGGCGACCTGCTCACCCATCTCGCCGAGCGGGCGGCCATCGCCGAGTTCCCCAACCACCGGCCGGCACAGTGGGTCGCGCTCGACAGCGAGGCGCAGGTGAGCACCGAGAGCCTCGCCGCCGGCTACGCCGCTGCGTCAGCGACGCTCGCCGGACGCGGCTACGTGCGGGTCGCAACTGCCGGCGGCGTCGCACTCTGGCGTCATCGCTGACCTGTCTGCCGGCGAGGCACCGCCGGCGCGACGCCTCTGCGCAGGCGGCCTGGGACTGCGATGACCGGGAGTGATCCCGCCGCGGCGACTCAGCGGTCGCATCCGTCGCCGTCGCTGGGGGCGCCGAAGTTGTCGGAGTCGCCGTCGGCGCCGCCGTGCTGGGGGATCACGCACGGCGTCGGGGTCGGCGCCATGGTGGCGCGCGGCACCGCGGTGGGTGGAGCCGTGGGAACCGGCGTCGGCACCGCAGTCGGAGGCGGTGTGGGCGTCGGCGCCGCTGTCGCCGCAGCGCGCGAGGGCGGAGGCGACGCCGGTGCGCTCGGCTTGGCGACGGTGGTCGCGGCGGTGCCGCAGGCCGACATGGCGAGCAGGGCTGCGGTGATCGAAAGGCGTGCGCGGACCATCATCGATGTGCCACCGGGTGAGTGGGAGGATTGCAGTCGCCGCGGGGCTTGCGGGCGGCTGCCGTTCGCTGTGGTGATAGGCGGCCGGGTTACGCCCCCCGCATCACACGGCCGAGATGGACTCGGTCACCATGACGTGCGACGGCTGGCCTGCTGGAGCGCAGGACGCCGGGCGCCGTCCGGTGCTCAGCCTTGACAGGAGCGCCGAAGGCGGAGCCGCGGGGATCCGAACCCCGGACCTCTGCCGTGCGAAGGCACGGCTGCGATTTGGGGCCGACCTGAGCTCAAATAGGCGGCAAGCCGCGTCTCGGAGCCCTGTCGGGCGTCAGCCGCGACTCTGCCGGAGCAGACCGTTGTCTTTCCGGCATAGGTGCATGGCGCGAAAGCGCTCGACTCGCCGCCGGTCTGCGGGTCAGACGGCCGGAAGTGCTCGGTGACAATACCCAGCGGTCCGGTCCGGTCTCGAGCCGGACCGCCTCACGGACCACGGACAACTCTCGCCACGACGCCCGTGGCAGCCGGTATCCGTGCCCTGGCGACATCGGTGACCGTGGCCACCACGCCGTCACTGATCAGGCGGTCCAGTTGACGCCACGCCTGGGCCCCGTAGGCCCTGACCACCTAACGCTCTCTGGCGTTCCCGGATATCCTCTATATCCTGTGCTGTAAACCCCACCGCAGCTCGCCCGCCGGCGAAGCCGGGCCGGTCCCCATCCACTAGCCGATAGATCTCCACGCCATTCGTAAACAGGTCGCGGACGACGGTGCCATCACGGAGCGATACATCTATCCACCACACCCCCATGCGAAATTCCCAGCCTAATCTCTCTTTGAACTTCGCTGGGAACGGCACCGCATCGCCCGCGTTCGTCATCGACTCGGCTCCACTTCGGTGAGACGCAGCTGACACTCAACGAATGTCGCTTGTCGATCCGTTGGTGTCGTGCCTCTGACGTTCCTGATCGATACGCCACTGCCACCACGCGAGGCCGATCTTGACACTGTTGATTCGCACAACGTGGCCCCACTCGCCGGTCAGATACTCGGACGCGAATCTTCCGCCTTCGTTACTCTTGATCACGAGCTCCCCCCCGCAAACACCTGCGAGGACAAAGGCCGCTATCACGCACAGGAGGGCCACGAGTGAGGTACCGGGATTCGCCAGGCTGGCTAACAGCACTCCCGTAAGTACACAGAACAGGAGTCTCAAGACCCACTTGTAGTATGACGCCACCTTCGCACCCGCAGCGGGTCCTATGGGCGGCGTAAGCCGTTGCCGATACCGCTCAAAGTATCCGAGGCGATGCGTTCCCCTATGCACTACGGTTGGCACCCAAGTATTCTGGCGAGCGAGCCACCGAAGTCCGATGCAAAACCCGTGCCCCCAATGACAAAAGACCCGGGGACGAGCTACGGGTCGGCGCCTGGCTCGAATCGGACCCACGGGCCGATCCAGGCGGTTCGGCTGGCCAACGATGATTCCACTACCCCGCGTCGATGGAGGGAAGACTGCCCTCCAGCCCATTGAAGTACGGCGCGCTTACTGGCGGAACCATATCTCGGCTGTCCGTCAAACCGCGTCATGCCGACCGTCGCCCAACCGAGTCCATGCGGGTCGTGGCATGGAGGCCGCCGCTAACGGTTGTGCCCACGCTCGCTGTCTGCTCGACGAACGGCTTCAGCCACTCTCCGGAGGACGTCTGTGCGGTCGGGGGCCGGCTCTGTCGACATGAGCCCGAATGGGGCCCCTTCTACGTCGTGCCAACCGCAATTTCCTGCCTCAATAAACGGCTCAAGATGTTCGACCGCGGCGGCAATGGGTTCACGGCATACATCGACGTCAACGGAGGCGGTGCGAAGGATGTTGAGCCCTTCTTCGCTGCCGAGGCGCGCCAACAGGTACGACGCCCACCCGCAGTACGAGGGATCGTGGAGATACCGAGCCACACCGGGGATTCCATCCTCTGTGTACGCTGTAGCGACGATCGCCAGCTTGTGCCCCGGGCTCGACGGTGGCACGGACGCCGCGAAATGCCGAAGGCGAGGCACCACGCTAGACACCCTCAACACGACGACGATCCAGAGAACCTGCAGCGCGTTCGTTGTTGTCAAATCATTCAGTAGCCGATCGACGTGGGGCTTGAGCGCATCGGGTCGAACTCTGACCAATGTACCCATGGCGACACTTCGCACGTCAACGGACTTGTCGAAAAGCAGGGGTGTGACAATCGGCACGGCACGTATGCCGAGGACGGCACCCGCTGTCCGGACCCCCCACGCGCGAGTCCCTTCATCAGCGCTTCGGACCACCGCACCGAGGTAGCCCTCGGCGACACGCCGCTCGGCCCTCTTGAGCGAGCGCTCCAGATCCGTAACGCGCCGCCTATCCTCGGGTAGACCGGTGTCTAGAGATGCCGTTAGTCGCTCCAATGGGATCAGGGCCATCGCACAATCATGCCATGTACCTTGGATCGCACGACGGGTCGACCTCAGGGAAGCACGGCAGGTGCCAACCGTGTCTCCAGAGATCGATGATGGTCGGAATCCACCCGATGGCCCCCAACGCACTCCCGCCCAGCTCCGGGTCGATGGGCCCCACCGATTCGCTGCCGGGGACCTCTTCGCCACCGGCCGGGAGCTCGCCGACACCCCCCGGCTCGGCAGTCGGAGGAGTCTCGCCGGTGAGCTTCATTGCCTGCTCCACTTCTGACGTGGTGAAACGAACGCCGGGCCCGTTGGGTTGCGGAAGATAGAACTCTGGATCCCCGCCGCTGTCGGTGCGCCGGAAGACCCCTATGACCGAGACACTGTCCCCGTAGTATCGCGAGACGACGCGCTGATAGAGGTCCAGCTTCGCGGGCGCCCCGCCACCTTCGCCGACATAGCGCACCGTACCCTCCTTAGGATCGATCACGGCGATCAGCTTGTTGCCGAGCCACACCTGATAGTCCGGCTTCAGATAGCTGAATCCCTCAGCGCTGATCGTCTCTCCGGTGTTGGGGTCACGCAGAGCTTGATTGCGCAGGATCGCGTACCCCTGCTCATCCGGGAAAGCTTCGTTGATCGCTCCGCCGATCTCATCCTCCCAACTCTTCCAAGAGGGTGGCATTCCACCCTCAGGGTTTGGGCCGGGAGTCGGCAGGGCCCCAGGAATCATGGAGAAGAAGATGTCGAGACGCGTCGCGACGACGCCCTTCGAGTACCGGGCCACCTGCGCCTGCGTCGGCCATCGACCACCGCTCGCCGTCGCCGACGCGTTCTCGTAGTTGGTCACAACATCGCAGTTGTCTGTTCGACATGGGTTATGCCCGGACGGATCAACCAGGTTCAACGGATCGCCATTGACGTAGGAATAGGTGTTCGCGGTCAAGGGGTCGGCCCCGACGTTGTTCAGGCCCGGCTTGGACGAGGCACGGTAGCTGTCCGGCGTGAAGAACGCCGACTTTGCCGGGTCATACGTGCGAGCGCCGAACTGATAGGTGCCGGTGACCTGATCCGGTCGATTCGTCTGGTATTGGCGAGTCGAGGGCGTGGCCGCGGAGGAAGAGCAGGAGTTTACCCCGCTCAGGGCCACCGCGATACCGAACGGGTCGAAGGTCTGTGCACAAGCTACGGTAGACGGGGCCGAAGTGGCCGTCATCGCCGACGTGTCGCCGCGGCTGTCCTCGAAAACGACTTGCGTCTGGGTCTGCGACACGTAGCGCATCGTCCCTGTTGGATCGTTGCCGTAGGACACTTCCTGCTGTCCATTCGACACTTCGCTTGATAGGGCCTGGGTTGTTCCTGAGTAGTGCTCGACGGTGGTCGTGGTCGTGCTCGGTGCCGTGGTTTCTGACCGCTGGCGGACGCGATCCAGGCCGTCGTAGAGGTACGACGAGCCCAGAGTGCTCGTAGTCGACGCCGAGCCTGTCAGGCGGTCCAAGCCGTCGTAGCTATACGTGTATGCCCCATCGGTGGCCAGGGTGCCGACGGCGTCGTTGTAGGCGTAGGTGACCTGCGGGTTCGGCGTACCGTTGGTCGTCTTGTTGTACGTGTTGATCGAATTGTCCGCGCGGTACGCCCAGGACTGGACTACTGTGTTGGTGCCATCGGTGAAGTTGTCCTGCGTGCGATTGCTGTTGTGGTCCCAGGAGTACGTGTCTTGAGGTCCGTTGTTCCCGCTTCCGTGGGTGAAGCTGCTGAGGCGCCCGAGCGAGTCGTAGGTGTAGCTCTGCGACTGGGTCGCGGACGGCAGGACGAGACTCTCCGAGGTCATGCGGTAGCCGGCGTCCCAGCTGTACTGCCAGGTCCCCAGCGTGCCGGCTGCCGCGGTGAGCTTCGCCTGGGATAGCGTGTCGTCGCTGTTGAACGTGTAGGCCACCGACTGGCCGCCGGCGTCACTCTCCGTGACCGGGCGTCCACCGTAGTCGTAGGTCCACGAGGTCGTGAAGGGTGAGCTGCTCGGATTCCACGTCATCGAGGACAGAAGCTCGGCGTCGCCGTAGGTGTACGTCGCGGTTTGCGCCGCCGCACCGCCGGATTGTCGCTCTGCGGCGACCGAGCCCGCACCGTCGTAGGTGTAGGACGAGGTACGCGACCCGTCGCCCAGCGTACGGACTGTGCCATCGAGGTATTGCGTGGCGGTCAGCGTGGAGGTGCTGCCGTTGTGGTCGGTCTCGGCGATGCTCAGCGGATTGCCTGCCGCATCGTACGAGGTGGTGATCGTCGTCGGCGACGATGCCTCGCGCCCGGCTTGCGAGGTCTGCCGGTCGTTGGGCGCGTAGGTGAAGGTCTGCGTCCCGCCGTCGGCTGTGACAGTCGAACCGACCACCTTGGCATCGTCCGAGGAGATCTTGCGACCGGCTGGGTCGTAGCCGAAGGTCGTCAGCCTGTACGTGGGTCCCGAGCTCGACACCGGCTCAGTGATGCTGGCGAGGAGATTGTCCAGCGTGTAGGAATACTGCGTGACCTTGCTGCTTCCCACCGGAAAGGCTGAGAAGTTGGGATCGCCGGCGGTGGCTGATGGCGACTGCACCGTCAGGGTGTTCCCGTCGCTGTCATAGGTGTACACGGTGTGGGCTGCCAAGGGATTGTTGGTGGCACCCTGGGTGACGTCGGACGTCTTGCCGTCCGAGAAATAGGCCGTCTCGGTGGAGACGCCGCCCGGGTCGGTGGTGGCGACCTGCTGACCGCTGGCATTGTACGAGTACGTGGTGACGTGTGTGAGGGTGTGCGCTGTGTCCGGCGGAGCGGTCGACTGGAGGAGCAGGCGATCCACCGAGTACTGGTACTGCGTCACCTCGGAGAGGCTGCTCGTCACCAGACGCGTGTCCTGGGTGACCAGCCCATCGCCGTCGCGCAGGTAGGAGTGCGACGTGATCTGGCCCGACCCGGTTGGGGACGGCGCATTCAGCGTAGCGATGGTGTTGTCGTCGAAGTATGTGTAGGTGAGCTTGCGGCCGTCGGAGCCGTTCGAGGTGGGCAGGGTGACCGTCGAGACATTCCCGTCGGTGTCGTACGACACTTGGGTCACGCAGTAGGCAACGCCGCCGAGGTAGCCTGGCACTCCGGCGACCGACTGAGGCGTCTTGCCCTGAGCGCCCGAGGCACACTGCTGGCTCTGGGTCGACGAGAGCCCGAGATCGCTATAGGCGCCGCCGAAATCGCTATTGTCGTATCGCGGAACGTACTGCGTCGTTGGACGGCCATCGGCATCGTAGTCGGTGCGCACCATGAAGACCTGGAAGGCGCTGTCCCAGGGCGTCTGGCTGAGCGGGCTGGTCGAGTTGGTGAAGGCGCGGGGCTCCCACTGTGCGACAACATGCCCGTCGGGGTCATACGCGACGCGAGTCCGGGTGTTGGCCGTGCCGGTCGCCACACCGGCCGTCGACGCGTTCGTGGTCGTCGCGCCGACGACAGTATCGAGTACGCGATTGTCAGCATCGTAGCTGCGGTCGGTGATCCTGCCCACTGGCGTCGTCTGCGTGTTGTCGACCGAAGCGCCCGGGTACAGATCCAGCGCGTCGGCGTCGAGGCGCACCAGGCCGCTGGATCCCGTGCCACCCGTGGTGCCCTGGCTGCCTGCGCTTCCCGGCGCTCCGCGTGCGGTCACGACATGCAGCTTCAACTGCTGGGCCGTCAACCACACGGTGCCACCTGCGCCCCCGCCACCACCGCCGCCACCGAGCTGCTGGCCGGCCGGCGACAGCGCGCCACCCGTGAGACCGTCGGCGACGATGCTCCCCGCGTCGTCGATGAAGTTCGCTGTTATGTGCAGGAAGCCGCCACCCGCACCGCCTTGCGCACCGGCCTGGACACCGTTGCTCCCGCCGCCGCCACCCCCCGAACCCATGGCGGCGACGCCGGACGCGTCCGCCAAGCCGCTGGCGGATGGACCGTAGGACGCTCCTCCCGGGCCGCCCGCCCCCACGCCCGTCTGGGTGTTGCCAGTTCCAGGGCCGCCCGACATCACGTGGCCACCGCCGCCACCGCCGCCGCCGGCCACGGTTCCCGGATTGCCGCCCATGCCACCGCCGTTGCCGAAACCGTTCTGCCCCGCCACGGTGGGCAGGGTCGCACCAGGCCCGCCACTCGGTCCTCGGCCGGTGAGCGTGATGCCGCAGGTGCTGCAGATGGACAGCGTCCCGCTGACCTTCAGGATCAGGCTGCCGCCGGTGTTGCTCCCGAAGTCGTAGGGAGTGACCGTGATCCAGGCGCCGTTGCTCAACGTGAGGGTCGAGTACTGCGTGCCCGACGACACCACGCAGGGATTGCCCTGCGGGCATGACGAGCCATCGAACGACCCTGCTCCGTTCACGGCGGTCCCGGCAACCAGGCCACCAGGCTGGATCACCGATGTGGTGTTCCCCGACGCGTCGTAGCTCCAGACCGTGACGTTGGGCTGCTGGCCGGAGGCCCGCGGGACGTACTCGCGCTGCTTGCGGTCGAGCACGTCGTACGTGTCGGTGACCGTCACATTGAGCGGACTCGTCGTCGACGTGACATTGCCGTCCGCGTCGCGCGCCATGGTGGTGGTCAGCGCCGTTTCCGCGGTGGAGTCGGCCGTGCCGCTCGGCGCCCGGTAGGTGCTGTCGGTGATGACCGCGCCGGCGGCGTCGTAGGTGCGGTGCTCGCCGTACAGCGCCGTCGACGGGCAGGTCCCCACGGCGAGGTGCCCCTCGCCGGTGTCGTAGTCGCGCGGCGTGCACGTGTCCGTGGGATGGCCGTCGGCGTCATAGCTGGCGCCGGTGTACAGCGTGACTCCGGAGCTGCGTGCGTACGAGGTCTCGATCTGGTGGTGGTCGGCATCGAACACGGCGTTGACGGTCTCGCCGTTCGGCGGCGACGAGGAGATGACATTGTCCTCGCCGTCGTAGACGGTCAGTTCGGTGCATTCCGACTCATTCAGGGGAAGCGGTGCGTCGGCGCTGGTCGTCTCGTGGGTACATCCGGCGGGGACCTGGGACTGCAGCGAAGGCCAGGCGGCGTGGGTCCAATGCTTCGCCACCAGGCGGTTGACGGAGTCGTAGACGAAGGTCGTGTATTCTCCGCGTGGATCCTTCTGTACGGTCCGGTTGCCGAAGGCGTCGTACTGGTACGTTGTGGGCGCACTGCTCCCCTCAACCGGCGTGATGACACTCACCAGGTCCTCGCCGGCGTCGTACGCACGCTGGGTGACATCGGCCGACCCGACGGCATTCGACGTCGCGCCGACTGTGCCACGAGGCGTCTCCGACGCGGTGACGTCACCATCGAGGTTCACGGACGACACCGACAGGTCTCCGAGCGGGTCACGCTGCGAGAGCACGTACCGCCACGGCGAGGAGAAGGCCGCGCGAGACGAAGCGGCGCCGGCGCAGGAGCCGCCGATCGACGCCGACTGGCGCAGCACCTCGGCGAACGTGCAGCTGGGTGGCCCCCCCGACAAGCCGACCGCGATGCTGGGGTCGCCGGGATATGAGGAGAGGGCCTGGCCGCTCGCCGTCGTGGCGTCACGGTCCCAGGTCCGCGCCACGTTGCCGCCGCGATCGTATCCGAAGGCGACGAAGCGACCCGTGGGATCTGTAACGCCGCGCAGCCAGCCACCTGCCGAGACGTTGTGTGAAAGGTCGAGGTCACTGTCCGCGAAGTACGTGTACAGGTAGACTCCCTGTCCCGTCGCCGCCGCCAGCGGAGTCTGCATGGCCACCTTCTGGCCGAAGTTGTCGTATCCGTAGTTTGTCACCGGCGCGGAGGAACCGCTGAAGGCTGGCGAGGTCACCTGGCAGAGCAGCCCAGTGTTGTGGGCGCCAGCGGGGGCGCAGAAGGTTTGTGTCGACGGCCACGGCGATGGCAGGCCGCCGGGCGGCGTCAGCGACGCGTTGGGCGTCTCGCCCACATGACGGTCATTGGCGTATGTGGTCAGGAAGTCGGTGTAGGTGTGGCCGCCCGCGAGCGGAGGAGCCAGGTTGCCCCTTGGCACGAGCATCTGCGTCTTGTCGTCGACGCTGTAGAGCGTGGTGCCGCCGCTGCGGCCCGTGCTCGCCGTGGCGCAGCCGGACGACGAGGTGTCCTGCTGCGAGCGGACGTCTCCCCGACCCGCTCCGGCGCTATACCCGGTGACGGTGTCGGTGAAGCAGGCCGTCGAGCCCGACCCCTGCACCACCTGCGTGGCGTATCCATAGGTGGTGGTCTCGTTGGCCGGTGAGTTCAGCTTGTGGACGACGAGCGGGTACCCCTCGTCGTTGTACCGGAACACCGTGGTGGCATCCGTCGAGGAGCCAGTGGCCAGCGACTCCACTGTTTGCTGGCACAGGTCGTTGTCGACGGTGGCATCAGGCTGGCGGCAGGTCACAGTCGAGCCGTAGTCGCTGTCCGCGATGTGATCCCAGGTCCGTAGGGTGACGTGCGGACTGTTGTTGCTGGTGTCTCCTTCGTCGACCTCACCCACGCGGCCCCGGCGGTCGATGGACCGGAATTGCTGGCGGTGCCCTGCCTCGTCGGCCAGCGTGTACCGCGAGCCCTGGGTCGTCGAGTAGGTGAAGATCGTCGCGTTGCCGCGGCGGTCTGTGAGATTGGTCACCCAGTTGGGCCCGAATGTCGTCTCCGCGCTGTAGCTGACGTGAGTGGCATACGGGGAGGTGGTGTTGCTCGCGTCGCCCATGGGGTCGGTAACGGAGCAGAGCTCACCGCTCGTTCCGCCACAGGACGCGCCGCCCAGGCCCTGGTAGGTCATGGTCATTGCGCCGGAGCTGCCAACCGGCGTTGCCGAGCACGGCGGGGAGGCGTTCTTCACCGGGTCGGCGCAGTTGTCGATGACCTGGGTCAGATATCGCGTTGCTCCGCTGTAGCTGAAGTTGTACTGGACCGTCCTTCCGGCGGGATCCGTGACGGCCATCCACTGCGGCGGGTTGTTGACCGAGTCGTAGCTGAAGGCGAGCTTGCGGCACGTCGAAGGCAGGTTGCCGCTGCTGTCCGGCGTGCAACTCGGTAGCGCCTCGTAGACGTAGCGGAGCTTGGACAGGTCGGCGCCAGGCGCCGGCGCGTTGGTGTACTCGTAGCGGAGGTCGACCCCTGCGGCGTCCACCATGTCGAGCAGGTGTCCATCCGCGGAGAACTCGTACCGCAAGCGGTCGGGTCGCTCCGCAGCAAACCCGAGCACCTTAGGAGTCGTCCCCGTGATCGGCGTGCACGGCTGCCCGCCGAGCGGCGCGGACGTCACCTCGATGTAGCGCCAGAGGCCGAGGTGCACACCGGGCGGCGCGTCGTAGGCCTGGTCGACGCAGATGTTCGTGTAGCCCACGTCGAGCCCGAGCGCACGCGGCCGCAGGACGTCGAGCGGCGTGGTTCCGGTGCCAGAGACGTTGATGACCGGCAGGGCGCGGTCGGCAAAGTAGTGCCGGGTACCGTCGCGGTCGATGAGGACCACGCCCACCGGCTGCGACACGGTCGCATCCGGCGGCAGGTAGAGGCCGCTCGCGCCCACCTCACCGGTGGCGTCGTCCGCTTGGGCGATGTTGAGCACCCACCCGGTGCCGAGGCTCTGGCCAAAGCTGGGCGCCAGGCCGCTGTCCTCGGAGTTGTAGGTGCGGCGCAGCACGTAGGCGAGCTGGCCGTGTCCCTGCACCGGCGACAGGTCGGTCTGCTGCAAGACGAGGTTGCCGTTGGACACGTTGACCGAGGCGGTCGACTGCGGTCCTGTGGCGCGGGAGACATACGACCACCAGGACTCCAGTCCGAGGCCATCGTCGCAGACGCTGATCGGTACCGAGGCGGTCGACGTACCGTTCGCGTTGACCGCTTGCACTGAGTTGACGGCGTCGCAGACGCCCGTCTGTGTGATGACCCGCGCCGGATAGGTGATGGTGTGCGCGTTGCCCTGACTCTGCAGAGTGGAGAGCCCGGTGATCGTGAGCTTGTCCCCGGCCACCGTGCAGGAGCCCGGATTGGACGCGCAGTAGGTGGCCCCGTCGACCAGCACGCTGGACGTGGCCACCGACAGCGCCGGCGAGAGTGTGTCGACGACCTGGCTCACGCTGAGCGGCGATGCCTGCTGATTGGTGATGGTCACGGTGAAGTTGACGAGGCTTCCAGGCAGGACTACCCCGCCGGGGCTGACCGTCTTGACCACGTATGGCGGCAGCGTCACCGAATTCGACTGTGCCGCCGGACCGTTGCCGATGTCATTGGTGGCGTAGACCCTGAAGTAGTAGGTCTTGCCGTTGGTGAGGCCCGTGGCCTGGTACGACGAGCAATTGCAGGTGTACGGTGAGCTGGCGGTCGAGCCGTCCGCGTTGATTACCTGCGCCGTATACGAGGTGACCGGGTCGCCGCCGTTGGAGGGAGGCGCAGCCCAGCTGACCGTGGCCGCCTGGTCCTGCGCCGTCGCCTGGACGTTGGTCGGGGCGGCGGGCGGCGGGCTGTAGGTCAGCGAGAGCGTGGCGTAGCGATTGGTGCCGTTGTCGGGATAGTAGGTCGACGGCCAGTCGTAGCCACCCGAGTTGGCAGTGCCCTCGTACTGGGTGATGATGATGAAGCCGTCGTTGGTCATCCCGTTGATCCACTGGCTCAGCAGGATGTTGATGTTGCCGTTGTCGAACTGTTGCGCGCAGGGCGGTGGGTTCGCGTAGCCGCAGTTGGTCCCGTATGGGACCGAGGCGTAGACGCCGGAGTCCACGTAGTTCGCCGCGGTATTGAAGGTGACGCCGTTGAAGGGGAAGGGGTCCTGAAGGTACCGGTGCAGCCCTGCGAATCCGGGCACCTCCTGGCTGCAGTACGAATACGAGGTGCTGGGCAGGCAGTCGACCTGGAAGAGCTGCAGACTCTCATTTGAAAGCGAGGAGCCGGCTGGAATCGAGCTCAGGTCGAATCGCACGAGCGACCGGTACCAGAGGTCGTAGCCGTTCCAGGTGCCACGCCCAGCGTAGAGATAGTTCCCTCCCGGGCCATAGACACAGTTGCCACGTCCGTAGGCGCAGTCGGTATTGCTGCCGATGGCGTAGTCAGCGACGGTGTTGCTCTCGTACGCGCCGCCGAACGTCACCGCCGGGTCGATGACCACGGGAAACGTGGCGTTCGCCAGCCAGTTGCGGTCGACGTCGATGCTGATGTCGTATCCATCACCGGCCGGCACGATGGTCTGCTGCGGGTTGCTCTCAACCGTTGGCGCTCCCTGTGTGTACGCCATCGCCGGAGGGATCGACATGCCGACGCCAGGCGCCACGGTGCCGTCGAATGCGTAGCCGCCGTACCCGGTCGCATGCAGACCGCCGAGCTGGTGGCGCGGATCAGACAGGTGGAAGGTGAAGTGCGTGGGAGCCTGGGCGCTGCGCAGCACGAGCTGCTCGCCGATCGCATTCGGTGACACGGTGTACTGCAGATCGGTGTCGGCCGCGACGCCCGGGTACGCGGGACCGCTTCCCGGATTGGTCACGGCGCCGACGTGCAGGCCACTGCTCGTCAGCATCACCGGGCCGCCGGCCAGGTCCAGCGTGACAAGCGACGCCGCCGACGAGCCGAAGCGGATCGGCACGATCGCATTTGGGGCCGCGAGCGGGTGGGCGGGATCAGCAGTGGCGTGGACGCTTGGGTCAACTTGGTGCCAGCCCGAAGCGTCCTGGCGGAACATTGGAACCGCGTAGAATTGCGCAGTCACGGCACCGGACTGATCCGCCGTCCAGTGCTCGAATGCAGTCCAACCCTCCGTCGCCCGCGAAGGAAGCGCTGGTGGGGGTGCCGATGAGAAGGGTCGCACTGGCGCGAGCGGCGGCGTCTTGATGGAAGGCGAGGCCGGCGTGGGTAGCGGCTGCGAGGACGACGGCGTCGTGTCGAGGGCCGGGTCCGGTGCCACGGAAGCGGCGGCG
>Ga0209810_1000381_pt1 | contig 103112 bp, 89 predicted proteins | sample Coa_R1_7_FD_187159 | JGI IMG/M metagenome (GOLD analysis project Ga0209810, IMG submission 187159) | Surface soil microbial communities from Centralia Pennsylvania, which are recovering from an underground coalmine fire - Coalmine... | ecosystem: Environmental > Terrestrial > Soil >... | reverse complement strand
CCGGTCTCGTGGACGAAACTCGCCGCCAGGATCGCGAGCAGCGCCACTGCCCACAACACGAACAGCAGCGCGACGCCGCGCTCGTCGCGACCAGGCGAACGCATCATTGCAGCATCGGGGCCGCGGCCGCCGCCTGGGGAATGGCCCGCAACGGCTGCGGCCGCGGCGCCACCACCAGCTCCGGAAGGCGCTCGCCCGTCTTCATTATGAGGCGGAGCCGCACCAGCAGCGGCAGGTACGCGGCGTCTCGCCACCGATCTCCCCAAGCCACAGCGGTATCCGCCGTCGCAGCGCCGTAATAGGCGAATTCCGCCTTGCGGATGCCGTGGAGGAGGATGCTGCCGTCGGAGGCTTCGCCTGACCCCGAGAAGAGGCCGTCGAACCGGCGCCAGCGCGCGCGCAACTCATCTCCGGACGCCACGAGCGAATAGAGGTAGAGCCCGTCGCCGACTGCGCCTTGCGGCGCCGGGCCGACGAAGGTGACGCCGCCGGTTCCGCCGTCGAACGCGACGGCATCGGTATCGCCGTTCACCGGCACGATCGGCCGCGCGTCCGCCAGGCGCGCTTCCACAAAGCCGAAGACGACGGAGGTCTTCGCCGACAGCGCCAGCCGATCGGCCTGCCGATCGACCGGCTGCGTCACCAGCCGCAATCCCGCGAGCAGCACGGTCGTCAGCAGCGCGACGAGGACGAGCGACACCAGCAGCTCGATCAAGGTGAAGCCGGCGCTGCGCGCGCTGTGCGGGATCATGGCGCCGGCCCGAGACGGATCGTCGATAACGTCACCGAACGCGTCCGCCCGGCCTCGCGCCAGCGGACATCGACCGCCACCTCATACGGAAACGCGCCGCGAGGGGTGGCGGCGGCCGGCACGAGGTCCGGCCGCTCCGTCACGCGGATTTCTTCCTCGTATTCCCCTTCGCGGCGCGTCGAGACGCCCGCCGCGAGCGGCGCCTCGACACCGGCGGCCTCCAGCGCCGACCGGGCCAGCAGCAGGGCGCGGCTGTATTGACCGGCGGCCGCCCCGGCGCGCAGTCCGCCGGACGACGCCTCATACACCGCGGCGAGCGCCATCGCCGCGATGGCGAAGGCCACCACAAGCTCGATCAGGGTAAACCCGCCGCTCCGCGAGGATTTCGCGGCGCTCATGTCAGTTCCGAGAGGCGGGCGGCTCGGCGGCGATCGACACATCGCCGTCGATCCAGTTCACGGACACGGACAGCGCCTCCCGGCCGGATGTCACGACCACGCGCCCGCCGCTGGAGCTGCCGTCCGGGAAAAACCGGATGCCGCCGGACGAGCCAGCCGACCCCGCTCGATCAATCGAAACGGTCAGCATCATGCCCGGCGGGACGTGGTGCGGGCGGCGATCCTCGCTGGAGCCGAACTCCGTCGCGCGGGCAAAAAACCGGGTCGGCCGGCCGCGATAAATCGCCTCGTCGCGCACGAGGCGCAGTTCAGCGCCAATGTCGTGCGCCGCGGCCGCAAGGCTTCGGTGCGATCCCCCGAGATGGGGAAAGACCAGCGCCAGGAGCAGGCCCATGACGACCAGCACGACCATCATCTCGATCAAGGTGAACCCGCCGGCGTCGCGCCCGCCTGCGGTAGTCATGACCCCGCCCATCGCGCGCCGCCGGCGTCACATCGTCAGGTCGTAGACGGTGAGCAGCGCGCTCAGCATCGTCATGAACACCCCGGCGACGATGACGCCGAGGACGATGGTGACCGCCGGCGCGATCAGAGCGAGCAGCCGGTCGAGCGTGCGGCGGGTCTCGCTCTCGAAGATGTCCGCGGTCTTCACCAGCATTTCATCCTGGCGGCCGCTTTCCTCGCCGATGCGCACGAGGTGCACGGCCAGCGCCGGGAACGATCCGGTCTGCCGCATCGGCTGCGCCAGGCCCTTTCCCGCCTTGGCGCGCTCTATCAGCGCGTCGATGGCCTCGCCCAGGATCGAATGGCGCATCGTGTCGCGGGTGATCGCGAGCGCCGTCAGCAGCGGCACCCCATTCTGCAGCAGCGTCCCGAGCGTGCGCGCGAACTGGGATACGTCGATCTTCCGGATCAGTTCCCCAACCAGCGGCAGCCTGAGCGAGCGCCGGCGCCAGGCGATGCGATGCCCGGGCTCTCGCAAGTACCAGTACGTCGCCGCGCCCCCGACCCCCAGCAGCACGATTTCCAGCCACCAATAGGCGCGAACCGCGTCGGACAAGGCCATCAGATATTGCGCCGACAGCGGCAGCGATCCCTTCGCCTGCTGGAACAGCGGCCGGAACCGCGGCACGACGTACAGCAGCAGGATGACGATCGAGATCACGCAGGCGCTCGCGACGATGGCGGGGTAGATCAGCGCCGACGTCACGTAGGCGCGCGTGGCGCGCGACCGCTCCACAAAATCCGCCAGGCGTTCGAGCGCGGCGTCGAGATTGGCGCTGGATTCGCCGGCGTGGACGACGCTGATCGCGTAGTCGGGAAATACATTGCGCTGCGCCGCCATCGCCTCCGCAACCGTGCTCCCGGCGCTGATCCGGTCGATCAAGCCGCGCAGGCAGGCCTTCTCGAACCTGTCCTCAACCAGCTCCTCAAGAATTCCCAGAGCCTCATCGAGCGCCAACCCCGCCCGCAACAGCGTCGCCAGTTGGCTCGCGATCAGCGCCAGGGAGCGCGCCGTCATGCGCCGCGGCGGCCGCAGAAACGCCGTGAAGCGGGCGCCGAACTCCGTCCGCCGAACCTCGACAACCCGCAGCGGCACATGGCCGGTCGCGTGCAGCCGGTCGATCAGCGCCGGCCGATCCGGCGCCTCCATCATGCCCTCGACTGTTTGCGCCGCAGCGCTGACGGCCCGGTAGCGGAACTGAGGCACGTTCAGGTATCGCGCGTCACACGCAGCACTTCGTCCAGCGTTGTGGTGCCGTCGAGCACTTTCAGCAGCCCGTCCTCGTACATCGTGCGCATCCCCTCTTCGACGGCCGCCCGCTGTATCTCGCGCGCCTCGGCGTGTGCCAGCACGAGGCGGCGGATCGTATCGGAAACCGGCAGCACCTCGATGATGGCCGCTTGGCCATGGTAGCCGGTGCCGCCGCAGGCGGGACAGCCCTGGGCCTCGTGCATCGTCACCTCGAAGCCGCCAGCGAGCCGCGCAAGCCCTGTCCGCTCAACGATCTCCGGCAGCGGCCTCGCGGGTTTGCGGCATGCCCGGCACAACCGGCGGACAAGCCTTTGCGCGACGATGCCGTTGATCGTCGCGGTCGCAAGATAATCCTCGACCCGCATGTCGAGGAGCCGGGTGATCGAACTCGACGCGTTGTTCGTGTGGAGGGTGGACAGAACCAGATGGCCCGTCAGCGCGGCCTGGATGGCGATCTGCGCCGTCTCCAGATCGCGCATCTCGCCGATCATCACGATGTCCGGGTTGTGCCGCAGCAAAGTCCGCAGGATTTCGGCGAAGTCCAGCCCGATCTGCGGCCGGACCTGGATCTGGTTGACCCGATCGAGCTGGTATTCGATGGGATCTTCGACCGTGAATATCTTGCGTTCGGAGGTGTTGAGCCGCATCAGACTGGTGTAGAGCGTCGTTGTCTTGCCGCTGCCGGTGGGTCCCGTCACCAGCAGGATGCCCTGCGGCCGGTCGAGCAGACCGAGATAACGCGTCAATGTCTCGGGTGAGAACCCCAGCTCCGTGAAATCGGCGACGAGGTGCGAGCGGTCGAGAACCCGCATCGTCACGGCCTCACCGTGCAAGGTGGGCATGGTCGCGACGCGCAGATCGTACTCCTTGCCCCGGATGGCGATGCGGATGCGCCCGTCCTGGGGCAGGCGCCGTTCGGAAATGTTCAGCTTCGCCATGATCTTGACGCGCGAAACGATGGCGGCGCGCAGCCGCGGCGGAGGGGTCGCGCCGTCGCGCATGACGCCGTCGATGCGGTAGCGCACGAGAAGCCGGTCCTGGAACGGCTCGATGTGAATATCGGAGGCGCGGCTTTCGACGGCTCGCGCGATCAGCAGGTTGACCAGCCGGATGACCGGGGCCTCGCTCGCCATGTCGCGCAGGCGGCCGACATCTTCCTCGGCGTCCGCATCGCCGCTCTCGGCGATGTCGTCGATGATTTCGCCGAGCGTGCTGCGCTCGCCGCCGTAGAGCCTCTCAAAGGCAAATTCCAGGTCGGAGGGGGCCGCGACCCATACCGACACCGCTTTCCCGGAAAATAGCTCGAACGATCGGCGGGCGCTCGTATCGAGCGGGTCGGCCATAGCGACCGCGATGGACTCGTCGGTCTCCGACAAGGGCAGCACTTCGGCTTGGCGCAGAAACTTCGGACTGGCGCCTTCGACGACAATCGTGTCGGGAAAATTGCGCGGCTCTGCGACCGGCAGCCCGAGCTCCACCGCCATGGCGCGGGCCACGTCCTTCTCCTCGGCGAGACCGAGCGTGCTGAGGATGCGTTCGAGGCGGTCGCCACTGCTCGCTTGTACGCGAAAAGCCCGCTCCGCCGCGGCAATATCGATGATGCCATCTTCCAGCAGCCGATCGACAACGGCGCGTTCGAAGACCCTGCGGTCTGTATTTTCCCCGTTCTGCATTGACTCGTGACCTGAAGCGCAGCGGGGCGGAAATGTACCCGAAAACGGGACTCATCGCGGCTTCCCGTTTACATCAGATTGGCTCAGCGGCTTCTGCCGCGCGGCCTTCATAACTGGCGGGTCGCCGGCGCCGGGCAAAGAAGGGAATGAAGAATGGGTGCTAGTATGGCCACCCGATCATCGTGAAGCGGAGCCTCCCACTCGTCTACAACTTGATGCGCTTGCTTCGGATGTCATTCCAGTGGCGCCATGCCGGAGCTACAATGTCGATCCCGTGAGGTTCCTGGATGCGAGGCGGGGATGGAATTGACGCCGGCGCAGTTGGCGCAATACGAGCGCGACGGCTTTCTGATCTTCCCCGATCTGTTCAATGCGGCCGAAATTGCCGTGCTGCGCCAGGAGGTAGCGCGGCTGGCCAAACTCGATGCCGAGGAAGTCTTTCGCGAGCATACCGGCGGCGTCAAATCGATCTTCCGGGTGCACGAGGAGGATGGTGCGACCCGCTCGCCGCCGTTTGGTGCCCTGGTGCGCACGCCGCGCGTGCTGCGGCCGGTGCGACAAGTGCTCGGCACCGATGAGGTCTATGTCTATCACACGAAGATCAACGCCAAGCCGGCGATCGAGGGAACGATCTGGATGTGGCACCAGGATTACAATTCCTGGAGCAAGGATGGTTGCCCAAAGCAGAATTTGGCGACCTTCAGCGTCATGCTGAACGACACTTCGGAGTTCGGTGGCGGGTTATACATCATCCCCGGCAGCCATAAGCTCGGCCTGCTAGAATCGACGTTCGACACCTCGACGGGCTACAAGCTTTGGGTCATTCCCAAGAGCAAGATGATCGAGGTGATGCGCAACTCGCCGCCCCCGGTCGCAATAACCGGACGCGCCGGCACCGCGGTGCTGTTTCATTGCAATGTTCTGCATGCCTCCGGGCACAACCTGTCCGCGGAAGACCGCTGGCATATCTACATCTCGTGCAACGCAGTTGCCAACCGGCCGGTGCTCGGCCCTCACGCGAGGCCTGACTGGGTCGTTTCGCGTAATTGGCAGCCGCTTCCGATCGAAGACGACGAAGGCGTGACGAAAGCGGCGTAGCGCCCAGAAATATGTCGTTTCTGGCGTCGCGAGAGGCGCTCGCCGCTCAAGGCATCGGCAAATCGGTGCGGCGGCGCGAAGATGCCCGGCTGCTGACCGGTAAGGGGCGGTATGCGGCGGATTTCAACCTGCTCGGCCAGGCCTACGCATTCGTCCTGCGATCGCCGCACGCTCACGCGAAGATCGTTGGCATCGACGCGGCGCCGGCCGCGGGATCGCCGGGGGTGCTTGCCGTCCTGAGCGGCAGCGACGCGACCGCAGACCGCCTGCAGCCGATCTCGCACAGCCCAGTGCCGGCAAATCCGCATGAGGTGCCGCTTCGCAGCAGCGATGGCTCGCCCTTCTTTATCGCACCGCACCCGGTACTTGCGGTGGACGCGGTGCGTTATGTCGGAGAGCCGGTCGCGATCGTCGTTGCCAAGACACTGGCACAGGCGGTCGATGCGGCCGAGCGGGTCCAGGTCCGTTATGAGCCGCTCGCTGCGGTTGCCCGATCATCCGAGGCGCTCGCGCCGACAGCACCCCGCGTGTGGCCTCAGCACCACTCGAACTTGTGCGTCGCTTCCGAAGCGGGCGACAAGGAGGCGGCAGACGCGGCGTTCGCGCGGGCTGCCTTTGTCGTAGGTCTGGAAACGACGATCAACCGTGTCACCGGCGTGCCGATGGAGTTGCGCGCTGCGCTCGGCGTGTACGACCCGTCCGCCGCCAGGTTCATCGTCTATACCAGCGCCGGCGGCGGCGTGATCAGGCAGCGCGACGATATTGCCGGCGCGCTCGGCGTCCCGAAAGAAGCGGTTCGCGTCGTGTCGGGTGATGTCGGCGGAAACTTTGGAATCCGCAACAATACCTGCCCGGAGTTTGTCCTGGTTGCCTGGGCGGCGAAACGGGTTGGGCGCCCCGTCAAATGGCTTTGCGACCGGCATGAGGCGTTCCTGACCGATTTTCACGGGCGCGATCTGATGTCGACGGCCGAGCTTGCGCTCGACGAGGACGGCAAGTTCCTCGCATTGCGGGCGACGAACACCAGCAACCTCGGCGCCAGCGCGATCTCGTTTGTGCCGCTGGCGAAGGGCATCGCGGTGTCCTCCAGCGTCTACGACATCCGGGTGTCGTACGTGCGCGGTCAGGCCGCGGTGACGAACACCACTCCAACCTCGGCCTATCGCAGCGCCGGCCGGCCGGAGGTCATGTTCGTTCTTGAGCGGCTGATCGACCTTGCCTGCCGCCGGCACGGCTTCGACCGGCTCGAGTTGCGGCGCCACAACCTCGTGCGCCCGGAGATGATGCCGTACCGCAACCCGCTGGGGCTGGTTTACGACAGCGGCGACTACCCGGCGTCACTGCAACGTGCGGCTGAACTCGGCGGCTGGGAGGGCTTTGCGGCGCGCCGCGCCGAAGCCCGCCGCCGCGGGCGCTGCCGTGGTATCGGGATCGCGATGTCGATCGAGCTGAACACCGGAGCGCCGCGCGAGCGTGCCGAGATGACGATCGATCCCGCCGGAACGGTCGAACTGGTCCTGGGCACGATGTCGGCGGGGCAGGGCCATGAAACCAGCTTCGCCCAAGTCGTCAGCGAATGGCTCGGGGTCGATCCAGAGCAGGTTAGGCTGGTTACCGGCGACACCGACCGGGTACAGGCGGGTGGGGGTTCGGCCTCGGCGCGTTCGATGAGGCTCGGGTCGTGGGTGACGGCCAAGGCAGCGGACGAGATTGTCGGGAAAGGCCGGAGGATCGCCGCGGCAATGCTCGAAGCCGCCGAGGCGGATATCGAATTCGTGCGGGGGCGGTTCAGCGTCGCTGGCACCGATCGATTCATCGGCCTCTTCGAAGCGGCGGCTGCCGCGCTCGCCGGCAACGTACCGCCGGAACTCGGCGGACCGTTGCAGGGGATCTGCGACCAGGCCATGCCGGTGCCGTCCTACGCCTATACCGCCGCGGTGTGCGAAGTCGAGGCCGACCCGGAGACCGGCTTCGTCGAGGTTGTGAGCTATGCGTCGGTCGACGATTGCGGCCGCGCCGTCAACCCGATGCTGATCCATGGCCAGAGCCACGGCGGGATTGCGCAAGGGATCGGCCAAGCGCTGTGGGAGGAATGCGTTTACGATCCCCGCTCAAGCCAGCTGCTGTCCGCATCGCTCTTGGATTACGCCGTGCCGCGTGCGGATCGCCTCCCGCTGTTCACGACCGAAATCAGCGAAGTGCCGTCGACGACGAACCCGCTTGGTATGCGCGGCGGCAGCGAAGGCGGCATCACCCCGGGGCTGGCCGCGGTCGCGAACGCCATTGTCGATGCGCTCAACGAGTTTGGCGTCGAGCACATCGAGCTGCCGGCAACGCCCGAGCGCATCTGGCGAGCGATCCGTTCCTCGCGTCCATCCGATCAGGTTCGGGAAAGGTGAGAAACGACCTCCATCGACTGCTGCGGTCATGGCCATGCTCAGGGGTAGATACCTTTGATTTGCGTCTGCCTAGCGCCCGTTCGGGTAATGACCTTGTCTCTCCAGATGCAAAAGCCGCGGAAAACCGCGGCTCTTTGGCAGTCTCAAAATTGGAGCGGGCGAAGGGATTCGAACCCTCGACCCCAACCTTGGCAACGTTCCTAGGCGGTTTACGCCGCAGCATCTTTTTCTATCCGAGAACCCTCTAAGTCATTTTATCATAAGGGTTTTTCTTGCGGGCGATCGTCCCGCACCTATCCTCCTCCTACTCAGCGATTTTCGTTCCCGTGCTTCCCCCGTGCTTCCCCGGCCGCCGCCGACAAATCCGGGGAAGCAGATTTGGGAACAAGCAAGGAACGCGTGAGCAGGAGTGGATCATGGCGAAGATTACCAAGAGAGCAGTGGATGCGCTGGTGGCCGATAAGGATCGGGACGTGTTCGCCTGGGACAACGAGTTGAGAGGTTTCGGGGTCCGGGCCAAGCCATCAGGCGTGAAGACCTTCCTCATCCAGTATCGAAATGTCGAAGGACGAACTCGGCGGCTTGTGTTGGGCCAATACGGGGCCCTGACGCCGGAGGCCGCGCGCGACCTTGCCCGGGAGAAGTTGGCAGGCGTCGCAAGGGGCGAAGATCCCTCCGCCGAGCGACATGCGATTCGCGCCGGCATGTCGGTCAGCGAGGTGTGTGACTGGTATCTTGAGGAGGCGCGGGCTGGCCGGATTCTCGGCCGCAATCGCAGACCGATCAAGGCGTCGACGCTGAAGATGGATCGGAGTCGCATTGAAACCCACATCAAGCCGTTGCTGGGCGCTCGACTCGTCAGCGGCGTCACCCTGCGGGACATCGAGGGGATGCAAGCCGATATCGCCGCGGGCAAATCGGCACGAGGCCGGAAGGCAGGACGAGGCGGCAAGTCGACTGGCGGCTGCGGGGTTGCGAGCCGCACAGTCGGAACGCTGCGAGGCCTTCTTGGTCACGCGGCTCGGCTGAACATCGTCGGCAAGAACCCGGCGGAGGGGGTTCGACAGCTTGCGGTCGAGCGTCGCCAACGACGGCTGAGCGACGACGAACTTCGACACCTCGGGCAGGTTATGCGGAACCTGGCGGCTGAGGGCGAACACCCGACCGGCCTCGCCGCCATCCGACTGATGTTGCTGTCTGGGTTTCGTCGTATGGAGGTGTTGGGGTTGGAGCGCAGTTGGGTTAGCCGACGAGACCATTGCGTCCGTTTCCCTGACACGAAGAGCGGCGCTCAGATCAGGGTTATCGGCGAGGCTGCGATCACGTGCATCGAAACCGCGCCAGGGTGGGAGGGCTCGTCCTTCGTGTTCCCGGCCGATTGGGGCGACGGACATTTCGTCGGTGTCGTGCGGGTTCTCGATCGGGTGTGTGCGAAGGCGAACCTCAAAGAGGTCACACCCCACGTTCTTCGCCACACGTTTGCCAGCATAGCCGGAGACCTTGGATTTTCGGAGCTCACGATCGCGGGCCTGCTCGGTCATTCAGCTCGAGGGGTGACGCAAGGCTATGTTCACTTGGATACAGCTCTTGTCGTGGCAGCGGATCGCGTGTCTGCTGAACTAGCGAAAATGCTCGATAGCAGCGCGGCAACACCAACGTCGAAGAAATCGGCCCAGATGGTCACCGCGACTGTAGGGGCAGCGTGAGTGGATGGAGGAATAGGCCGCTCGGTTTTCGGTTCGTAACCCACGATACCGGACATCGCTTGCCGCTCGTGGCCAATCACACACGGCCTGATCTAAAGGCACGACGACCAGGCAGGTGACCCGCTCGCCGACGAAGCCGGGCGTGCCCCCTGATCGATGCGTCCTGCCGCATCCCGGGCTGGATATGCGTAGCGCGGCCGCGCATGATGGCACTTTATCAGGACGGACGCGGCTTTATGCTCTTCGATTTGGACGGGCGCCTCAGAAAGACATCGGTTCCGGCCTCAAGGCCGCTGCTGCCGGTGTTCGAGGCGGTCGCAAACTCGTTCCATGCGATCCAGGAAGCGGGACGGACGGATGGCGAAATCATCGTCGAGTTCAGGCGCGAAGCGGCGCTCGACCCCGAGATCAAGGGCCACATTGATTCCGTTATAATCCGAGATAACGGCTGCGGCTTCACCGAGGACAATTATCACGCATTCGAGACAGCCGACACCACTCGCAAGCTTGCGCTCGGCGGCAAAGGTGTCGGACGCTTCACTTGGCTGGTTGCGTTCGCGGAAGCGATGATCGTCAGCCGGTATAATGCCGGCGCCGACCGCCGGGCATTCCGTTTCACCGCGCGAAGCGGCATCGAGGATGCGCCGGAATTCGAGCCGGACCTATTGCCTGCGGCGGGCACGACCGTCGCGCTCTATGGGTTCAAATCTCCCTGGCGGGAGCGGTCTCCCGCCAACCTCGAGCTCATCGCCGCCGACATAATCGAGCATTTTGTTGCCCTTTTCGTCGGCTCTACCCCACCGTCGGTGGTTCTCATCCATGGGATCGAGCGGCTCGAGTTGCGGACCGAGTTCGCGAGAACCTATGACGCCGGGGCAAGCCGTCGGGAATTCAGCATAGGCAGCGATAGCTTCACTGTGTGCGGCCTTCGCCTCCGTCGGCGGGAAGCGGGCCGGTCGCATCGCCTCCTGTACCTTGCGCATCAGCGAGAGGTGAAGACAGAATCCCTCATTGCGCATTTCCCGGGCCTTCCGAATCCACTCGGCGATGAACGCGGCAGCTTTCACTTCGTTGGTTTCGTACAAGGCGATGCGCTTGACCACTTTGTCGATGCCGATCGCTCGTCGTTCCGGATTCCTGAGACCGATGAGGGCGACGGTCCTGGCCTTCTTCGTCAGCTTACCTGGCGGGATCTGCGGGGCGGTGCGCTTGGCATCGTGAGGCAGGAGCTGTCTCATTGGCTCGATGAGATCGATCGGGAAAAGCGCGCCCGCATTGAGAGTTTTGTCGCGCGGCAAGAGCCGCAATACCAGGTTCTTATGAAGGACATCGACAAGATCGTCGCCGACGTGCCGGCACGACCGTCGAATGCCGATATCGACCGGGCGATGAGCCGCCGCTTGTTCGAGCGCCGCGAGATCCTGCAGACGGAGAGCAGCCTTCTGCTCAACGAGCTGGAGTCGGTCGATGCGGCGAAGACCGACGTTTACCGCGAGCGCATGGAAAAGGCGGTGCGCGAGTACAACGAACTCGGCATTGCAGATCTCACGCGATATGTCTGCCACCGCCGCGTCATCATCGATCTGCTGGCGAAGGCGCTCAGCCTACAGCCTAGCGATGGGAAGTACGGTCGCGAGGATGCGGTGCACTCGCTGGTCTACCCAATGCGCAAGAGCTCATTCGACGTCGAGTTCTACAGCCACAATCTGTGGCTGCTGGATGAGCGCTTGGCTTACAACTGGCGCCTCTATTCGGACCTGCCGTTCAGTTCGATCGACATCGCGGACATCTCCAGCAAGAAAGAGCCGGACCTGATCGTCTTCGATCATCCGATCGTCATCGGCGGCGAGGAGGCGCCGCTGCTGACGGCGACGATCGTGGAATTCAAGCGTCCGGGGCGCACCGACTACCGTCGCGAGCGGGCCACGACTCAGGTCTATAACTACCTCGAACTGCTGCGATCGGGCCACTACAAGGACTCCGAGGGGCGCCCGGTCACGCTCCGCATGGACGTGCCGATCACGATCTACATTGTCGCGGACTTTACCGAAGAACTTCTCAAGGACGTGCGGGACACGTCGATGCACCGCATGCCTGACGGCGACGGCTTCTACGTCTTCAATGATGAGATGAAGGCGTACGTTGAGCTAATTAGCTACAACCGGCTACTCGAAAGCGCCCGCCGGCGCAACCGCCCATTCTTCCGCGTTCTCGGTCTTTCGACAACGCCGCGGGACTGACCCCCTCTACCGCGCGCCGCGGCGCCCGACAGAATTGCGACGAATGTGCGGTTTCGGGAAGCATCCGGGAGTGGGGACCGGGATATGGGAGCGGGCGAGCTGTGCTTATACGCGCACCCGCTTGAGTGTCGGGTGTTGCCGGGCAAAGATCCGCGGTGACCAGACCATCGGGGCCGGACATAGGGGCTTGAAATCGGCGGTCAAGCCGTTCCGAATCCACAAGCGAGGGAGGCGACGAGGACAAACATGAACTGAAGATGACGGTTGCCCTATGCATCGCGTGTTCCAGCGATTTGTCGATGGCCTTGCCGCGAGCAGCGACGTGGAGGGCGTGCGCGTGGTTCTCGCCGAAGCCGGCGCCGCGCTTGATCTGAACTGCTTTGCATATCTTTCCATGCCCGCAAGAAGGGGCGACGCGCCGGAACTCATCTCGAACTACCCAGTAGCGTGGACGGATCGTTATCTGCGAGAACATTATGAGCGGGTTGACCCGGTCATTGTCGAGGCGCTGACCGCGACAGAGCCGTTCGAGTGGGGACAGGAATTCACAGGAAGGCGTCTGTCGAAGCCGCAATTCACGCTGCTCGATGAGGCGTCACAGTTCGGAATCCGCTGTGGCTTTACCGTACCCATCCACGACTATCGCGGAGCTATTGCGGCGGTTACGTTCGCCGCGGACGAACGTCGCCCGCCGTTCCAACGCTGCATCGAACAAAATCGATCTGCGTTGCAGCTCATGGCAATGTATTTTCATGCTCACGCACGCCGACGGCTATCAATCAATCGCGTCATTGATGGTGTCGCATTGTCACCGCGAGAACTCGAGTGCCTCGAATGGGCCGCACAAGGCAAATCTGCGTGGGAGATTGGACGCCTGTTAAATGTCTCCCGCCGTACGGCGGCATTTCATCTCGACAATGCGAAGACGAAGTTCGGAGTCAGAACAATTTGCCAAGCTGTAGCGAAGTTGGCCGCCTCAAAGTCCATCGGCGAATAAGTTCCCCTTCCTGGCCCCTGTGCAACTGCACAGGATGCGGGCCGCACCAATGATCGCCTCCAATCGCGCAGGACCAATCCTGCCAGGAGGCGAACATGATCCAACTCATTACCGCCGATCGTTACGGTGCGTTCTTTGGCGACATCGCCGAAATGCATCGACTTCGTTACCGCATTTTCAAGGAGCGTCTCGGCTGGGACGTTCAGGTCAGCGGCGACATGGAAATCGACGAATTCGATGCCTGCCGTCCCGTCTATCTTCTGCAGAGGACCGAGGATAGCGGCGTACAGGGCTGTGTGCGGCTCTTGCCGACGACCGGTCCAACGATGCTTCGCGACACGTTCCCGGCGCTCTTGGACGGCGACGCTGCGCCGACATCCGACTCGATCTGGGAAAGCAGCCGCTTCGGCGTCGACCTCTGTACCCGCGAGGCGAAGATGGCCAGCAGCATCGCGCGAGCGACCTACGAACTCTTCGCCGGCATGATCGAGTTCGGCTTGATGCAGCAGCTTACCGATATCGTCACCGTAACGGACGCCCGGATGGAGCGGATCCTTTGCCGTGCGCGCTGGCCTTTGCGACGTCTCGGCTCGCCGCGGCCGATCGGAAAAACGATCGCGGTCGCAGGCTACCTCGAGGTGTCGCGCGAGCGGCTCCAGTGCGTCCGGGAAGCAGGGCGTCTGGACGGCGCCGTGATTAGCTCCGCGGGAGGGAGACGCGAACGCTCTCCTCACGACAAGACAATGGAACGGGCAGTCGCGTAGAGCGTGATCGGTAGTCACGATTGGCGGGCGAAGTGATGGCCACGTGCGCAAGCGATGTGATTGTTCGTCCGATCCTATCGCCGCTCGACCGTGATCCGGCTGCCGACCCAGATGTGGGAGGCGAAGAGTAAAACTTGCAAAGCCTGTCCGACATGGAGATCCGTGATTTGATGTATCTGGAGGCTTCGGCGGCGGCAGGAAACTTCACCCGTGCCGCCAAGTCTCTCGGAATCAACACCTCCACGATCAGCCGTCGCGTCGGTCGATTTGAAGACGAGCTCGGCCTTGCATTGTTCGAGCGCGGCCATGCTGGGGTTCGCCTGACCAGCGGCGGGAGGGCGGTATTGCCCCACATCCAGCGCGCTTTGGCGGAGCTCGACGCGATCAGGCACACCGGCGATCAGAACGGCAACGGCATCGTGGGCGAAGTCCGCCTTGGAGTGCGCATGCCGCCGATCGGCGAACCGCTGCGAGGCCTGCTTGCCCGGTGGCGGGTGAAGCATCCCGAGGTCGTGCTCACGATTGCGGAAATGAATGAATGGGAGACCCAGGCGGCGATCCAGGAGCGTCGTGTCGACGTCGCACTGATGACAAGCCATACGCTCTGGCCTGACGCTGTGACAGCGCCGCTCTACCGGGAGCGGATCCTCGCGGCGATTCCGTGCGACCATCCACTCGCGGCGCAGAAGGTTCTCGATTGGGCGTGCTTGCGGAAGGAAACCTTCCTCGTTCAGGGCTGGGACAACAGTCAGTCGGCCCTGGCGTTCTACGCTTCGTTCATGGGCTGTGGGGTCAAATTCCGGTGCCATGCCGCCAGCAAACAAAGCGTGTTCGCACTGATAGCCGCGGGATTCGGGGTCACGCTCGCCACCGCCAGCCAGGCTGAGGTGGTGTTCCCCGGCGTCGTCTACCGGCCGATCCGCGAGGACAATGCTTGGGTGCAGGTCGAGCTGGTGTGGTGTCCGGAGGTGGAAGATCCGGCTATCGGCCGGTTCGTCGCCTTTATGCGCGATGAGGCCCTCTCACGCCGGCTTTTCTGAACTGGGTCTTTCTGGAAGGGCACGGCGTGGCGTGACGTCGGCGCGCCGCAGTTTCGCAAAGGCCCGATCGGTTGCCATGAATCGCGCCAGCATGGGACCGATCAGCTTCGCGGGCTCGACGGCGCCCTGGCCGGTTTCTCGGCCAAGCGCATTTCCGTAAGCGACCAGATCACGGTGAATGGCGGCCGGCAGTTCGACGGTCAGCTTGACCGGCTTGTCGTCCGGGATCGTGCCGAGCTTCAGCTTTGCCATGATCGTTGCCTCATGCGCGGTAGGGTTCGAGAACGAGGTCGTGCGTGACCATCACGCGCACTGGAAAGCCTGGCCGGATGGTGATGGTCGGCTGGACGTTGAGCGAGCGGCTGACCACCTGCTGGCCGGTCTGGTTCACGCTCTGCGACATGCCTTGCTGAATGGCCTCGGCGAGGGAGCCGTTGTTGTTGCCGCTCATGCCGGCCTCCGATCCGACGCTGAGCAGCGTGGAGAGAATCGCCGCCTTGAACAGCGTGCCCCAATGGTTGTCGACCTCGTCCTCGAGGCCGGCATAGCCTTGCGTGTCGGCGCCCGGCTGACGCTCCAGAACGATCGAGCGGCCGTTCGGCATGATCAGGCGATTCCAGACGAGGAGCGCACGTGTTTGCCCGAAAGCGATCTGCGCATCGTACTGGCCGACGAGGCGCGCGCCCTGGGGGATCAGAAGTATCTTGCCCGTTGGGCTGTCATAGACGTCTTCCGTCACTTGCGCGGTGACCTGGCCGGGTAAGTCGGAACGCAAGCCGGTGACCAATGCGGCGGGGATCACCGCACCCGCCTGCAGAATGTATTTGCTCGCCGGCGCCTGAACGCGGTCAGGGCTGGTGGTGCGCCGGTCTATGGCGCCATTGAGAAAGGCGAGCTTGTGATCCTGCGAAGTGAGATCGGGCGATCCGCCGTTTGGCCCGGCGGGCGACTGAGCGGCGGCTGGTGTCGGCGCAGCGGCGGCTGTGGTTTTGCCATTGGTCGGCGCGAAGAGATGGCTGACCCGTGCTGCCTCCTGCTCCTGCGCAATGCGCTGCTGCTCGGGATCGGTTCCTGTCGGCATCCCCGGCGCCGCAACCCCCGCATTGGCCATCGGCCGGCCCAGATCGCCGGGCAACGGCGGTCCAAGCTGCGGCGCCGGCTTGGGCAGGCCGGTGTAGTCTCGGGGAAGATTTGCCAATCCATCGGGCGTGTTGCGGTTGTTGGTGTTGTAGAGTTCGGAGCCTGCGGTCTGGTGCTGCGGCTTCAGGGCGAAAAACAGGGCGCCGCAAATGCCGATCGCCGCGACGGCACCCAAGCCGAGCAGCACTCTGCGAGAAAGGCGGGTGACCGGTGGTCGGCTCGATCGCAGCCGCATCTCCTCGGGCGGGCGATCGCCTTCATTCGATCCACCGTCTTCGCGGGGAGCATCCGTCACCGCGGCCTCCCATCGGTGCGGACGATGCGCACGACCTGCTGGTGCTCGCCGCCTAGCTTGAGTTCGGCCGCGGCGAACAGCCGATCGACGATCATATGGTTGCCCTTAACGCGGTAGTTGACGAGCTGGCCGTCGCCTTCGGCGCCGATGATCCAAAGCGGCGGCAACTCGCCCTGGCTGATGCCGCTCGGGAATTCGATGAATACCTGCCGGCCATCGTCGAACGCGCGCAGCGGCCGCCAAGCGGGATTGTCGCCCTCGATGCGATAGCGGAAGTTCAGGGCGTTGAGATCGACGCCAGTGGCGATCGGAGATGCGGCGTCGGCCGCGGCGTTCTGCTGGCGCAGCGCGATGAGCTGGTCCTGTGCGTAGGCCCAGGAGACCGACGCCATGTACGTCTTCGTGTCGGAATGCAGCTCGAGGTGATAGGTGCGCCGATCTGTGTTGATGACGAGATTGGTGACGAGATCAGGACGCGTGGGCTTCACCAGAATGTGGACGCGTTTCGCCGGTCCGACGCCGCTCTCGGTGTCGCCGATGATCCACCGCACGGTATCGCCCGCCGCGACCGGGCCGGAGCCGACGAGCTGCTCGCCCGGCTCGAGCGCAATGTCCGTGATTTCGCCAGGCGCGGCATAGACCTGATAGAGCGCCCCGTCCGAAAAGGGATAGACCTGGATGGCGTTGAGATAACCGGCCCGCGTCGGCTGAACGCGCGCGGCCCCATTCGCCCGATCGACGCGCACATGCGGATCGGCGGCTTCCCGCGGGGCCGATCGTCCTGACGGGAGCGGCTTGAGCTGGCCCGGCAAGGGAAGCGGCTTCGGCAGCTCGACGATCTGTACGGGCTTTGGCGAATCGGGCTGAAGCACCGCCGGCTTCGGCGTGTCGTCGTAGCTGATCTCGGGCGGTTTATAGGCGGTAGCACAGGCCCCGAGCGAAACAGAGGCGAGCAACAAGGTTGCAAGCGAGGCAATGCGCATCAGCCGAGCTCCTTTGACCAGTTGAGGGCATGGACGTAGACGCCGAGCGGATTTTTCTTCAGCCGATCGGCGTCGGTCGGCGTCTGCACGACGATGGTGAGGATGGCGCTCCAGCGCTCGGTGGCAGCGAGCGCGTCGTCGACATAGCGGCGCTCCACCCACTCCACGCGGAAGCTGTTGTCGGAGGCGCGGATCACGCTCGCCACCTCGACCGACACTTGCATCTTCCCGATCTTCGAGAAGGGATCGTTGGTGCGCGCGTAATCGTTCAGTGCGAGCGCGCCCTTGTCGGTGACGTAGTTGTAGGCGTCGAGCCAGTCCTGCCGCAGCACCACCGGGTCGGCTGGAATGCTGCGTACCTCTTCGATGAAGCGGGCGAGATGCCAGGCGATCTGCGGATCGGTCGGCTGATAGTCGGCGACCGCCGGTGCGACCGCTTGCGCCTGGCCGAGCTTGTCGACCTGCACCACCCACGGCGTGATGGTCCCGCGTGCCGACTGCCAGACGAGACCGCCCGCCAATCCGCCGCTCAGCGCGAGCGCGCCGAAGAACGCGAGACGCCAGTTCCTCGCCTGGACGCGCGCGGACCCGATGCGCTCATCCCAGATCTGGCCGGCTCTTTGGTACGGCGTTTCCGGCTCAGGCGTCTTCCCGTAACGGACGGTCGATCGTCGGAACATGCATCATTCCCCTTCGGAGAGATCGACCTGGCTGCCGCCACTCGGCCGGTCGCCGGCGCGGATGGCGTGGTCGGCGGCGGTCACGCCGCGGTTGATGGTCTGGCTCCGCTTCATGCGCTGGGCCCAAGCCGGCGGGCTGTTCGAAGCCGTGGAGGATCCCGTCCCGCCCGCGCCAGCCGGCGCGGACCCGCGCATCACCGCTCGTTCGCCGGATGCGAAGCTCGCTTTCAGGCTGGCTGCCGCGCGGCGAAGCGGGCTGATTGCCGCGGATCCTGCTGCCTGCGCGACCCCGGCGGCGCCGCCCGCGCGATAGGCGGCCGTCGCACCGCCGGCTACCGACGCGCCGGCACGCGCGGTGCCGGCGATTGCCCCGCCCGCGGCGGCAAGGCCACCGGCTGTGGCAGCGATGCCAGCCGCGCCGATCCCGGCGGCCGCGAGACCGGTTCCGACGGCGGCACCGGCGCCGAGCTGCGGTCCACCGGCGATCAAGCCATTGGCGATGCCAGGGCCGAAAATCGTGAGACCGAGCAACGACAGCGCCGCGAGGATGAGAGTCAGCGCATCGGAAATCGTGGGCGGGTTGTTGAAGCCGCCGGTGAACTGATTGAAGATCGTCGAACCGATCCCGATGATGACGGCGAGCACCAGGATCTTGATGCCGGACGACACCACGTTACCGAGCACGCGCTCGGCGAGAAACGCCGTCCGACCGAAGAGCCCGAACGGGACCAGGACAAATCCGGCAAGCGTCGTCAGCTTGAACTCAATCAAGCTGACGAAGAGCTGGATCGCCATCACGAAGAAGCTGATGACGACGATCAGCCAGGCGGCGAGCAGGATGATGATCTGCACGAGGTTCGCGAAGACGCTCGTGAAGCCCATCATGCCGGAGATGGCGGTGAGGATCGGCTTGCCGGCGTCGATGCCGACCTCGGCGATCTTGCCCGGCTGAAGAAGCTGCGCGGTGCTCAGCGTGCCGCCGCCAGCCTCGATGCCGAGGCCGGCGAAGCTGTTGTAGATGATCTGCGCGAGGTTGTTGTAGTTGCCGATGATGAAGGCGAAGACCCCGATATAGAGCGTCTTCTTGATAAGGCGCGCGAGCACGTCCTCGTCGGGCGCCATGGCCCAGAACAGACCTGCCAAAGTGATGTCGATGGCGATGAGCACGCCGGCGAGCCAGCGCACATCGCCTTGCACCAGGCCAAACCCGGAATCGATGTATTGGGTGAATGTCCCCAGGAAATTGTCGATGACGCCGGTGCCGCCCATGACATTACCTGCCTGAGGACTTTGGCGGGGCATTCGGCGCGACGGCATCCGGCGCCGGCTGATAGATGAAAAAGCGGCGGCGGCTTTCGGCCCAGGCAGCTTCGCAAGCCGCGTCATCCTTCGCCTGCGCGGCAAGCACCTGGCATCGCTTCAGTTCGTCAGCGAGTGGATCGATCGCTGCCGCAGGACTTGGAGTGTGGACTGGCAGGCGTGATGGAGCTTCGCGGAAGTGCAGCGTCGCGGCGACGATGGCGAAGGCGACGAGGACGAAACCCGTGGCGCGCGCGATGGCGGGCAGATTGAGGAGACGGCCGCGCATCAGTGGAACATCTGTGCGTTGCCGGGTTGATAGCCCGCGCCGTAGTTGAGGAAGTTCTGCATTTGCGCTTGCGCCTGAGCTTGGGTTTCGAGCGTGCGCGCCGCGTCGAGGCTCTGGGCGCGTGCGATCGAAGCCATGACCGCGGTGAGGTCGGCGAGCTGTTTGGTCTGGATGGCGACGAGCTGATTGCCGGATTGAGCGGCTTGGAGCGCGCCGGTGGCGCCCTGGCTGGCCGTTACCAGTGCGTCGATTTGGGCGCGCGTCGAATCGAGGTTCTGCACGACGCCGGCCTGCACACGCATCGTGTCCTGGAATCCGGCGCGGGCATTCTCCCAGCGCGATTGCGCGTCGGCGAGAAGCTGCTGCGAGGATGTTCCGCCCGAATAGGCTAGCGGATATTGCTGCGTGAACGCTTGGTCGATCGTGCTGACGCTGTACGCGATGCGCTGCGCCTGCGCGAGAAGCTGTTGCGTCTGGGTGATCGACTGCTCGAGCTGCGCCAGAGAGGAGTACGGTAGGCTTGCCAGGTTGCGCGCCTGGTTGATCAGCGATGTCGCCTGGTTCTCCAGCATCTGGATTTCATTGTTGACCTGCTGGAGCTCGCGTGCGGCGGTCAGCACGTTTTGCCCGAAGTTGGTCGGATCGAACACGATCCATTGCGCCTGTGCGGGGACTGTCGCGCTGTCGATGCAGAGAGCTGCGGCGCCTGCCAGAAGCAGGGCGCGCAGGCCGCGGGCAATCATGACGAAACCTCCTCGTTCCGGGTGAGCAGGTCGGCCGCCCATTCGAGGTCCTTGAGGCGCAACCAGGCGGCGGCGAAGCCGGCGCGGCCATGAGCGGCGAGAACCTCTTCGATCGTCGTCTGATCGGTCTTCGACGATGCGGCGGTGAAGGCGAGCGCGACTTCAGACAGGCCAAGCTCGAACAGGCGATTGCCGCGCCGCGATTGGCAGTAATATTCGCGCTTCGGCGTCGCCCGGCTCAGGATCTCGATTTGCCGATCATTGAGGCCGAAGCGCCGATAGATCGCGGCGATCTGTGGCTCGAGCGCGCGTTCATTCGGCAGAAGAATGCGCGTCGGACAGCTCTCGATGATCGCCGGCGCGATGGCGCTGTTATCGATATCGGCGAGCGATTGCGTGGCGAAGATGACAGACGCATTTTTCTTCCGCAGCGTCTTCAGCCATTCGCGAAGCTGAGCTGCGAAACCGGGATCGTCCAGCGCGAGCCAGCCTTCGTCCACGATGAGTAGCGTGGGGCGTCCGTCGAAGCGATCCTCGATGCGATGAAACAGATAGGACAGCACCGCGGGCGCCGCGCCGGCGCCGATGAGGCCCTCCGTTTCGAAGGCCTGGACCTCGGCTTCGCCGAGGCGTTCGGTCTCCGCATCGAGCAAACGGCCCCACGGTCCCGACAGAGTGTAGGGTTGGAGGGCCTGCTTGAGCGCATTGGACTGCAGCAGCACCGAAAGGCCGGTCATCGTCCGCTCCGCGGGCGGCGCAGAGGCGAGCGAGGTGAGCGCCGACCAAAGATGCTCCTTCAGCTCGGGCGTGACGGTGACGGATTCCCGGGCGAGCAAAGTCGCGACCCATTCCGCCGCCCAGGCGCGCTCGCCGGCGTCGTCGACGCGCGCCAGCGGCTGAAGGGCGACGGGCTCGTTCACGTCGTTCGCCAGCGCCCCGCCCAGGTCGTGCCAATCGCCGCCCATCGCGAGCGCCGCGGCGCGGATCGAGCCCCCGAAATCGAAGGCGAAAACCTGCGCGCCCGCGTAGCGCCGGAACTGCAGCGCCATCAGCGCCAGCAGCACGCTCTTGCCGGCGCCAGTCGGTCCGACGATCAGCGTGTGACCGACATCGCCGACATGGAGCGAGAAGCGGAACGGCGTGGATCCTTCGGTCCGCGCGAAGAAGAGCGGCGGCGCCTGAAAATGCTCATCCCGTTCCGGCCCGGCCCACACCGCCGAGAACGGCATCATGTGCGCGAGATTGAGCGTCGAGACGGGCGGCTGACGAACATTGGCGTAGACGTGACCCGGCAGCGAACCCAGCCACGCCTCGATGGCGTTGACGCCCTCGCGCATGCAGGTGAAATCGCGGCTCTGAATGGTCTTCTCGACCAGGCGCAGGCGCTCATCGGCGACGCGCGAGTCCTCACTCCAGACCGAGACGGTCGCGGTGACATAGGCTTCGCCGACGAGATCGGTGCCGAGTTCCTGCAATGCGGCGTCCGCGTCGAGCGCCTTGTTGGCGGCGTCGGAATCCATCAGCACCGACTGCTCGTTGGTCATCACCTCCTTGAGGATCGCCATGATGCTCTTGCGCTTGGCGAACCATTGGCGCCGGATCTTCGCGAGCAGCCTCGTCGCGTCGGTCTTGTCGAGGCAGACGGCGCGCGTCGCCCAGCGGTACGGAAAGGCAAGCCGGTTCAAATCGTCGAGCAGCCCCGGCCAGGTCTGCGACGGGAAGCCCATGACCGTCAGCGTTCGAAGATGCGCGCGCCCGAGGCGTGGCTCGAGGCCGCCCGTCAGGTCCTCGTCGACCAGGATGGCGTCGAGATACATCGGCGTCTCGGGCACGCGCACACGCTGGCGACGGGTTGAAACGCAGGAATGCAGGTACGTCAGTGTCTCGCCGTCATCGAGCCATTCGGCTTCGGGCATGAAGCCTTCGATCAGCGCGATCACGCGGTCCGTGCGGTCGATGAACCCTTCCAGCGCGGCGCGCCAATCGGCGACGCCTTGCGCGCGGTTTTCGTAGAGCCAGGCCTCGGCGCGCGCGGCGTCGTCGGCCGGCGGCAGCCACAACAACGTCAGGAAATAGCCGCTCTCGAAATGTGCACCTTCCTCTTCGAACTGCGCGCGCCGCTCGGCGTCTACGAGAGCGGACACCGGATCGGGAAACTCGCCGACGGGATAGCGGTAGGCAGGCACACGCTGCGCCTCAATGAAGACGGCCCAGCCGGAGCCCAAGCGCCGAAGCGCGTTGTTGAGCCGCGACGTGATGGCGACGAGTTCGGCGGGCGTTGCGGAATCGAGATCGGGGCCGCGAAAGCGCGCAGTGCGCTGGAAAGAACCGTCCTTGTTGAGGATGACGCCCCGTTCGACGAGCGCCGCCCACGGCAGGAAATCGGCGAGGCTTTGCGAGCGGCGGCGATACTCGGCGAGGTTCATCATCGAGCGAACCTCAAGCGACCAGATGCTGCGGATAACGGAGGTGCCGCCGCACCACGTCGACGAAGGCAGGATCGCGCTTGGCGGCCCAGACGGCGGCGAGATGGCCGAGCAGCCAGATCGCACCGCCGACCATCCAGAGGCGCAGGCCAAGACCGATCGCGGCGGCGAGCGTGCCGTTGACGATCGCGACCGCGCGCGGCGCGCCGCCGAGCAGGATCGGTTCGGTCAGCGCGCGATGAACAGGTGCGTAGAAGCCGGCGATGGGCGCGTCCTGCTCCATCACACCAGCGCTCCGCCGCCGAACTGGAAGAAGGTCAGGAAGAAGCTCGACGCGGCGAAAGCGATCGAGAGACCGAAAACGATCTGGATCAGCCGGCGGAAGCCGCCGGAAGTTTCGCCGAACGCCAGGGTCAGGCCGGTGACGATGATGATGATCACCGAGATGACTTTGGCGACGGGACCCTGGATCGAATCGAGGATCTGTGTGAGGGGCTGTTCCCACGGCATGTTGGAGCCGGCGGCGTAAGCCGGCGCGGTAGCGAGCGCGACGAAGGCGACGGTTGAAGCCGTGGCGAGCGCACGGCGAGCGCGTTTGAGCAGCATCACGGTTCTCCTGCGGGGGTGAGGACGTAATCGCCGGTGGGCGAAAGGCCCTTCACCGCCGCGAGCTCGGCGAGCCGCCTGGCAGAGCCGCGGCCGGCGAGGACCGCGATGACGTCGATGGTCTCGGCGATCAGCGCGCGCGGGACCGTGATGACGGCTTCCTGGATCAACTGCTCGAGGCGGCGCAGCGCACCGATCGCCGAACCGGCATGCAGAGTCCCGACGCCGCCCGGATGGCCCGTTCCCCATGCCTTCAGCAGATCAAGGGCCTCCGCGCCGCGCACCTCGCCGATGGGAATGCGATCGGGGCGAAGCCGCAGCGACGAACGGACGAGATCGGAGAGTGAGGCGGCGCCGTCCTTTGTGCGAAGCGCGACCAGATTCGGCGCCGCGCATTGCAGCTCGCGCGTATCCTCGATCAGCACGACGCGGTCACCGGTCTTGGCGACCTCGGCGAGGAGAGCGTTAACCAGCGTGGTCTTGCCGGTCGAGGTGCCGCCGGCGACGAGCACGTTCTTGCGCTCGCGCACCGCGATGCGCAGCAGCTCGGCCTGCGTCGCCGACATGATGCCGGAGCCGACATAGTCGTCGAGCGTGAAGACGGCGACGGCAGGGCGACGGATGGCGAAGCACGGTGCGGCCACTACCGGCGGCACAAGGCCCTCGAACCGCTCCCCGCTTTCCGGCAGCTCGGCCGAGACCCGCGGACTGTTCGCATGGACCTCGACACCGACGTGATGCGCGACGAGGCGCACGATCCGCTCGGCGTCGGCGGGCGTGACGCGGCAGCCTGTATCTTCAAGGCCGCCCGACAATCGGTCGATCCACAAGCGACCATCCGGATTGAGCATCACTTCGACGATGCTGGGATCTTCGAGATACGCAGAGATCGCGGGGCCGAGCGCGGTGCGCAGCATGCGCGCGCCGCGGGCGAAGGCTTCAGACCGGAGGGAGATTGTCGTCACATGAGCCCCGCAAGGCGCCTCAACTCAGAGGCGGATATCAGCGGGGTTGATTAGAAAGAGCCGGAAATGGGTCTCCGCAACAACGAAGATGAGGCGGGAGGGCTCTGGGATAGAAAGACAGACAAGAGGGATTGTGGGCTACCGCGCGGGCTGGCTTGGCATACGACCGCTCAGGATGGAATCCAGCCTGTCTGCTTCAGGTTTAGGAGGCTGGTGAGCGCAGACCAGCATCTACCACTAACGGTATGAGACAGGCTATCGCGCCGCAGACGACGCGATAGCTTTGTCTCTGATCGATCACCTAGTCGGCCACCGCTTTGACCGGTCGGGTCTTGCGCTGGTGAACATCCGGGCCACGCGCAATCTTCGCTCGTCCTTCGAGGCAGGTTTGACGGCGTTGCTGCAGCCACGCCTCGACCTCTTCCAGATCCCACACGACGCATCGTGGTGTAAGATTGAAGCGGCGCGGGAATTCGCCACGCTTCTCCATCTCGTAAATGGTGCTGTCGGCCAGTGGCACGATGAGCCGAAGTTCATGCCGCCTGATCGTCCGAGGAAGGCCCGTCAGAACAGTCGCTGGGCCAGAATATCCGACCGGATCGCTATCATCGTCATCCCGGTATGGCATCATCAAAACGCGTACGCGGCTTGGCTTCTTTGACATCGCTGTTCACCTCTGTAGGTGGGAGGAGGACAGCTACAATGCCGTGTCTCCGACATCGGCTGCCACATCCACGCTCACCTCGTCGGCTAGCCTGCGACCCCTTGTGAGGCGTCGGCCGAGCGCTTCGACAAACCCCTCATAACGCTCGCGACCTTTGGTTTGAGCCGCTGCGAGAGCTGTGTCCGGTAGGGCCGGCGTACTGGTCAACCAGAAGCGCACGAACACCGCCAGCGCCTCATTCGAGATCGTGACGTGTCGCTCGAGGAGCTCCATCTGCCGCGTCATGCGATCAAGCCGGCGCGCCAGTGCCGCTTCCAGGCGGTCGGCGCCGTCGGGCGACAGATGTGAGGCAAGCGCCGCCTCGACGATCAGGGCCTGTGGCACACGTTTGCGGGCGGCATAGTCCGCGAGCCTCCTCGCGAGATCGGGCGGCAGGCGAAATGTGTGTTTGGTCCTCATTGGCGTTACATCTGCATGTCATCGCCCGGGTCGAGCGACACTTGACGTGCGACCGTTCCGAACGTGCGCTGCATGATGCGCTGGCGCTGAACCTCGTCGTCTGGTTCGTCATCCATGGCATCGAACTCGTGAACCGGCTTCCTCGGCTCTGGCACGATTTCCTCGTGTTCCGGCAACTCGGGTTCGCGCCGAATGCCGGCATTGGCGGGGTCCTCAGTAGAGCAGTCGGATGGCGCCTCGACGACCTGCCCGGTCCAATCACCTTCGTGCGGGATCGGACAGTCCTGTTCGGTCGGCGGCGATTTGTGTCTGGCCACCGCCGGCGGCGGAAGAATACGCGCCTGCATCTCGGGGTCCTCGAAATAGCGCGCCTTCTTCGCCCGGATCGGGGCGCAACCGGACACCAGAACCAGCTCGTCATCGGGCGGAAGCTGCATCACTTCGCCCGCCGTCAGGAGCGGCCGCGCCGTCTCCTGTCGGGAAATCATCAAGTGACCGAGCCATGGGCTCAACCGGCTGCCGGCATAGTTCTTCATCGCCCGCAGCTCGGTCGCGGTGCCGAGCGCATCGGACACGCGCTTGGCGGTTCGTTCGTCATTGGTCGCGAAGCTCACCCGCACATGACAATTGTCGAGGATGGAATTGTTCTGGCCGTACGCCTTTTCGATCTGGTTCAGGCTTTGGGCGATGAGAAAACTCTTCAATCCATAGCCGGCCATGAACGCCAACGCCGACTCAAAGAAATCGAGGCGGCCGAGCGCGGGGAACTCGTCGAGCATGAGCAGCAGCCGATGTCGGCGGCGTTTCGAGTCCAGCTCTTCTGTCAAGCGCCGGCCGATCTGGTTGAGGATCAGCCGCACCAGCGGCTTGGTCCGGCTGATGTCGGATGGCGGAACGACGAGATAGAGCGTCGTGGGACTCTCCGCCTCGACGAGATCGCGGATTCGCCAGTCGCAGCGTCGCGTAACCGCCGCGACAACCGGATCGCGATAGAGCCCAAGAAACGACATGGCCGTCGACAACACGCCCGATCGTTCGTTTTCGCTCTTGTTCAAGAGCTCCCGTGCCGCGCTGGCGACGACGGGATGCACGCCCTTCTGACCCAGATGCGGCGTCGTCATCATGGCGCGCAACGTCGTCTCGATCGGGCGCTTCGGGTCGGAGAGGAAGTTGGCAACGCCGGCGAGGGTCTTGTCGGTCTCGGCATAGAGGACGTGCAGGATCGTGCCGACGAGCAGCGCGTGGCTGGTCTTCTCCCAGTGGTTCCGCTTTTCCAGCGCCCCTTCGGGATCGACGAGCACGTCCGCGATGTTCTGGACGTCGCGGACTTCCCATTCGCCGCGGCGCACCTCGAGCAGCGGATTGTAGGCAGCGCTCTGAATGTTGGTCGGATCGAATAGAAGCGCTCGGCCGAATCGTGCGCGCCAGCCGGCCGTCAAACCCCAATTCTCGCCTTTGATGTCGTGGACGATCGCTGAACCGGGCCAAGTGAGCAGCGTCGGCACCACCAGACCGACGCCTTTGCCCGAACGCGTTGGGGCGAAGCACAGCACATGCTCCGGACCATGATGGCGGAGATAGGCGCCGCGCCAGCGGCCCAACAGCACGCCATCGGGATGAAGAAGCCCGGCCTTGCGGATCTCGCGTGCCTCCGCCCAGCGCGCGGAGCCATAGGTCGTGACCTTCTTCACTTCACGGGCACGCCAAACCGACATCGCGATCGCGACGACGAAGGCCGCTACGCCACCGGTCCCCGCGATGAAGCCTCCGGTGACGAAGATCTCATGGGCATAGGCGTCGTACGCGAACCACCACCAGAAAAAGGCTGGCGGCTGGTAGATCGGCCAGCCGAACAAGCTGAACCAGGGCTGGCCGAGCCGCGGCTGGAAGGCGAGCCGCCAGGCGGTCCACTCCGTCGCCGTCCAGAGGAAGAGGACGACGACAGCGCAGACGAGAAGGATCTGACCCCAGAGAATTTTGGTCGCGTTCATGGCGAAACCAGTTGAGCCGTGACGCGAAAGAGAGACGCAAGCGCTAACTGCGAGGCGTCGGGAATGGGGATACGTCGGCGCATCAATCGGACAGCCATCCCGACGTTCATAGTCCGAGCCCCCGCTTCTGGCCGAGGCTCCACTCCACATTCCCGCCGAGCGCCATGACTCCGCGAACCTCACGGCCGAGCTCTTTCTCAAGCGCTGGCCGCCATGGCACGAGCTGGAAACCCAGCCCGTCATCGATCATCGCGAAACGGCCGGAGGCGAGCGTCACCCGCTGCCGATAAACGCCGGAAACATGCTCGCCTTCGGCTGCAGGCTGATAGGCCAGACCCGTCTCGGCCGATAGCTTCGCCGCGGCGTCTTCCAGCTCCCGCCGTCGGAGCGTGGCGAGCAGATCGCGCGCGAAGACGACGCGCTGTCCTTGCCGCCGCGCGAGACCTCCCTCGGCGAGATGATCGATACGGGCCTCCATGGCGTCGCGCACCTCGGCGCCGAAGCCACCACCGCTCAGCGGTGGGTCTTTGGCGAGGAGCTGGCGGTCGATCCAGGTCGCGCCGGACGCCGATACCTGCGCCTCGATCGACAGATCGGAGCGCGTCGCGAGCGACAGGCGACGTCGTCCGTTCGCATCGTCGTAGACACGTGCCTCAACGATCGCACCGGCGGCCGCGTCGCCGGTCAACTCGATGTCATTGAGCCGCAGATGATGGGTGCGTCCGTCGACGCCCGCGACGATCGCGTAGGCCGTTCCCTTGAGCTCGTCGTCGAGACCGCGCTTGACGAGTTTGCCCAGCACCGGCTCGGACGGCTCGTCGCCATGCAGCGCGAAGGTGCTGACGTCTGGTTCGTGTCCACCGGCGCTCATGGCCTGGTGCATGGTCTTGATGATGTCGCCCCGGATGCCGAGCTGACGCAGCGTCGGCTCGAGCCCGGGCTTCAGCGTCCAGCACGCGGGACCCACCGGATCGGCCAAGCCAAGGCGTTCGAGCTTGGCTGCGCGGCCAAGCAACAGCCGGCGGAGCTCCGGATCGTCGGCGTCCGCTCCGGGCCGCAAGTCGGCGACGCCGCCATATTCGTCTGCGATGTCGCGCAACGCGCGGTCGAGACTCGTCCAGCGCTCCGACTCCACCTCGCGCTGAAGGGCGGTGCGGATCTCTTGCTCGCTACGTGGGCCGAGCTCCAGCGTGACGCGTTCGGCGGCTCGGTCACGGAAGCCACGGCTGATGTAGTCGCGGCTGATGACTAGGTCTGCGCCGTCGTCTGTGCGGCCTCGCACGAGAACATGGATATGCGGATTGTCCGTATTCCAGTGATCGACGGCGATCCAGTCGAGCCTCGTGTTAAGATCGCGCTCGGCGTCGGCCATCAGCTCCCGAGTGAAGGCGCGAAGATCGGCCATGCTCGTCGCGTCTTCGGGCGATATCGTGAACCGGAAATGGTGCCGATCTTCTTCGCACCGCTCCGCGAACGCTCGGGTGTCTCCGTCATCCGATCGGACGTCGAACATCCTCGCGTCGGCGCTGTCACGGGTGACGCCTTCGCGCTTCAGATAGGTAACGTGCTTCGAGAGCGGCGCCGAGCGGAATTTCGATCCCTTGTGGCGCACGATCCTTGTCATGATGACGACGCGGCGAGCTCGGCTCCGCGTCGACAGAGAGAGGGCTGCCCGCCTGCCACGCCCGAATGTCGAGCGCCCCGCGGAGTTTGCGCTCCGTCCGAAACCTTTGCCGCGATGACCTGCCTTCTTCGCGGCGCGCATGACCTCCCCAACGAAGGTCTTCGGACGCCTGGCGCCCTGGTTGCCGTGGCGGATGCGGCCGGGCCGGATATGAAGGTCGTCGTCGCGCGTCGTCATGACCAAACGGACCTTGGCAGGTCACTGCGATGGCGCTCAAATTGTTGAAATCGTTTATCTTTGAGGCAAAGGCGCCAGCAAGCCCGGTGCACCTGTGTGCCGAAATATCCAACGCAACCAACCACATGCGCCCGACAACGGTCGGCGCTTTTATCTTGCCGTCCGTGGATTGGTCGACTCCGCTCCCCTGCAGCCCCACCCAAACCTGTCCGACGGCCCGCCAGAGACCGATGAGACCAAAGGCAGCTCATAGCCTGGGCTCATGCGCCGACAAGGGCGCAAACAGCCCTACGGATTGTGGCGCCAGGCCCGTCCAATCCGTCGCCGGCCTTGGCATGGACCGACGTTTGCCGATGTCACCGGACGACACTGCGCTTGCGCTTGAGCCGTCGTTCGCGCGCATCGGAAACAACGGCGAACTGGTCCAGGACCGAATGTTGGCGGTGATGACGTTGGCCGGCGCCGACCCATCGTCGCGCAGCAACGGCGCGAGCGCGGCGACGTAGGCTTGCGTCTCCACCGGCAGTGGACGGCCGCTCGCAAGGTAGTCCTCGTAGCGTCCAGGGCCGGCATTGTAGGCCGCGAGGAAGCCGGCCGCGCCGTATCGATCGTGCAGCTCGCGAAGATACCCCGCACCCGCGAGAATGTTGTCGTGCGGATCAAAGGGATCGGCGCCAAGGCCGTAGCGCGACCGCAGATCGGCCCACGTCTGCGGCATGATCTGCATCAGCCCCATCGCCCCCTTGGACGACACGACGTGCACGACACCTCGACTTTCGGCCTGGATGATCGCCCTGATCCAGGACGCAGGGATGCCGAAACGCAGCGCGGCCTCCGCGACGAACCGCTCAATCCGATCACTCTTCGATGTCACGGTTGATTGCGCGGCGGCTACGGGTTGCGCGTTGGCGATCCCGCACGCGGCGAACAGCACCATCATGACCGCGACATGCAGATGGCGGCGCAAGCGGCGTGCGTGATGTGGGCCGGAACGGCGCGCGGAATGCGCAGCGATGGCCGGGAAGAAGGAAGGGACGCAAGCCCGGAAGGAGTGGATGTCCGCCGATTGTGGGGACGGTCGAGGCATGGTCAGTTCTCCTCGCGCGTCCAGATCGGATCGGCCCGGCCGACGATGGTGGTGAGTGGCAGTGGCCCGAAATACCGACCGTCGAGGGAGTCGGCCGGCACGGTGTTCATGACGAAGATTTCGCCAGGCGTGAGCGCGCGGCAGCCCTGCCAGTCGGGCAGAGCGCGGCCGAAGCGATCGCGTTCGAGCGCCTCGCCCACTGTGATGCCATCCACGGTGATGGCTCGCCCGGTGCGGCAGACGGTTTGGCCGGAAAGCGCGAGGACGTGCTTCACCAGCGGTACGCCGAGCGGCAAGTAATGGCGCGACGCGAAGAATTGCGCGAGTGATTGGGGCGGCGTGACTACGACGAGTTCGCCGACATGGAGCGGAAGCGCGCGCCGCACGGCGTAGAGCCCGATCGGCACGCTGGCGCTGGCGTTCCAGAGCAGCTTCGGCGCGGGATGAAAGACGCTCGTCAGCGCGATGAACAGCAATGCGGCGTAGGTGGTGATGGCGAAACCGACGCGCGTCACGGCGCAAGCCTCCGGCGCAGGAGCCAGGCGCGATGCTGTTCGCGGCTGTAGGGGCGCGGCGGCTCACCGGCGATGAGTCGGTTGTGGAGATGCCGCCAATGATCTGGGGCAGCGTCAGCGGTATCGATGCCGAGCGCCTCCACTGCGTCGATCGCCTGCAGCACGCGCTCGACCTTTGGCCAGCCGCTGATGCGCAGCAGGATTTCGCCGCCCGGGCGGACGAAGGGCAGCGTCTGATAGGGTTCGCCGCGGTCGATCGCGCGCACGATGTCGATGCGCGAGACGATCGTGCCGAAGTCGTTGGAGGCCCAGCGGACGAATGCGAAGACGTTGCCCGGCGCAAAGCGCAGAATGCGGCGGCGGCGATCGAGGATCGTCTCGCCGCAGTCATGGCCGAAGCGGACCCAGTGCTCGATGCGTCCTTCGAGCCAGGTCAGCTCGACGTCGGTGTGCAGCGGTCCGGCGTCAGGACGCGGCGCGGGCCCAGTGTTGAGATCGGCTCTCACGGGCGGTCTCCATCGGTGTCAGGAAATTCGCGCGCGAGCAGGTCGCGCAGCATGTCGGCGACGGTGATGCCGCGCTGGAAGGCGGCGATCTTGATGCGTCCGCGGAGCGCCGGCGTGATGTCGACAGTGAGGCGGGCGGTGTAAAGGTCTGCGGCGATGCTGGCCGACGAGGATGGATCGGGGCTCCTGATCCAGCTCTCGGCGTCGCGCGGCCGCGCTGCGAAGCCGCTGTTACGGTCGCGCGCGGTCATGGCGCAAGCCTCTCGATTTCCGACGCCAGTGTTGCGATCTCGCGTGTGGCGAGGCTGCCGTCGTCGCGTTCGAGCACGAGCTGACCGGTCTGCGCCGCCTCGGCGAAGATGATGCGCTGGCCGATCCGCGCCGCGAGCGCCGGCGGATCGTGTTCGGCCAGGCTCTCAGCCGTTTCGCGGGCGATGACGGTGCGCGCCGGACAGCGGTTGAGGACAAAGCGCGCGCGGAGTGCCGGGCGGAAGACCCGCGCTTCGGCGATCAGCGCCAGCATCTCGGCGGACGCCCAGCCGTCGAATGGTGACGGCTGCGCCGGAATCAGCGCGAGGTCGGCGGCGAGGAGCGCCGAGCGCAGCAAGGCGGCGACGCGCGGTGGGCCGTCGATGACAACGTGATCGGAATGTCGGGCGAGCTCGGGCGCCTCGCGATGCAGCGTGTCGCGCGCCAGGCCGATGACGCCGAACAGGCGGTCGAAACAGCGGCGCGCACGTTGCTCGGACCAATGGAGGGCCGAGCCTTGCGGATCGGCGTCGATGAGCGTGATCCGCTTTCCTTGCCGGGCCCATTGGCCGGCGAGATGCAGCGCGAGCGTCGTCTTGCCGACGCCGCCTTTCTGGTTGAGCAGCGCGACGATCATCGCCCGCTCCCGTCGGCGGTTTTCCACCGATCGGCAGCGCGCTCAACATCAGAAGGGTTAGATTCTTCTTGGTTAGACTCTAAGTTAAGCGGCTCGCAAGAGACGGAATTGCCTCCGGAAAACGCCTGTGCGGGTTCCTGATGGCACGCGATGCCGGTTCCCGATGGCACGCGCTCCGGGGTTCCTGAGGGCACGACGCCATCAACAGGCTGTCCACAGGCGCCTGTGGATAAGGCGCCCCGGGCGAAGACCAACAACTCGCGTCCGGTGCGGTCGCGCTCGACGGCAACGCGATAGCCTGGCAGCGACTGTCGGCGTGCGATATCGCGCAGCTCGAAGGCGAAGCGCTTGAACGGCGAGAGGCTCGCCGACTTGGCGTAGAGGTGCCGGAAGTCGAACCGCCAACCTGCGCGCTGTCTGCCAGCGTGCTTGCGCACGATGCGATAAAGCCAGCGCTCGAGGCCGCCGGTCAGCGCAAAATATTCGCGATCGATGGTGAGGACGAGCGCATCGTCGAGGACGGCGCGATAGAACCAGTCCGGCACGATGAGATCGATGCCGTCGGCGCGTCCGTGCGCGTCGGCGCGTTCGGTCCATTCGTTGATCCAGGAGAAGCGGTGCATGCGCCGCTCGCTGGTTTGGCGCAGTGAGGTTGCGACGGTGGTGGATTGCAGGCGATCGAGCGCGGCCTTCAGCCGATGGTAGTCGCGCGCGCTGACGCCGCGTCCGATGAAAGTGAGAATCTCGTGGGGCGTCGCGGCCATGAGGCGCGAAGTGCGCAATCCGGCGTCACGCGCCTCGACGATCTGGCTGGCCGCCCAGATCAGAACGTCCGCATCCCAGATGGTGGCCATGCCGTGCTCGGGCACGGCTTCGACGCGGATCGCGATGTCGTTCATCCGGTAGTCGATCGGCGTGATGCGATGCGTTTTGGCGAGGCTGAAAAACGGATACGCCATCAGGTCCTGCGCATCGCGCGGCGCGAGATCGCCGGGCAGCGCGCGGAACAGCTCGAGCTGTTCGCGTTCGGATCGTGTGCGGTGGCGCGCCGACATCGAAGCAGGTCAGCGGCGCGGCTGGCGGGCTTGTTCGAGCTCGGCCGGTGTATGGCGCCGGGCCGGCAGGACGACGGCCTTGCCTGGGTCCGATGTCGAAGCCTTGACAGCGGAATCAACCCACGCTTGGAGGTCTTCGAGACGGTAAACGACGCGGCCGCCGAGCTTCGCGTAGCGCGGCCCGGTACCGTAAATGCGATGCTTTTCGAGTGTGCGGATGGAGAGGCCAACGAAGCGCGCGGCCTCGGGCGTGCGCAGGTAGCGCGGCGGCAAACCTGCGATGTTGGTCGACATGGGATAGCTCGTGATCGTGTGGGCGGCCGTCGAATGACGGCGGCTGTTACGGATCACGGTGGCGGAGACGGCCCCTCCAGGGGGATGGTGATCTCATGGGGTGGCGGGATCGCCACCCCTGTTGACCAGGGTTACAGCGCGGAAGACATTGTCGAGGACAGTCGTGTTGAGCGCTGATAAGGGGCGCAGCCAACGAAGTGTTTGTAAGCGCGTGAAGGTCGCCCCATTGAGCATATGAGCGCCGAAGATTGCGTTATCTAAGGTACCTTCCCGTAGGACGAGATTGTCGATCGGCGGACGAGGTTGAGAAACGGAGTTCGAGGATTTGTTCAATATGCGCGAGCCTTCATTGTTGCTCGCGTATTTATGCTCCTGGGTCGATGCTACCGTTTGAACGGCGGTTGGGTACAGCGTCGTATCTGGTTGATCCTTCTCTCCGGAATCCCATCTATAGCTTGTAGAATCCCACCACCTGGGGACCGCGCAAAAATGAAGAAGGCACTCGTCGATTGTCGTCGCAACGGACAATCCATTCGGACCTACGATTTCGGTTTGCCGGAATCTTCGGGCCTGACAGTGCCCCCGAGCAGGCAAGAGCTAATCGACGAAGCCAAAAGTAACCTCACGACTGAGCGGCTGGCATTTCCACCATGGGCGGATATCGAATTCGAGGTCTACTATCCCTGACACGGCCACCGTCAAATGTATATCGAAGCATGGCGAGCAATCGCGGATAGGATTCGCGGCTTAGCCGAGGCGACCGAACTACACAAAAGCTACCCACAGGACTCTTTCGGACGTGCGCGAGGATTGCGGGCGCACGTCGAAGGCGTACTTTCGAGCCTGCGCGCGTTCCGCGATCGTTTTCGGCAGATGTTGCCCGCAGGGGCGTTGGCTGCGATTGATGAAGTGCTGGAACAAGTTGGCAAGTTGCTGCCGATGGCGACGGGTGGACATGCCGGCCCTGAGCTTCGTGATGAAGCCGTCTTCTCGTCGATTTTTCATCTTGGCATCTTCGCGACGCTGATGACGGCGGCGCTCGCTGACGTGCAGATACCGCTCAGAGCACTATCTGACCGGGCGTTTCAGCATTTGCAGCGCCTCATTGCTGTTGATGACGCGGTTCGAAAGAAATGGCAGTCCGCGTTCGCCAGCGGCGAGGTTGATTGCGAAAAGCTCGGCGCGGTCCACCTGTTGGGACACGGGATCTGGGCGTTCAAGATCAACGCAAGCGGTGGGCGCACGGACCTTGTTTATCAAGAGCCAGCCGGGGCTTTGATCAAAGAGCAGCAATACGCTGAAGGGTTCGTGCTCACAGAGTGGAAGGTCGTTAAATCGGCTGCGGAAGTGGAGACAAAATGCCGTGAAGCACGTGAGCAGACGAAGCTATACACAACCGGCGTTCTGGGGGGAACAGAGCTAACAGGTTACCGCTATATCGTCGTGGTCTCGGAGAAAGCAATAAAGCTCCCAGAGATACACAACGAAGGTGGTATTGAATACCGGTACATTAATATTGTGGCGGATCCTTCCACGCCATCCGTGGCTGTCCGGAACGCATAAGCGGGAGCCGACCCAACTTAATCTGCAAATCGGAGAATAGATCTCACACGAGTTTCGAAGCATTCGAGAGGATCATCGCCCATCATGTAATCGAAAAAGCGGACGCTGCCCCCAACCTCGTAATACTGCCGCCATGCCTGCTCATAGGCAGCCTTGTCTCCGGTCTTCACAAAAAATCGGAATTCCTCGACAGCCTCGGCGTGCCGGGGAAATGCTTCTCGCAGCAGTCGGTCCGCGTCGAACTTCTCTTTCGCCCGGTCGAAACGCATCGCAACCAATTCGGGCGCGAACGCCGCCCGTAGCTTTCCAGCGGCGGCAGCCCGTGCATTGCGATTTGTCGTGAAGCGTGCTGTTAGGAAGCCGATCCCGCCGCCAGTGATCGCTCCCAGGAGTGCCGACGCTGCTGGTAAGTAGGTGCTGAGAAAGCAGTCAGGCATCTTTATGCTGCGAAGTCCGAGCGCTCGAACTCAGCGCTTCTTCGATGCCCTCCAAATAATCGTTCCGTATCTTGGCATGCTGGTCCCAATACCCATCCAGCTTCTTGCGGTCGCCAGCAGACCAGCAAGGATTGCTCAATTTTTCGAAGGGATTGAACTGCGGCATGGGGACCAGCATGCCGCGCCCGGAATGGTTCAGGATCGAGTTCGTCACGGCTTCAGCGACCCTCACAAAGACGTTAATGCAGTGCGTGATCTTGTCGGCGGTCGGTGCTGCCGCAGCTATCGCGGCGCGGTTAGGAAAAGTCGGACCCGCCGCGTGCGCCAGCAGAGTGTGAGACCACTTGACGATCTCGTCCGCACCGCTTTCGGCCAACCACTGTTCGAGCCTGTCGATAATTTGAGCCGGCAGGCAATCTTCACGGCAACGGTTCTGCGGCTGGATGCCTGCCAGACGGTCAAACTTTCGATGAGATTGCTCCGCCGGCATATGAGCGTCTGGGCCGGTCCGAGCGCCCCAATAAAAGCCGGCGCCTTGACCGATGTGTGCCAGCATCACACGTTGTTGGGCGGCTTGGCTGTCAAAGGGTAGGCCGTCAAAGCACACGAGGTTTTCTCGGGTCAGGAGCTTCAAGCTCCTGCGAAGCTCTTTGAGCATACCGGTCAACGAAATGACGGGCTTGCTCGTGTTTTCCATCAGCCGCCGTATGGCGAGAACCTGAGTGGAGAAATAGCCGCTCAGGAGGGCTTCGGTCAGTAATGGATTATGCAGCGCGCTTTGCGGGTCAGAGTTGGCAACGTCGGCAATCGTCCGGAAGACCACATCCCGCCAGACCATCGTCGAAAGGACTTGCCAGATTGCGTGGTGTTCGTCGGTCTCCAGCCATACGAGCCAATTGCGTCGCCTGCCCCGAAACGCCGCCAGCCCCTTCTTGTCGACGACATCGCACCGGTCGATCGGAAACTCGTAGTCCTTGATCACGACTGGTTCAGACAGGAGGTATTCGGCAGTCTGCAAGCTCAGGTAACCCCGATCAGCCCGCTGCCCAACTTCTCAACGAGAGAGACCAGATCAAGCACCGCATCGGGGGAGATCAATAAATGTTGGCCGACTTGGTATGTCTGGTCGCCGCTTCTCGCGACGTAATCGGCATCGACAATCCCCTCGCAATGGGCGAGCAGGTGCCGCTGTTGGAAATAGATCTTGAGCCTTGCAAGCTCGGGCTGGGCAAGGAAGTCGGAATAGGATTTCGGCCCGGCTGCCGCCCATAGCGCAGCGCCTTCGTCCAATCGTTGGAAAACGTTACGCCGTGCTGCTGCAACATTAGGAATTCTGGCATATCGGCGCTCTGCGAGACGTTGGAAAGCCATGATCGCGTCGTTGACACCCTTTTCACGGAGAAGGCGGATAGCGACCTCTGCATCGTCTCGGTCCATAACGGATCGCAGCTTGTCGTCGCTCGAAACGCCCACCCGAATCGCTTCAAGGGATTGCACAAACGTCTGTTCCGCGGAGTTCTCGCCACAGGAGGGGCAGAAGAATGCCGAGCCGATGTAGGAGTAGCGGCATTGGCATTGTGCACAGGTTGCCCGCAGGCGCATCGGGTTGGCAGCCGAAAGCGGCAACACGATTGACGGCGCGCTCCGGTTGACCGACATCGTGATTTTGATGAATGCGTTCGATGACTGGCGCCTGTTCCAGTCGTTGGCATCCGCGCGCATCGCCTCGTTGATCGCCGACCCGAAAACTGAACGAACTGTGCCGTTGATCTTCGCGGCCTGCTCTTTGGTGAACCAGGATTTGGCAGGAGCCGCATGTCGGCAGAGAGGACAGAACACCTCCTCGTCGCGGCAGATGTTCTTCCAATCCTCGACGTGGATTTTGAACACGAATGCGCAGTCTTCGTTCGGGCATTCGCGATCGAGATAGCCGTCTTCATCGAGCGGCAGGGAAACCTCGGTTTTGAGGCCCTCTAACCGTCTCAGTTCTTTGAGTAGATTGTCGAACACGACCGGCTCCCCTAACCCCGAACACGGCGTGGCGACCGCCGTTCAGATTCGCGCTCTACTATATGGGCCGCGCGACAAGCCGTTAAAGGCACAACCAGTAGAGCTTGTTATACCGCGCTGGGCGGGTTTTTGGTGCTGGTAAGCCGCGCAAAATATCCCCGCCGGCTAGGCTCGCTGTGAGATCCTTGGTCTCGCCCAACAGTTGCCCACAAGATATGATGGTCGGCTCGGCCACGCCGCTCACGCAGATTAGAATCGTGGTGATGCGACCGCTCGAACTGAACGTCCACCGGCTACACCCAGGAGACCCGGGGCAATGCGTCGGAAACGCCGTTTAAGGGTCATCGGCGGCCGGTTACACCGATGGCATCCGCTACCGCTCAGGGTCGATTCCGGAAGAGCGGTCCAGATCCGGCCGCTGAGCGACGCAATCCTAGCTTGGTCTATTGCACCCTCGGGGTTCGCCCCCGGTAAGGATAGAGCAGCAAGCGACGGTAGCCGCCCTGCATCAACGAGAAGCCCAAGCGTGCGAGGCGCACAGTCCGATCGCGAATGTCATGGGTTTTCCAGCCGCGGTCCGGCATTCGGCTGCTTCCGAAAAGCGCCTCGGCGATTTCGCGGTAACTTGCCTTGTCGAGCCGACCGTCGAGCGCGCGCAGCGCCAGGGTGAGGCGTTCGCGGCGCGCGGCGGGCAATTCTGCCGGGTTTCGGCCTACGGCGCGTCCGGTCAGACCATGCCAAAGGCGGATCGCCGCCGTGGCGCGAACCTCGAAGAGCTCGTCGAGCGGCAGGACAACGCAAGGGGTGTGCTCGCCGGGCGCTTCGAGGATGTGCAGGCGGAATACCGTGCCGCGCCGTTGGATCAGCCGCGCGGGCCCGTCCTCGACAAGCGCCGGGTCGAGTGAGACGGCGTTACGTTTGCGGTCTGAACCTGCGAGACCACGCGGGAGAGAACTTATCGGGATTACGCTCGACAGGCTCGCCGCCGTCCAGAGGGGCTGAAGAACGTGATTGGCTTCGCCCGCCCTGAAATCGCACCCCCCAGCGCTCGGCGAAGCGATCGAGCTCGATAGCGGCAAGGGGGCGGTGTTCGCTCGCTCTCACGAGCCGCTTCCAGTCGCGCTCGAAGTCGAGGTTTCGATTTAGGAACTGCCAGGCGAAGCCGGGCGCGTCCAGGGACCGCAGGTCCTCATAAGCTGCCTGTGAACGCCATTCGGCACGAGGCATAAGCGATCACTCCTCCGATCGACACGCTCCCCGGCGTCTCTGGGAAGATTCGGTTGAGAGAAGCGGAATCGCTACTGCCCGGCCCCGCAACGGGCGTTGCCGTCTCGGCAAGGAACCAAATTCAGTGGGGAGCGCCACCGCGCAGGAGATGGCGGTAGCCGTGCTCCGTCATCCAGCGGGCCCGCGCCAGATGCGTCTCCCAGGCGCGCCGCGCCCGGGCCGGCTCGGATGCTGGATCGATGTGCAGCACGAGTTTCGCCACCTCCCGCCAGTCGGCGCCATCCTCGGCGGCGTCCAACAGGCGCAGATAGGTGACGAGGTGCTGCTCGTCATAGCCCGTGAGGATGCCGTCGGTTGGCGCCGCGTCTGCGACAAGGGGATCGAGCGGTGGCGTATGCATCAAGCGCGAATCCAGCAAGGTCGGTCGGTGTTCATGCTCCGCGAGCGTAGCAGCGTTCAGGTTCGAACGCGTGATGCTCGCCGCGCAGGAGCAGCGGGCGGCTCGTTGAGGAGCATGACACCGCGACCTCTGTCGGATTCGACGAACAGGACGCCGGCGCCTTCCAGCGCGCGGCGGACCTGATCGCGCGTACCCTCGTGCACCGGGAGGCCGCGTTCGGACTCCAGGCGTTTAAGCGCGGTCAGCGCCACGAGGGCTTTCTCGGCGAGCATTTCCTGCTTCCAATTCAGCAAGGCTCGCGCCGCCCGAACTTGTCGGCCGGTGATCATCCATGATCACCTCCGACAGACGATCTGCGCAAACCAGGAAAACGACTATAATAGTCGTCGCTGGGCGCTTCAACGCCGTCTTTGGACCGAATCGGGCGGCAAGTAGGGTCGTTCGGACGCTGCCGGGCGGCCGCCGATTCGCTCCGCCGGGGAGCGAAACGTCGAGGCGCCCGGAGGGGGCGTTAGCGCTCGCGGATGTGCGCCGCAATCGCGCGGATGACGGTCTCATAGGGTGACGGCTTGAGAATCACGGCGATGTCTGGGTGCGACCTTTGGAGATCCCAGGGGAGGCCCAGGCCCGTGAATATCACCAGCGGGACTGACTTGTCGCAGAGCGCGCGGGCGACCGGAGTGATCGGTCCGTCCAGGAGGTTGGCGTCGAGAATGGCGCCGTCGGGAAGCTCAAGGATAAGCGCGAGGGCCGCCGTGGTGGTCTGCGCCGGGCCGAGTGCAATGCCGTCGCAACCGATGATCGCGTCGACGAGTCCAGCAGCAATCCACTCATTGTCCTCGGCGACGAGGATTCGCTTTCCGCTCAGCATGGCTGTCATCTCGTGAAAGGCGGGCGCTGAAATTATTTGCTACGCGAAAGCCCCGCCCGGCGGCGCCGGACGGGGCATTGGCGGAACGTCTCAGTCGTTGTTCTTGCGCGGGCGGGACCAGATGAGGGTGTAGCCGTCGCCGTCCTCGTCGTTGAACAGGTTCGCGTAGATCGGCGCGTTGAAAGAGGGATCATCGAGCTTGAGCGAGAGGTAGTCGCGGCCCTCTTCGGAGCGCTTCGACCAGGCGGCCCCGATCTCGGCCCGACCCACGTAGACGCGGTGGCTCGGAGCGTTGTCGTTGGAGCGGTTGGTCTCGGCGACGATGCGGACGCCCTTGGCCTGCACGCTCAGGGTGACGATCTCGCCCTGGAAGTCGCTGCCGACCTTCTTGAAGGAACCGATATTGGCCATGTCACTTCTCCTTGGCTGTTTCGAGCCCGCGACCACCGCGGCCTCGATGGCGATCGACAGGCCGAGGACGATCGACGACGCACCCGCTCGCGGGCCGGAGCGCAGCGGAGGATGTCGGCGGTGAGACTTTCTTGTTTCGCGAGGAATGGGCTTCAGCCCAGGGGAAGAAAGTCGATCCGCCGACGTTGCGGCTCAGGCGATCGAGGCGCAGCCGGTCTTCGGCCAGATCAGGCCATCAAGAGGCCAGGTGCGTCCGTGCGCTGAACAGCATCCTCAGGAGAAGTCGTGGCGGATGTCGGTTGTCCCGCACAAGATGTCGAACGGTTCAGGCGTAGAGAAAGAAACCGTGGCGCAGGAAAAGGCGGGATTGCTTGTCGCGGAATAGCCGCTCAGGAACGCTCCGGACAGCGATTCACCGGTGGGCGATCGATCGCGACTGCATCGACGAAGCGCCTCTCCGAAGTGAGCTGCGTGCTCTGCGATCTCGCCAAATGATCTTTCAGCGCCCGATCGCCAGGGCACCGTTTGACGAGGCGGTGAACGCCTAACCCTGTCGTGTCGCGCCAGTGAGAACGGGCTGAGAGTTGTTCGGTGATGCTCCGCCCGGTCGCAACGGAAGGGGCTCCGCGAACACCGTCATCCGCGCCCAAGCCGTACCGCCGATGAAGAGCGCCCCAATCCAGGCGAACACCTCGCGCCAGACAAGCGAGGGCACGCCGATCTGCGAGAGGCCGAGGACAGCATGGTAGCCGGCGATCGCGGCGGGAATGGCGAAAGCGGCGGCGATGATGGCACGAAGCACCGGTGGGCGGACCACCGCGAACGCGATCTGTCCGATCGCCAGTGTGACGGCGCCGGTCACGATGCCGACAAGCAGCGCGCCCAGGACGCCGGCACCGCTGTGAAACGCGGCCATGCCGGCGGTAAGCCCGACGAAGAACGGCAGCGCGTAAACAGCAAGCGTGAAGATCAGCCAGCAAAACAGGCCGATCCCGAACATGCTGAGGATGAGTCCGATGACAAGCATGGTGGAAGCCTCCGTGACAAAGGATGTGACGGTCGCGCCTTCCACCACCACCACGGCGCAGTCCAAAGTGTAGCCGAGGGCAGCCCATCTTGCGAGAGCGATGCAGCGGAACCGGGTTGCCTGTCGTGGGGGTGGCGGCGCGTCATGCGCCGCCCTCGCCGAATTTCCAGACCGGAATGCCGAGCTTCTTCGCCTTGTCGGCGAGGTTGTCCTGGATGCCCGTGCCCGGGAAGTGAAGGACGCCGATCGGCAGGATCGCGAGCATCGCGTCGTTGCGCTTGAATGGAGCGGCCTTCGCGTGCTTCGTCCAATCGGGCTTGAAGGCAATCTGCGGCACCTTGCGGTTGCTCGCCCATTTTGCGGCGATGAGTTCGGCGCCCTTTGGCGAGCCGCCATGCAGCAGCACCATGTCGGGGTGCTTGGCGTGGACCTTGTCGAGCCTATCCCAGATGAGGCGGTGATCGTTGAAGTCGAGTCCGCCGGTGAGCGCGATCTTCGGTCCGGGCGGCAGCATCACTTCCGTTTCGGCGCGGCGTTTGGCGGCCAGGAAGTCGCGGCTGTCGATCATCGCGGCGGTGAGCGTGCGATGGCTGACCTGCGATCCGGAGCGGGGACGCCAGGGCGTGCCGGTGTGCGTTTCGAAGCGTTCGGCGGCCTGGTCCCGAAAGAGCTCCATGCAGTTGCGGCGCTCGGTCAGTGTGAGACCCTCGGCCGTCAATCGCTCGAGCTCGACCGATCGCACCTCGGAGCCGTTCTGTTCGCGCTGGCTGCGGTGCTGTGCCTGCTCGTTGTCGTCGAGCTCGCGTTCGATGCGGTCGACAGCGCGGTGGAAGAGGTTGACGGTCGACCAGAGCAAGTCCTCGAGGTCCGGTTCGAGGCGCGTGTCGTTCAGGGTTGAGACCAGAGCGTCGATGATGTCTGCGACGGCGCCGGCCACGGCGTTGCCTTCGGGAAGCGGTCTCGGATCGGGTTCGTCCTGAAAGGGACGGTAGCCATAGAGCTGAAGTTCGTTGAGGACGTGATCGGTCGGGGATGAGCTGTGCGGCGGTTCGAATTCGGTGTCGTCATGGTCGGTCGTCATGGTGAGGCCCTTTGCCGGATCGGCCGCGCCCATCGCGGCCTTCGTGGCGATCACCAGACGGCGGGCGGCGCGGCCCAGAACCCGGAGCGCAGCGCAGGGCCGAAGCGTCAGCGGAGGATGGCGAAGCCCGGCTATTTTGCCTCGCGATGCAAAGGCGGCTCTGCCGCCGGTGGAAAATAGCCGGGCGCAGCCATTGCCGGGCCGGGCCGGCTGCCGTCCGATCGCCCTCTAGAAGGCCAGGGCGCGGACTCTGTCCGGCTCTTCGGGCCTTACCCGGCCGGTGATGGTGACACCCGAACTGCTGCTGCTCAGCCCGTATCGGCCGACATCAGGAGCATGAAGCGAGCGACGTCCTGCGGGACGAGCTGAACCCGCAGGGCTGATCGAAGCGCATCGAGGCCGAAGCTACGCAGATCCTCGTTGAAGTCGCCAAGTCTGGGCGTCCATACGATCGTCTCGACGCCGGTCGCGTCGGCGCGTTCGGTCAGAGCTGTCGCGGCCAGCTCGCCGGCCGCATCTCTGTCGCGAGCGATGTAGAGGCGGCGTAGCGTCGGCGGGAGCAGAAGGGCTGCGAGATGATTGGCCGAGAGCGCCGCGGCCATTGGCAGGGATGGCAGCACGCAGCGCAACGACAGCATGGTCTCGATGCCTTCGCCGGCGGCGAGCACGTCGTTCGCCACGCCGAAGCGCACGGCGTTGCCGAGGAGGTCGCCCATTGCCCGTCGCGGCGTATCGATCGGCGCCTTGCCGAGCCGGACAGCATCGAAGCCGTCGGGATCGAGCCAGGTCCGGTGCGCGCCGGTGACACGCCCATCGAGATCGGTCACTCGGGCGATCATTGCCGGCCAGGTCTCGGTCGGCAAATGCTCGTCGGGCCGGTAGTAGCAACGCGGATGGAAGCGCAGCGCGCCGTCTTCGTGCAAAGGCGTAATGCCGCGATTCCGGAGATACGTCTCTACGAGTGTGCGCATCACCGGCTGGGCCATAGCGAAGAGCCGTCGTGCCGCGTCCGGCGAGCCGATCGGCGCGGGAGGTCGCGGATGTTTCGGCCGAGGCTCCGGTTCGATGCGTGGCAGGCTCAGAAATCGGCGGGCTTCGTCGGCGACATCGTGGAAGTCGAAGAGACCACAGCTCTCACGAATGACGTCCAGCAGATCGCCATGCTCGCCGGTGGCGGCGTCGGTCCATTTGCCCGCCAGCCCTTTAGGCGACTCCTTCAGCCGGACGAACATCGATCGGCCCGGCGTGTTGCGCGCGTCACCCACCAACCAGTAGCGCCCCTCGCGCCGGCCATTGGAGAGATAGTGACGGCATACCGCCTCGGCCTCTCGCGCGAGGCGGTGCGCCAGCTCGGAGGCGTCGCGCGGCATCACGCGGCCTCCCGTTCGCCGATGCGCTCGACCGGATAGCGGTCGAGCACGCGCGCCAGGACCGCAACGCCATTTGCGTCGGTCGGCACGAACATGCGCAGCTTCCACGAGATGATCTCGTGGAAGAGCCCGTAGGCTTTGAGCCGATCGCACGTCGTGTCGTTGAAACCCGACAGCTCGATGCGATTGGCGCCCATGATACGGACGCGGCGAAGCTGAAGGCCTTCGGCGAGGCCGAGGATCGTGCGACCGTCCATGAGCGCGGCGAAGGCGACGTCCGGTGTCAGTGTGGGCGCGTCCGCGGCGAGTGCGGTCGCCACCCAAGCGGGCGAAACCTTGCGGCCGATGATGCGCTCGCCGGCATCGGTCTGAAGCCGGTAGACGCGCGCCGACTCGTTCGGCAGCCGCTTCCAGATCGGCAGGAGCAGGCCAGCCACGACATGAATGGTGCTATCGGTGAACTCCGGCACTCCGCCGAGCTCGGTCTGCCATGCCGCGGCGAAGCGCTCGCGATCGGCCTCCGTCCAATGGCTTTCCGCCATGAGCTTCAGCGGAAGGCTGTGATTCTCCATCGGTCGGATGAGCCGCACGCGGCGCTCGATCTCGCCGTCGTCGAGCATGAGGCTCGGCGCCGGGACCTGAAGGGCGGCACGGCTGGAACGCTCGTTGATCAGCAGGATGGCGCGCGGATCGGAAAGGTGATCGAGTGCGTCGTCGAGCGTGACCGGGCGGTTGCGACGGCGCTCGGTGATGGTGAGAAGCCGCGTCTCCGCGCCGGTGCCGGGATGGGTGTGGATGACGCGCCTGTCGGTGACGACGAAGCTCTCGGCGCGCAGCGTCTCTAGACCGACATCGTATATGCCGGACGCGATCGCGCCTTCGATGCGAGCCGTAAGCAACTGCTCGAACGCGGTGAACAGCACGTTCTGCAGGTCGATGGTCAGCGCCAGTAATCTGTTCAAGAAGGTGGTGATCGGCGGCAGCTCGTCCTTGATGCCGTTCGCGTCCGTGAGTTTGAGACCCGTCGTGTCCTCGAAGGTCTGAAGCGAGCAGCCTTCGACCTTGCCGCGCACCAACAGCATGTAGAGCTGGCGCAGCGCATCGCGACCGTAATGGCTTTCGAGATTGTCCTCGGGCCTGAACAAGCCCTGGCCGCCAGTCTGACGCTGGCCGCGCGTGATCGCGCCCAGCGTGTCGAGGCGGCGCGCGATCGTGCTGAGAAAACGCTTCTCGGCCTTCACGTCGGTCGCGATCGGTCTGAACAGTGGCGGCTGGGCCTGGTTGGTGCGGTTCGTGCGGCCTAAGCCCTGGATGGCGGCATCCGCTTTCCAGCCGGGTTCGAGTAGGTAGTGGACGCGTAGCCTGCGATTCCGCGCCGACAGCTCGGCGTGATAGCTGCGCCCGGTGCCGCCGGCGTCGCTGAAGACGAGGATGCGCTTGGCGTCATCCATGAAGGCGGCGGTCTCGGCGAGGTTCGACGAGGCGGCGCGGTTTTCGACCAGCAATCGATCGCCCTTGCGGATGACGCGGCGCGAGCGGCCTGTGACCTCGGCGACTATGTCCGTGCCGAAGCGTTGGACGATCTGGTCGAGCGCGCCCGGCACGGGTGGCAACGACGCGAGCTTCTCGATCAACCGGTCGCGACGCGCGACCGCCTCACGGCTCTCGACCGGCTGGCCGTCGCGATAGACGGGCCGGGATGAGAGATTGCCCTCGCTGTCGGTGAACGGCTCATAGAGCTGGACCGGGAAGGAATGAGCGAGATAGTCGAGCACGTACTCGCGCGGCGTGATGTCGACCTGGACGTCACCCCAGTCCACGGTCGCTATCTCCGCGAGCCGGCGCTCCATCAGCGCCTCGCCGGTCGAGACGAGCTGGATGACGGCGGCGTGGCCCGCCTCGAGATCGCGCTCGATCGAGCGGATCAGCGAGGGCGTCTTCATCGAGGTAAGCAGATGGCCGAAGAAGCGTTGCTTGGCGCTCTCGAATGCGGAACGCGCGGCGGATTTCGCCCGCGCGTTCAGCGTGCCGGTTTCGCCGGTGATGTTGGCGGCGCGCATCGCCGCGTCGAGATTGTTGTGAATGATCGCGAAGGCGCCGGCATAGGCGTCGTAGATGCGGATCTGCTCGGTCGTAAGTTGGTGCTCGACCAGTTCGTACTCGACGCCTTCGTAGGAGAGCGAGCGGGCGGCATAGAGTCCGAGCGCCTTGAGATCGCGCGCCAACACTTCCATCGCCGCGACGCCGCCGTCCTCGATCGCCTCGACGAACTCGGCGCGCGTGGCGAACGGGAAATCCTCGCCGCCCCACAAGCCGAGCCGCTGTGCATAAGCGAGATTGTGGACCGTGGTGGCGCCGGTCGCTGAGACGTAGACGATGCGAGCGTTCGGCAGGGCGTGCTGGAGCCGGAGGCCCGCGCGTCCCTGCTGCGACGGCGCCTGCTCGCCGCGCTCGCCCTTGCCGCCGACGGCGTTCTGCATGGCGTGGGATTCGTCGAAAATGATCACTCCGTCAAAATCGGAGCCCAACCATTCGACGATCTGCCGGACGCGCGAAAGCTTCTCGCCGCGTTCGTCGGTGCGCAGCGTGGCATAGGTTGCAAATAGGATGCCCTCGCTAAGCCGGATCGGCGTGCCCTGGCGAAAACGGGAGAGCGGCGTCACGAGGAGCCGCTCCATGCCGAGCGCCGACCAGTCGCGCTGCGCGTCCTCGATCAGCTTGTCGGACTTGCTGATCCAGACGGCGCGCCGCCGGCCCTTCAGCCAGTTGTCGAGCAGGATGCCAGCGACCTGGCGGCCCTTGCCGGCGCCGGTGCCGTCCCCGAGAAACCAACCGCGGCGAAAGCGGACCGCGTTCTCCGCATCATCGCGCGCGGCGGTCACGAGGTCGAAGGTCTCATCGACTGTCCACGACCCCGCGAGGAAATCGGCATGGGCCTCGCCGGCATAGATAACGCTTTCGAGCTGCGCGTCGGACAGTCCGCCGTCTGTGATGAGGTTTGCCGAGAGATGCGGCCGGTAGGAGGGCTTTGGCGGTGCGACCGAGGCCATCGCCGCGGATTGCACGAGCTTCGTCGGATGCGCCGGAGAGCCGGGAATACGGATCGACTGAAGGACGTATTCTTCATAAAGCGCATCCGTGAGACGGCTGCCCTCGGGTGGCGTCCATTCGACTGTGTCGTAGGCGAGCTCCACGCCTTCCGGCTCTGCGATCGCAGCAGCCGGCTGCCGCGAGGTGGCGCGCGCGATATAGCCGCGAACGGTTCTCGGCACGACGAGACCGCCGGCCGTCTGCGCGGCGACCGGGCGCCGGGGCGGAACGCGCTCGCCGATCCAGCCGAGCAGCGTCGCCACGTCGGAAGCGACACCTGCGGATGGTGGAAACTGCGCCGGGTCGGGCGCCGGCACGCGATCGATGACCGTGAGCCGCGTCTCGATCGTCGTGCCATGCTTGGCATAGACTGCGCCGTCGATCGTCGCGGTGAACACGACGCTGCCGCGTTCCTGCAGGCGAGTGAAGGCGTCGCGCCAGGCCGGCATCTCCGGGCCGAAATTGGCGCCGGTGATCGCCACCAGCCGCCCACCGTCGGCGAGACGCGCCAGCGCCGAGGCGACGTGGCGATAGGCGGCGTCGGCCATGCGGCCGCTGACATTGACCATCGCCGAGAACGGCGGGTTCATCAGCACGACGCTGGGCGCCACCGCAGCGTCGAGATGATCGTCGATCTGCGCCGCATCGAAGCGACTGACGGTGATGCCGGGAAAGAGATGGTCGAGGAGCGCGGCCCGCGTGTCGGCCAGCTCGTTCAGCACGAGCGCGCCGCCGGCGATCTCCGCCAGAATGGCGAGAAGCCCAGTGCCGGCAGAGGGCTCCAGCACGCGGTCGCCGGGTACGATGGCGGCGGCGCAGAGCGCGGCGAGGCCGAGCGGGATCGGCGTCGAGAACTGCTGGAGGGCCTGGCTCTCTTCGGAACGGCGCGTGTGGGTGCGCAGAAGGCCGGCGATCTTCGTCAGCGCGGCAAGCCGTGAAGCCGGAGAGTCGGTTTTGCGGAAAAGCGGCTTGCCGTATCTGCGCAAGAACAGGATGGTTGCCGCCTCGCAGGCGTCATAGGCCGTCTTCCAGTCCCAGGCGCCGGAAGAATCGGACGCGCCGAAGGCTTGCTCCATCTCCGCGCGCAGGATGGCGGCATCGACGCGGCGGCCTTTCTCAAGATGGGGAAGAAGGAGGCGTGCGGCCTCGGCGAGGCGTGACGCGGGAGCATCCGTGCGGCCGCATGGGATCGGAGCGACCGCTGGTGCGGCCGCCGTGACGGAAGGATGTGACATGAGAAGTGACCTCGGGAGAGCGGGTGCGGGCCGAGCCGGCCGGCGCTCTCTCTGGACCGCGTCGGCTCAAACCCGTCCCGGCCGAACTCTCCCTCTCGTCACGCCGGCGCCTTCACGCCGCGCCACCACGCGATGCGGACCTCACGGGTCGCGTTCGCGAGCCGAAGCAGCAGATCGCCATGGCATGGGAGCGGCGCGCAGAAGCAAACGAGATCGCGGCCGCGCAGCTCGTCGAGCGCGCGCAAGAGCTGGTGCTGGTCGGCGATCCAGCGCTCGAATTTCGCGATGACGGCGGCGCGATCGCCGTCGGGGCCGATCCGGAACGGATTGCCCCACTTCGAGCCGCGCCCGATATAGACGGCGCCCGCGAGCACGCCCGTGTGATGCTTGTTGAGAACCCTGCACATTTCCTATTGCCTCCTGATGCCGTTGCGGCGGACTGGCGACCGGATACGGCCGAGGCCCGGCGGTCACGCATCGCGAGCGATGCGGAAACGGCTTGCCCGTTGACCGGCGGGCGGCCGCGTCCAGACAGATCCCGGTGCGGAGGGTCAGGAGGCTGGATCGTCACGCAGGGTTGGAGACGGCGGCAGATAGGCGTCATAGGGATTGCCGTCGGCGAGATGGCCGAAGGGGGTGAACACGAAATCCACGCCGTCATGGCCGACCGCGCAGATGACATAGCGGGTCTCGCCCGTCGCGGCGTCCGTGCATTCCAGAAGCGCGAGATTGCCGTTGGCTGCGGCATCGAGCAGGGTCTGGAAGTTGGCGCAAGCGTGATCGGGAATGCTCATCGCGCACCTCGCCTTCTGCGACCTGGAACGAGCGTGCGGGCCAGCCAGCCACTCGTGTCGATCCAGGCGATCGTCTTGCGGGCCGCGAGATCGAGTACATGCGCGCCGCCGCCGAACGCGTTGATGCGCGGCCGCGAGCAGGTGTTCGCCCATTGGAAGCCCCAGCGGCCCGTAAGATTGAAGGCCTCGGCGCAACGCAGCACGAACAGGACCACCTGCTGTGGGTCGCCGGTGAGCTCGTCGCGAATCCACAGCGCGCTGCCGCCGTGCTCCGGCTGGACGGAGAGAAGAAATCCGTCGGGCGGGATGTCCTCCCGTGCGGCTTCGTCCTTGAAAGCCTGGTAGAGGTCGAGCGCGCGTGCGGCGTTGTCGGGCGTGCCGACGTCGAGCACGCATGAGAAGTGAGTGAAGAAGTCAGCCATGATGGCCTCCTCAAACGACGAAGCCCGGCGCGAGGGCCTCGAAGGCGGCGAGCGCCGTTTCGATTTCGCCTAGACGAGCATCGACGTCGTCGGGAAGCTCGTCAGCATTCTCATATTCCGCCTCGAGCTTGGCGTACTCGGCCTTCAACGCCTCGATCGTCGCCTGTTCCTCGGCCGTGAGATCTGTCGGCGTCCCTTCGAGCTCGCGCAGCTGATGCGTGTGGCCGAACGGGAAATCGACATTCACTTCGATCCACTTCCATCCTTCGGCCGCGATCTTCTCCGCTTCGGCCTTCAGCTTCTCGGCGACCAGCGTATCGAGCAGGCCAACATTCTCCAGCCATCCGCCATCGTCCTGCTGAAACAGATCGCGCATGACGATGCCGCCAGCCTGCTCATAGGCATCGATGCCGATGAACAGGGCGCGCCTGTCCGATGCGCGCACCGTGCGCTCGGTCAGCATGCGGCGGATCTGATAGGGCTCCTGGCTATAGGAGCGCTGAAGCGACTCCCAGACCTGCTCTTGACGTGCGTGATCGTTCGTCACAGTGAACGCCATGAGCTGTTCGAGCGACGCGCCGTCTTCGGCATAGACGTCGAGCAGCTTCTCCGACACCGCCGCCAGACGCAGCCGCTGCTTCACGACATTCACGCCGACGAAAAAGGCGGCAGCGATCTCTTCCTCGGAATGGCCCTTCTGGCGCAATGCCTGAAAGGCACGGAACTGGTCGAGGGGATGGAGCGGCGCGCGGTGAACGTTCTCGGCCAGCGAGTCTTCTTCGGCGGAGATGTCGACGCTCGGATCGCGCACGACGCAGGGCACCGGTGCGGTCTTGGCGAGACGCTTCTGTTTGACGAGAAGCTGGAGTGCGCGATAGCGCCGGCCACCGGCCGGAACCTCGAACATCCCGGTCTCGACGCCCTCGGTATCGAGCACCGGCCGGACATTGAGGCTTTGGAGCAGCGTGCGCCGCGCGATGTCCTCCGCCAGCTCCTCGATCGAGACGCCGGCCTTCACGCGCCGGACATTCGATTGGGAGAGAACGAGCTTGTTGAAGGGGATGTCGCGCGACGACGACAGAGTGATCTTCTGAACGGCAGTAGCCATCGGGATTGTCTCCGCGACGGGCGCCGAAAGACTCTCTCTCGGCTTCCAACCCGTCACGAGGACCGGCGCAGCCCTCTTCCTCTGGAAAGCCGGATATCTGCGGATCCGGAGATGCGCATCCGCACAAATCCGGCTTTGCGTGACGGCCGACTCATTGTCGCAACAGCAGGTGCATCACGCGGCCTCCTGCTCGTTCGCGGTGGCTTGTGCGTCATCGCTGGGAAGAAAGCCGAGGAGGAAGTCCGCGGCCTTGCTCGCCTGCGATGCGGCGCGAACGATGGCCCGGTTGTCCTCGCGTAGCACCTCGAGCCAGGAGCCGATGTAATCGGCATGGCGTACGGTCGGCACGATGCCGAGCGAGGCGCAACAGAACGCGGCGTTCATCTCGGCGACCAGCTCTTCGAACGCGTACTTCTTCGAGCCGAACGAGCCGGAGAGATCGCGATTGAGTCGCGAGACGTGGCCACTGGCGTGACCGAGCTCGTGGAGCGCCGTGCGGTGCCAATTGATCGGTTCGAAATAGGCTTGCGGCGGTGGGACCTGCACATAGTCCTGTGCGGGCATGTAGAAGGCCCGGCTGCCGCCGATGCGAAAGTCGATGCCGCTGGCTTTGATCAACGCTTCCACTTTGGGCTCGATGAGGCCCGGCTCGGGCGGCGGTGCGGCGACCACCAGATTCTCCGGCAGTCCTTCGCATTGCGCGAGATTGAAGACGGTGAAGCGCTTGAGGAACCGGATCGCTTGCGCTTCCTCGCCGGTCTCTTGCGCCCGTTTCTTCTCGTCGTCGGGAATGAAGCGGTCGGCATAGACGACGGTGGTGCCGTGCTCGCCCTTGCGGACGTTGCCGCCGAGACCGAGGGCCTGGCGAAACGTCAGCCAGCCTTGGACCGGGAAGCCGTGCTCGATCACCGAACCCCAGAGGATCAGCACGTTGATCCCGGAATAGAGCCGGCCGGTGCTGGCGTTCTTCGGCATGGCGAGCGGCGCCTTCGCCGCCGCCGTCCCCCAAGGCTGCACCCAGGGCACGCGGCCGGCTTCCAGTTCGGCAATGATCTTGGTGGTGATTTCATCGTAGAGGCTGGTCCGGCCAGCACCGGACCGAGCGCGAGCGGCGTCTCTGGACATCGCGGATCTCCGCGACGGGCGCCGGGAGCCTCTCTCCCAGCCCTCAACCCGTCACGGAAAACCGGTCCGCACTCTCACTCTCGGGGCGTTGCGGGGTATCCCCGCAGAAGGGGTCGGCCGAGACTACAGGCTCGGCCGCAGGGGAAGGCTTTCCCCCAAATCTGTTCTGCGCTTTGGGGTGAGCCGATTCCAGGACTGCCCGTATCGGACCTGGCGCGGCGGAGCTCTAAAGTGCGAGCGCGCCCTGGTGTGCTTTCGCTGGCCGGTCCTCTTTCACACGAAAGCTCCCGGCGGGAAGGGGCCGCAGCAGCTCATCTTCGCTCATCAGGCTGTCGAGCCAATCCAGGCGTTGGCCGCGCCTCAGCACCGCCATCTGTCGATCATGATAAGGAGCAACATCGTCATGCGCCGCGACAGTCAGGATCGCGTAGGATTCGGGCCAGTCGGCTTTCGCCGGCCGCCAGACGCCGGCGAAATAGAACCAGTCGCCATCGGCGAGCGAGAAGCTGTACGCGCGGCCGCGGCTGCGCAGGCGGAACTCGGACGCAGGGATGAGACAGCGATGGGTCGGGAAGGTCCGGCCCTCGGCGCGGACAAGGGTGAAGGCACGGTTGGATGTCGGCCCTGGCTGAAGACCCCAGGCCGCTTCTACCATCTCAACGCCGCCGCTGCCCCGCCTTATGATCGCGCGGCGCTGGCCGAGCGGGCTCTCGAGGTCGAACGGGGTTGCGGTCATGGCCATGAACATAATAGGAACGAGTTACGCCTGCAACTGAAGCCGCCAGACGGAGACTCGCATGTGCAACGACTATCGGCTGGAGGTGGAGACGTCGAAGATCTTTGAGGATTTCGCCGACCTCAAGATCAAGATCCGCTTTTCCGAGGGCACGATCTCTGCGTTGAGGCAGGCTGAGGACTATTTTGCCGCCTCAAGCTCTAGGCTCTCGGCCGCGCTCTCGCGCTGGGGGTGGCTCGCTTTCTCTTTTGTGCGCGCGAAAGCCGAAAGATCGAGCGCCAGCGGCTTCAATAGGGCCGTTACCTTCGGGCCACCGCTGGACAGGAATTCGAGCAGGTCTTCCTGGTTGGGCTGGCCCAGCGTGAGCCGATAGATCAGGCGCTGCTCTTTCAACAGCTTGAACTTCTCGAGATCACGGCTCTGCGGAAGATTGAACACGAAGCGCTCGACATGCGCGTTTTCCAAGACCCACCAGGGCGAAAGACCGGACGCATTCCCGAAGCGTGCGTTCGCCGCTCCTTCGATGCGATCCCATAGCGATCCGCCACCCGTCGCGCCATCACCGAGCTCGTCCTGTAGGAGCGCCGCAAGACGCCGCCGTACCGCGAGACCCGCGTAGCGCTGTATACGGCCCTCCCTCTGCTCAAGCTCGAGGGGACTGGAACAGAGGTCCCAATGAAGAACCCGGCTGCACCATGTGTGAAAATCAAGGCCTTCCTGGCCCACGGAGGTTGTTGCAAGGACATGCGGCCAGAAAGGCGAGTTGAAGGCGTTGCGGATTTCGTCGGAACGTGGCGGCGCCTCGCCGGCCGCGCTGCTCGTGGTCCGTTCATCATCTTCTGTCGATCCGAAAGGCACGGCCGCATGGCAGCGGACGCGGATTCGGGGCTCGCCTGACGGATGAACGCTGTGAAACGAAAACGATCCGACCGAGACGTTCAAGGCCTCATGAAGGTCTTGGACAAGCCCCCGTTCGCGCGTGGGAAGGCTCTGCCGGCGCATCCAGAAGTGCTCATCGAGAACCGCTTCGAGATTGCCTTCCAGGCACGCATGCTGAAGGACTTTCACCGGCTTGCCTTTGGGCATCACTGCCCAGAACATCGGCTTGTCGAGATAAAGGCGAAGCCCCTGCCATGATAGCCGGACCAGCTCTTGAAACGGCCCGCTGGCCAGCGCCTCCTTGTTATGCCTCCAGAGCGCACGGCCGAGGATCACGCCAGGCGACGCCAATGCGGCAGTCACAAGATCCTCAAGTTCCCTGCGGCTGATCCAGTCAATTTCACGATTGGCATGCCACTCGCGGAGCAAATCTTCGAGCCGCTGATCGCCGCTCGCAACGATTTTCCATGCACTCTTGGTCAGATCAAAATCGCCCGCCTTGCGATCAAGCACCGACAGGAGCATCCAGAGCGGCTTGCGACGTTCGCTCTTCTTGCCACTTCCGCGCACCACTTCAACGTTCAGCGCCTTAAGAGCCTGCATGAGCTGCTTGCGCACCGTGGCGCGCGGAACGCCGGGTTTGACTCCCGCCGCCAGCGGATCTGCCGCACGGATCAAGAACGGGGACGGGTGAAACAAGGCGACCGTCGGCAGTCGGCTCGGGCCTGCCTGAAGGCGGCGGCGCTTCCAGACGCGGTCATAACCTCCGCTTCGCGCGAGCAAGCCTGCTTCCACGCGCAGGCTGGTCAGTGCCGCGACACTCTGCGGCGTCGCCTTGAAGCGGCTGAACACCAGCAGTTTTGATTCATGCTTGACGCGTGCCCAGGCGCCGCCGACCGGCCACCAGGGAATAGAAGGCCGCACCCAAGGGAGCGCGAGCGATTCCGTCTCAGTCACCTCTGTCAAGGCACGCAACTTGGGACTGGGCCAGCTTCGCGGCAGTGAATAATTCCTGCGGCCCTCGACGGTCAGCTCGGTTAGCGACCGGTCCCTCTGAATCGTCCCTTCACGCCACGCTTCACGCCAAGCTTGATATCGAATTCCCAAAGCCTGCGCCGGCAAAGGTACCGAGAGCCAATAAGGAAGCGCCGTCCAAGCCTGCTGCGGTTTGAAGGACGTGGCCAGATGCCGGAATGCGCGAACATCGGAGGCATCGAGCGCCGCCTCCAGCGGTATCGTGTGGGCGGTGTCATCCGAAGTTGGCTCGCGCTCCATACGCGACACATATGACGTCAGCATGTTTTGGAGTTGGCCGCGCAAGGTCCCTGCCTCCTGCACATACCGGCCTGATTCGGGCGAACCCGGCACCATTCGTGCAATGGACAGAATAGCGTTGCCGAATCTTGCAAACGACTCCTTGGCTTCGACCCGCAGCGCAGCGCCAGACGCGCCGCCCAGGAATTCAAGCAGATCGAAGAACTCGCGGTTGGCTTCCGCGCCCCGATTCTCTTCGAGGCGCGTTGCAAAGAGCTTGTATGGTGTAGCAGACAGCAAAAGCAGGCCCGGCGGCAACCCGCCCGGCTCGAAGAGCGCGCCGATCAGCGGATCGGCGCGGTTCGTCTTGGCAAACAAGTCGCGATAGCGCTGGAATTCGTCCAAGATCACCAAGTCCGGCGGTTGCGCCTTCAGGACGGTATAGGCAAGCGCACGGCGCAACCGGCCGACGAAGCGGCCCCGCGGCCCGCGTGCGGCTTCGGGCACTGACCTCTTGGGATCGCCGTTGAACTCCTTGGTCAGCGCGGCCTTGAAGGCGTAGATAAACTTGCGCGGTAGCCTCGCCGCCGGCTCGCGGTGCCGGCGGACGAGCCCCTCCCAATCCGAGGTCACGTTGCACTGCATGGTTTTCTCGGGAAACTTGCGCATGAGATGCGGGTAGGTCCGCGTCAGGAGCGCCGAGAGGAACGCACGTTCTTCCTTGCGTCCCGCATGCAGCCGCGTGGTCTTGCCGGGAAACGAGGTTCCGGGCGTGAGCGCATACAAGGCGACGGGCGCGTTGGGTTTTGGCAACAGCGGAATGAGATTTAGGCGGTCCGCGCGCGCTACCGCCTCTCTCTGCTCGTCTTCGCTGAGAAAATCGACAAGCCGTCCGCGGTTCTGATGCGCTACGCGCTGCCCATTCGTGATGTAATACACGACGAAAGATGCGCGCCGGTCTTCCCCGGCCAACCGCTCAATGATCTGTTGCGCAACAACCGTCTTTCCAAGACCGACCTCGTCGGCGATGAGAAAGCGCCGCGATCCTTTCTTGTTGCTGAGCGCTCGGCAGGCGGCCTCGACGGCAGCACTCTGGAATGGCTTGGGCGTAGGCATCAGCGCTCCTTGAGCAATTCGCCGCTAACCACCGCCCAAACCGATTGAAAGTTGCGCAAGCGCTCCGCCTCCCCCGCTGGCAGCGCTTCGGCCTCGGCCAGGATGGGCCCGAGATAGGTGTTGATGCGCTCGCCGGCCCGCTTGAAGCTGGCGCGGTCACGCGCCCAGCAGGCGAGCATCGCATCAAGCGTGAGAATGCTGGGATCAAAAAGGCTCGCTGGAGAGCCGGCGGCGGGGCCGATCTTATCCCAGGGGTCGCCCGCGTCCCCCATGCCGTAGTCGCCTCCCAGGAGCGCCGCGATCCAGGCAAGAAACGCGCTCATGCCGAGATGCCGCGCTATCGCGTGATGATCGCGCTCCGCATCCAGCGGCGGCGATACGTCCACGCATTGCAGCCAATCACATGAAAGCGCGCCGAGCGACAGGCGGAATTGCACGAGTTGCGTCTGGAGGCTGACGGGGAACGTGCCGAGCGGCAGCGAAGCCTGCCCGCGGGGCCAGGGCAACAGAGTGGCTGTCGCCAGCCCAGCTTCAAGCATGACCGCGGCATCCAACGGGTGCGGCGCCTTGGCGGATTCAATGACGAAGGCATTGCCGTCACGGCTCAAGCGTCCGTTCCACGCGGCGACGAAACGCTTGCGCGCTTTCTCCAGCCGCTCGGCCGCCGCGTCTTCCTCCGGCAGCTTTAGTTTCTCAAGATCGGCCGCCGACACCGGACGCGCCTGAAGCAACAGCGCGTGCAGCCCTTCCAGCATATGCGCGGGCGCCGAGACTTCCGCGATCACTTCCGCGTTCGCGCCGGTCCACGCCCGCTGCGTGGCATTGGCGCTGCCGGCCCAGAGCCGCAACGCCTTGCCTTTGCGCACCGCGAGGATCTTGGCATGAAGGCCAATCGGCAGCTGTTCGGACTCGTCTTCATCCGCCGCCGCATTGTCGCTCAATAACGCGGCGGGCTCGACCGCTTCCGGCGCCGGCGCTTCCAGAACAAAGATGCGATCGCCGAACCCGGCGAGCGGCTTGGAAACCTGTCCCGCGAGTTTGGCCAACTCCGCTTGCGTCGAGAGCAGCGTGCGCCGAGTCTTCGGGCCGCCCCAACTCCCAATCGCCTTGACGGTCGTCCCATCGAGAAAGGGACTGACCGCAATTACTTCATCAGCGTTCTTCACGGACGGAAGGCCGGTACTGGCCACGGCGCCGCCGGTAAGGATTATGCGTTCAATGCGGACTTTGTCCGGATTGCTCCACCGCACCGCGTCCAAGGCGGGCTTTAGTTTGGACGGCCGCAATCCGTCAACCTTTGCAACGGTCGCAACACGCGCCGCCATCTCGCCGATCCCAGCCACGGGCGCGGCATCGGATTTCGGATCATCGCTGCTAGTCAGGAGCAATCCGAAATCCCGGTTGACGGCCGTGGTCAGGTTGCGGCTTCCGAGCCATAGTCGCCACTGATCACCCGGCGCGCCGTTTGAAAACCGCACCAGCGCCAGTTTGGGATGCCAGCTTCGCTCATTCTCATCGAAATCAATCTCGCGGATGAATTGATCGAGGAGGCCGGCAAGGCCGGGGATGCGCTTGGGCCGCGCCAGGCGGCCCCGCTGGATGAGGATGCGCACCTTGCCGCGCAGAAGCTCCACCGCCTCCGCCAAATCCGCCTTGCCGCCGCTCCCTTCTTCATTATCACGGGCGGCCAAGGCAAGGAGTGCCGCGACAATCGAGACAAGGTCGGCGGAATAGCTCGCCAGAATGGCGCCCGTTACCGCTTGGCCCGGCGCCGGCCGCAGCGCGTCAAGATACGCCTGGCTTCGCCATGGTCCGCTCATCCCGCCGCCCACAAATCGTCCAGCAACCCGAGCACCGCACCCCAACGGTAATGCAGGGGCTCGGCCTTCGTGTGTTCCTCATTGTCCCAGTCGAGGCGTTGGCTCGGACCCGTGATCCGCGAGAGGCGCGCCCGATGCGTCTTGCGGGCGCACTCGGCACGCTCGTACACATCGCGCAGCGCCATAATTTGCCGCGCACCGCCGTTCACCCATTCGAGCGTGCGGTCGAGCGCCTCCGTCACGGGATGCGGCAGGATGCCCACATCCTCGATCAGCTCCGGCAGGCGAAGCCGGCTCGCCCCCGCACCATGCTCGGCAAGCACGACCGGTAAATGCGCGCGGTGGATGCGCGAAGTCGGCTGGCCGTCTTCCTCTTCGCGCAGCGTCTCGACCAGCGCGGCGTAGACGGCGCGGCCGACGGCGGCGAGGGACGCGGCCTGGCCCGCCCGGCGCAGTTTCGCGGCATCTTCCTTGGCAAGCTCGGCGATGCCTGCCGCGTAACAGGTGTCGGCATGGACCTTGCGGCCCGCGGCCAGCCGCGCCAGCAGGCTGAGATGCGAGGGCCGCGCCAGGGGATGGAGATCGATAAATTGCCGATGCAGGAATTCCGCTTCGCGCGGCGCAAGATCGAAGGTCAACGGCTCCGGGTCCGCCCAGTCCTTGGGCGGCGAGGGCAAGGCGGCAAACGGCAGCTCCGCACGCTGAAGCGCCTGCCCGTCGTCGTCGAACGCCTTGCGCTGCCTTCTTTGCAAAAGCGCGTGAAGCTGCGCGCGCGAGGGCATGCGCCCATCCTGCCTGCGGAGAATGCCCCAAGTGCCGAGCGCCGACCAGTAGCTCACGGAGGGCGGTTGCGTCGTGGGGTCCGGGTAGTTCAAACCGCCGATAACGCCCCGCTCCTTGGCGCTCTTGAGCCGACCTGCGAGCCGCACCTCCTGCCGCTCCAGCCGGTCCGCGACGCGGCCCGTGGAAGCTTCCTCGAATAATGTCTGGTAAATCCACGGCACGAAAAGGGTGTAGCGAAGTCGCGTGTGCAGCACCGACGTACCCGGGAAAAAGTAATCTGCGTAGCGCTGGTGAAGAATCAGAAAGCCGATCTCATCGCGCACGCCTTCGCCCGCGCCCGCGAGCTGCCTCTCGGCATGACGCAATGCGCTGCGCGACAGATAGGTCCACCCGAAATTCGACAAGCACACCCCCCACGGCGCAATTATAGCGCAGCAGATATCTGCCCAACCAACGGTGTTAGCTGTCCCGCTTCAAACATCAGCACGCCTCCAACGTGATTCTGCCGCCCTCATCCCGCACGGCTTGGAAGACAGCGATGCCCGGCTATACGGCCTGTGCTTTGCCGAGGATGTCCTCCATGTCAGCACCCGTCATGGCAGCACCGAGATAGAGCTCGGTGATTTCCTCGGGATGATACGGAAGGGTACCTGCCCGGATGCGGCGGATTCGAGTTATTCCGAAATCGCAACTACAGCAGCCGTTCACGCAGAGCAAACTTTTCGGGTCGATCACGCGCGTGGGGCTGCGCCCCTTCTGGCGAAGCCCGTGGTAGGCGCCGCTTCAGTGAAAATTACGGCTCTTCACCTTGATCGCGTCGATATGCAGGTCGGGAATATAGATGTCGCGCGTCCGCAGGCCCTTGGGCGGCAGCTCGCTCGGATCCGGTCCGCCGCCCGCCTTGACCTGGTCGCCGCGGCCGTGCGCCAGCGGAAATGCCGCGTCGCGGCTACCCACAGTGGCGAGGTCGGCCGAGAGGTCGGCGAGCTGATGCGCGACCAGGTGGACGACCTCGCCCTCGCGCTGGATACGCCCGCGCACGGCCAGCATGCTGGCACCCATCACGACGCGGCGGAATTTCTCGAAGGTCTGCGGCCAGACGACGAGGTTCGCAATGCCAGTCTCGTCTTCGAGCGTGATGAACAGCACGCCTTTGGCGCTGCCGGGTCTCTGACGCACCAACACCAAACCGGCCGCCTCTAGCCATCGGCCGTCACGCGCCTGCATGGCTTCTGAGCAGGTGATGATCCGGCGCGCTTGCAGATCGGCGCGCAGGAAGGCGACCGGGTGCCGCCGCAACGTCAAGCCGACATGGCCGTAGTCCTCCACCACCTCGCTTCCGGCCGTCATTGGCTTGAGCGCGACCTCCGGTTCCTCAATCTCGGCGACAGGCTCGCCGTCGCGCGCCGCGGCGGCCGCGAAGAGCGGCAGCGGTTCATCGCGCTGTGCCTTGATCGCCCAGAGGGCCTCGCGCCGGGCCAGTCCCAAAGCAGGCCGGAAGGCGTCGGCTTCGGCGAGTTGCACGAGCGACGCCGACGGCACGCCGGCGCGCCGCCACAAGTCATCGACCGAAGCGAAAGCGTCGTCGGCGCGCGCGGCTACGATCTTCGCTGCATCGGCATTGGCGAGGCCACGGACCATGCGCATGCCAAGCCGCACCGCGAAACGACTCTCATCGTCGGTCGGCTCGAGCGTGCAGTCCCAGCGCGAAGCGTTGACGCAAACCGGGCGCAGCTCGACGCCATGCGCCTGCGCGTCGCGCACGATCTGGGCGGGCGCGTAGAAACCCATCGGCTGTGAATTCAGCAAGGCAGCGCAGAATACGTCTGGATGCCAGCACTTCACCCAGGACGAGGCGTAGGCGATCAGCGCAAAAGATGCGGCATGGCTTTCCGGAAAGCCGTAGCTGCCGAAACCTTCGAGCTGCTTGAAGGTCTGTTCCGCGAAGGCCTGCTCGTAGCCGTTGGCCACCATGCCGGCGATGAGCTTGTCGCGGAAGGCCGAGACACCGCCGGTGAACTTGAAGGTGGCCATGCTCTTGCGCAGCTGATCGGCTTCGCCCGGCGTGAAGCCGGCGCAGACGATGGCGACCTTCATCGCCTGTTCTTGGAAGAGCGGCACGCCGAGGGTCTTCCCAAGCACCTGCTCGAGCTCGGGCTTCGGGTAGACCACGGGCTCCAACCCTTCGCGCCGGCGCAAGTAGGGATGGACCATATCGCCCTGGATCGGACCCGGCCGCACGATCGCCACCTCGACCACGAGGTCGTAGAAGGTGCGCGGCTTGATGCGCGGCAGCATCGACATCTGCGCGCGGCTCTCGATCTGGAAGGTGCCGAGCGTGTCCGCCTTGCGGATCATGGCGTAGGTGCGCGGGTCTTCGGCGGGAATTGTCGCGAGGTCGAGGTTGACGCCCTTGTGCTCGGCCATGAAGTCGAAGGCCTTCTTCATGCAGGTCAGCATGCCGAGAGCGAGGACATCGACCTTCATGAAGCGCAGGGCGTCGATGTCGTCCTTGTCCCATTCAATCACTTGCCGATCGACCATGGCCGCAGGCTCGATCGGCACGAGATCATCGAGCCGGTCATGGGTCAGCACGAAACCGCCGGGATGCTGGCTCAGATGGCGCGGCGCGCCCATGAGCTGACGCGCGAGATCGAGCGTCAGGCGCAAGCGCCGGTCGGAGAGATTGAGGTTCAGCGCCTCGACATGCTTCTCCTCGACGCCATCCTCGGACCAGCCCCAGACCTGCGACGAGAGCATCTTGATCAGATCCTCGGTGAGGCCGAGGGCCTTGCCCACGTCGCGGATCGCCCCTTTGGTGCGATAACGGATGACGGTCGAGCACAGCGCCGCATGGTCGCGGCCGTACTGAGCGAAGATCCACTGCATGACGATCTCGCGCCGCTCATGCTCGAAATCGACGTCGATGTCGGGCGGCTCGCGGCGCTCCTCGCTGACGAAGCGCTCGAACAGCAGATCATTCCGCGCCGGATCGATCGAGGTGATGCCCAGCACATAGCAGACTGCCGAGTTGGCCGCGGAGCCGCGGCCCTGGCAAAGAATGTCCTGCGATCGCGCGAAGCGGACGATCGAATGGACGGTCAAGAAGTATGGCGCATAGCTCAGCTTCTCGATCAGCGTGAGCTCGTGGCGCAAGGTCTCAGCGACGTCGTCGGGCAAACCCTCCGGATAGCGCTGGGCCGCGCCTTCCCAGGTCAGTTGCTCCAGTGTCTGTTGCGGGGTGAGTGTCGGATCGGCGCGCTCCTCCGGATATTGATAGGCGAGCTCGTTGAGTGAGAAGCGGCAGCGCGCCACGATCTCGAGCGTGCGCGCCAGCGCTTCCGGATAGCGGGTGAACAAGCGGTGCATCTCGTCCGCTGATTTCAAATGGCGATCGGCATGGCGTTCGCGCCGCTCGCCCAGCTCATCGATGGTGACGTTGTGGCGAACGCACGTCACAACATCCTGCAGGATGCGGCGGCCCGGCTCGTGAAAGAGCACGTCGTTGGTGACGATGGTCGGCACGTGCATCGTGGCGGCGAGATTTGACAGCTCGTGAAGGCGAAGCTGGTCGTTCGGCCGGCGCCGAAGTGAGAGCGCCATGTAAGCGCGATCACCGAAGTTGTCGCGCAACCGCCGCAGATGGAGCGCGCTGTCCTCATCGGCGATGTGCGGCACGAGCACGGCGATCAGGCCCCCGCCATAGGAAGCGAGGTCCGTCCAGGCGAGGTCGCATTTGCCTTTGCCAGCCCGCTTCTTTCCCAACGACAGCAACCGGCACAGCCGCGAATAGGCCGACCGATCGGTCGGGTAGACCAGCACCGACATGCCGTCCCGGAGGTCGAGGCGGCAGCCGACCACCAAGCGCACGCCCGTGGTCTTGGCCGCTTCGTGGGCGCGCACGATACCGGCCAGCGAGTTCCGATCGACGGTCGCCAGCGCCTCGATACCCAGGACGGCGGCGGTCGCGAACAGCTCCTCGCAGGAGGATGCACCCCGCAGGAAGCTGAAATGCGAGGTCACTTGCAGCTCGGCGTAGCGCGGGCTGCTCATCCGAAGATCCCGTGCAAGAACCAGCGCTGCGAGCCAGTCAACGGATCTTCACCGTCGCCGGCGCGATAGACCCAGTAACGCTCGCCCGCATCGTCCTCGATGCGGAAGTAGTCGCGCACGGTGGTGAGCTCGGGATCGCGCTTCCACCACTCGCCGAACACCCGCTCGGGACCGTCGGCGCGCTTCACGCGCCGGCGCATGCCGCGCCAGGTGAAGGACACGGGCGGATGGTCCGGAAGGAGCGCGACCGTGTCGATCGGCTCGGGATGGGGGAGCAAGCGCGAAGGCCGCGGCCAGTGGCCCGGCCATTCCGCGCCGGTCTCGGGCGCGAGCGCCGGGATGTGGCGCACCGAGCGTTCCGGCACGTCGCTCGCAACTGGCGCGATGCGGTAGAGGTTTTGTTCGCCGACGCGGTTGGCGAGAAGATCGATAAGGCCCGACACGTCGGGCTCGACATTTTCGACCAGACTGGACACGACCTGCTGCGGCGTCAGCGGCTCCGTCACGATGGCGGCAAGCGTCATCACTTCGATGCCAAAACCGGGATCGATGGTTTCGATCTTGTCGCACAACAGCCGCGTCATGCGCTTCGCATCGCGAAGCGGCAGACCCGTGCCGACGCGCACGGCCTGCGCGCGGCTGTCGACGCGGTGGCAAATGAGATCGAGCCGCCGCGCGCCCAGGCCCTTTTGCTCCAGGCTGTCGCAGAGCTGGCCGGCGAGGGTGCCGATGTAGCGCGCGATGGTTTCCGCCGCGCCGATCGGCTCGGCGAAGGCGCGGCGCACCTCGATCGATTCCTCCGGCCGGACACGCTTGATCGGCTCGGCAATCCGGCCGGTTGCCTGATCAAGGCGGCGGCCCAGCTCAGGACCGAAGCGCAGCGTGAGGGGGGCGCGCGGTTGCGCCAACAAATCCCCGGTGCGCTCAAAGCCGAGCACCCGGAGATCGTCCACGAGTTCCGGCGCGAGCCGCAAGGCGGTGATCGGAAGGGGAGCGACATCGCTTGCGGCGTTCCCCGGCTCCGACACGGAGCGCGGCAGAGCGCCGAAACGCGCGAGAGCATGCGCGGCGCCCCAGGTATCGGCGATGGCGGCGCGGGCGCGAAGGCCGACGCCGCCGAGCTTCTCGACCAGCGTCGCGAGCATCGCCGCTTCGCCGCCATGCAGGTGGTCGGCGCCTGTGGAGTCGATGACGATCCCGTTCGGCGGGTCCGCGGCGACGATCGGTGCGAAGCGCTGGAGCATCCACAACGCGAGCCGATGGAGCGCCTCAGCGTCTGCGTCCGGATCGGCATCCTGGATCACCAAGTCTTGGACCAGCGCCTGGGCCTTGGTCGCGGGCATGCCGACGCGGAGGCCCGAGGCCTGGGCGGCGGCATCCGCCGCCAGCACGACGCGCCGCCTTCCGTCCCGGCCAACCAAGATCAGCGGCGTCTCAGGCTGAGGCGCTGTATCGGCCGCCTTCCGCCTGGCCCGGTCGGTGGACAAGGTCGGCAGGAAGACGGAGATGACCCTTGTCATCACACGCCTCCAGTTCGAAATCGGCGCTCTCGCCGGCGCGGCAACGGATGAGCTCGACTAGCCAGCGCGGCCGGCCGACACCCGGGACGGGAAGCGGCGTCGAGGGCAGCGCCGAAACGCGCCAGCGCGTTGTGGCCGCGGTCGGCTGACCGAAATCGGACGCCTCGGTCTGGCGGCGCCAGCGGCGCAGCGCGATGCCAATGGCGCCGGAGCCTTCGGCGGCGAGTTGGAGCCGGCGCGAGGCGGTCATCGGCAGGCGCGCAACCTCGGCCACCACGGCCCCGAGGCCGCCGTGGCGCAAACCCTCTTCAAAGCAGGCGAGGACGGTCTTCTCGTCGCCGCCTTCGAGATAGATGACGCGGTCGGACTTCAGGCCGGCTTGCGAGAGCGCCGGGGCAAAGAGGTCCGGCCGGGTGAGGCACCAGAGCACTTTGCCCCGTGTGCGGGCGGCGATGCCGGCGGTGAAGAGCGCGGCCGCGGCGCCGTCGATGGCGCCGTTTCCACCTCCTGCGATCTCATGCAAGGCGCCGGCAGCGAGCCCACCGCCCGGCAGTCGTGAATCGACCACGGCGATTCCGAACGGAAGCACCGACCTCGCGCGCCGGCCCTGGCCCTCGATAGTCTCGATCTGGGCGCGCAATGATTCTAAGGCAGCCTCGCGCTGCAATTCCCTCTCGACCTCCGGCTATGTTCCCTATATGTTCTGACGTTGATCTGCAGAGTCAAGCGGAAGAATCGGCCCATGCCGGGTCCGATTGGACCGATCGGCATTCGGCGTAGAAGCCTCCGCTATTCTTGAAAGTGGATCGGAAAGGGTAATTTTTGCCCTTGACGGCGCGGTTTTTGCGACTGAACGACGGGCTGGGCGCCGTTGGTCAGCCGATCCGTAGTTGACAAATATGGTGTGTAAGGGCAAATATATTGCCCTTACGGCGCACAATCAATGACTGACATGCAGCCTCGCCAACACAAGACGGCCAGTTTCCTGTCGGCGCATCCGGTCTTCACGCGGGCTGAATTTGCCGCGGCCTTCGGTCATCCGGCGAGCGCCGCCAATGTTACGAGCCTGCTCCGACATCACCTGCGGGCCGGCAACATTAAGCGCGTTAGCCGCGAGGTGTTTGCCGCCGTCCCGGCCCATCTGGCGGCGGACCGGATGGTAATCGACCGTTTCGCCGCGGCGAGCAAACTGCGCGCCGACGGCGTTCTCGGATTTCACTCCGCGCTCGAGCTGCACGGCATAGCCTATTCCGAGTTCAACGAGGTCCAGCTCATCAGCGCCGGACGGACCGAACTCGTGGAGCTGCCGTTTGGCGCCTGCCGTTTCGTCACCCCGCCGAAGGCGTTGGTGACGACCGGCAAGACAGACTATCTGACCACGACCATGGATCGGCAGGGTGTGGCAGTGCGTGTAACCGCGGTCGAACGCACGCTCGTCGATGTTCTGCACCGGCCGGAACTCGCGGGTGGTGTCGAGGAGGTCCTGAAGTCGCTGGATCTCGTGCGCTATCTCGACCCGGCGAAGGTCGCCGAGTATGTCGAGTTGCTGGACAATCGCTCGATCGCCTCGGTTTCCGGCTGGTGGCTCCAGAAGCGGCGCGACACGCTCGGTGTTACCGACGAGGTGCTGGCACGCCTGCGCGCGCGGCTCCCGCGATCGAAGCACTATGCGCTGGGCGCTCAACCTGGTCATGCCGTACTCGTCGAACCGTGGCGCGCGCTTCTCCCGCCGCAGGCCGTCGACGCTGCCTTTGAAGGCGTTTGATGGTTGCTTCGCGAGAAACCCTTCAGGACCTTGCGGCCGAGCGGCAACTCCAGCCCGCGACGCTGGAGCGCGTGATCCGGCTGATCGACATTCTCGACACCTTCGGCGCCGACACGCTGATCGGGCCGCGGGTCGCTTTGAAAGGCGGCACGGCACTCAACGTCTTCCATTCCGATCTCGACCGGCTCTCGGTCGATATCGACGTCAACTATGTCGGCGCGATCGAGAAGGAGCGCATGGATGCTGACCGGCCGGGATTGGAGGATCGGATCGAGCGGCTTATGGAATCGAAAGGCTACGCCGCGCGGCGCGGACCCTCGGAGCATGCGGGAGGCAAATGGATCTACCGCTACGCCTCGGCGCTCGGCGGGGCAGGCACCATCGAGATCGACATCAACTACCTCTTCCGCGGCCCGCTTTACGGCGTGGATCGCATGCCATCGGCGGCCATCGGATCCTATCGAGCGACAAATGTGCCGGTTCTCGATATTCATGAGATCGTCGCCGGCAAGATGGTCGCGCTGGTGACGCGGCGCGCCGCGCGCGATCTGTTCGATGCACATCGGATCATCGCGATGCCCGATCTCGATTGGGCGAAGATCAAGGCAGCCACCTTGATGATCGGTGCGTGCGCCAAGAGCTTCGATTGGCGCACAGCCTCACCCGATGCGATCGAGTGCGAGGTCGGCGATATCACCGGCAAGCTGACCATGTGCCTGCATGATCGGTATTTCGATGCCTACGGAGGTCCGACGGGATGGATCGAGAGCGTCACGGCCGAATGCCGGAAGAAGCTCGCGCCATTGTTCGAACTGACAGCCGGAGAGAAAGCATTTCTGGACGCCGTGCTAGAGCGGGGAGAGATCGATGTGTCTACCCTGGACGCGCCCGAACCGGTGCGCGCTGCGATAGGAGCGTCTCCAGCGTTGCGGTGGAAAGCGCAGAACGTCAAAGCCTGGAAATCCGGCGACAAATCGCTTGCGCCTCGCACGAGGCGCAAGCAGCGCGGTGATTCATGATGGGCGGCGGAGACGATAGGCTTGGCCGCCGGGGACGGCTCCAAAATCGCGGCTATCCAATCTCCAATTGGCGGCCTGTTGACTTCCAATTAGCCGCCCGTACGGGCCGAGCAATAGCGATGAGACTCACCGAGTGGGGGCACTAATGAACGATGACTCGGGACACTCGAATATTGTGCCCGGCACCTTCGTCGAGGTGCGGGGCAAGCCATGGCTCGTGGAAGCGTTGGTCGGCGATGATGGTGGCCTGCCCACACTAGGCTTGTCCTGCATTTCGGATGATGCTCAAGGCGAGCGGCTCGACGTCCTGTGGGATGCTGAGATAGCCAGGAGGGTTCTCGACGAGGATCGATGGGCGAATGTCGGTGTCGGCCGTCCCGACAGCGCCGAAGTCTTGGCAGCGCATATCCGCGCAATCCGCTGGCGATCCGCGACAGCCGCTGACCGCGATCTGCTGCAGGCGCCGTTCCGCGCGGGAATCAGGCTCGACGCCTATCAGCTTCTCCCTCTGCGCAAGGCGCTGCGCCTCCCACGTGTGAACCTGTTGATCGCCGACGATGTCGGTCTCGGAAAGACAATCGAAGCCGGTCTTGTCGCGAGGGAGCTCCTGCTCAGGCGCCGGATAGACTTCCTCGTGATCGCCGCGCCGCCAGCGATGACGGTCCAGTGGAAGGATGAGCTCGAAGCCAAGTTCGGCCTTTCGTTCGAGATCATAGACAGGGATCGCATCGGCGAGCTGAGACGATTGAGAGGGTTCTCCGTCAATCCTTGGACGACGGGTTCACGCTTTATCGTGTCGCATCGCCTGCTGACCGATGAGACCTATGCCGCGGGCCTGCGTGATGTCCTCGGCGAATTTCGTGCAAGAGCCCTGTTCATCCTGGACGAGGCGCATCACGCCGCTCCTTCGGCAGGCACGCGATACGCCGTTTCCAGTCAGCTCACGAAAGCGGTCAGGGAACTCGCCGAGCGTTTCGAGCATCGCCTGTTTCTGACCGCCACACCTCATAACGGGCACTCGAACAGCTTCTCCGCCCTGCTCGAGATGCTCGACCCCCAACGCTTTACCCGCGGTGTCGAAGTCCGGCCGCGCGATCTCGAGCCGGTCATGGTGCGCCGGCTGAAGTCCGATCTTCGCAGTCTCGGCGAGGCGTTCCCGGAACGGGTTATCGAGCCAATCTCGATCGATGGTCTGCCGGAGGACGCTCCGGAATTGGCGCTCGCGCGACTGCTCGCGGGCTACGGCGAGCTGCGCATGAAGCGCATCGCGAAGCTGAGCACTCAGAAGGCGGCTCTCGCCAAGCTCGCCTTTGTCGGCCTTCAGCAGAGACTGCTGTCGTCGATCGCCGCGTTTGCCCGAACGCTGAAGACACACCGCGCTACACTGCAAAAAGTGCTGGATGGTGAAGAGGTCGCTCGCGCGACGACGGCTGCAGCCGCCTTCGTGGTGACGCCGGCACCGGAGGACAACGCCGAGCTAGGCCTGGAAGGCGAAGATGCCGAAAAGGCCTTGGCAGCCGATGAAGAGGCGGAAGCTGCGACCGCCTCAGCGGCCGGCGCCGTCGACGCCACCCTGGAGGACCTGCGCACCGAGCTGGCGGCCGTCGATGAAATGCTCACGCTGGCCGAAAAGCACGCTGCGCGGCCCGATGCGCGCGTGAATTGGCTAGCCGCATGGATACGCGAGAACATGCTGGATGGCCGGTATTGGAATCGGCGCCGGCTGATTGTCTTCACCGAGTGGGAGGATACGCGGCGGTGGCTGGAACGTCGGTTGCGCGAGGCCTTAGCAGACACTGACGGGATAGATGAACGCATCGGCGTGTTCAGCGGCGCTACGGGGGCGGACCGCCGCGAGGAAATCAAGCGTGCCTTCAACGCCGATCCCGATTTGGAGCCGCTGCGGGTTCTGATCTGCACGGACGCGGCGCGGGAAGGCATCAACCTTCAGTCCTACTGCTCGGACCTTCTCCATTTCGACTTGCCCTGGAATCCGTCTCGTCTGGAACAGCGGAACGGACGTATCGATCGCAAGCTTCAACCTGCGAAGCAGGTCTTCTGTCGCTACTTCCGGTATGAGCAACGCGAGGCGGACATCGTACTCGATGCGCTGGTCTGGAAGACCGAGACCATTCGCGAAGAGCTTGGCTCGGTTGGACAGGTTATCGAGGATCGCATCGCCAAACGGCTGGCCGAAGACGGCATCGGGCGTGGACAAGGGAAGGCGCTTGCCCGCGCAATCTCCGACGAGAACGACATGGAGCGGCTTAGCAAGGCTCAGTCGGAAATGGATGACGACGAGAAGGCGCGCCACGAGCGTCTTCTGAAGGAACAGGACGACCTGAGGCGAGCCCTCGAACGCTCCCGTGAGAGGGTCGGCGTCAATTCCGACGATCTCAAGCGGGTTGCCGCTGCCGCTCTGTCGCGGGCAGGCTTCGCCCTCGAGGATTCGCGCGGTCAGAATGTCGGCAGGACCGTCACCTACCGGCTGGATCCGTCAGATCCCGCTTTCTCCAAAGACGCCGGATGGGACGACGCCTTCGAGGATCTGCGGGTCCGGCCGCGCAAGCGAGGCGAGAGGCTTGGCGACTGGAGACGCAATGCCCCGATCCGGGCAATCGCTTTCGAGCCGCCGGTTCTGGACGATGGCCGCGATGCGACCGATGTCGTGCAGGTGCATTTGGAGCATCGCCTGGTCCGGCGTCTCATTTCCCGCTTTCTGAGTCAGGGATTCCAGTCGAACCTGTCCCGTCTCTCGGTCATCACAGGACCCGGCGCCCAGCCGCGTGTCGTGCTGATGGGACGTTTGGCCGTCTTTGGCGCGGGCGCCGCTCGGCTGCATGAGGAGATCATTCCGATCACGGCCATCTGGACGGAATCCGAACGTGGCCGAAAGCCGCTTCGGCCGCTCGGAGAAAGCGGCGAAGAAAGAACGCTGAACCAACTCGAAGAGGCGTTGCGCACCGCGCGCGAAGCGCCGGCGTCCGCGGTTGCGCGGATACAAGCCCTCGTCTCCCAAGACATCGCCGACCTGACCCCCGCCCTCGAAACCATCGCCAACGAGCACCTAGTCTCGGTCAAGGCTCAGCTTGCTAAGCGCGGAGAAGAGGAGGCGCGATCGTTAGAGAGCTTGCTGGAGCAGCAGCGGGATCGGATTGGCAAGGCCTCGAAGGAGTTCAATCCCGACCAGCTCACTCTCGACCTCGTGCCCGAGGAACGGCGCGAGCGCGAAGCCGATAGACGGCACTGGCAAACACGGCTCACGAGACTTCAACAGGAGCTTCGCAACGAGCCGAAGCGTCTGCGCGACTCCTATGACGTCAAGGCCCATCGGCTGGAGCCGGTCGGCATCGTCTACCTCTGGCCGGTGTCGGGGTAAGCACGATGGCTGACGCTCTTTACCGCGACCCGGACCTCGAATGGCTCGACCACGTCCAGCCGATCGGGCTGGTTGTTGCGCCGAGTGTTCTCAAGGAACTGGGCCTGGCGCCACTGCACCAGAGTCCCGTCGATACTGCCGAGGCCGCGGAACACCTCAATCCGGACGAATCGGGGCCGGCGCTCCCGGACCCATGGGCTTTCATGGAAAAGGTGCTCGGATGGGACGCTCGCCATGTCGCGGGCGCGGCGGAGGGACCGGAGCTACCGGATACCTTGCTTGTGAGCCTGCCCGAGCACGCGACGACGCTGGCGCCAACATGGGCGGTCGCTGAACTCGGGCAAAATGGCCAGGCGTGGCAACTTCTCGTCCGCATCGAGGCGACCGGCATCGAGCCTGATAGTCGTGCCCAGCTCGATGGTTGGGAAGCCTCGCCGCATCAGCGCTTCGAGCGTCTGCTGAGAGACACAGGCGTGTTCGCCGGGCTGATGATCACTGACCGGGAGCTGCGCCTCGTTTATGCCCCGCGCGGCGAGACGTCGGGTTATCTGTCCTTCCCGCTACGCCCGCTCGGCATGGTGGCTGGACGGCCGATGCTCGGCGGGCTGAAACTCCTTCTCGACAGCTTCCGCTTGTTCTCGGACGCCGACGAGCGCCGCCTTCCGGCTCTCCTAAAGAAGAGCCGCGACGCTCAGGCGTCGGTCTCGACTGAACTCGCCGGCCAGGTCCTCGGCGCGCTGCATGAGTTGCTCCGTGGCGTTGACGCGGCCGACGCCGATTTGATCCGGGAACTGGCGCAGTCGAATTCCGGCTACCTCTATGAAGGGTTGCTCACGGTTCTTATGCGGCTGGTGTTCATCCTCTATGCCGAGGACCGAGATCTGCTGCCGTCGCGCCCTGATGCCCGCGCGCGTGCGATCTACGAGACCAGTTATTCAGTCCGCGGGCTTTACGCCCGACTCGCCGAGGATGCCGCACTGAACCCCGACACTATGGACGAACGGCGTGGCGGTTGGGGACAGTTGCTCGCGCTTTTCCGGCTGATCCACCAGGGGTATCCGTCGCATTTCGTGCAGGCGCGCGGTGGCAAGCTCTTCGATCCGGACGAATTCCCCTTTCTGGAAGGCCGCAAGGCCAAGGATTACCCGCCCCGCATCCTGAGCGTGTCCGATGGCTGCATCCTGCGCATTCTCGAAGGGCTGATGACGCTCAAGCTTCGCGGCCACGAGCGCGAGCGACTGTCCTATCGCACGCTGGACGTCGAGCAGATCGGCTCGGTCTACGAGACGGTGATGGGCTTCACTGTCGAAGCGGCCAAGAGCAGCGTGCTTGCGATTAAGGCCGGCAAGAATAACAGGACTCCGGTCTTCGTGGCTCTCGACGAGTTGCTAGCTCGGAGGGGCAAGGACAGGATTAAAGACCTGAAGGAGAATGTCGGCCGTTCGCTCACGGCCGCACAGGCAAAGCCTATAGAAGCGGCAAAGAACGTTGAGGAACTTGCCGCCGCCTTCGAGGGCATGGTCGACGAACGCGGATCACCCCGTCACGTCATGGCGCGAGCCGGAACACCGATCCTTCAGCCGACCGGCGAGCGCCGCCGCACCGGCAGCCACTACACGCCAAGAAGCCTCACCGAACCGATTGTCACCCATGCGCTGGAGCCGGCCTTCGAACGCCTGGGGCCGGACGCAAAGCCGGATCAGATTCTCGATCTGAAGGTTTGCGATCCGGCCATGGGTTCGGGCGCCTTCCTGGTCGAGGCTTGCCGCGAAATAGCGTCCCGTCTGGTGGCGGCGTGGTCGCGCTGGCCCGAAACTCGGCCGATAATCCCGGCCGACGAGGACGAGGAACTGCATGCGCGTCGCCTGGTTGCGCAGCGCTGCCTGTACGGGGTGGACAAGAATCCGCGCGCGGTCGATCTGGCCAAGCTGTCGCTCTGGCTCGCGACGCTGGCGAAGGATCACGAGTTCACCTTCCTCGATCACGCACTGAAATGCGGCGACAGCCTGGTGGGGCTCGGCGCGGCGCAGATCGCGGCGATGCACTGGGACGCGTCAAAGCCCGGCCTGCCGCTGTTCCGCCAATTCGTCGCGGACCGCGTGGCCGAAACGACCAATGCGCGCGCCGAAATCCGGTCCGCGCCGGACAATACGATGCGCGCCATTCTGGAGCAGAAGCACAGATTCGTAGAGAGCCGGATCGAGCACGTGCGCGTGCTCGGCGACGCTGTGCTCTCCGCTTTTTTCGCGGAAGACAAGCCGAAGGCGCGCGAGAAGCGGCGTGCCGCGATCGAAAGTTGGGTAGCGAGTATCGGCTCAGTGAAATGGGACGAACTCGATCTTGCAGCGAAGATGCTGCACTCTGGCGAGCATCAATTGACGCCGTTCCACTGGGCTGTCGAGTTCCCGGAGGTCTTTGCCCGCGAGAACCCTGGCTTCGACGCTATTGTAGGTAATCCTCCTTTCCTGGGCGGCACAGCTATTTCGCAGAATTTTGGCATGCCTTATTTCCAGTATCTTGTTGGTCAGAACAAACCCGCCGAGCACCACTGTGACTTGGTGGCGTATTTTTTTAGAACGGGCTTCCGCTTACTGAGAGCTCACGGCGTTATCGGATTCCTTGCGACGAATACGATTGCACAGGGAGATACGAGAGAAGGTGGCCTAGCTGCACTACTAACGGCCGGTGGTACAATTTCGCGAGCCATCAAACGGTTGAGATGGCCCGGAGAGGCTGCGGTGGTTGTTAGTGTCGTACATGTGATGAAAGGTAGTTTCGATGGCATCCCAACACTTGATGCTCGCCCCGTATCACGCATCTCGGCGTTCCTGGTGGATGGCGAACAGGATGCGTCCCCTGCAAAGCTAAGCAAAAATCCATATTTCTCTTTGGGAAGCAAGATTTATGGCCAGGGGTTCTTATTTGACGATCAAGATATCAATGCGTCTCCGACAGCGACGATGCGTTGTATTCTTGAAGACCATCCGAATTTTTCTGAACGAATCAGGCCGTACATTGGTGGAGAGGAAGTAAATTCAAGCCCATCACATACCCCGTCGCGCTATGCTATATATCTGAGCGACATTGCCAACGAAGAAGGACTTCAGGAGTACGAGCCACTGGCTGCAATCGTCCGTGAACGCGTGCTTCCGGAAAGAATGAAACTTGGCGACAATCCCAATAATGCTCCGCTAAAGAAAAGGTGGTGGGCGTATCAAGCTCACAGGCCGAAGCTTTATCAAGAAATATTGGCTTCCGTTATCGTGTTGTGCAATTCGCAGGTAAGCCCGCATCTCGCATTCGCTATAGCACCTAAAGGTGCGATATTTGCTCACACGCTCAACGTCATACCGAAAGCCAGCCTTTCACTGTTTTCCTCGATCCAGTCTCGTCCGCACGAACTTTGGGCGCGTTTCTTCGCTTCCTCGATGAAAGACGACCTCCGCTACACACCATCCGACTGCTTTGAGACCTTTCCCTTTCCGAAGGGTTTCGAAATTTCAGCGATCCTCGAGGCGGCGGGGCAAGCCTACTACGATTACCGCGCCGCACTGATGGTCGCCCGAAACGAGGGCATGACCAGAACCTATAATCGCTTCCACGACCGGAACGAGACGGCCGCGGAGATCGTGCGCCTGCGCGAGCTGCACGCTGAAATGGATTGCGCGGTGCTCGAAGCCTATGGCTGGCATGATCTCGCCGAGCGTGCCGCGCCGGTCTTCCTCGACGCGACCAACGAAGCCGATCACACCTATCAGGGCCGCTTGTTCTGGCCCTCCGATTTCCGCGACGAAGTTCTCGCCCGCCTCCTCGCCCTTAACGCCGAGCGCCACGCCGAGGAAGTTCGCCTTGGCATTGCGCCTGGCATGAAGGGGCAGCCCGAGGCCGAGGACGACGAGGAAGCCTCGGAAGAAGAGCTTACGGAATAGCCCGGCGGCGCCGGCCCGAAGTCGTCAGGGCCGGCGCCACTTGTCGGGATGACCCCGGTCCGTCTTGCGGACGCGCTCGACGAAGACGTCGCCGCCCCGCTGTTGCGCCCAGTCGATCGCCGCGCCCTGCGTCGGCAGCACCGCGCTCGCACGCTCCGAATCGGGCTTGCGAACCGCGTAATCACCCTCCGGGCGGCGCTCGATGAACATCCTATTATCAGCCATCGGAAACTCCCGACTAGTCCAGGTTAACCGCCCGAATCGATGGCGGGTGGACGCAAGATAATCTTGCATTTGGCCAATAGCAAGATTATAGCGATGGCGGGAGACAGCAGAATGACCAATCTCATTGGCGCGCGGATCAAGGCCCTGCGGGAGGAGCGCAAGCTCTCCCAGGATCACCTCGCGCGCCTCAAAGCCGCACGCCGCCCGAGGAAATGCGCCTTAGCATCACGCCAATGGACGAGGCACCGGGCGTCGATGAGGATGAGGCTGGTGTGCGAGGGCAGAAGGCGATGAGGCTGATCATCACCGATGTCACGGAGATGCACGGCGGCAACTATTGCGTTGCCGGTTGGAAAGCTCAGGGTCAACGGATGGTGCGACCGCTGCCGAACGGCGCGAATTGGACTGCCGGACTGCTACAACAGCACGGCATCGCGCCTGGCGCTTCGATTGACGTGACCCCCACCGGACAACAGCATCCAAGTGCGTTCCCGCATCACACGGAAGATACGCTCGTCGATCAGGCGACCATCCAGCATGTGAACGGCGGGCCAATCAACTGGTTCGCCGCGGGCGCTCCCTTGACGTACGGAACCGTGTCGGGCGCCTTCTTTGGCCACATCGCTCATAACAGCATTTGGAATAACATCCTGCAGGGCGTCTATGTGCCGGTAGGAGCGCAGGTAGGATCGCTGGCAGCAGTTCGACTCCCACGAGCTGCTGTGCAGTTTGTCGAAGAATTCGATAAGCTCAAAGCTGTTCTGAACGACGGTAATGCCCGCTACAAGCTGGCGGTATCGAGCCTTGTGCTCAAGACAGCATGGCGGCAGGGTGGCCTTGCAGCCGTACAACAAGCGTTGCCGGCGACTCCGCAGTTCCACATCCGTCTTGGATTGGCCCGTGCGTTCGGTAATCCGCCGGACAAGTGTTATCTCATGGTGAACGGGATTCACGGCTAGCGATATGTCTGAGCCAACCATCTTCAGCATCGGGCACTCGACGCACACCTATGAACGCTTCCTGGATCTCGTCCGGAAGGCTGGTGTGACGGCGATCGCCGATGTGCGAACTTCGCCGTTCTCCCGTCATTTCCCACACTTCAATAGAGGCACCCTGAAAAGCGGGCTGCGGACGGACGGCATCGTCTATTCGTTCCTCGGAAAGGAGCTCGGCGGACGGCCGACGGGTCGCGAGTTCTATTGCGACGGTGTTGCAGACTATGAGCGCATGGCCCGGTCCGCCGATTTTGCACAGGGCCTCCAAAGGGTGCTGGAAGGCGCACGGAAATATCGCGTTGCGCTTATGTGCTCGGAGCACGACCCGCTGGACTGCCACAGATGTCTCCTGGTCGGGCGGGCGCTGGCCGAACGGGGCGTGAGCGTGAAACATATCCTCGCGGATGGCGCCATCGTGGATCACCGCGATGTTGAGGATCGCTTGCTGAAATCTGAGGGTCGGGAGAGCACCGATCTGTTTCTATCGCCGGACGAGCGGCTAGCCGAGGCCTATCGGAAGCGTGCGCGCAAGGTTGCCTATAGCGAGCAGTCGCGCTCCGAAACCAAGACGGTGGCGGAATAGAAAATGACGCAGGTCAACGTCGCTACCATCGGCTTCACCAAATCCAATGCGGAGCACTTTTTCGAGCGACTGCGAAAGGCAGGCGTGAAGAAGCTCATCGACGTGCGCCTGCACAACACTTCGCAGCTGGCAGGCTTCGCCAAGTCCGACGATCTCGCCTATTTCCTCAGAAAGATCGGCGGCATCGAATATGTTCACCAGCCCATCCTTGCGCCGACGGACAGCATCCTGAAGGCCTTCAAGAAGGAAAAGGGAGATTGGGACGTCTATCAGGGACGTTTCCTCCAGCTCATGGAAGAGCGGAAAATTGAGCACCGCCTAAAGCCGGAGATGTTGGAGGGCGCCTGCCTGTTGTGCTCGGAGGCCACGCCGCACCACTGCCATCGGCGGCTCGTGTGCGAGTACCTGAACGCCAAATGGAGCGGCCTGCTGAACGTCAAACACCTCTGACGGGCAAGCGCAAGAAAATCTTGCAAATACCTATACGCAAGATTATATAACGCCGTGGAGGTTCCCATGGCGACGCAACTCATTGGCGCGCGGATCAAGGCCCTGCGGGAGGAACGCAAGCTCTCCCAGGATGACCTCGCGCGCCTCTTCGGCTTCAAGGACAGGCAAACGGTCTCCGCCATCGAAACCGGCGAGCGCCGTGTCACGGCAGACGAGCTTCTGCTCGCCGTCGACAAGCTTGGCGCGCCGCTGGACTATTTCACCGATCCCTTCGTGTTGATCGGCGAAGGGCGCTTTTCCTGGCGGCAGACAAATGTCGGTCCCGTCGTTCTCGGCGGCTATGAGCGCAGCGCGGGCCGCTGGATCGCGGCCTTCCGGGCGATTGCGCCTCAAGTGGGACGCGCCAGCCCGCTGCTTCGCCGCGCCCTCGGCTTGACGCGCCACTCGCGTTTTGAGGATGCGATGGAAGCGGGCGAGCGCTTCGCGGCCGAGTTCGATCTCGGCGACGTCCCGGCGCAGCGTCTGGCCGAGGCGATGGAGGAGAAACTTCGCATTCTCGTGCTCATGGTCGATGCGTTCGAGGGGATTTCGGGCGCCGCGTGCCGCCTGCCGGAGCTGGATGTGGTGCTGATCAATCGCCACGAGGTGCCTGGGCGCCGCCATTTCGATCTGGCGCACGAGCTCTTCCATATTCTCACCTGGGACGCGATGCCGCCGGAGCACACGGAGGAAGCCCGGGAGGTTGGTGGCAACCGTGTCGAGCAACTCGCCAACAATTTCGCGTCGGCAGTCCTCATGCCGAAGACGGCGCTCGCCCGATATGGCGAATGGGCGGAGCTTGGAGACGACGCCCTCATCGCCAGGCTCAATGCTGCCGCCGATGAGTTGCTGGTCACGGCCTCAGCTCTGAAATGGCGGCTGGTCGCACTCGACTGGTTGAAGCCGGCGCGAGCACGCGCGATTCCTGACGCTGCGCTACGAAACAACGGGCACAACGGACGCGAGGCGCCCAAGATCGCCCTGCCGCTTCTTTTCTCGAAGCCGTTTATGGAGGTCATCGGCCGCGCAATCGACGAGGGCCGGGTTTCGACCCGCCGAGCTGCGGGCCTGCTCGATCTCACCGTGGAGGACCTCGCGGACCTCTTCGTTGCGCACGGGGTCGAGCCCCCGGCCGAGCTATGAGGCGGCTATGGCGCGACACCGCGGCCCCGTCCTGGTCGACACAAACGTCATTCTGGAATCCAACCGGATCGGCTCTTGGGCAGCGCTCACGGGCGGTTATCCGGTCGAGACGGTGGAGGACTGCGTGACCGAGACGCAGACAGGCTTCCAGCGGCGGCGGCCGGAGCAGCAGATTGATGCGAAGGCCTTGCGTGCGTCGCTGAAAGCGGTTCACGCGCCAGGAGACCGCGAGATCGCGGCGGTGGTCGTGAGAGCGCCGGACATCGCGCTGGACATCGGCGAGCGCTCGCTCTGGGCGCACGCCCTGACGCGGAACGACGGCTGGATCCTGTGCGGGCCGGACAAGGCCAGCCTGCGCTTCGGCGTCCGGCTCGGTCATCGCGACCGGCTCGTCGCACTGGAGCGGCTTCTCGAAGATGCGGGCTGTCGGAGCAAAGAACCCTTGAAGTTGGCGTACACGAGCAAGTGGCTGGAGAAGACCCTCGGCGAGCTTGTCCTTTCGGAAGGAGCGGGCCGGACATGACAAGCTCGGTCGATATCCGCGCCCACCTCGTCGATCTGTTCCGCCGCGATCTCATCGGCCCCGGCCCGCAAGACGCCGATCTTGCGACTGAGCGGCTGAACGAGAGCCCCTCGCGCTGGTATCTGACCGGTTTTCTCGCGCCGGCTGAAGATCCGCTGGGCCTCGAAGGCGGCGACGAAGATGACAATCCATCGGCCCAGGAGGAGATGGAGATCGACGTCGAGGAGGCGGACTCCGACGGAGCGGGAGGCGCCGCCGGCGACAACGACGAGCCGGAGACCCCGAGCACCAGACGCCGGTTTCTTCCTTCGTCCGTCGGGTTGACCGTGCTGCTGTCGCCCGACGTCAAGGAAATCGAGGCTCGCGTGTCCTGGGGAGACTACCGGACGGAACCGGCGCTGCCGGAAGCCGTCCTGCTGCCGGAGCCTCTTCCCGAGGAGGTCGGGGAGGACGGGAAGCCAAAGCGCGCCATGAGGCCGATGGTGGACTGGGTGCGGGCACCCAAAGAACGGACCATCCGGTTACAAATTTCCGATGGCCGAAGCGAGCCCATGCTTGTCCCCGAAAGCGCCGCCGAACAGCGTCGCGGTGGCGGCCTGACGTTAGAGACGCATTCTCGTCTGTTCAGCTACGAAACCCCGGAAGGACACACCGAGCAGGTTCGAGCGCTGACGGTGTTCCTGGTCAACCGCCGTGCAACGGTGCATCGGTTCTACTCTGATGTGAGCTACGCCTTCCAGGCGCGGCTCGAACTCTTTTGCGAAACGGGCTTTCGGCCGCGCCGCGATCTGTCGGGATACCGGGCATCTGATTGGGATCTGCGGATCGCAGACCTTCACTACCGCGATCTTCTCGAATGGGCGGTGGGGCGTAATGCGGCTGCTGGGTGGGCAATTGGGGAGGACCAGAATAGTACCGTCACGCGCGTTTGGACCGACCCGCTGCCGTCGGCCGAGGTGGAACGTGTCGCGCCGAATGAAGACGCGGAGCTGAAGGCGCGCGTAACGTTCAGTATGGAAGCCTTGGCGCAATCGGCTGATGCTGGCGGTGCAGCTCTCGCGAAGGCTCTCGACGAACTCCCGAGTCTTTATGGGCTATGGGTCGATACTGAACGCCATAAGCTGAGTTCTCTTCCGCTGCGGCGCAAAGAAACCGGTGCGCGCCTGATCGTCGAGATGGAGACGGCGAAGAACCGAATTGCCGAAGGCATCCAGCTCCTGACGCAAAACACGAGGGCGCGGGCGGCATTCCGATTCATGAATCTCGCCGTTGCCATGGCTGCTCGCCGACGAATGGCGGGCGCTTCCGGCGATCCGCAGTCTTTGCCGGCGCCGCAATGGCGGCCGTTCCAGCTCGCTTTCATCCTGCTCAATGTGTCGGGGCTGGCGGAGCGGACTCAGCCGGACCGAGAGATTGCCGATCTCCTGTTCTTCCCGACGGGTGGCGGCAAGACGGAAGCCTATCTCGGTCTTGCCGCCTTCGTCATCGCGTACCGACGGCTGACGAGTTCGGGAATACTTGGAGCCGGCGTGGCCGTCATCATGCGCTACACGCTGCGGCTGCTCACCCTTGATCAGTTAACTCGTGCTGCCGGCGTCGTGTGCGCCCTCGAATTTGATGCGGACCGATCCCGCTCATACTGACGAGCAAGGCCGTCGCTTGCTCGGCGATTGGCCGATCGAGATCGGCTTGTGGGTCGGTTCTGATGCATCGCCCAATAGGCTTGGAGGCCGTGGCAAGTCGGACGAAACCACCGCGGTCGGTCGCGTGCGGCGTTTCCGGAACGGTCGCGACAAGCGAGCCCCGGCGCCGCTGAAGGCATGTCCATGGTGCGGCACGGAGTTCACGGCTTCGTCCTTCGCCTGCATGCCCAACGAGCACGTGCCGACCAACCTCGAGATTCGTTGCGCCAATGTAAATTGCGACTTCAGCCGGAATCGGCCGCTTCCAGTCCTCACGGTGGACGAGCCGATTTATCGACGCCTGCCTGCATTCCTGATCGCGACGGTGGACAAGTTCGCGGCATTGCCCTGGGTCGGCGAGACTGGTGCCTTCTTTGGCCATGTCAACCGCTTCGAGGATGGCGTCGGTTTCTACGGCGCGGCTGAGCCAGGCGAAGGGCGGCCGTTCGGAAACGGCTGGTCGCTCGACCCGCCCGACCTCATCATTCAGGACGAGCTGCACCTCATTTCCGGTCCGCTCGGAACGGTCGCGGGACTTTACGAGGCGGCGATTGATCAGTTGGCGTCTCGTCGATCTGGCGAGCGAGTCGTGCGGCCGAAGATCGTCGCTTCGACCGCGACGGTACGCCGGGCGACTGACCAGATCGAGGCCCTGTTTGATCGCCGAACTACCAGCATCTTCCCGCCACCTGGCGTAGATCGCACCGACAGTTTTTTTGCCCGGACCGTGCCGGCGACGCAGGACCCTGCCCGAATGTACATGGGCATAGCGGCTCAGGGTCGAGGACCGAAGCTCGTCTTCCTGCGGTCTCTCACCACTCTGCTCGCCGCAGCGCAGTCCGAGTTCAAAGCGAATGCTTCTGTCATCGGCGGGAGCGCCAATCCCGCTGATCCGTACATGACGGCAGTCTGCTATTTCAACGCGCTACGAGAGTTAGGTGGGGCACGGCGGATCGTCGAAGACGAAGTGCGGGACCGAACAGCCCGCTATGGCACGCAGCGGCAACGAGTAGATCCTCCTGGGAACCCGTTTGCGGATCGGCTCATCAAGGAGCCCTTGGAGCTGACCTCGCGTGTGTCGACGGATGAGGTCGCAAAGGCCAAGCAACGGCTCGAGACCCAGTTCGAAAACGACGCTGACCCCGTGGATGTGGCTCTGGCCACGAACATGATCTCCGTCGGCCTCGACATCACGCGCCTTGGTCTCATGATCGTCCAGGGACAGCCCAAGACGGCTGCAGAGTACATACAGGCCACCAGCCGTGTGGGACGCGATCCCTCACGTCCAGGATTGGTAGTGGCAGTCCTAAACCTCCATAAGCCCCGCGACCGCATGCATTTCGAGCAATTCGGTCAGTTTCACCGAACCTTCTATCGGTCGGTCGAAGCGACGAGTGTGACGCCCTGGGCCGCTCGGGCGTTAGACCGTGCTCTTGCTGCGGTTGTCGTCGCAGCTACGCGCCATGTCGATCCGACGCTGACTCCTGAGACCGCGGTCATCGCCTTCAAGGACAATCCGGGGGTGCGCGATGCGGTTCGCGACGCGATTGTCGCGCGGGCTCCGGCGCACATGATCGCGGGAGGTCGCACCGCGCTGGTGGCAGCGATAGACGCCATCGCCGATGCATGGATTTCGACGGCCGACGATCAAGCTGCCGGGGGTAACACCTTCGCTTACGCACGAAAGAAGAGCCCTCATCGCCTGCTGCATATGCCGCTCGAACCTGACTTGGCCAACCTTGCGGAAGGTCATCGACGCTTTGTCGCCGGGCGATCCATGCGCGATGTCGAGCCAAGTGTGGCGCTCAAGGTCCGGGATCCCTGGGGCAACCAGATCGCAAATGCGGACGATCTCGCATGACCAAGAACGCGCAACGGCTGAGCCAACTGATATCCACCTTCGGTCCCGGCGCCATGATCGACCTGCCGACAAGGTCCGTGGTGGTGGCAGGTCTCGAATTTTGGGAGATGCGGGCCAACTCCTTCACGACGATTCCCGAGCCGCGCCTGACAGCCAGACTCGAACAGCTCTTGAAGGATCAGGGGCGACTGGACCCGAATATCAGTCTTTCGCTGCGCACGCCGCCGGTCTCAACCGACACAACGACTGGAATGCCGGCCGGTGTTACAGCGCCTGTTTTTCCGACGTGGTTCGTCTGCGAGCAGGTCGAGACAACGACCGCGACGACAGGGACGCTTCGGCGACGACGCCTCGTGCGCTGGCAGGACCTCGACACCAAGGGGAGGCGCAGATTCGTTTTCGATGACGGCCGGAAATCGGAAACGACGCCGATTCGGTTCGTCTGCGCCTGCGAAAAGGGACATTTACAGGACATCGACTGGCGCTGGGTCGTCCACGGGACGGTTCAATGCCAGGAACCGATTTGGGTCGAGGAGAAGGGCACCAGTGCGGACCCGGCGGACACCAGCATCGTTTGCGGCTGCGGCCGAAGCCTCTCGCTACAGGACGCCTTCCAACCGGGGCGTCTCGGAAAATGCCGCGGCGAGCGACCGTGGTTGCTCGATCGGGATCCCGACGGGTGCGGAGACAATCTGAAGCTTCTCACGCGGACGGCTACGAACACCTATTTCCCGCAGGTCTACACTGTCATCTCGCTGCCGAGCGAAGAGGACGACTTGACCCGTCTGGTCGACGAACTGTCCGGAGACCTGGCGAATGTCCAAACTGTCGAGGACGTCGCCCAGGCAAAGCGCTTCAACCCGAAGGTCTCGGTCTCCCTCGGCGCGTATCTGGATATCGAGATATTCGAGCGCCTCAAGCGACTGAGAGAGGGAGCACGGGCCGATGTGTCACGATCTCCCAAGATGTCCGAATTCGACGTATTCGCGAGTGGTCGCCAACAGATTGGACAAAATCACCCGGCAGCTAAGCTCTATGCGGAAACGCTCCCCCGGACGGCATGGGTCGACCCAAACGTCAATATCGACACCTCGGCCATAAAGAACCTCGTCGCCGTTCATCGCCTGAGGGAAGTGTCGAGCCTATACGGCTTCACGCGATTTGAAGCTGCGCCCACGAGTTCCGACGGCGACATCGAGGACATCCAACTCGCTGTTCGCGGAGCGCCGATCTCGCGCGGAGCCGATTGGTTGCCGGCGATCGAACAGTTTGGCGAAGGGCTCTTTATCCACATCGACGAGCAGGCGGTGAACCGTTGGCTCCAGGACGCCGATGCCGTGAACCGGCAGACGGGCCTGCTTCGCGGTTATGACCACTGGCGGGCCAGGTTTTCGGGAGGGGCTCCGAGCTATCCGGGAACGGCCTATACGCTGCTGCACTCGCTCTCCCACGCCTTGATGGCCGAGATTGCCATCGACAGCGGTTATCCCGCGAGTTCTTTGAAGGAGCGCATCTACGCGCTCAGCGATGCGCGCAACAGTGGCGCTCCTATCAAATGTGGAATCCTGATCTACACAGCGACGCCTGGCGCCCAGGGCACACTGGGTGGGCTTGTCGCTGCCGGGTCGCGATTCTCAAGCATTCTGCGAAGTGCGCTCGATCGGCTGACGATCTGCTCGAACGACCCGGTTTGCGCGGACCATGAGCCCGATGGTCGGAGCGGGGACCGAGCGACTCATGGAGCCGCCTGCCATGGGTGTCTGCTCATCGCGGAAACGAGCTGCGAGATGCGAAACCTGTTTCTCGATAGAAGCCTCCTGGTTCAAACCATGGCACGTCATCAGTCGAACTTCTTCGACCGATGACACGCGAAGTGACATGACCTCAACAACTACAAGAGATTGTTCACATCAGAGAAACGGGGCGGCACATGAAGCTCAAAGAATTTAGAGTTGGCGAGTTCAGGAGCATCTGGGATTCCGGCCCTATCAAGGTTGACGATAAGGTTACTTGCCTTGTCGGGAAGAACGAAACCGGGAAGACTGCGCTTCTGACCGCGCTCTACCGCGCAAACCCTATCATCGGGGCGTTGTCCTGAAGTCGGTCAATTGTGGGGCTTGCGGTCCAGGCGGCGCTTGGCAAGCTCGTATCCGCCATCAACCCGGCGCATAATCACGGCAAGCGAATTTTTCACCTTTATCTCAATGGCTTGGAACGCTCCGATTTTCGCGTAAGGGGGATAAGTGCGTGTCCGCGACCATCATCCACGGAAGGATGGGAACATGTCTATCCATACCGTGGTTGTCGACGGGCCGCTGGCGTTGCGAATGCGCCGCCTTGATGCTGCGCGTGAAGGAGCTACCGGTCGCGATATACTGACGCTTCCCCTTCTTGCCGCGAGGCTCGCTGGTGGCTTTATCGTGCCAGCGTCACAGGAGATTTTGTACCCCGCAATAAGACAGGCTCTCGATGCAGACGGGTACGAAGATATCGGAAAGGTTTCCCGGCTGCCCGGAATGCCATCAGCCGTGCTTTCCGCACTCCGGAACTGGTGGGCTGCCGGTATCCCGACAGCCATACCGGACAATGCACGTCTTCGAGACTTCACGTTGCTCGAACGCCGCGTGCGAGCGGCGATGGGGCGAGGAATACTAGCACCGCCTGACCTGGTTGAGGCGGCGCTGAGGCGACTGCACCTCGCTCCAAAATTGGTCGGACCCGTCACCATTTACGAGGTCCCCGACATCAAGCCCATTTGGCGTCCGCTCGTTATGCGGCTTTGCGACGTTGTCCCAGTGCGATGGATCGCGTCGTCTCATAGCCGACGGAGCTGGTTCCCCGGAGAAAGTGACATCCGTCCAGCAGAAAGCAGTTCGCTTTCCTCGGCCGACGTCTGCGCTGATCCGCGAAGCGAGGCGCGCGAAGCGCTTCGCTGGGCGCGTGCGCGAATAGCAGAAGACGGCATCGACCCAAGCGAGATCGCCATCGCAGCAGCCTCACCCACCGCCTGGGATGACACGTTTCTGGTTCTCTCGCGTGAGGCCGGACTCCCAGTGCACTTTACGCATGGCGTTCCTGCGTTAGCGAGCCGCGAAGGCCAGACCTGTGCGGCGCTTGCCGACATCCTGTTGAGGGGCCTGTCGCAGGAACGAATCCGCCTTCTATTTGCTCGCGTCCCTCTGGAGCGTCAACAGATTCCAATTGATTGGGCCAGGGGTTTGCGCCGGAGCGCCGCGCTGACAACTCCGCAGCTTTGGCAGCATGCCCTAAAGCAGGCACGCGCCGAGCGCGCAGATGGGGACACTGCAGAGCGTACATTGCTGCCAGCTATCGAGTTGCTCGCGGGCGGTATCTCAGAGGCGGATCGCGCAGGACGGCGGCTGTTGCGTGGATCCGCACTCGCTTTATGGCAGGACGCCTTGCGCATGGCTCCCCCACAAGCGATCGAGCTTTCTTTGCAGGCGCTCCGTGTCGCCGATCGGCTAGAGCCCGGCAACACCATCGTGTGGGGGCCTGCCCACCACCTTGCTGCAGCCCCGCGCAAGCATGTCCGCCTCATTGGTCTTGAAGCGAATGCCTGGCCTCGGCGCGCCATCGAGGACCCGCTGCTTCCCCAACATCTCCTCGAACATCTTCGCCTCCCATCCGCCGATATCGCCGACGACGATCGGATGACGCACGACATCATCGTAAACCAGTCCGCCAACTACACGCTTTCGCGCGGACACAGGAGCGCAACCGGTGCGCTGCAAGTGGCAAGCGCCTTATGGCGCCGCGATCAGGAGCGAATTGTAAGTCGGAGCGCCATCCCACGGCATGCATTCAGCGAGAGCGATCGCCTCTATGCGAGGCCGGCAGATGCGGGCAAGCAACAGCAGGTTCGCTCCAGCCGCGCCTGCTGGCGCGCCTGGCAGGACAGCGACTGCCACACTCCCCATGACGGGCTCGTTCGCGCAAACCATCCCTTGATTCTCGACGGACTCGCCGAAGTGCAGTCGACGACATCCCTCCATCGCCTTCTTTGCAATCCGCTCGGTTTTGTCTGGGAGTACGCACTTCATTGGCGCGAGCCGAACCGCGACCCCCAACCACTGGCGCTCGACCATCGTTCGTTCGGCGAACTCGTGCATGCTCTCATTGGAGGAGTGCTGCGACACGGTGCGCCGCGCAATGTCGACGAGATCGAGATCGCCCTTACGGATGAAGCCAAGCGTCTGGACGACGAATGGCCGATCGCACGAGCCGTTCCACCGGGTCTCCTCTGGCGCCATACCATGTCATTGGCCCGCGAACGCGCATCGCGTGGGCTGCGAGATGCTCTTGGCGAACCTCGCGGTACGAGTTGGACGGAAATCGCCTTCGGCGAGCCCATTGCCAGACCACATCCGTGGTCCACGCTATCGCCGGTTTCAGTCGGAACGACCGGTATTGCGTTTCGCGGCCGAATAGATCGGCTCGACGAGGACGGGTCACGGGGCACTGCCATCATAACCGACTTCAAGGCAGGAGGGGCGCCTGACCGGAAGAGGACTGTCGTGTTCGATCGCGGCGAGGAGCTACAGCGCGTCTTTTATGCCCTGGCCGCGAGATCGTTGCTGACAGACGTTCGCAACGTCGAGTCGCGGCTGACCTATCTCCGGCATGAACCCGCCCGTACATTGAGTCTGGCACATGATGAACTGGTGACCGCAATCGAGCAGGCCATCTCGTTCACAGCGGCCGGCGTTGAACTTCAGCGGAGCGGCCGGATCGCACCGGGTCCGCAGCCGGAGTTTTTCGATTCTCTGTTGGTTGCGCTTCCATCGGACGTGGAGGCCTATCGTCGGATCAAGCAACGGCCCTTTGCTCAGGTAAATGGGCCGCTCGCCAAACTTTGGAGTAGCCCGTGACCGTCTCTGACCTAGACGCGCGCAGGCGCGCCCTGACCGATTTTTCCTCCAACATTCTGGTCGAGGCAGCGGCCGGCACGGGAAAGACGTCCTTGATGGCGGCCCGTGTCGCGATGATGATAGCGAGCGGGATTGAGCCCTCCAAAATTGCCGCGATCACCTTCACTGAGCCAGCGGCGAGCGAACTCGAAGCACGAATTCGCTGGACGATCAGTGAACTCCGAGCGGGAAAGCTTCCCCCGGCGCTTACTCAAATCATCACTCACCCTTTGGGCGCTGACGAGCTTGCCCATCTTGAGGCCGCGGCCCCCCACCTTGATGAAATCACCGCCGCGACAATCCACGGATTCTGCCAGGGCATTCTTCGCTCTCACGGGCTAACCGCGGGTCTTGATCCCGGATCGCGAGTCATCGACGAGATGCTTGCCGAGGCGCTCTTCGATGAAGTGCTTTTCGAATGGCTGAAGGACAAGCTTGCGGACGGTGCGGAAGAGGATGGAGCGATTGCCGTCCTAGCAAAGGACGATCCGCTTGGCGTCGTCGAGCGCATTCGCGAACTTGCGATCCTGCGACGGGATCATCGCACCGCGACCGTGCCTTCGCCGGATCTGTCGTCTCGGCCCGAGCGCATATTTACCGACGCCGTTGCAGCGTTTTCTCAGTGGTACGAGACCGGCGCCGGAGAGCCGGGGACGGCAGACCTGATAGTCGACCTGGAACGGCTCGCAGGATTCTACGGAGAATCTCTAGAGCGTGCCGACTTTCCGGCTCTTTGGCGCTTGACCCAGCCGCCGCGCGTAGCCGCGATGCGGCCGAAGTCGATCGACCTGCAGCCGTACAACAAAACCGCGGCCTGGAAGGCAGTCCTTGGCAAAGCCATGGGCGAGCGGCGCGCCGGCGAGGCGGCCTTTCAGTTCGAGCAGGTCAGTGCAGCCTATCGCACGTTGATCGGCACGGTCGCGCAGCGGCTTGTGCACGATCTCGCCGCGCTGTTGAGCGAAGTAATCGAAGCCTACGATCGGCGTAAACGCGAAGCTGCGGTTTTGGATTTTGACGACCTACTTTCGCAGGCGCGCATCCTTGTCTGCGAACATCCAGAGATCCGTGATTGGCTCGCCGGTCGCTACACACATCTTCTGGTCGACGAATTCCAGGATACCGATCCGCTTCAGGCTGAAATCGTATTCTGCATCGCCGCTGCCGCGCGGCCCACCCGATGGGACGAGGCACGCCTACGACCTGGCGCGCTGTTTCTGGTCGGCGATCCAAAGCAGGCGATCTACCGGTTCCGCGGCGCCGACATCGAGGCGTACACGCTCGCAAAGTCCGTGATCTCCAAAGCTGCGAACGGGTGCCTGCTTGCCGTCACCGCGAATTTCAGGTCCCGCCCAGAAGTGATCGAGCACGTCAATCACGTGTTCAAAGAAGTTCTCGCTAGACCTGGGCAACCCGGCTTCGTCCCCTTGGCGCCGACCCGAGACCCACCGCCGCTGCCGTTCCCTGCCGCTGCCAAGCTGACGGTCAACGTATCCCGCGATGCACGAGCGGAGGACCAGCGCGAGGCCGAGGCGGCGGCGGTGGCCGGGCTGTGCGCGCGCCTGATTGGCACAGTCACGATCACCGAGCCGGACGGCAGCGAGCGGCGTCTGCGCGCCGGTGATATTGCTTTGCTGGCGCCCACCCATACCGATCTGTGGCGCTACGAGCGCGCCCTTGAGGGACAACGGATCGCTGTCGCATCTCAGGCTGGCAACGCGCTGTTCCGGAGACAGGAGTTGCAAGATCTTCTCGTTTTGGTTCGAACCTTGGCAGACCCACTGGACACTCTTGCGTTCGGCGCCCTCATGCGTGGTCCCCTCGTCGGGCTGAGTGACGAAGAGTTGCTCGATGTAACCGTCGCGCTCCAGCCCGATGCGGATGGGCGCCGACGATTCCAGCTTCGGACACCCGCTGACGAGGTTGTCCATCCCCTTGCGCGAGATATTCTGGTGAAGCTCCAAAGCTTGCATCGTCTCGCGGCGGAATTCACCCCTATGCAGTTGCTCGCGTATGCTATCGAGCGTCTGAACCTTCGCGTCGTCATGGCCGCGCGGCACGGACAGCGCAACGCTCGCGCGCTGGCGAATCTGGATGCCATCGTCGAGCTTGCCCGGCCGTATGGTGTCGCTGGTCTCCGCGCGTTCGGCCTCGACCTCCAGCGTCGATGGGAACGCAAGCGTCGCCACCCGGAAGGCAGGGTGGACGTTTCCGAGGATTCGGTCGAAATCGTCACCATGCACAGTGCCAAGGGACTGGAATGGCCTGTCGTCATCACAGTCAACTCCTCCACGCTTTTTAAGCCGCAAGACCAGTTCGTGTATCGGCAGTCAGACGACACGATTCACTGGATCGTCGGGGGGATTGAGCCGCCGGAGCTTGCAGCCGCCCGCCAAGAGGAGGAGTTCCGCGAAGCGCGGCAGCGCGAGCGGCTATGGTATGTTGCGACCACGCGTGCCTGCGACTTGCTGATCATTCCCGACCTGCCGGGAGCATCGTCGCGCTCATGGTCGCGGGTGATGAATCTTGGCCAAAAGCGCCTCGCCGAGTTTCAAATCGCCTCGTTGCCAGCCGCTGAAGCGAACCCCGCACATACCCACACCAACGAGCAGACGGAGGCGGTCTTCGCGTCCGAGGGCGAGCGTATCGGTGCCGCCTCAGCTCCCATTGTTTGGGATCGTCCGAGCGAGCGCGATGCCGATCGAAACGCCGACATCGTGGACAGCTTCGTCGTGGACGTCACAGCGGATGGTCATCGAGTAGTTGGAGCCGGTGCACTGCGCGGCAATATTTTGCACAAGCTCATGGAAGAGTTTCTCAATGGCGAGCTCTCCTCGGTCCGAGAGGAGGTCGCCCAGCGCGCGGCCGAACTGCTCGACCAACTGCAACCCGTCGTCGAGGACGAAGCCGGAGTGGGGCGCCCGGATCCAACCGAGATGGCTACGACGGCGCTGCGTACCCTCGGCCTACCCGAGCTCATGCCCTTTATTAAGCGGCTGGTGCCTGAAATCCCGCTCTGGGCCGCAAGCCCGCCACGCTTCCTTGCCGGCCGCGCGGATGCGGTCATGATAGAGAGTGATCGGGTCGCCCTCGTTGTCGACTGGAAATCGGATGTGAATCCGGATGCGGCCGCGCAAGGCGCACATGCGGCACAGTTGCGCGACTATCTAAGCGTAACCGGCGCCGATCGGGGCGCAATCGTCTATATGTCGGCTGGGCACGTCTCGTGGATCGAGCATCGATCGGCCTGATCACCATGCCGGGTTGAGGATCGGAGAGGCCGAGCACACCAGCACCCGGCGCGATCCTCTTGTCATCGCGACGTATAGGTTTCGGGCATTCATGGCGCCGGCATTGAGAATGACGGAAATGTCGGCCTCGAGCCCCTTGAGCAACAGGGTGCTGCCGACCGAGCGTCTGGCGAGCGGCCGACCGACCAGTCGCGACTGCTCGCGGATCGCAACAGTCGCGTCACGGAAAGATAGTCCCCCCAGCGAGCCTGCAAGTTGCAAGGCTCTCTGGGCCGCAGCGAGCACCGCCGGTCGATAGCATCGCACCCCGCCTGCCCGGTTGATGGCAACGAGCAGGTCTACGACTGCGGGAAGCGTTCGCTTTTCCTCGAAAACAACCGCCGCTTGCTCCATGTCCGACAAGGCGCGGCCAAGTGTGCCCGCCCGGGACGATGCAGTCGACCGCACTAGGTCTTCCGCGGAAAAATTACTCATCAGGTTCTCGGCGAAGGCCGACACCACGGACAAAGCGTTCGCGTTGCGGAGATCGAGCGAAACCCCGAAATCGGTAAGATCGCGCAAGTCCACTGCTTCCACCGTCACGGCACCGTTGATCTGGCGTGCAAACTGGCGCTGTCCGCGGGGATCGTTGCTATCCCCAATGATCAACACCTTTGTGTCGCCAGGAGCTTCCACTGCAGCCGCTGCGAGACGAAGCGCGTTGTCGCGCCGCCCATCGAGCTGGACCCACTGAACCGCGGCCGGCGCTCGACGCAAGTCAATTGCCGCGCCCCTTGCGAGCTCGGCTCGTATGGAGAGAAACCAGCTACCCAGATCAGCGGCGCCGGCATTAATCCACCGCCACGGCGTCGTCAGTTCGCCCTCTACTGGGAAAAACGCCACGACCTCTGTCTGCCAATCCGCCAAGCGATCGCCCCCGAACCCAAAGATGGATTGGAATGGGTCTCCCACGACGGCGATCGGCAGGCTTTGGGCGAGCCAGGTTACCAGCGCGTGCTGCCGGATCGAGCAATCCTGATACTCGTCCACGAACAGCCTTTCGTAGCTGGCCGCGAGGATGTCGTGCACATGCCCTGCCGCAACGAGCCGGGCCGCTGCATCTCGGATAGCTTCATAGTTGGGCCGTGGGCCATTCACGATGCGGGGATCGTGTCCCGACCGTTCAGGAAACGTCGAGATCAGGCGGATCGCAAAACCATCCAGCGTAGCGGCTCGATAGCCAGCCGGCTTTACGCCCATCCTTTCCAGACGTCCCCGAAGCGCTGCCACGCCAGCGTTGGTATGGGTCAATACCAGGATGGGCTTCGCTCCAGCGTGTCGCGCCAGGGCGTCCGTGATGAGCTGCGTCTTCCCACATCCAGCCGGTGCGACGACAACACCGCGCCGGATTGCGCTCAGGTCGATTTCAACGGCTGCCATCTTCAACCCAGTCCAGCACGCCGTCCATCACGCCCGTGAGGCTGGCATCGGTCTCGCCATAGGCTGGTCCGACAATGCTCCGCCCGGCAGTTTCCATGGTTGTAATAGTCTTGAGCCAGCCGAAACGGGCAGCTGCATTGCCCAGCAGCGTTCGGCTATCGACGCCGAAACCGTCGAACAGAGCCTCGGCCTCTAGGTCCTCAAGTGTCTGCGTCCCGTTCGAGCTCGTCCTGATGTGCGCCTCGATGAGGGCGCGGTCCTTTGTCTCGATGGCAAGATCCAAGAGTTTTGCAGCCGGACCATCTGGGAGCGCGGCGAACAGTTCCTGTTCGAGCGCGCGTCCGGCACTCCATGCGAAGACCTTCCCTCCACCGGCGAGGAAGGTGGCCTCCGCCGCGGCCGGGGCCGCTTTGTCACTATCGCGCAGGATGGCGACCCGATATCCCAGAGACAGGAAAGCATTCGCGCGGCTGAAGGTCTCATCTCCATTGCCGTTGACGAGCGCCGCTCCACACGCAGCCAAGGATGTTTCGCCTGTCCGGGTGAAATGCTGATCCAATCCACGGATGAGGCCGATCTCGCTGCCGCCTTCGCACACCACGATCGAGATTGCGAGCAAGGCGTGGGCATGAGCCCGGATCGTACCCTGCACGTCGCCGGCATCACTCGCGCGCGTGACGGTGTGCTCTCCCCCTGTGCGTCGAACAATGTGCAGTTGGTGAGCGCTCAGTTCCGTTACCGTCGTCGGTGAATGGCTTGTGGCGAACACCTGCAGCGGGGGAACTTCTTCCTTTGCCCCGAGCGCTCCGAGCAGCCGGATGATGCGGTGCGGTTCCAGACCGTATTCGAGTTCATCGATCAGGAAGGTCGTTGCCTTGTCGGCAGCTTTTCGCTGTAAGGCCGCGATCAGCAGGCGCGACGAGCCCAGGCCGAGTGACCTCAGCGGAATCCCGCTTTCATCGTGCAACGAGATAGAGCCACCCGTGAAACTGATCGAGCCGGCATCAATAAGGGCCTGCACGGCCGCGCCGACCGACACACCCATTTCGCCCGCGGCGTCCGTGACCAGTTTCAGCGCGTCATCGAGTTCCTTAAGCTGCGTCTGATCGAAGGCGTCCCGCATCTCGCGGGCCAGCCTGGTGAGCTCGCTCGAAGCATCCGCTTTGCCATCTGTAAGTTTGCTCAACACCGAGCCGCGGCGCCACGTCAGATGGGTGTCCCCGGCGACGCCGAGACGCGCCGGCGCAATCCGGCTACGGTCGGCCCAGTTGAGATTGCGCGTGCGTCCCGCTGCTTGACCGCGCGGCGAGATAAGCGACCATTCGGGCTCGAGATCGCTCTGCACAGTGAGCCGCAGAGTCAGTGCGGTTTCGACGCCAGCGCCAGGTTCCGGTTCTAATAGGCCCGTGTCCGCGTTGAACCCCACCAAGAAGTCGCCATAGGCATCGATGTTCTTAAGCGGATCATCGAGTGCGCCAACGGTCACGGAAATGCGGATGGGTTGATCGAAGTCGATTCTATGAAAGTCTGCGTCCGTGAAGGACAGCGATCGCCGCGCGCCCAGGCATAGGTCGATGGCGTCGAGGATCGTGGATTTCCCGCTGTCTCCCGGCCCAATGAGACAATTCACCCCTGGCCCTGGTAGCCATCGGAGTTTTCTGATCGCGCGAAAGTTCTCGATTTCGATCAACCGGATCAGCGTCATATGTTCTTGTCCCCCTGGGATGTTTTCCGAGCCGCGTCGCTTTCGACGGGAGTGCAGGTGAAACACGGACGTTGAAAAGTTAGTCCATTCGCCGTACGTTTGCCATTATGGTTGCCATAAAGCCAGAACGGCGTCTCCGAGAAGAACGATTGGGCTTTCGTGTCGATGAACCCACGAAGGCGCTGATTGAGCGGGCGGCTCAGCTTGAGCGGCGTAAGCTCACCGACTTCTGCATGACGGCGCTCACGGAGGCCGCGCGGCGGACAATCGCGGAGCACGAGACGCTCATCTTGTCCGAGCGAGATCGCGCGGTGTTCTTTGATACTCTCGTCAATTCGCCGGCTTCCAACGAGCGGCTTGAGCGGGCGTTCGCGGAACACAAGCGCCGGGTCCGGCGGTGAATGGCGAAACGGCCATCTGCGGACCTGCGCATCGGGCCGCTTGGCGAGTTGCACGATGCTGCTGGCTTCGCCAGCGGCGTGGAAAGCCTGGATCGCTATCTGAAGACGCAGGCCGGACAGGACGTCCGTCGGAAGGTGAATGCCGTCTTCGTGCTCGGCTCGGAGGCCGAGCCGGCGCGGATCCTAGGCTATTACACGCTGTGCGCCGTGGCGCTGTCGCAAGGCGAGGTTCCCGGGGTAGCTCGCAAGTTCGTCCCTCGATATCCGCTCGTCAGTTGCATCCTCCTTGGGCGGCTGGCGATCGCGAAGGAACGGCGAGGCCAGCACCTTGGTTCGATCTTGCTTGCCGATGCGTTGCTGCGCGCTTTCGAGAGCGCCGGTACCGTCGGCTCCTGCATGTTGGCCGTGGATGCCCTGGACGAGGTGGCTGCCGACTTCTATGCAGCGCATGGCTTTGTGCGGCTGCCGGATTCGCTTCGCCTCGTTATTCCGATGCGTCAGACTGGTGTGGGAGCTGAGCCGTGATATCGATGCCGTTGCCGAACGATCTGGGGAAGCATCCAGGGAAGCAAATCGAGGACATTGTCGCGATCGGGCGAAGCACGTCTAACCTGTGTGATCGCAAACCGTCCGATCATCTTGCGTCGTCGCTTGGAGCAGCGGTATTCGAGACTTTCGAGGTTTCCGACATGCCAAAATTGACCGTGCGCCCGCTACGACCGCCTTCCCGTTGCTTCCCCCATGCTTCCCCAGTTTCGCGGGGCGGGGCGGGGAAGCAAAAAACGGCCCCGAAGGGCCGTTCTAAGCAACTCATTTCCTTGAGGAAATCTGGAGCGGGCGAAGGGATTCGAACCCTCGACCCCAACCTTGGCAAGGTTGTGCTCTACCCCTGAGCTACGCCCGCACCGGCTTAAGTCCTCGGCCGCAGCCGAGCGGCGGGCATCATACAGGCCGAAGCCGCCTTGACAAGACGTGGCGCCGTGCGGCCGCAGGCGCAAGGCCTTGTCAGGCGGCCGCCGCCGCCGCATCGTCGGCCTCATGGCGCTGACCCCGGAAGAGCTGTTCGCCCGCCTCGATGCGCTCGGCATCCGCCACCGGACCTACAGCCACCCGCCCGTCTTCACCGTCGCTGAGGCGGCGGCGGTGCGCGGCAGCCTGCCGGGCGGGCACTGCAAGAGCCTCTTCCTCAAGGACAAGAAGGGCGGGCTGTGGCTCGTCGTGGCGCTGGAGGAGCAGGCGGTCGATCTGAAGCGCCTGGCGCCGGCGCTGGGGGCGCCGCGCTTCTCGTTCGGCAACGCCGAGCTGATGGGGGAGGTGCTGGGGGTGCGGCCGGGCAGCGTCACGCCGTTCGCCGCGATCAACGACAGCGCGGGGCGAGTCACTGTCGTGCTCGACAAGACAATGCTCGGCCACGACCCGCTCAACTACCACCCGCTGGAGAACGACCGCACGACCGCGATCTCGCCCGCCGACCTGCTGCGCTTCCTCGAAAGCTGCGGACACGCGCCGCGCATCTTCGATCTCGCCGCGCTCGCGTAACCCATCCCTATCCCGCGTCATGGCTGGGCTTGACCCGGCCCTCTTGGGGCGCTCCGGAGATTGGCGGGGCAAGCCCGCGAACGACGGCTTCCGTGGTTGCGGATGCGCGGCTGAGTTCGTAGAGGGCGACGGCGGCGGCATTGGAGACGTTGAGGCCGGGCATTTGCGGCCGGGTCGGCAGGCGCGCGACGTAGTCGCAATGCTCGCGCACGAGGCGGCGCAGACCGCTCCCTTCCGATCCCAGCACCAGCGCGACGCGCGGCCCGAGGTCGATCTCGTGCAGGCTCCGCGGCGCGTTCTCGTCGAGGCCGCAGCTCCAGTAGCGCGCGTCCTTGAGCCGGTCGAGGGCGCGGGCGAGGTTGACGACGCGGACCAGCGGCACCAGTTCGAGCGCTCCCGACGCCGCCTTGGCGAGCGCGCCCGATGCCGGCGCCGCGCCGTGCGCCGCGACGAGGACGGCGGCGGCGCCGAACGCCGCCGCCGAGCGCAATACCGCCCCGACATTGTGCGGATCGGTGACCTGGTCGAGGACGACGAGGACGGAGCGCTCGGCGGCCGCCTCGCTCCGCAATAACTCGTCGAGATCGGGCGCGGCGAGCGCTTCCACCTCGAGCGCCCAACCCTGATGCACGGCTCCGTCCGGCAGCAGCGCCGCGAGCTCGGCGCGCTCGGACAGCCGCACCGCCTCTCCGCCGCCGCGGCGGCGGGTGGCGGCCGCCGCCGCCAGCGCCGCCGCCGCGTCCCGCTCACCCGGCGCGACGACGAGGCGGCGCCACCGCCGGCGCGGGTTCGCCAGCGCCGCCGCGACCGCGTGCCGCCCGTAGAGCCAGTGCTCGGCGGCGGGCCGCGCGACCGTCTCCCGCGCCGGCGCCGGGGGTGGCGGCGCGGTCCTGTCGGGGCGGCGGTTGCGGCTGCGGCCAGTCTTCATCGGCGCATTGTTTGAATGTCGAGGCGCAATACATCAAGGGCGGAACTCCGCCCGGTGCACCGGGCGGAGCGTGTTGACAAAAGCCGGCCAAAAACCTATCACCCGCGATCCGCTGCTCCGTCTTCCACTGGCTCGGCGGCACGCGACGCGGAGGGGTGGCCGAGTGGTTAAAGGCGGCAGACTGTAAATCTGTTGACGGAAGTCTACGTAGGTTCGAATCCTACCCCCTCCACCAGCGCCCGGCCGAAGAGCCGGCGGCGGAGCTCCAACGGAAGCGGCGCGGCGTGAAGGATCGGGGTCGGCGGCGGGCCGCCACGGTACTTTGGCGCGGGTGTAGCTCAATGGTAGAGCTCCAGCCTTCCAAGCTGGCTACGTGGGTTCGATTCCCATCACCCGCTCCAGCGCCGGCGCGAGAACGATGAAGCGTTATCCCTGTCTCTGAAGGAAAGCCGCGAACGATGGGAAAGGCGAGGTTTGAGCGGAATAAGCCGCACTGCAACATCGGGACGATCGGGCACGTCGATCATGGCAAGACGACGCTGACGGCGGCGATCACGAAGGTGCTGGCGGAGACGGGCGGGGCGACGTTTACGGCGTACGACCAGATCGACAAGGCGCCGGAGGAGAAGGCGCGGGGGATCACGATCGCGACGGCGCATGTCGAGTACCAGACCGAGAAGCGGCACTACGCGCACGTCGATTGCCCGGGCCACGCCGACTACGTGAAGAACATGATCACGGGGGCGGCGCAGATGGACGGGGCGATCCTGGTGGTGTCGGCGGCGGACGGTCCGATGCCGCAGACCCGCGAGCACATCCTGTTGGCGCGCCAGGTCGGGGTGCCGTCGCTGGTCGTCTACATGAACAAGACCGACATGGTGGACGACCCCGAGCTGCTGGAGCTGGTCGAGCTGGAGGTGCGCGAGCTCCTGTCGAGCTACGACTTCCCGGGCGACGACATCCCGGTCATCAAGGGGTCGGCGCTGGCGGCGCTGGAGGGGCGCGACGACGGGATCGGCAAGAACTCGATCCTCGAACTGATGCAGGCGGTGGACGAGTACATCCCGCAGCCGGAGCGGGCGAAGGACCGTCCGTTCCTGATGCCGATCGAGGACGTGTTCACGATCTCGGGGCGCGGCACGGTGGTGACGGGCCGGGTCGAGCGCGGGGTGATCAAGGTCGGGGACGAGGTCGAGATCGTGGGTCTGCGGCCGACCGCGAAGACGGTGGTGACCGGGGTCGAGATGTTCCGCAAACTGCTCGACGCGGGCGAGGCGGGGGACAATATCGGGGCCTTGCTGCGCGGCACCAAGCGCGAGGAGGTCGAGCGCGGGCAGGTGTTGGCGGCGCCGGGGTCGATCACGCCGCACACGCGGTTTCAGGCCGAGGCCTATGTGCTGACGAAGGAGGAGGGCGGGCGGCACACGCCGTTTTTCGCCAATTACCGGCCGCAGTTTTATTTTCGCACGACGGACGTGACCGGGACGGTGCACCTGCCGGAGGGGACGGAGATGGTGATGCCGGGGGACAACGTGACGATGGAGGTCGAGCTGATCGTGCCGATCGCGATGGACGAGGGACTGCGCTTCGCGATCCGCGAAGGCGGCCGCACCGTCGGCGCCGGCGTCGTCGCCAAGATCATAAAGTGACGCCCACCCGCGGCGTCAGCCGCGGCCCTGACCCGCGGATCTGGGAGCAAGATCGGATGCCGGCGTAGGGTGGGTTGAGCGTCGCGAAACCCACCAACCGATCGCCAAATCGATGGGTTTCGCTTTCGCTCAACCCATCCTACGAGTCGGGTAACGGAGGATAGGAGTGTAGCTCAATTGGTAGAGCACCGGTCTCCAAAACCGGGGGTTGGGGGTTCGAGCCCCTCCACTCCTGCCATTTCGCAGTTCGAACGGCGCGTTGGCGCCGCCGCCGCGCCGCGCCATATATGAATTTTCCCGGATAAGCCTAGGCAAAGCGACATTGATAATGGCCAAGACCAGCCCGACCGAATTCGCCCAGCAGGTGCGCCAGGAACTGTCGCGCGTCACCTGGCCGAGCCGCAAGGAGACGATGGTCACGACGGCGATGGTATTCGTCATGGTCTTCATCGCCGCCGCTTTCTTCTTCGTCGTCGATCAGATCCTATCCTATGGCGTGCGCTTCGTTTTCGGCCTCGGGCACGGAGCATAGGCGATGGCCAAGCGCTGGTACGTCATCCACGTCTATTCCGGCTTCGAGAAGAAGGTCGCGCAGTCGATCCGCGAGCAGGCCGACCAGAAGGGCCTCGCGGACCGCTTCGAGCAGATCCTCGTCCCGACCGAGGAGGTCGTCGAGGTCAAGCGCGGCGCCAAGGTCAGCGGCGAGCGCAAGTTCTTTCCCGGCTATGTCCTGATCAAGATGGACATGGACGACGAGACTTGGCATCTCGTCAAGAACACCGCCAAGGTCACCGCGTTTCTCGGCGGCCGCGGCCTCAGGCCGTCGCCGATCAGCGAGGCCGAGGCGGCGCGCATCATGCGACAGGTGCAGGAGGGGATCGAGCGGCCGAAGCCGTCGGTCACGTTCGAGGTCGGCGAGCAGGTGCGGGTGTGCGACGGGCCGTTCACCTCGTTCAACGGCATGGTCGAGGAGGTCGACGAGGAGAAGGCGCGGATCAAGGTCGCGGTGTCGATCTTCGGCCGCGCCACCCCCGTCGAGCTCGAGTACTCGCAAGTCGAGAAGGTGTGAGTTCGGAACAGCGTCAGCCCCACGTCATGGCCGGGCCTACCCGGCCATCTCCGGGGCGCTGGAGACCCGCGGGTCAAGCCCGCGGGTGACGGTCTGGATTGGGGATAGGAGATTATGGCGAAGAAGATTGTCGGTCTGATCAAGCTGCAGGTGCCGGCCGGCAAGGCCAACCCGTCGCCGCCGATCGGGCCGGCGCTGGGCCAGCGCGGCCTCAACATCATGGAGTTCTGCAAGGCGTTCAACGCCGCGACGCAGAACCTCGAACCCGGCATGCCCATCCCGGTGGTCATCACCGCCTACGGCGACCGCTCGTTCACCTTCGTGACGAAGACGCCGCCTGCCAGCTATTTTCTGAAGCAGGCGGCGAGGATCGAGAAGGGGGCGCAGACGACCGGCAAGGGCGCCACGGTCGGCCGCGTGACGATGGCGCAGATCCGAGAGATCGCAGAAAAGAAAATGCAGGATCTGAACGCGCACGACCTCGACGGCGCCTGCCGCATGGTGATCGGCTCGGCCCGCTCGATGGGTCTCGACGTGGTGGAATAGGGTATTGCTTGGCTTTGGTCATTCCCGCGCAAGCGGGAGTCCGGGACGGCGGGTCTGAAGCCGCCCCTGGGTCTCCGCTTTCGCGGGGACGACATTAGGGAGAACAGCGATGGCGAAAATCGGCAAGCGGCTGACGAAGGCCTATGAGGGCGTCGATCCGGTCACGACGCACAAGGTCGACGAGGCGGTCAAGATGATCAAGGCGCGCTCGTCGGCGAAGTTCGACGAGACTGTCGAGATAGCGATGAACCTCAACGTCGATCCGCGCAAGCCCGACCAGAACCTGCGCGGCACCGTGATGCTGCCGCACGGCACCGGCAAGAGCGTCAGGGTCGCGGTGTTCGCGCGCGGCGACAAGGCCAAGGAGGCCGAGGCCGCCGGCGCCGACGTCGTCGGCGCCGAGGATCTTGCCGAGAAGGTGCAGGCGGGCGAGATCAACTTCGACCGCGCCGTCGCGACGCCGGATATGATGGCGCTGGTCGGCCGGCTCGGCAAAATCCTCGGGCCCCGGGGACTGATGCCGAACCCGCGCCTCGGCACGGTGACGCAGAACGTCGCCGAGGCGGTGCAGGCGGCGAAAGGCGGGCAGGTGGAGTTCCGCGCCGAGAAGGCCGGCATCGTCCACGCCGGGGTCGGCAAAGCGAGCTTTACGGAAGACGCGCTCGTCGATAATGTGCGCGCCTTTGTCGGCGCCATCAGCCGGGCCAAGCCGAGCGGCGTCAAGGGCACCTACATCAAGCGCGTGGCGCTGAGCTCGTCGATGGGACCGGGGGTCAAGGTCGATCTCGCCGGTCTCGCCGAGGAGGGCCGGGCCTAGACAGGGCGGCGACGCGCGCGAGGCGGAGACGATTGTGGATCGGGCGCAGAAGCAGAAGCTGGTCGAGACGCTGCAGCGGGACCTAGCCGAGACGGTTTGCGTCGTCGTGACGCACCAGACCGGGCTGACGGTGGCCGAGGCGACGCAATTGCGGCGACAGGTGCGCAGCGCCGGCGCCAGCTACCGCGTGACCAAGAACCGCCTGGCGCGCCGCGCCCTCTCGGGGACGCCGTTCGAGTCCTTGTCCGACCTGTTCACCGGCCCGACTGCGATCGCGTTTTCGCGGGACCCGGTGGCGGCCGCCAAGGTCGTCGTCGAATTCGCCAACCGCAACACGAAGCTGACCGTCGTCGGCGGCGGGCTGTCGGGGCAGGCGCTCGACCCGAACGCCGTCAAGGCGCTCGCGAGCCTGCCCTCGCTCGACGCCCTGCGCGGCAAGATCGTCGGTCTGCTGCAGGCGCCGGCGACGCGGCTGGCGACGGTGTTGCAGGCGCCGGCGGCGCAGGTCGCGCGCGTCCTTTCGGCCTATGCCGAGAAGGACGGAAGCGGCGAGGCGGCGCCGCGAGAAGCGGGATAAGCGCGGGGCGGCAGGGAAATTTTGCATTGAAGAAGCGGGAGTGCGGAGATGGCTGATCTGGCAAAGCTCGTCGACGATCTGTCGGCCTTGACGGTGATCGAGGCGGCCGAGCTGTCGAAGATGCTGGAAGAGAAGTGGGGCGTGTCGGCGGCGGCACCGATCGCCGTCGCGGCCGGCGGCGGGGCCGCCGCCCCGGCGGCGGAGGCGCCGGCCGAGAAGACCGAGTTCGATGTGATCCTGGCCGCGATAGGCGAGAAAAAAGTCAACGTCATCAAGGAGGTGCGGGCGATCACGCAGCTCGGCCTCAAGGAAGCCAAGGACCTCGTCGAGGCGGCGCCGAAGCCGGTCAAGGAGGGGGTCAACAAGGACGAGGCCGCCAAGATCAAAAAACAGCTTGAAGATGCGGGGGCGACAGTCGAAATAAGGTAGGTCTGCCGACGATCTATTACATACCGCGGCGGCCGGCCGCAGGCCGCCGCGCCCACAGCGAGACCTTCGTTTCGGGGTGCGCCACTGTGCGCACGCCCGAAATCGGCGTCTCTGGCGGGCGAAGTGCGGGTCGCCGCGCGCGCGGCGCATCGGCTTGATCGAGAAGTCGGGGCCGGCCTCCGCCGCCCCTAGCGAGGGACCGAATGGCTATTTCCTTCACCGGCAAGAAGCGCATCCGCAAGACCTTCGGGCGGGTTCCCGAGGTCGCGCCGATGCCGAACCTGATCGAGGTTCAGAAGAGTTCGTACGATCATTTCTTGCAAATGGAGGTGCCGCCCGAGCAGCGCGCCAGCGTCGGGCTGCAGGAAGTCTTCAAGTCGGTGTTCCCGATCCGGGATTTTTCCGAGCGCGCCCAGCTCGAATTCGTGCGCTACGAGCTCGAGACGCCGAAATATGACGTCGATGAGTGCCAGCAGCGCGGCATCACCTTTGCCGCGCCGCTCAAGGTCACCCTGCGGCTCGTCGTCTGGGACGTCGACGAGGACACCGGGTCGCGCTCGATCCGCGACATCAAGGAGCAGGACGTTTATATGGGCGACATGCCGTTGATGACGCGCAACGGCACCTTCATCATCAACGGCACCGAGCGGGTCATCGTCTCGCAGATGCACCGCAGCCCAGGCGTGTTCTTCGACCACGACAAGGGCAAGACGCATTCTTCCGGCAAGTACCTGTTCGCGGCGCGGGTCATCCCCTACCGCGGTTCCTGGCTCGACTTCGAGTTCGACGCCAAAGACCACGTCTACGTGCGCATCGACCGCCGCCGCAAACTGCCGGCGACGACCCTGCTGCTGGCGCTCGACGACGCCGCCACCGAGGCGAAGCGGGCGCAGCGCGCCGAGGAGGGCAAGACGCTGCAGCCGGGCGAGGCGGCCGGCATGTCGCGCGAGGAAATCCTCGCCGCGTTCTACGGCAAGACCTATCTGAAGCGCGGCGAGAGCGGCTGGACGGCGGCGTTCGACCCCGAGCAGTTCAAGGGCAAGCTGACGAGCGACCTGCGCGATGCGCGCAGCGGCGATGTCGTGCTCGCCGAGGGCGAGCGGCTGACGCCGCGTACGGTGCGGCGGCTGCGCGAGGCCGGGCTCAACGACGTACTGGTGCCGAACGAGGAGGTGGTCGGCCGCTATTTCGCCGAGGACCTCATCAACGAAGAGACCGGCGAGGTCTACTTCGAGGCCGGCGACGAGATCACCGAGGCGGCGCTTGCCCAGCTCGACGAGGCCGGCATCACCGAGCTGCCGGTGTTGGCGATCGACCATGTGTCGGTCGGCCCCTACATCCGCAACACTTTGGCGATCGACAAGAACGCTACCCGCGAGGACGCACTGATCGACATCTACCGCGTCATGCGGCCGGGCGAGCCGCCGACCCTGGAGACGGCGGAGACGCTGTTCCACGGCCTGTTCTTCGATCAGGAGCGCTACGACCTGTCGGCGGTCGGCCGGGTCAAGATGAATTCCCGGCTCGGGCTCAAGACCGACGACTCGGTGCGGGCGCTGCGCAAGGAGGACATTCTGTCGATCCTCAAGGTGCTCGTGGAATTGAAGGACGGGCGCGGCGAGATCGACGACATCGACCATCTCGGCAACCGCCGGGTGCGCTCGGTCGGCGAGTTGATGGAGAACCAGTACCGAGTCGGGCTATTGCGCATGGAGCGGGCGATCCGCGAGCGCATGAGCTCGGTCGAGATCGACACCGTCATGCCGCACGACCTTATCAACGCCAAGCCGGCGGCGGCGGCGGTGCGCGAGTTCTTCGGCTCGTCGCAATTGTCGCAGTTCATGGACCAGACCAACCCGCTGTCGGAGATTACCCACAAGCGGCGGCTGTCGGCGCTGGGGCCGGGCGGCCTGACGCGCGAGCGCGCCGGGTTCGAGGTGCGCGACGTGCACCCGACGCATTACGGCCGCATCTGCCCGATCGAGACCCCGGAAGGCCCGAATATCGGCCTCATCAATTCGCTCGCGACGTACGCGCGGGTCAACCAGTACGGCTTCATCGAGAGCCCGTACCGCAAGGTCGTGGACGGCCGGGTCACCGACGAGGTGGTCTACCTCTCGGCCATGGACGAGGGCCGCTACGCAATCGCGCAGGCCAACGTCGAGGTCGACGAGACCGGCCGCATCAAGGCCGACCTCACCAACTGCCGCATGGGTGGCGACTTCGTCATGCGGCGGCCGGAGGCAATCGACCTCATCGACGTGTCGCCGAAGCAGCTCGTGTCGGTGGCGGCTGCGCTGATCCCGTTCCTCGAAAACGACGACGCCAACCGCGCGCTGATGGGGTCGAATATGCAGCGCCAGGCG